>Ga0207772_100148_pt1 | contig 66639 bp, 67 predicted proteins | sample A23M3SouthBayCA_2_FD_187750 | JGI IMG/M metagenome (GOLD analysis project Ga0207772, IMG submission 187750) | Aerobic enrichment media microbial communities from Eden Landing Ponds, California, USA - A23 M3 (2) (SPAdes) | ecosystem: Environmental > Aquatic > Marine > Unclassified | place...
AAGTGCCCGTCGGCACCCGAGGCGTCGACGCTCTGGTTCACCAGGTTGTAGGTCCCGGAGGGACCGACCCACTGGACGGTGGCGTTCTCCAGGTCGATGTTACTCGCACCCGGCGACTTCTTCAGCGTCATGTTGATCACGCCCACCTCCGAATCCTGGAGGTGGGTCCCGGTCGCGCCGGTCACCTGCAGCCGGTTGGTGACCTGCTGGCCCGACTGTTGTCCGGTCTCCTCTGACTTGGTCTGGAGGAACCCAGCCGTGTTGATCAACACGCCGGCCGCGATCGCCGCGACCAGCACCATCGCGATGAACACTATCAGCGTCCCGATACCGACCTGCCCGCGGTCGTCCCGGGGCTCCCGTTCCGGTAACATACCCTCACCGATGCCGTACCCCCACAAAAGCGTCGCGGCCGAATTATACAGACTGATAACTTACGGGGCGGTTCAGTAAGTCGATATTCCTCCAATTATCAGTCGTATTCGCCACCGCGATCACGACGGGCGCGCTCCCGGACGACCGACGGAGTTCGACAGCGCCCGGGGGCGCCGGTCACCTGCGGGACGGTGCAGTTGTTACAGCTCGCACAGAGCGCCCGGGCGTCGCGCTCGCGGGCCCCATCGCCGAGCAGTCGGGCGCCGAGTCGCGGTTCCGCGTAGAAGGGACGACCCAGTCCCACCAGGTCACAGGCGGGATCCTGGTCGCCAGGTCCGGTGGGGTCCCGGTCCTCCGGTCCGCTCCCGCCGAGCAGGCGGTCACAGGTCGCTCGCTCGCGGACCCCGCCCTCACAGAGGACCGGGACGTCGACACGCTCGCGGACCGCCCGACAGAGGTCGGCGTTCCAGGCGGTCTCGCGGTGAAACCGGCGGCTCTGCAGGCGGTTGAGTACACTGACGACTCGTGCCCGGAAGGTCCCGCCGAAGGCCGCCGCGTAGCCCGACTGCATGTCGGCGGCTGACCACGCACGCTCGGGGTAGGCCCCGCGAACGACACTCATGTCCCAGAACGTCGAGACGGTCACCGGCACGACCGCGTCGTAGCCACACTCGACGACCCGTTCGGCGACGGCGACGGCGTCCTCGCCGGTGAGGTGACGACGGACGAACCGCGGCGCGGCCGCTTCGGAGGGGACTTTCGTCACCAGGGGAACGTCCCCGGCGTGGTCCCGAACTGCGTCGTGGACGGCTTCGAGAAAGCGGACGCCCCCGGCGTAGGGTCGGTTCTCGGCGGGCCCGAACTCGTCGTCGCGGCGGTTGTACAGCGGCGAGAGGAACTGCTGGACGATGCCCATGTTCGCCCCGGAGAGGTGGATTCCGTCGTAGCCGGCGTCGACCGCGTAGCCCGCCGCCCGGCCGAACTCCTCGGCCAGGTCGTAGACCGCCCCGGTGGACATGACGTCCGGCGCGAGGTCGACGATGCCGAGACTGTCGAGCGCGCGCAACTGCCACGGCGGGCGGGAGACGGCGAGTTCGCTGTGGTCGGGATGGCGCTCGCGGTACCCGGCGTGCCAGACGGCCTGGCTCCGGAGCCCCCCGTGGGCGAGTTGCAGGAATATCCGGCCGCCGTGGTCGTGGACCGTACCGGTCAGCCGGGAGAGCCGCGAGACGAACTCGGGGTCGTGGACCCGGGTCATGTTCGGCGCTGCACACCCCCCTTCGGACGTGACGATGCTCGCCCCCTGGAAGACGAGGCCGACACCCGACGCGGCGGTCGGTTCGAGTTCGTCGACCAGCGTGTCGACGGCGCCCTCGCCGGTGCCCGCACACTCCAGCAGCGGCGCGCGGTAGAGCCGGTTCGGGACCGTGACCCCGCCGACGGTGACGGGGTCGTCCAGCGTGGGCATACGACAACTCCGGCCCGGACGCCCGAGTAGGTTGCGCCCGTCACAGGGCGTACGTGGGCTCCGACGTCGCACCGTCCGGCGTATCTTTTTGCCGGTCGCCGGCGTATTCCTCCCCGAGATGCGCGTCGTCGTCGCCGGGACCTTCGGACCGATACACGACGGTCACCGCAGACTCCTCTCGACTGCACTCGAATGCGGGGACGAGGGGGTCGTCGTCGGGTTGACCAGCGACGGCTTCGCCCGCGGGAAGCGCGACCGGCCGGTCCCCGACTTCGACCGGCGACGGGACCGGCTCGTCGACGAGTTGACCGGCCTCGACGACTGGGGGAGAGACGTCACGGTCCGGAAGATCCACGACGAGTTCGACTTCGCGGCGACGGACCCGAAACTCGACGCGGTGGTTGTCTCCACCGAGAGCGACGACGATCTCGCAACGCTCAACCAGCGTCGCCGCGAAAACGGCCTCGACCCGCTCGTCGGAGTCGTCGTCCCCGTGGTCCGCGGCGCGGACGGCGAGCGGATCTCCTCGACGCGGGTCGTCGCCGGCGAGATCGACGAACACGGTCAGTCGCGGGACAGGGGAAACTAGCCTGCTCTCACCGGACGACCGTCACGGGGACGCCCGCCCGTTCGACGAGCCCTTTCGCGACGCTGCCGAGTACGCGTTCTTCCCGTTCCGAGAGCCCGCGGTGGCCGACGAAGATCCCGTCGTACTCCTCGCCCGTCGCGAACGACGGGACCGTCTCGACGGGGTTGCCGTACAGGAGTTCGGTCTCGACGGCCAGGCCCGCGTCACCGGCGCGCTCGGCCGCGTCTTCGAGTATCTCCTCGCCCCGGTTCTCGGCGTCCTCGACGTCCTCGACTATCAGCCGTCGCTCCGCTTCCGAGCGGTCACCCTCGGGGTCGGGACCACCGGTGTCGTAGACGTCCGGGTCGACGGCGTGGACGACCGTCAACTCGCCGCCGGCGGCCGCCGCCATCGCGACGGCGTGGTCGAGCGCACGGTCGCTCGCGTCCGACCCGTCGACCGCGACCACGAACTTCATGTCCGACTGTACGCGTTCCATCGGCTTCAGTTCTCCTCTGTCCCGGCGGCTGTCCCCGCACTGTCGTCGGTCGCTTCGTCCTCGTTCTCCTCGCCCGCTTCGTCCCCGCCCTCGTCTTCGTCGGACAGCCGAACCGTCAGCACGGGTGCGTCGGCCGTCCGGACGACTTTCTCCGTGACGCTACCCAGCAGGTACCGTTCGAGCCCCGTGCGGCCGTGTGTCCCCATCACGATCAGGTCTGCGTCGACCTCCTCCGCGTAGTCGAGGATCGTCCGGTGGGGCAGTCCCACCCGGACGGCGCCGACCGCCTCGACGCCCGCCCGTTCGGCGTCCTCGACGGCCTCGGCGGTCGTCTCCTCGCCGATCCGCTCGAAGGACTCGACGATGTCGACGTAGCCGGTCTCGGGCTGGGCCGCCGAGGTGTCGGCGACGTACAGCGAGTGGACCGTGGCGTCGAACGTCCCGGCGAGGGACACGGCCTCCCCCAGTGCGGCCTCGGCACCTGCGCTCCCGTCGGTCGGTACGAGTATCGTTTCGTACATACCCGAACGTTCACCCGCCCGAAATATACCCCCGGCGACCGTTCTCAGCGGTCGGGAACGCCGGTGACGGGGACGACCAGCCGGTAGCGGGAGCTTACTTCTCGACGTCGAGCAACGCCACGCGTTCGTGGACCAGCGCGGGGAGGTCACCGTCGACCACGGCGAGTTCCGCCTCGCCCACGTCGAAGAACGCACAGACCAGTTCGGGGTCGTAGTCGCCGAGTGTCTCCCTCGGGTCGAGGACGTCCATCGACTCGACGACCGCGGCGGCCTCGCGTTCGGCCATGGTCCCGGTCCCGTTTTCGTCCTCGTCCACGCCCGCAGAAACCGCCGATTCGACGTCGCTACTCTCGCCGTTCGAGCCGGCGTCGACGAGGACGACTGCGGGAGTCTCGCCGGTCGAGACCCCCATCGTCAGCGCCCGCTCGATCTGGCGGCGGCCGGCCGCGTAGCAGAGAATCTCGACCGCGCGGTCGCGAGCGACGTTCTCGCCGCGGGCGATGGCACGGTCGGCGAGGTCGACGGCACGTTCGAGGTGTGTCCGGTCGACGACGTACCGGGCGTCGAAGGCCTGGACCGTCACGTCGTGTTCGTCGCCGATGGCGCCGAGTCGCTCGACGAACTCGTCGACGTCCGCGACGCTCGCGACACCCTCGACGAGTTCCATCAGAAGTCACCCAGGCTGGACTGGTCCTCGTCGTCGTCCGCGACGCCCCCGTCGGTCGCCGACGCCCCGTCGCCGCTGTCGGGTCCGCCCGCGCCGCCGCTCCCGGGGCCCGCGTCGTCGGGTCGCGCGTCCTCGTCGGCGTCGACACCGTCCATCGACGGGTTCCGGTGACCGACGTTCTCCAGTACCGTCTCGGCCGTCCGCCGGCGCCCGCGCAGCGCCCCGAGGACGACCGATTTGTCGGCGTCCCGCAGGTCCGCGCGGTCCTCGATGCCCGCGTCGTAGAGCCGGCGAGCGCGCTTGCGACCGACACCGCGGACGCCGGCGAGGTCGGTCAGCTCCTCTTTGACGCCGTGTTCGACGCGGACGCTGGCCTCGCGAACTGCGGGCGCGACGTCGAGGCCGAGTTCGCCCGCCAGCGATTCGGCGGCGCCGAGCAGCCACTGGGCGGTGTCGACTTTCCCGCGGACGTCGCCCGGACCGACGCCGTAGCGCTCGGTGACCACGTCCTCGTCGACCTCGCTAGCCCAGTCTTCGAGCAGTCGCGCCGTCTTCAGCGCAGAGAGCCAGTCCTCGAAGCCGGGGTCGAACTCGCTGGGCGCTCGCCCGAGGAACGCCTCCTCGCGCTCGTGAGCGAGCATCGTGTACTCCTCGTCTTCCCCGGAGCGCAGGTAGAGTTCGTACATGTCCGGCGTGCGCGAGACGAGGTGATAGAGACCCAGCACCGTGGGCTCGCCCTCGGCGTCGCGCAGGCCGTCGATGATCTCCGCGGCACTCATCGGGTCCAGATAGAGCCGCGAGACGGTGTGTCCGAGAGACGTCGCAGTGAGACCGTCCTCGCCGTCCCGTTCCATGAACTCGTTTCGCACCAGATACTCGATCATGTCGTCGGTGACCCCCTCCAGGCGGCCACGCTCGGTGGTCTGGGAGGCATACAGCGTCCGTTCGAGGAATTCCAGCAGGCCCGACCGGGAGTTGGCAAATCCGGAGGCGATCGTCGCGAGGATGTGGGTCCGGAGCGCTGGTTCGGCGGCGAGTTTCGAGTCCACGGGCTCGGGGTCGGCCCAGACGTAGCGCTCGAACAGTTCGTCGAGTTCGTCGTGACTGTTCGCGATCAGCAACGCCTCGCCGTAGGGGTCGAGTCCCGGCCGGCCCGCACGCCCCATCATCTGGTGGACTTCGAGCACCGAGAGGGGTTGCATCCCCCCAGCGGTACCGTCGTACCTGCGCCAGTCCCGCACCACGACGCGGCGCGCGGGCGTGTTGACCCCTGCGGCGAGCGTGGGCGTGGCCGCGATGACTTTCACGAGGCGGTCCCGGAAGGCGTCCTCGACGAGCGAGCGGTGGCCGCTGGCACAGCCGGCGTGGTGGAAGGCGGCACCCTGTGCGACCGCGTCGGCGAGGTCGTCGCTGGTCTCGGTGTCGCTCACGTCGCGGATCTCGGCGGCGACCTCGGCGAGTTGCTCGCGTTCCTCGGGCGTGAGGTGGGGTTCGACCGTCGACGCGAGCCGGCGGGCCGCGGCCTCGGCGTTCCGCCGGGAGTTGACGAACACGAGCGTCGACCCGCCGTCGTCGAGCGTGTCGCGGACGATGGCCGCGGCCGGTTTCTCGGAGTTGCGGACCGGGAGTTCGGACTGGCTGCCGTCCTCCAGATGCAGGGCCTGGCCGTAGTGGACGCCCTTCTTGAGGTCGATGGGGCGCCAGTCCGAGTCGACGAGTTCGGCGTCGAGCCACTCGGCGAGTGCGTCGGCGTTGCCGATCGTCGCCGAGAGCGCCACGGTCTGCAGGTCGGGGTTGAGCTGGCGGAGTTTCGCGAGCGTGACTTCGAGGGTCGGGCCGCGTTCTGCGTCGTCGACGAGGTGGACTTCGTCGGCCACCACACAGGAGAGGTCGTCCAGCCACGGGGCGTTGTTGCGCACGAGCGAGTCGACTTTCTCGCTGGTGGCGACCACGATGTCCTTCGAGGCGAGCCAGCCGCCCTCGGACTCGTAGTTGCCCGTCGAGACGCCGACGTCGAGGCCGTACTCCTCGAACTGCTCGAACTCCTCGCGCTTCTCGCTCGCGAGCGCGCGCAGGGGGACGATGTAGAGTGCCTTCCCGCCGGTTTTCCGATCCTCTCCGGATTCGCTAGCGTCGCCCGAGTCATCCGTGTCGTCCGTACCGCCACTGTCGGCGTTCGGACCCTCCCCCGCGACCGCCGAGAGCATCGCGAGCGTCGCCATGAGCGTCTTGCCGCTGGCGGTGGGGACGCTGGCGACGAGGTTCTGCCCGCGGGTGACGCCGGCCTCGACGGCCTCGGCCTGGGGCGGGTACAGCGACTCGATGCCGTCGTCGCGCAGGTGGTCGGGCAACCAGCCGGGCACGCCCGGGATGTCCGCGACGTCCATTACCTCCGTGTTGCGCCTTTCGGGGTTTAAATCATCGTATCGGAACCGAGCCCTCGTGGGCTTCGTGTTCGAGACTCACGGTGGCACGTCCACGCGGCGTGGTCAGCGAGACTTCTGGATGCCCGGGTATCAGGTGCTTTCGTAGACGGTGTCGTGAAAGAAACATCGACCGCAGACAGCACCGCACTCGACGTTGAGAGTTGAAAGCCCTCGGGCCGCTCGCGGTCGCTCAGCGACATATCTGCGCTCTCAGCACCGCCCGCGCAGATAGAGGTCGCTGAGGCGACTCCGCTCACTGCGTTCGCCGCCAGCGGCCCTCGCCCTTTCAGTCCGCCAGGAAGAATTTGGTTACACAGGCTGTCTCGACGTGGAATGATCGGCGGCCAGCCCTCACAGACTGTCTCTTCTGGCGGACTGGAAGGGCGAGGCGGGCTCGCGGGCCGAAGGCCGTAGTCGCCTGAGCGGGCAACTATCTGAGCGAGTGCGGGGCGGTGCGGTTGTTCGAGCGAAGATATCCCGCTCAGCGACCGCGAGCGTGTCGAGGGCTTCCATCCCACGATCACGACTGCGGTCACGACGAACACGACTCCACCCGAGACAATCTGAGATCGACCGATCGCTACCTCTACACCCTGTACGTTACAGTCGGCACGAGATCGTCCAGTGACCCGTTCACCAGCACGACCCACCCAGAGATTGTGCAGACTACGCAAGCAGTGCTCGGCGGGTAGTTCGGGGCAGAAAGCGCCGCCGCCAGGACTCGAACCGAGGCGAGACGGTCCTGCTCACTCGCTGTGCTCGCTGCGCGGGCTGCGACTCGCGTGTACGAGTCCTGGCGGGTTTCGCGTTCGACGCTCACGGTTGCGAGCACACGCACAGCGGTGCTCGCCGTGTGGTTCGCGTCAGAAAACGCCGCCGCCAGGACTCGAACCTGGGACAACCTCGTGTCTGCGGCACGCAGAGTCCTACGCGCCATAACAGCGAGGTGCTCTACCATCTGAGCTACGGCGGCTCACCTCTCCGTAGCCGGAGTCGTATGAAAGGAGTTTCGTTTTCCGGCGCGCATCGACACGCCTTCACGCACTGCTCGGGTCCCGCCTCTCTCCTCGCTACCCACCCCGGACCCGACACGTTTTCCCCGTCCGCGGGGGAACCGGCGGGTATGCCTGCCGAGTTCGACGCCGTCGTCGCGCGGGTCCGCGAGCGTGTCGTCCCCGACGCCGACGAACGCGCACGCCTCGATTCCGCCGTCGCGACGCTCCGTGAGCGGACCGAGGCCGCCATCGCGGATCTGCCTGTCGACACCAGCGACGTAGACATCGTACTCGTCGGCTCGACGGCGCGTGACACCTGGCTCTCTGGCGAGCGCGACGTCGACCTGTTCGTCCGCTTCCCGACGGATCTCTCCCGCGAGGAACTCGAAGAGTACGGGCTCGACGTCGGCCACACGGTCCTCCCCGGGGGCCACGAGGAGTACGCCGAACACCCCTACGTCAAGGGCACGTTCGACGGCTTCGACGTGGATCTGGTCCCGTGTTTCGCCGTCCCCGACGCGACTGCCATCCGCTCTGCGGTCGACCGGACGCCCTTCCACACGCAGTATCTCACCGAGCGTATCGATGCCAATCTCGCCGACGAGGTGCGCCTCTGCAAGCAGTTTCTCACCGGCATCGGCGTCTACGGCAGCGACCTCCGGACGCGAGGGTTCTCGGGCTACCTGACCGAACTCCTCGTCGTCGAGTACGGCGGATTTCGCGAGTTCGTCGACGCCGCCGCCGACTGGCACCCCCCCGTCGAGCTCGACCCCGAGGACCACGGCGAACTCTCCTTCGAGGACCCGCTGGTCGTCGTCGACCCGACCGACCCCGAACGCAACGTCGCCGCGGTCTGTAGCGCCGAGAGCGTCGCCCGCCTCCAGCACTACGCCCGCGAGTTACTCGAAGACCCCAGTGAGGACCTGTTCGACCCCGCCACGCGTCGGCCCGACCCGCTCGATGCGGCCGAAATTCGCGAGCGATTCGAGGCGCGCGCGACGACACCAGCGGCCGTTCGCTTCGACGCGCCCGACCTCGTCGACGACCAGCTCTACCCGCAACTCGAACGCTCCCGGACGGGGCTGGTCGGCGAACTCTACAGGCGGGAGTTCGACGTGCTCCGTTCGGCAGCGTTCGCCGACGACTCGGCCGTCCTGCTGGTGGAACTGGCCGTCGCTCGGCGTCCCGCGGTCGAACGCCACGAGGGACCGCCGGTCCACGCCCGCGAGCACGCGACGAACTTCTGCGGGGCCTACGCCGACGACCCCGACGTGTACGGCCCCTTCCTCGACGGCGACCGCTACGTCGTCGAGCGCGAACGGGAGTTCGAGACCGCCCGCGAGTTCCTCACCAGCGACGCGCTGCTGGACGTCGCGCTGGGCGCCCACGTCGAGACGCGACTCCGGGAGAGCTACGAGGTGCTCGTCGGCGACGAGGTGGGTGAACTGGCCGACGAGTTCGGGGCCGACCTCGCGGCGTATCTCGACCCGCGACCCTGAGCGACCGCGAGCGAAGCGAGACGCACCCGAGAACACAGTCGACAGTCGACAGTCGAGCGGTCAGGGTGCGTTCTCGGCGTCTTCGACGTCGTCGGCGTCACCGGCTTCACCGTCGCCAGCCTGTCCGGTGTCCGCTTCCACGTCGGCCCCGTCTCCGGCGTCGGTCTCGCCTTCGGCGTCGGCCGTCGCGACGGCGGGACCGAACGTCGGGGTCTCCACGAGGTCGAACCCCTCCCCACGGACCTCGTCGATGACCGTTTCGGCACCGGCCTGGACGTGGTCGTCGGGCATCTCGGGCTGGTAGCCGTCGAACACCTCGTGGACCGTCCGGACGCTGTCGGTCAGCGTGTCGAGGCCGTAGCCGCCTTCGAGGACGAACCCGAGGGGCGCGCCGACCCACTCGGCGAACTTCTGGAGGCGCTGGGCCATCAGTCCGTACCCCTCCGTCGAGACGCGGATCCGCGAGATGGGGTCGTGCTCGTGGGCGTCGAAGCCGGCCGAGACGAGCAACAGGTCGGGGTCGAAGGCGGCGAAGGCGGGCAGCACGAGGTCGTCGAGCGCGGCGAGGTAGCCGCTGGTCCGGGTTCCCGGCGGGAACGGGACGTTCAGCGTCCGGCGCTCGCCGTCACCCTCGCCTGTCTCGGTGACCGCGCCGGTTCCGGGGTAGATACCCTCCTCGTGGAAAGAGGCGAAGAAGACGTCGCCACGGTCGTAGAAGATGTCCTGGATGCCGTTGCCGTGGTGGACGTCCCAGTCGAGGATGGCGACGCGGTCGACGTCGCGGTGGTCCAGTGCCCACTGGGCGGCGACGGCGTTGTTGTTGAAAAAACAAAAGCCCATGGCGTCGTCCTCGACGGCGTGGTGGCCCGGGGGCCGCCCGAGGGCGAAGGGGGTGTTCCGGCCGTCGGCGCCGTCGAGGGCGCGTTCGGCGACCCACCGCGCGATGCCGGCGCTGGCCAGCGCGGCGTCCCACGTGGCCTCGACGGCGACGGTGTCGGTGTCCCAGTCGCCGCCCCCCGACCCGCAGAAGTCGCGGACCTCGTCGACGTAGTCGGAATCGTGGACCGCGCGAACGTCGTCGACCGACGCCGAGTCGGGGGCGGCGTACTCGACCCCGTAGACCTCCTTGAGCCCCTGTCGGACCGCACGCAGTCGGTCGGGGCTCTCGGGGTGGCGCGGGCCGGGGTCGTGGTCGAGACAGACCTCGCGGTAGCCAAAGTGCATCAGAAGTACTGCTGGAGTTCGTAGTAGGCCTCGACGTCTTCGGATTTGACGGTCCGCCGGTCGGCGTGGCGCGCCAGGTCCGCGGCGGCCGCGGCGACGGTGTCGGCGTAGGACTCCAGGAGACTCGCCAGCGCGATGCGGGCGTCCATGGAGACGCGGTAGTCGTCGATGTCGAGGCGAGCGATGCGGTCGACCGGCGCGATCGGCAGTTCGAGGTCGTCCTTGTCGAGACCTTCCGCGACGCCGAAGTCGGCGGCCATCAGCGTCTTTCGCCCGTCTGCGGTCGCCTGCTCGGCGGCTTCGGCCGCGAGCTGGGCGCCCCGTTCCTGGATGCGACGGGCGAGTTCCTCGGCGGCTTCGGCGCTGACCCGCAGGCTCCCCGCGTTGCGCCGGATGATAGTGTCGACCGGCGCGAACGGTAGCTCGACGCTCATACACCACAAGGCGGTCGTTCCGGCCTTAAGCGTTTCCGAAGGCGCATGTGCGACTCCCCGGCCTCTCTCGGGACCGGAACCGCCACTGTTCCCGCACTCTCCCGGGCCGAAACCGCCACTGTTCCCGCACTCTCCCGGGCCGAAACTGCGACTATCCCCGCGCCGTGCCCGAACCTCCTCTCGATCGTCGGTGACTGCCGGCCGTTCCGTCGTCGAGTCCTGCTCTCGCGCTCAGGACGGATCACCGAACAGACGCCTGGCTTCGGTCAGGTACTCGTTCGGTCGCACGAACTCGTCGGTGAAGAAGTAGGTTTCGGCCGACCGACCGATCGTGTAGGTCGTGACACTGGCGACGCCCGCGTTGATCGCCTGGCCAGCACCGGGGAACATGCCCGTCAGCGTTCCAGCCACTTTCCGGGCTCCGAGCCCCGCACTCCCGACGACACCCAGCTGTGTGAAGTAGTCTTTCGCCGTGGCTACGCTCAGTTCCTCACACGAGAACGAGCCGACGAGCATCACGAGCAACACCTGCAACGGCGTGAGCACCATGATATCGGAGACGCCCGAGACGTCGAGTCCGGCTATCGTGCCGGCTGCCGCGGAGAGTCGGCGCGTCTGTTTGCGCGCCATACTGCGCATGACCGACTCCCGACGCTGTGCCTGGGCGAACTGCAACACGGCCTCCTCCGGCAGGTGCTCGCCGATCAGTTCCGCGAGCGTCTCGACGTTCCAGTAGGGCTCTTCTCTCACGTACGTCGGGAACACGCCGATGTGCTGCTCGGAGTCGAACCGATACCCCCTGACCGGTGCTGACTGGTCGAAGGGCGTCCGCGTCCCCTCGTCGAGCAGGCCGGCGACGAAATCGAGATTGTCGACGATGTCGGACGCGAGCGCGTCGTTCGTCTCGGGCGGCCAGTCACCGCCCGGCGCGACGTGCGAGTCGACCTTGTTGAGACAGTAGACGAGCGGCGGCAATCCACCGGGTAACCGGTCCGAGAGGTCCCCGACCGCCTCGAAGTCCTGCTCACCGGCGCGAACTTGTCCAGGCGTCATCACGTGAACGGCGACGTCCGGCCGGTACTGCTCCAGGTCCTGGGCCAGTTTCTCGACCGTCCAGTCCGGAACCTCGCCGCTGGCCGGCACGCTCTCGAAGAGCCCCCGGGAGTCGACGACGTCCCAGTTGGCGTAGCGGTCGGGAAACTGGACGTGATACTTTTCGGATTCGACCGTCTCGGGTTCGACGGCCCCGACGTCGGCGACGTGCCTGTTCGCGAGCGCGTTGATGAGCGAGGATTTCCCCGCGCCCGAACGGCCGAAAATGTAGAGACGTGGCGGCCGTGACTCGTCGATGAGCGGTTCCAGGTCCGCGATCACGTACTCGAACAGCACGTCGACGACCTGCTCCTTTCGGTCGTCGCTGGTCGGAGCAAAATCGATCGCATCGAAGAGCAGGTCCCTGAGAGTCGCATACTTCTCCGGGTCGATAGCCATACAGCGAATGTCCTGGCCGAAAGTATGAATGTATCCCCCAGGGACTCCCCAGGGACGATTCACCGAGTGTCTAGTTGGTGGTCGGGTAGTGTCGTCGACTACAGGTCCAGGTCCAGGTCCAGATCGTCCAGCTGCGTCGTGATGCGTCCCGGGAGTGCATCCTCTCTGAACTGTGCCGGTGAGACCACTTCGTCGTCGAAAAAGTAGGCTTCGGCGGAGCGGCCGATCGCGTACGTCTGGGCCTGCAGATTCTCCAGTGACTTCCCCAGCGGCGAGAGCGTGTAATCGACGGCTCGATCCAGCGTCGTCCGGAATCTCGACTGGGTATCCGCGAGCGACTCGACCGCCTCGTCGTAGTCCGCGACGGTCCCAGCGCCGAACTCGGCCCCGGCGAATCTCCCGACGAGTGCGACGAGATAGCGCTGATAACTCGCGACCACGGGCTGGTTCGACGTGGTAACCGCGGACCGGGAGACCTCGCCGACGGCCGCCGCGACCGCTTCCGTGTGTCGACGAGCGAGGCGCCGCCCGACTCGCTCACGACGCTGGGCCCGTGCGGACGTGAGCAGGCCCTCCGCCGGCAGATACTCACAGAGGAGTTTCCGGAGTGTCTCGACGTTCCAGTACGGGTCCTCTCTGGCGTAGGTCGGAACCGCACCGAGCACTCGTTCGGAATCGAAGAGCAACCCCCGGAACGGTAACACGTCGAGATATGGGCCTGCAACGGGGACGTCGAGCACCTCCGCGACGAATCTGAGCGTTTCCACGATGTCGTCGGCGAGTGGTGCGTTCTCGTCCGGGGGCCAGGCACCCCCCGGAGGGAGGTGCACGTCGACCTGGTTGAGACAGACGATGCGCGGTGGCAGGCCGCCGACGATCGCCTCGTCCAACCGGTCGAGCGCCGCGAAATCGTCGTCACCAGCGCGAACCTGGTCCGGTGTCAGCACGTGCAACAGGAAATCAGGGGGGTGGTCGTCCAGGTCCGCCCCCAGTTTCTCGACTGTATCGACCGGAACGGCACCGTCGACCGGGATACTCTCGAACAGGCCCCGGGAGTCGACGAGTTGCCACTCGGCGTTCCACCCGGCGAAGGTGACGTCGTAGACCTCGGTCCCGGCCGTCGTCGGTTCGACCGCACCGGCAGTCGCGAGATGATCGTCCGCGAGTGCGTTGATCAGCGAGGATTTGCCGGCCCCTGACCGACCGAGGAGAGAGAGTCGCGGTGGCCCCGTCTCGTCGCCGAGTTGTGCTTCTTCGACGTCTAACACGCGTCGAAACGCGTCGTAGAGGTCAGATTCGCGCCGAGAATCGAGGTCCGGAGCGACGATCTCGCCGAACTCCCCCGCGAGATCCGCATACAGGTCCGGGGTATCCGCCATGTTCGTCCGGGGAAAGCGGGTCGACAGGTATGAATCTGATCCGTGCGATTACAGCACAGTCGGAAACGTCGGTGACCGCTGGCTCATCCCGCCACCTCTATGGCCGTCCCTGCCGAATTCCGGGTATGCGAATCGAATACGACCGCGACACCTGCATCGGGATGTTCCAGTGCGTCGCGGAGTGGGACGCCTTCGAGCGCGACGAGGACGCCGGCAAAGCCGTACTGACCGACAGCGAAGAACGCGAGGACGACCTCTTCGTCCGCGAGGTGCCCGAGGATTCCGAACTCGACGCGAAGTTCGCCGCGCGGACCTGTCCCGTCGACGCCATCACTGTCTACGACGACGACGGCGAGCAACTGATCCCCTGACGGCCGACCCGAACCGCCGAACGAGACTGCGCCGTCCGACGGAACCGGATATTGTTTCCTCTATTTCGGTCAGTAGCCAGTATATACACCCGTTTACCCACCGGTTTCCGTCTTTGAAGGCAAAATGTTTTCAATAGGGTAGACCATAGGGTGGGCAACCAGAAACCATGCCGGAGATGGAAACCGCGCAGTTCGAGACGGACCTGAGTCTGTTCAAGTACGACAACCTGGAACAGTTGCCCCCGGCCTACCGCGAGTTGACCGAGGACGAGCGCACCCCGCGCATCGAGGCGGCTCTCGACGAGTTGGGTGACGACGTCGTCATCCTCGGCCACAACTACCAGCGCCGCGAGATCGTCGAGCACTCCGATTTCATCGGGGACTCCTACGGCCTCTCGAAGCGGGCGGCGGAGGCCGACGCCGACTACGTCATCTTCGGCGGTGTGACGTTCATGGCCGAGTCGGCGGACATCATCACCGACGACGACCAGTCGGTCATTCTGCCGTCGATGGAGGCCTCCTGTCCGATGGCCGGGATGGCCGAAGCCCTGCAGGTCGACGCCGCGTGGGCGGAGATCACCGCCGCGGCGCCCGACGAGAACATCATCCCGATCACCTACATGAACTCCTATGCGGACCTGAAGGCCTTCTGTGCCGAGCAGGGCGGACTCGTCTGTACCTCCTCGAATGCCCACAAAGCGTTCGAATACGCCTTCGAGAAGGGTGACAAAGTCCTGTTTCTCCCGGACAAACACCTCGGCGAGAACACCGCCCACCGGCTAGGCATGCCCGGGGAGATCGCCGAGTGGGACCCGTGGGACCCCGAGGGGAAAGACGCCGACGAAGTAGTGGAAAACGACATCATCCTCTGGGACGGTTACTGCCAGGTCCACGAGCGCTTCCGCGTCTCCCACATCGAGGACGTGCGGGAAGAACATCCGGAAGCGAACGTCATCGTCCACCCCGAGTGTCGCCGTGAAGTGGTCGAAACCGCCGACGTGGCCGGGTCGACGGCGACGATCACCGAGACCATCGAGAACGCCGACCCGGGCGAGACGTGGGCCATCGGCACCGAGATCCACCTGACCCACCACCTCCAGCGCTGGCACCCCGACGTGAACGTCCTGCCGCTGTGTGGTGAGGCGTGTATGGACTGCAACGCCATGCGCCAGATCGACCCCAACTACCTCGTGTGGGTCCTCGAAGAACTGGTCGAGGGCCGCGAGCGCAACGTCATCGAGGTCGCACCCGAAGAGAAGGAACTCGCACAGGTCGCCCTCGACCGGATGCTCGAGATATAACCATGACAGAGGAGACAGCCGAGGCCGAGGGGACAGCCGACAGCGAGGCGACAACCGACGGCGAACGCGCGGGCGGGGCCGTGGAACTCGACGACTACGACGACTACCGCACGACCGACGTGCTCGTCGTCGGGTCCGGTATCGCCGGACTGGCGGCCGCACTCGGCGCAGCACGGGAGGGTGCCGACGTGACTGTCGCGACCAAGGCTACGCGCCCCGAGGGCGCTTCCTCGTGGTGGGCCCAGGGCGGCATCGCCGTCTCGCGGGACGACCCCGGTCAGTTCAAGGAAGACATCCTCGCGGCGAGCGCGGACACGGCCGACCCCGACGCGGTGGACGTCCTCGTCGACGAGGCAAATCGCGCCGTCGAGGACGTCCTCGTCGACACGCTCGACGTGAACTTCGACAGGAACGGCGACGCGAACGACGGGGACAGCGACGCGGAAGAAACCACAGACGACACCGGCGACTACGACTTCGGTCGCGAGGCCGCCCACGACGAGCCGCGGATCCTCCACGTCGACGCCGCCACCGGGAAGGCCATCCACGTCCCCTTCCTGAACCACCTCGACGCACACGACGACGTCGAGATCCGCGACGACACCGCCGCGCTCCAGCTGGTCACCCACGAGGGCAGGGTCCACGGTGCGCTCCTCGAACACGAGGGCGAGGTAGTGCCGACGTTCGCCGGGGCGACGGTCCTCGCGACGGGCGGCATCGGCGATCTGTACCCGCGCTCGACCAACCCCGACGGCTCGACGGGCGACGGAATCGCGATGGCCGCGCTCGCGGGCGCCGACGTCGAGGACATGGAGTTCATCCAGTTCCACCCGACGGTCTACGTGGGTCGCGAGGCGCCCGGCGCCTCGAAGCGAAGCGGCGAAGCCGCGGAGCACGGCGACATCGACGAACCGTTCCTCGTCAGCGAGGCCGTCCGCGGGGAGGGTGCGGTCCTGCGCAACGCCGAGGGCGAGCGGTTCATGCCAGACTACCATCCCGACGCCGACCTCGCACCCCGCGACGTGGTGGCCCGGGCCGTCCAGAAAGAGCGCGAGGCCACCGGCGAGGTCGTGCTCGACGTTTCCGATATCGACTTCGCCGGCGACTTCCCGGGACTCGCCGAGAAGTGCGAACAGCGGGGCGTCGACTGGGAGGCCGGTATCCCGGTGGGTCCCGCCGAACACTTCCTCTGTGGTGGAATCGACGTTGACGACCGCGGCCGCGCCAGTCTGGACCGACTCTACGCCGTCGGCGAGTGTTCCAGAACGGGCGTCCACGGCGCCAATCGGCTGGCCTCGACGTCGCTCCTGGAGGGGCTCGTCTGGGGCCTGCGCGCCGGCGAGGACGCGGCCGACCACGAGGCGGAAGTCGTCGAGGCGGCCGAACTCCTCGACCGCGACCCCGCGCTCCCCGACAACTTCGCCCGCGAGAAGTTCGTCCGCCTGCGCCGGGTCATGGACGAGTACGTCGGCCTCCGGCGCAATTCCGAGGACCTGGGTCGCGCCCAGGCCGTCCTACGTCGGTTGAAAGGCGAGGTCGACGCCTACGTCCGAACGCGCACCTCGCGGTCGCTGTACGAACTGCGCCACGCCTCGGTCACGGCGCTGCTCGTCGCCCGCGCCGCCGCCGAGAACGACGAGAGCGTCGGGACACACAACCTCGTCGACGACGCCGAGGCCGAGGCACGGGCGGATTGACGATGTGGGCGCCACAGCGTGCCCGGCCGCCACAGTGTGTCAGGCCGCCACGGCACGGAGGGTCGGCGTGATCACCGACGCACAGGTCGAGTCCTGGCTCCGCGAGGACGTCGGCCACCACGACGTCACCAACCAGGTGCCCGGCGAGACGACGGGACGACTCGTCGCCAAGGAGAGCGGGATCGCCGCCGGCCTCGACGCCGCAACGGCCGTCTTCGACTACCTCGGCGTCACCGTCGCTGACCGCGTCGAGGACGGGACCGCCATCGAGGTCGGCGACGTCGTCCTCCGTGTCGAGGGACCGGCCCGCGAGGTACTCAGGGGGGAGCGCGTCGCGGTCAACGTCGCGGGTCACGCCTCGGGGGTCGCCTCGCGCACCCGGCGAGCTGTCGACGCCGCCCGTGCGGTCAGCGACGACGTGCGCATCGCGGCGACCCGCAAGACCACGCCCGGACTCCGGGGGATCGAGAAGCGAGCGGTCGCGACAGCCGGCGGCGACACCCACAGACTCGACCTCTCGCACATGGTGATGGTCAAGGACAACCACATCGCGGAACTCGGCCTCGACGGGGCGGTCGAGCGGTTCCGCGAGCGCGTCTCCTTCGCGACGAAGATCGAGGTCGAAGTCGAGGACCCCGAAGACGCCCCCCGGGCCGCCACAGCGGGTGCCGATGTCGTCCTGCTGGACAACATGGATCCGGCGACGACCGAGCACGCCGTCGACCTGCTCGCCGAGCGGGCCGACGAACTGGGTCGCGAGGTGCTGGCCGAGGCGTCGGGCGGGATCACCGTCGGGACGGTCCCCGACTACGCCGCGACGGGTGTCGACGTGATCTCGATGGGGTCGCTGACGCACTCGGCGGCGAGTCTGGACTACTCGTTCCGGACGGGTGCCGAGCACAGGTAGAGAGAGCGAGAAAGAACAGCACTACCGCGAGACGGGTACGGTCCCGCTCGTTACTTCATGTCCTGCAGGCGGTCGACGAGCGCGTCGGCGGACTCGGCCCCCTCGACCGTGACCTCGCCCTCGTGGTCGTGTTCGTGGACGGAGACGGCGTCGTCGTCGTCGAAGTCTGTGTCCTCGTTCTCCTGTTCGGATTCGTCGTAGCTGCCAAAGCCCATAGTGAACAGTGGTTACGGGATCGGAGGCATAAACGCAGTGGTCGAACGCCGCGATGGGCGCTGTGACCGAATGACACGGGTGGCGCGTGACCGCCGCCGTTTCGGAGACGCGTGCTCGCCGATGCCGTTTTGCCGACGCCGACCCGATCTCTCGCCGATGACCGACCCGGTGCGCCGCTGTGACGACCACGGCTACTTCGCGGGCGAGGCGTGCCCGGTCTGTGACGCCGACGGCCGGCGAGTCCTGTCGGGTGACCGACGCCGCCGACTCTCGAAGTTCTGCTCGGGGGCACTCAGACACTTCCCCGGCGACGTCGGTCTCGAACTCGACGCGGCGGGCTGGACGCCGTACGACGACCTCGTGAGCGCCGTCGAGCACAAGTACGACTGGGCGACCCCCGACCACCTCGACGCCGTCGTCGCGACGGACCCGAAGGGCCGGTTCGAACGCACCGACTGCGAGGGCGTCCCGGTCGTTCGCGCGGCGTACGGTCACTCCGTCGACGTCGACCTCGATGCCCGCGAGACGCCGGTACCGGACACGCTGTATCACGGGACTGCACCGGAGAACCGGGAATCGATCCGGGAAGCGGGACTGCGTCCGATGGCCCGCCAGCACGTCCACCTCTCGGGGTCGGTCGAGCGCGCCCGCGAGGTCGGCCGTCGTCACGCCGCCGACCCGGTCGTGTTCGCCGTCGACGCCGCCGGTCTGCGGGCCGACGGGACCGACGTCACGAAGCGCGGCCACTCGGTCTACACCACCGACCGGGTGCCAGCCGAGTACCTGCACGTCGTCGAGGGGTCGTCGTAGCCGAGTTCGACGCCGATGACGACGCTGAGGACGCCGCCGACGATGACGCTGACCCCGACGACCGCAGGGAAACGTTTTGGGTCGGGACACCCCTATCAGGTCCCGTGACCGACCTGCTGTATCTCCCGGACGCCGACGACGTGACCGAATTCGAGGCCACAGTCAGCGAGGCGACCGAGGACTACGTCGTCCTCGACGGCACCTACTTCTACCCGGAGGGTGGCGGCCAGCCGGCCGACCGCGGGCGACTCTCGTGGGCGGGCGGCGAGGCGACGGTCCGCGACGTCCGGAAAAATCACGGCGACGTCCGCCACTACGTCGAGGGGATCGAGGGCGAAATTCCCGACGCTGGAGTCTCCGCTACGGGAGAGATCGACGCTGACCGTCGCGAGACACTCCGGCGGATGCACACCGCACAGCACGTCGTCTCGCGGGTCGTCCTGGACGAGTTCGGCGCGGCGACCGCGGGCAACCAGATCGGCGTCGACCGCTCGCGCATCGACTTCGAACCCGCCGACTTCGACGCCGACGATCTGTCGACTATCGAGGAGCGGACCAACGCGGTACTCGCCGCGGATTTGGCCGTCGAAAAGCGCGAGCGACCGCGCGCGGAGGTCGAGGCCGAGACGCCCGAGGGACGCACGCAACTGGACCTGATCCCCGAGAGTGTCGACCCGCTCCGCGTCGTCTCGATCGAGGACTTCGATATCTGTCCCTGTGGTGGCACGCACGTCGACAGCCTCGACGCAGTGGGCCGTATCGAGGTCACGAACCGGGAGTCGAAGGGCGAGGACGTCGAGCGCGTCGAGTTCGAACTGGTCGAGGGGTAGGCCCGAGTAGGGTCGGGAGAAGTCACCGGAACCGCCGCGTCATCCCCCGGTGGCCGGCCGCTCTGCCGGGGCGGCCCCGCCTTCTCCGGATCCGAGGCGGCGATAGCCGGCGTAGATCGCGGGGATCCCGAGCGGGAACGCCAGGATTCCGAACGCCACCAGTGCGTACGGCGCCCGCTCGGAACGCCACAGTGCGAGCGCAGTCGCGACGACGCCGAACCCCGCCACCGCGTAGGCGAGATTGCTCCAGAGCGGGACGTACGACGAGCAGTAGAGCCAGCAGACCAGCGTGTACGAGGGGGCGTTCCAGCTCGCCGGGAAGAGTTTCGGCCAGAAGAAGCGACAGTACGTCGTGAGCGCGAGCATCGCGGCCGTCGGCAGGCCGGCGAGCCAGACCGTCTCCGAGAGTCGGCGGCCCACATCCCAGCGGTAGCCCGCGAGAAATACCGCGGGGAGACAGAACACCCACAGCCAGATGCCGACCGTGTAGGTGACCGGCCAGTGTTCGATGCGGGGCTGTTCGACCGGGAGTCGGAGCGACGCGGGGAGGCTGAACCACGGGAACGAGGGGTCGGGGACCGGGTTCGTGACGAGCGCGAGCAGACAGAGGGCCGTCCCGGCGACCAGTCCGGCCAGGCCCCAGGTCGCGTAGCGGTCCAGCCACGTCGGGAGTTCGCGGGAGCGATTCTCGGAGAGTGACAGTGTGTCGGTCATCGTCAGGTCGTCGTCTCGTCGGAATCTCCGTGATCGTCGTGGTCAGTCGTCTCTCCGCAGTCGGTCGCGACGCCGTTCGTACTCTTCCTCGTCGAGGTCGCCGCGGGCGTAGGCGAGGCGGAGTTCCTCGATGGCCGGGTCTCCGGTCGCGGCCCCGGCACCGGTCTCGGCCCCAGCACCAGTCCCGGCTCCCGCCACTGCCCGGTAGAGCAGGTAGCCCAGGCCGACGACCGCGGCCAGGAACGCCAGTTGCATCAGGAGGCCGGCGAGGGGCCACCAGCCGGGCCCGGAACCGCCCGAGCCCCACATACCGTCGTGTCCCATCCCGCCCATCGGACCGGTGCCCATCATCCCGAAGCCCATGAACAGTGCGGGCAGGACGACGAGCGCGCCGAGGACGAGGAGAACGATCGTGACGAGTCGGGTGTCGGTCGTGTTCGTGGCCATGGTTTCACGTCGAGCGGTCGCTCGACCAGTGTCTGAACGTACGAGGCCCCGATTCAATGCAGTTGTTACTACGAAACGGTTATCTCTCGCGCCGGAAACTTTCGATCCCAAAGCCACTTCGTCGGCCTCGGGTCGCGCCCGGACAGTCTCAGGCCGGCACCGACAGGTCCACGCCGGAGAGCCGACGGGCGTTGACAGCGACGATGACCGTCGAGAGAGACATGAAGACGGCACCGACCGCTGGCGAGAGCAGGATGCCGACGGGGGCGAGAACGCCTGCGGCCAGTGGGAGCGCGAAGACGTTGTAGCCGGTCGCCCAGACGAGGTTCTCCTGCATCTTCCGGTAGCTGGCCTTCGAGAGGGTGATCAGTCGTACCACGTCCAGCGGGTCGTTCTCGACCAGGACGACGTCGCCCGACTCGATAGCGACGTCGGTCCCGGAGCCGATGGCGATCCCGACGTCGGCCCGCGCCAGCGCGGGTGCGTCGTTGACGCCGTCGCCGACCATCGCGACGCGTTTCCCTTCCTCCTGCAGTCGCTCGATTTTCGTGTCTTTCTCCTCGGGGAGCACCTCCGCGAAGTACTGGTCGATGCCGAGTTCCTCGGAGACGGCCCGCGCGACGTCCTCGGAATCGCCGGTCAGCATCGCCACCTCGATACCCATCGCGTGGAGCGCGTCGACGGTCTGCCGGCTCTCCTCGCGGACGACGTCGGCGAGCGCGAAGGCCGCGACGACCGCCGACTCGTCGCGAACGAGGTAGACGACAGTCTGAGCGTTCGCGCCCGCCTCGTCCGCGAAGGAGGCGACCCCGTCGGGCCGCTCGACCCCGAATTTCTCTAGCAGGTTCGGGCCGCCGAGATGGACCGTCTCGCCGTCGACCGTCGCGCGGACACCGAGACCGCGGAGGTTCTCGAAGTCCGAGACGGCCGCCGGTTCGACGCCGCGCTGCTGGGCGGCCGTCCGGATAGCGCGGGCGATCATGTGCTCGGAGTCGCCCTCGACGCCGGCCGCCACCGCGAACGCGTGCTGTTCGTCCCACGCGGCCGTGTCGACATCGCCGCCGTCCGCTCGCTCCGCGTCCGACGCGACGCTGACCCCGACGACGCCCTGTTCGCCCTTCGTGAGCGTTCCCGTCTTGTCGAAGACCACCGTATCGAGGTTCCGGGCTTCCTCCATGGCGATGCGGTCGCGGACGAGCATGCCGTTTCGTGCCGCGGTCGACGTGTTGATCGCGACCACGAGCGGGACGGCGAGTCCCAGCGCGTGCGGGCAGGCGATGACGAGGACCGTCACGACGCGTTCGAGTACGCTGACCTGGAAGCCCTCGACGAGGACCCACGCGACGGCCGTGACGATCGCGACCGCGATGGCGACGTAGAACAGCCACCCCGCCGCGCGGTCGGCCAGCACCTGCGTCCGCGACTTCGAGGACTGGGCCTCCTCGACGAGGCGGACGATCCCCGCGAGGGCGGTCTCCTCGCCCGTCTTCGTCACTTCGACGCGGAGACTGCCGTCCTGGTTGACGGTGCCGGCGACGACCTCCGACCCCGGTTCCTTGCCGACGGGCCGTGACTCGCCGGTGATCATCGACTCGTCGACCGAGGACTCGCCCGAGACGACCTCGCCGTCGGCGGGCACGCTCGCGCCGGGTCGGACGAGGACGACGTCGCCTTCCGACAGGTCCGAGACGGCGACTTCCTCGGTCCCCCCGTCCTCGGTGACGCGCTCGGCGGTGTCGGGCATGAGCTTCGCGAGTTCGTCGAGCGCGCCGGAGGCCTGCCGGACCGAGCGCATCTCCATCCAGTGGCCCAGCAGCATGACGTCGATCAGCGTGACGAGTTCCCAGAAGAACGGCGTCGTCCCCGGGAGGAAGAGACTCGCCATCGAGTAGACGAACGCGACGGTGATCGCCAGCGAGATGAGCAGCATCATCCCGGGTTCGCGATTGTCCACCTCCGTCCGCGCCATCGAGAGGAACGGCACCCCGCCGTAGGCGAAGATCACCACCGAGAGGACGGGCACGATCAGGTTGCTCGCCGGGACCGCCGGCGCGGTGTAGCCGAGGACGTCCTGGACGAACTCGCTGAAGACGATGACCGGTACCGAGAGGATCAGCGACACCCAGAAGCGCCGGCGGAACATCGCCTCGTGACCGCTGTGGTCGGTGTGTGCCCCGTGGTCGCTGTCGTGTGCGTCGTCTCCGCTGTGGCCCTCGTCCCCTTCGTGTACCCCGTGGTCCGCGTGTGCTCCGTGCCCCCCGCCGTCGTGGTCGTGTTCTTCGTGTCCCCCGCCGTCGTGGTCGTGATCGGTGTCGTCCATGTGTATCGGTCTCGTTTCGCATGCAGTCGTGCGGATTCGGACCCTGGCCTGGCGGGCACGCCACCCGAAAAATCGGGATCGCCGGTTCGGCCGTGATCGCCGGTTCCAACCGGGTTGCAGTCCGGAACCTCGCGCTCAGGCGCTGGCCGTGTAGCCCGCGTCCTCGACGGCGCCGACGAGCGCCGCGGCGTCGGCCTCGCCCTCGACGACTGCCTGTTCGGCCTCGCGGTCGGCAGTCGCGTCAGTCACGCCGCTCACGTCCCGCAGTGCCTCTTCGACTGTCCCTTCACAGTGCTCGCAGCTCATCCCTTCGACGGTGATCGTCGTCGACATAGGGGAGAATAGGACCGCACGATTTATGCTGGTTTTCACATCGATACAGTGGATCAGTGGCCGGCCGAACTTTCGGATCCAAAGTGGGTGGTTACACGACGGCGAGACCGGCGACGTCGGGTAGTCCCAGCGAGCGGTGACGCCAGCCGCCGGTCCCGTCGGCAGTCCGCTCGGGACTCGCGTCCACGAGGAACGTACCGTCCCGGGTCACCGCGTAGACGCCCTCGCCGTAGGCAACGCCAGCGACTGCTCCGGCGACGGGTAGTTCGACGGGCGTCCACTCGCCGTCCTCGTGAGTGTACAGCGTTTCGGCGGTGGCTGCGTGAGCACGCTCGGCACCGTCGGTCCGGCCGGACGCGACCGTCTCGAAGGCACCCTCGCGCTCGCACAGCCACCCGTTGCCCAGTCGGTAGAGGCCGTCGGCGGTCGCCGCCAGCGGAGTAGCCTCGCCGGCCACGTCGCGGACGTCGTCGAGGCCGACGTTCCGGAGTGTGTCGCCACCAGCGCCATCGTCGTCGCCGTCGCCTGCGACCTGGTAGACGCCGTCGCTCGCGGCCACGAACTCGCCCGAAAGCGCCCGGACGTCCCCGACAGTGCTCACGGAGTGCCACTCGCCGTCGCGATGTCGAGCGACCGTCCCGTCGGCGTCCGCGGCGAGTACGTGGTCGCCGTCCGCGGTGACCGCCACCGCGTCGTCGAACCCCAGCGAGTCGAACCCTCCGGAAGCGGAACCGTCGCTCTCTCCGTCCCCGACGAGGACGCCCTCCGGCGTCGCGACGTAGATGCGACCCCCACAAGTCGCGACGTCGCGGGCGTCACACCGGCGTTCGAGGCCGAACTGTCCCACGCGGTCGCTGGCGACCCGCACCGTCGCGACGCCCTGTCCGGTCGCGAGGTAGGCGACTGTCACCCGGCGGCGGTCGTCGTAGACCCGTTTCTCGTCCATCTCGCCCATATTCTCGACGTGCGTGGGCGGGCGCCGAAAACCTGCCGTCTCACGCGTTCGGGTCGACGGGAGCGTCCAAAACAACTTTCCGTCGCGACCCGTCGATACGGGTGAGAATGGCGGACGACGACCCGGACTCGACGGCAGCCAGCGACGACCCGGACACGAACGCACTGGGTGACGAGCACCCGGATCCGGCCGCACTGGGCGACGAGCACCCGGATCCGACGGCACTGGGCGACGACGACCTCCGGATGCGCCTCTACGAGGTGTTACACGAGCGGGCGCGCACCGAGCGCAAGTGGCAGTTCTGGCGCCTGGCCGCCGGCCACCTCGTCATCGGCGTCATCGTGGCGTACGCCTTCGTGTTCGGTCGGTGGCGCTTCGTCGCGCTGACGCCCATCCTCTACGGGATCGTGGTGATGGACGCGCTCAAGTACAGCGTCCGTCTGCTCCACGTCCAGCGCCACCTCGTCGCGGTCGAGCGGGCACTCGGCGAGCGCGACCCGCTCTTCGGCTGGGTCGACGAGTACGGCTTCTTCGGCGCCGGCCGGCGCGTCTCCGTCGAGGGCGTCGACCTGAACAAGATCCCCGAGGTCGCACAGTTCGCACTGATCGGGTCGATCTACCTCGCGCTGGTCGCCGTGTCACTGGTCGTCTGGACGCCCCTGGACGACCCCACCGGGCCCGCCAGTTCGTTCCTCGTGGGACGGGGCCACCTGGTCGTGAGCTACACGCTGTTCAGCGTGCTGTTCGCCGTCGTCGTCTACGTCGGCTACGTCCACTACCGGCGTGTGCGGGACGCGGTCCAGTGACCGACGGCTGACCTGGTACCCAGTGATTGCCTCTCTGGCCGCCTAGAGCGCCTCTTTGTACGATTCGAGCGTCTCCGCGACGTCGTCTTCGGTGTGGGCGTACGTGACGAACTGTGCCTCGAACTGGTTTTGCGAGAGGAAGACGCCCTGCTCTTTCATCTCCTCCCAGAAGACACGCCGCCAGCGGTCGGTCTGGCCGGCCGCGACGTCCGCACCCGTCTTCGGACAGTGCTCGAACCGCGGGCAGGATTCGCGCTGTTTGCACCCGCTCTCGCAGTGGTCCTCGAAGGTGTCCGGCGCCTCCCGCGAGAACAGCACCTTGAACATCCCGTCGGTACCCGCGACGGTGTACTCGGGCGCCTGGTCCTCGACGATCTCCGTGAGCCCGCTGCGCAGTTGCTCGCCCAGGTCGTGGACGTGCTCGTGGACGGCGTTCTCGGCCGCGTATTTGAGCGATTCGAGCCCCGCCGCCATCGTGACGGGATGACCCGAGAACGTGCCCGCCTGGAAGACGTCGCCCGATGGGGTGAACTGCTCGATGAGTTCCGAGGAGCCACCGATAGCGCCAACCGGGAAGCCGCCGCCGATGAGTTTGCCGAAGGTCGTGATGTCCGGGTCGATGCCAAACTTGCCCTGGGCACACTGGAGCCCCCCCACGCGGAAGCCGGTGATGACCTCGTCGAAGATCAGCAAGGAGCCGTGCTCGTCACAGAGCGATTCGAGGGTCTCGTGGTAGCCGTCGACGGGCGCGACGATGCCCATGTTCGCCAGGATCGGTTCGACGAGGACGCCCGCGATGTCGTCGCCGTGGTCCTCGAAAGCCCGTTTTGCGGCTGCCTCGTCGTTGAACGGGACGGCGATAGTGTGTTCGACGAACGAGTCCGGGATGCCCGGGCTGGAGGGTTCGACGTGGTCGTACTCCCCCTCGACGAGGGTGGTCTCCTGGGCGCCGTGGTAGCCGCCCTGCATGACGACGATCTTGTCGCGGCCGGTCGCGGCGCGGGCGAGTCGGCAGGCCGAGACCGTCGCTTCGGTGCCCGAGTTGACGAAGCGGATCATCTCGACGCTCGGGACGTGGCGGGCGACGAACTCGGCGTGTTCGACCTCGACTTCGGTGGGCGCGCCGAACATCGGACCCTCGCTGACGCGGGACTGGACGGCCGATTCCACGGGCTGGGGGAGGTCGTGGCCGTAGAGGAGAGGGCCCAGGCCCATGACCCAGTCGACGTAGCGGTTGCCGTCGGCGTCGATGACGTGGCCGGCGTCGCCGCGTTCGACGAAGAAGGGGTAGGGTTCGATAGCGGCCCGCACCGCCGAGTTGACGCCCCCGGGCATGACCGAGAGCGCGCGGTCGTACAGGTCGCGAGACCGGTCGTGGTTCATACCCCCGGCTTCTCGCTCGCACGCCAAATGAGTACCGAGGTTCCTCCGAGTGTGGCCTGTTGCGATCTGGCCTCTTCCCGCTCCGCGACTGGCTGGAGCGACCGCGAACGTGCCGAGAGCTTTCACCTGTCACTGTGAATAGCGGTGCTGTCGTCTCGTCTCGAACAGGTCGAAGATATCCAGCACACACAGTCGGCGCACATCGAACGACGCCGAGATCGCCGACAGCCATTTGGGCGTGCCGACGAAACGACCAGCCAGCGATGGCCTTCGAATCCGAACCCGAACTCACGCCCGAGGAGGTACAGGAACGCGTCGACGAGACGATCGCGGACAACGACGTCGTCCTGTTCATGAAAGGGACCGAACTGATGCCCCAGTGTGGCTACTCGCGGAAGGCGCTGGGACTCATCGACCACCACCGCGACGACGTCGTGACCGTGAACGTCCTCGACGCGCTTGACGCCTACCGCGACGCACTGTCGGAACACAGTGGCCGCGAGACCATCCCACAGACGTTCGTCGACGGGGAGTTCGTCGGCGGGAGCGACATCCTCGAACAGCTCCACGAACAGGGCGACCTCGCCGAGACGCTCGACGCCTGAATCGACGGTCTGTCCGGTATAACTATCACACCTGCTCGTCTTCTCACGCCAGTCGCGCGAGGACGAACCGCGTCGAGGAGCCGAGCGGGTCGTCGACCGTTCGCGTCCACTCGATCTCGAAGCCGGCCTCGCGGAGTTGGCCGCGCGTTTGCTTCGGGCCGGGCGTGCTCCAGTACATCCGTTCGCCGGTGCCGAGCCAGTCGTTTCTGACCGACTCGGTGCGACCGCTCCCGACCGTCAGCAACGCGTAGCCGCCGGGACGGAGGACGCGGGCGAACTCCCGGTAGACGGCGGGGTGGTCGGCACTGTTGACGTGGAAAACCGCGTGATAAGCCGTCACTGCGTCGGCGACGCCATCAGTGACCGGGAGGGTGGTCATCTCCCCCTGGAGGAGGTGGGCGCCGGGCACGGTCTCCCGGGCGAGTTCCAGCGGGCGACGGGCGACGTCGACGCCGACGGCCGCGACCGAAGAGAGATTGGCGAGCGTACGCGCGCCGTCGCCACAGCCGACGTCGACCACTGTCGCGTCGCCCGGGAGCAATGCCAGCAGTTCGTCGAGCAGGGCGGCGTCCGGACCGCCGGGGTCGCGCATCTCGGCGTAGGCGTCGGCCACCGACTCCCAGGACGCCCGGACTTCCTGTGGGTCCATACCGGGGGTCAGTGCTGGAGTGGCCTCCACCTTTCGACCGGTCACCGCCGACGGACAGTCGCCTCGACGTCGTTCTCGGGTCGGAGCGACAGCGAGGGCGTGAACGTCAGCGGGCCGTCCACCGAGACGTCCAGGTCCACGCGGTCGACCATCGTCGCGAGTGCCAGCGCGAGTTCCAGGCGGGCGAAGCGCATCCCGATGCAGTGGCGCGGACCGCCGCTGAACGGGAAGTAGGCGTACTCCGGCCGCTCGACGTCGCGCTCCCACCGCCCGGGGTCGAACGCGTCGGGGTCGTCCCAGAAGCGCTCGTCGCGCTGGACCACCCACTGGGGGAGCATCAACTGCGTCCCGGCGGGCAACTCGTAGCCGCCGAGCGTCACGGCTTCGGCCGTCTCACGGGTGGACGCGAAGGCGGGTGGGTAGAGCCGGAGCGTCTCTCTGACGACGTTTCGCGTGCGAGTCAACTCCTCGAAGTCGTCGGCGGTGGGCAGGTCCCCGTCGAGCACCTCGCGCGTTTCGGCCACGAGCGCTTCTCGGACGTCGGGGTGGCGACCCAGTTCGTACCAGGCGTAGGTGAGCGTCACCGCCGAGGAGTCGTGACCGGCGAGCAGGAGCCCGGTAAGGTTGTCCTCGACTTCTGCCATCGAGACGTCGTCCCGTTCGTGGGCCGCGAGCAGGACGCCAGCGACGGTGCCCTCGCCCGGGTCAGCATCGTCGAGCGCGTCGGCGACGTACTCGTCGAGGGCACCGACCGCCCGGTCGAAACGCCGGTTGGTCGGCGTCGGCACCCAGTCGGGCAACAGTTGACCGGGCCGCCGGAAGTCGGTCTTCGCGACGAGCGCGTCCGCGGCCTCGTGGACCATCGCCTCGTCGCCGCTCACGTCGACGCCAAGCAGCGTGTCAGCGAGGATGTGTAGCGCCAGCAGGCGCATCTCGGCGAGGAGGTCGACCCGCTCGCCGTCGTCCCACGCCGCGACGTGGTCGGCCGTCTGCTCGGCCATTCGGTCGCCGTAGGCTCGAATCCCGTCCCAGGTGAACGCGGGCTGGAGCGCCCGCCGGAGCCGTCTCCAGCGCTCGCCCTCCGTCGCTGTCACGGCGTCGTCCTCGATCCCCTCGAACGTCTGTCGCTGGGCGGTGCTGATCGTGAACTTCGACGCCTCCGAGACGAGCACTCGCTCTATCAGGGCGGGGTCGGTCACCATGTGTATCGACCGCCCCGGGAACCGCAACGCTACGACGTCTCCCTCCCGTCCCCACTCGCGCATCGCTTCCCACGGGTCGCGGGCGAACGCCATCCCGTGACCCAGCAGCGGTACGCCGTCCGGCGTCGGCGGCTGTTCGGTCCCGCTCATGGCTGAACGTACCGCTTCCACGACCAAACGACTGCCCCCGAGCATCCAGCGCTGTTTAAAAGCCACCGTCCGTTCCGACGACTGCCGCGACGCCGTGACACCGCGACACCGCTACAGACCGCGTTTCGTCTTCTCGACGACCTCGACGTCCGAAATTCGCGTCTCGGGATAGCCCCCGTCGGCGTCTTTCTCGGCCGATTTCACCATGTCCCAGACGACGTTCAGACCGGTCGTCACGCCCTCCAGCGCTTCCATCTCACAGCCCGTCTTCCCGGTCGTCTCGACGGCGACCGACAGCGAGATGGACCCATCGCCGACCGCGAAGTCGGTCTCGACGTTCGTGATGGGGATCTGGTGGCACATCGGGATCGTCTCCCAGGTGTGTTTGACCGCCTGGACGGCGCCGACGCGCGCGGTGGCGAGGACGTCCCCTTTGCCGATCTCGTCGGCTCGAACGGCCGCGACGGTCGAGTCCTGCAGGCGGATCTCGCCGCGGGCGACCGCCCGCCGGGCGGTGTCGGGCTTGTCGCCGACGTCGACCATCTGGACGTCGCCGTCGTCGTCGGTGTGGGTCAACTCCTCGGCAGTCGTTTCGGGGGCGGACGGGTCGCCGTCGCTCACGCGTCGGACCCCCGCTCGGTCCAGCAGACGCGCGGGATCTCGTCGTGGAGGTCGGTCGCGACGAGCCCCACGCCGCGCTCCTCGACGACGTTGTCGCCGGCGCGGCCGTTGACGTAGGCGGCCATCGCAGCGGCGTCCAGCGGGTCCTGTGTCGCCGCGAACGCGCCCGTGATCCCGGCGAGGACGTCCCCGGTGCCACCGACGGTCATGCCGGCGTTGCCCGTCCGGTTGACGCGCGTGCGCTCGCCGTCGCTGACCACGTCGTAGGGTGCCTTCGCGAGGACGACGTGCCCGAGTTCGTCCGCGAACGATTCGACGAGACCCATCCGTTCGCGCCAGTCGTCGCTCGTCTCGCCGCCCATGTCGACGAGTTCGCCCTGGTGTGGGGTACAGATGAGCGTCGCCTGCGTGTCCACGTCCGGGACGCGGACGAGCGCGTCGGCGTCGACGACGGCCGTGCCCGCGTAGCCCGAGAGGATGCCCTCGACCGCCTCCAGCGTGGGTTCGGCGTCGCCCAGCCCCGGTCCGAGGACGACGGTGTCGTGGCGGCGGGCCATCTCCAGCAGGAACCCCACCTGCTTGGGTTCGAGTTGCTTGCCGTGGTAGGGCCGCACGATTAGGTCCTCGCCGAACCCCTGGAGTTCGCGCCCGACGACCATCGGGCAGGCGACGCGCACGAGGTCGGCCCCGGCCCGCAACGCCGCTTTCGCCGAGAGGGCGGGCGCCCCGGCGTAGGGCCCGCCGCCGATGACGAGCACCTCGCCGTTCTCCCCCTTGTGGCTGTCCGGTCGCCGCCTGTCGAGTCGCGAGAGGTCGCCCCGCTCGACGAACAGTTCGGCCGCCTCGGGGATGCCGATGTCCGCGACGGTCACGTCGGCGTCGAGGTCGTCGAGCCCCGGTTTGACGTCGTGGAACGTGACGACCCGGTCGGCCTCGACGGCCGTCTCGGCGAGTTCGCCCGTCTCTGCGTCCAGCCCGGAGGGGACGTCCACCGAGAGGACCGTCGCGTCGGCGTCGTTCGTCGCGGCGGCGGCGGTCCGTTCGGGTTCGCGCAACTCGCCGCTGATCCCCGTCCCGAGCATCGCGTCGACGACGACGTCCGGGTCACCCAGGTTGACGTTCGTCGAGTCCCCCACGGTCTCGACGTCGAACTCGCCGGCGACGAGTGCGTCCCAGTTGGCCCGGGCGATGTCGGTCGTGATGTTCTCGGGGCGACCCAGTAGTGTCACCTCGACCGCGAACCCGTCGAGGAACCGTGCGGTGACCAGCGCGTCGCCGCCGTTGTTCCCCCGACCGGCGACGATGCGAACCGTATCCCCCGGCGTCGCCACCTCGCGGACGGCCCGCGCGACAGCGTTGCCGCTCGACTCCATCAACTGCCTGCGGGGCACCCCCAGCGCCGCCGCGTTCTCGTCGACGACGCCCATCTCGCTTCCTGTGAGCATGGTTGCGCGTTCGCTCGCCCCACAAAAAAGGATAGCGGGCGTCCGGTCGAACGCAGTTCGTGGAGCCGGTACCGCGGACTACTCCCCAGCGCCTGGATACAGGTCGAGGTGGGATCGATGGTCTGTACAGGCGACGACACCTATCGTCGTACCTCGAACCCGTCGAGACCCCCCGGGTCGCCGTATTCGGCCTCGACGTCGTCGACGCGGGCGCGCGAACTCCCCTCGTGACACCACTCGACCATCGCCTCGACGGCGTCGGCGGGGCCCTCGAAGACCGCCTCGACGCGACCGTCGTCCAGATTACGAACCCAGCCGTCGACCCCGCGTTCGCGGGCCTGCTCGCGAGTCGTCGCACGGTAGAAGACACCCTGAACCCTGCCCGAGACGAAGACGTGTGCGCGAATGCGTTCCATACTCGCCGGTATCGCCGTCGGACACAAAACGACTGCGTGCGAGCAGTCACTCACCACTTGCTTCGACATCTGTCGTACTAAGTTTTATCAATCGTCGTTTCGTCGGGGCGAGTACATGGACCAGTCGTGTCCGAACTGCGGGAGACGAATCGTACCACGACGGGGGATCTGGTGCTGTGATAGTTGCGGTCACGCGGATCCGCACGGGGCGGACTGACGGACGCGTCCCCGGCCAGCGTCGCTCGGGCTCCTCGTCGCTTGCTATCGTATCGCAACCGTCGCTCGGACCGACGGATTTATAATGAATAATCACACAGGTCGTAGTACGATGGGCGACCACCCGACGATTCCGTCAGTTCGCGTCGCCGGCCACCGCGTAAAGCGGGCCGTATAGCCCGCACATCACCTTCTCAGACGAGTTCGAGTACAGATTCACCAGCCAGCAGACGCGACAGACACACACCACACAATGCGACCCACAGACGCCTACGAGACGTTCGACGAGACGTACAGCTATCCGACCGACCGCGAGACAGTCATCGAGACGATGGGCGAGACGCGGATCGAGTCTCCCAACGGTCCCGGGGAGACGATCGCCGAGACGCTCGAACGTTCCGGAACAGACGAGTTCCGCTCGGCACAGGAGCTGACAGACGTCTTCATGGGCACGCTCTCGGACCAGTACATCGGCCGGAAGTACTACGACGACCGCGGCGACAACCCCGGCGACAATCCCGCACACTCGAACCGGCGATCGGCCTGAGCGGAGAACGGGCGGCTCTTTCGGTCATCTTCGATCGACAATGTCCGGACCACTGGAGGGCCGACCAGCGTCTCACTCCTGGTCAGGCCCGTGAAACTCACTCGTCGTCGAGTCGCTCGACGAGCTGTTTCATCGCGCGGTGCTGGCGCTTGAGCAGTTCGTTCTGGCGGTCGACCGCGTCGGTGAGCTCTTCCAGTTGTTCGGCGACGGCTTCGACCTCCTCGCGAGTGGCGACGTCCGCCGCGGCGACGCCGGTCTGCCCGACGGTGACGTCCGTCGTGGCTGCGGTGTGTTCCCCGGTGTCGACGAGGGGATCGCGTGTCTCCGTCCCGTCGACGCCGCCCTCGGTGACGCCATCCGTCTGCTCGATAGCGTCGCTCGCACCCTGCGCCCGCTCGCTGCTCGGCCCCGTCTCGCCCTCGCCCTCGGCGTCGGTCGACTCCACGTCGTCTCCGTCCGAGGGTTCGAGAGCCGGTTCCGCGAGGGTCGGCCCTTCGTCGTCGGTCTCGTCGTCCGCCCCGGCGGCGAAGGGGTCCTCGACGCCTTTCGCGGGGTCGCTGTCGCTATCGGTGACGAGTGGGTCGATCCCCGACCCGAAGGTCAGGTCGTCGGCCTCGCCGGCCTCGCCGGCCGCGTCGGTTCCGATGGTGTCGTCGCTCTCGTCGTCCGGGCCGAGGACGCGGTTGAGTTCGTCCAGCGAGTCGACGTCGTGGAAGTCGAACAGTGTGTTCTCGAGCGTCTGGCGGACGATCGGACCGTTGTCGCTGGGAACTTTCACCCGCTGGGGGTAGCCGTCGACTTCGAGGACGATGCTCGTCGCGACGCTGGTCCGCTCGAAGTCCAGTCCCGTGACGTCCGCGAAGTCGTAGACCTCGAAGTCCTCGTCCCAGACGGCCTCGCCGATGTGTTTGACGACTCGCTTTTCCGCGACGACGAGCGTGAGTTCGCTGAACAGGTAGACGCCGACGACCGATTCGTCGGGGTCGACGACCGATTCGACCCGGAAGACTCCCTCGAGGAGGCGTTCGAGGACGTCCTCGCCGCGGTTCGACGGGACGGTAAACGAGCGGGGGCCTTCGATGTACTGCAGCCGGAACTTGGTCTTGCGGCGGCTCCGCTTGACAGCGAGGCGTTCGGTGTCGAGCGGGAACTCCTCGACCCCCTCGTCGCTGATCAGCCCCTCGCCCTTGTACACCAGCGCACGCGTCGGGGTGAAGCAGACGGCGTCTTCGTCGCCCAGCGAGACGCCGGCCTGGATCTCCTCGCCGCCCAGCGCCCGCTGGACCAGGTCCGGGATGTCCATGCCCGAGGTGTTCCCGTCCGTACGTATAAAACTGCAGGGCGCGTCTGACGCGGCCGGCGAAATCGGCCGTCCTCGGGCGGTGAGCGGTGGTCGTCGACGGGCAGCTGTCGGGAGGGTGCTGACGGGCAGGTGTCGGGCGTGGCGGGGGCTCGTGGTCGGCGGAGATGAGAAGGTTAAAGCCCCCGACTGCAGTACGACAGAGTGCGCCCGGGTGGCTTAGCTGGACATAGCGCCGCACTCATAGGGTTATCGTGCGCGGCAGCTTGCATGCGCCCCGAGGCTCGTCGGCCTCGAACCTGGGTCATGCGGAGATCGAGGGTTCGGAGCCCTCCCCGGGCATTCTTCCAAACCTCGTCATACCCAGCGGAGGCCACGTCTTCACCCGGCTAGCGACCCGCCGACCAGAAACGCGAGGGACGCCGCGAGTACACCGACGCCGAGGAGCACGTAGTTTCCGGGTACGCTCGTCGCGAACGCGACCTCGAAGGCGTACGCCTCGTCGCGAACCGGGGCGAACGGGCGGACACCGACGGGCGTCAGGGCGTCGGCGACGATGTGGACGACGACGGCGAGCACGCCGAGAGCGAACCCGACTGCGAAGACCAGCAACGCGCCCAGTCCGAGAACGAACGGGCCGACGACGGCGGCTACCAGTCCCGTCACGACGCCGAAGGCGAGGGCGAACCAGACGGTGTGGGTGGGGCCGCGGCGGTCGAGCCAGTCGACCCGGCGGTCGTAGTCGGGGACCATCGTGGTGCCGACGACGAGTCCCCCACCACAGAGTCCGAGCAACTCGTATCCGGCCACGGCGAGAACGCCACCGATGGGCGCGTAGACGAGCATGGCCGCGCCGTGGTGTCCGGGCCGGTACATCCGACTCCTCGTAGAGGCTACAGCGATAGAAACGTATCGACGGTCGCGACGTCAGCGAGAAAACCGACTGGGGACGATGCCGACAGTGCCGACCGTGGCGAGTGGGGCTCGCTCAGGCCCCGCCGGGGAACTCCTGGAACATCGCCTCGAAGTCGTCCGTCTCGCCGATCTCCGCGACGGTATCGTCGGCCTCCTGGCGGAGCTGTTCGACCTCCCGGTCGAGTTGCTCGTACTCCTCGCTGTTGCGCAACTCGACGGGGTCTTTCTGGGCTTCCAGCGTCGCTTTCTTCGCGGAGAGAGCGAAGAAATCCTGCATCTTCTCGTCGTAGTCCTCGCGCGTGCGCATCCGCTCGACGGCGTCGCGCAACTCCTCCAGCATGACGGGCTTCGTCAGGTAGTCGTCGAAGGGCATGTCGACGATGTCGAAGTCGGGGTCGACGGCCGTCACCATGACCACCCGGCAGTCGAGGTCGCGGTCACGCACTTCTTCGAGGACCTCGTCCCCGGTCATCTCCGGCATCTGCCTGTCGAGCAACACGACGTCGACGTCCTCGTCGGCCTGCTCCAGGGCCTCACGGGCCCCGTAGGCCGTCCGCACCGTGTAGCTCTCCTCTAGCCAGGCCGAGTAGAGGTCTGCGATATCCCGCTCGTCGTCGACGACGAGTACTGTCGCCTCGTCGGTGTGGCTTGTCCCCGAACTCATCGTTTGCCCCGTGATGCGTTGGTCACCGGTTGCTGGATATCTTGCCGAAGACGTCTTAAATCCACCCGATAGATTATCACCCGTGAAAATCACGAGAGGGGGGTACGCGGTACCGATACCCAGGCGAACGATATCCGGTGAAGATTAACGTATCGATGTCCGAACTGTGACCGATGGGCCGGGAGAGTACAGATCCGACTGTGATACGGTCGGTCGCGGTCACGGCCGAGGACGTCGTCACCGCGGTCGAGAGCCGCCACCAGCGTGACGAACGGGTCGTGCTTCGCGTTACGCCGCCGTTCAGCGGCCGGATGCGTGCCCGACTCCACGTCCCGGCAGCGGCCGCCGACCGAGACGCTGACCCGAACTCCGGGGCAGTCCACATCGACCCGACTGCCCTCGTCGACACGTCGGCACCAGCATACCCCCGGCCGGCCGAGACCGAAGACGAACTCCGTGCCGACCCCGACGTCGAGTACACGGTCGAGCGTCACCACGAGCGTCACCACCGCGCGCTGGCGGCCTGGCGCGACCGGCTCGCCGACCACGTCGTCGACGAAGTGACCGCCGAGACCGCCGAAGGGACGATCACGGTCGACGTCTCGGTGCTGGGGTGACGGCTGGACGACCTGTGACCGAACCCCCCTTCCGGTGAACCGCTCGCCAGGGCCTGCTCGCCAGTACTCGGTCACTCGACGGCCACGAACTGACGGACTCACCGCGGCCGCGTCTGACGGGAGTCTGACGATTCGAACTTCCCGGTCAGTTACGCCGGCGTTCGTGCTACCGGTACCGCCCCGGAGACGCCCCCGGACTGGCGTCGATACGGAGAACAGATGACTAGTTCAGAGAGGTCGATAAAATATCTCCGCCCCTCTCGACCGTTCGTGAAAGGTCCGGGTTCGCACGCGACGGTCGTGAAACGTGGTGAAATGACGCCAACCCTCTGGCGGGTATAAGGTACCGGCAGTGTATGGGGAGGATAGAAGGTGTCCCCGCATGGCAGCGCGACTAACTGACCTCACGACCACGGTATCGCAGTCCGAGACGGCTCTCGGGAGCGTCCGGGAGACTGTCCTGACCCCGGTCACGGCGGCGGCGTTCTGGAGCGCGGTCGCCCTCCCCTTCCTCCACCTCCCGCTCCTGTTGCTGACAGGCCTCTCGAACGAGAGCACGGCGACGGCGTTTCTCGCCCTCCTCGGGCTGAACGTCGTCGCCCTCCTCGTCGGCCACCCGTATTACCGGGAGTGAAGCCCCCGTAACGCCCCGCGATCCTCCCACGATCCTCCCACGATCCTCCCACGGTGAATGCCCGCCCGCTCCCGAATCCCGCGGTCGGTGTTCGTAATTTCACCCGAGATCTAACTGTCGATCGTTCGTCGGTCGCGGACGGGTTACCGGTTCGTCGATTCTCGGTCCCGTCCGGTGACTGCCGCTGTCAGTCGCGGGAGTTCCTGCCGGATAGCCCGTCGCTTGATCAGCACGAAGCCGGCGAATATCAGGACGAACCCCACGCCGGTCCAGACGTCGACGACCTCGTCGAGGAAGAGATACCCGGTGACGGCGGCGAACAGCGGCGCCACGTAGGATACGAGGTTGATCTCGATGGGGCCGAGGCGTTCGAGGAGTACGAAGTAGACGAGAAATCCGGCCGCGCTGGCGCCGAGTGCGAGGTAGCCAAGCGCCAGCAGGCCCCGCGTCGACCACGTGATCGCCGCGAACGATTCGCCCAGACCGAGGCTGATAGCGTGCATGAGCAGGGCGCCGCCGACCATCGACCACGCCTCCATCGTCTCGTGGTCGAGGTCCGAATCGAGTCGCGTCGTCAGGACGCTCCCGAGGGCGAAAGACAGCGCCGCCAGGAAGACGAGCAGGTTCGCGACGACGTCGGTCGCGAGCAGGTCAGACGAGGTCGGGCTGGCGACGGCTACCACCCCGGCGAGGCCGAGGAGTGCGCCGACGATCCCCGCTATCGACAGACGCTCCTCGGGGAGGAACACCCGGGCGAACAGCGTCGTCAGGACCGGCGAGAGGCTGACGACGACCGCCGCCGCGGCGCTGGTCGTGTCCTGCTCGCCGACGAACAGGAAGGCGTGGTAGCCGGCGATCAGGAAGACCGCGCCGACGCCCACCGTCGTCCACTGCCGGCGACCTTCGGGGAGCCACTGGTCGGCCCGGACGCCGGCGTAGGCGAGCATGACGACGCCGGCGACGTCGTAGCGCAGTGCGGCGAACAGCACCGGCGGGAACTCCGAGAGACCGGCCTTGATCGCCATGAACGCCGAGCCCCAGACCGCCGCGAGCCCGAGGAAGAGACCCAGGTTCCGGTAACGGGACACGTCCGAAGGTCGGCGTGGCCGCGCCTGAACCTTTCGTCTGCGGTCGGACCCATCGATCGCGGGCCGGTGTACGGTCGCAGCGTTCGCGTCGGTCCACAGGCGGTCGCAGCGTTCGCGTCGGTCCACAGGCGGTCGCAGCGTTCGCGTCGGTCTCCACGGTCGCAGCGTTCGCGTCGGCCCGTATGTTTAAATTGAGGGACCTCGAAGCGGGGATATGGCCGCTTACGGCCGGCCGACGTTGCGTGACCTGTTCGACGAGGCACCGACGCCCCACATCGCCCACCCGCCGCGGACACATCACCGGGACTTCTATCTCGCCACAGACGGCTCCTACAGAGCCCCGCGTGGCGCCGACGGCGGACCCAACGGCGGACTCGGCGTCGTGATCGAAACCCGGGACGGCGAACGTGTCGCTCGACTCTCGGTCCCAAACAGTACACCCGACAACAACGTCGCCGAGTACCGAGCGCTCCACCTCGGACTCGACGTGCTCTCGGCGCGAGCCCCCGAGAACGCTCGCGTCGGCGTCCTCATCGACCACGACGACCTCGCCGGGAACGTCAACGCTGCCGTTCTCTCCGGGCGGGACGCGGGTTTCGAGCCCACACACCCGGTATCGGTGCCACACGACACCGGCCTCCACTGGCGTGGCATCGAGGCCCGTATTCGTGACTTCGCCGAGATCCGCGCCGCGCGCATCCGGAGCGGGCACAACCCCGCCCACCCCCTCGCCAACGCGCCCGACCAGTACGCTCACGTCAACGACGAACCCGACCGCTGTGTCCTCCCCGAGGACCCCCTGTCGGGTGACGACCGCTACCCGCCGCCCTCGCGGGCGAATCGCGGGGAAGCGAGCGACTGACTCCGACGCGGGTCCACTGCCTCCGACACAGTCCCGCTGACTCCGACGCGGTCCCGGTCGGTCGTCCGTCTCGGTCAGTCCGGTAACTGTTCGACCAGCGAGAGGAGTCGCCGGGCGTCGTGCTTTCGCTTCTCCCGGAGTTTCGTGCTGTAAGACGGCGAGTCGACCCCCTCCAGTGCGGTGATCGCGCGGTCGAGCCCCCTGATACTCTCGACGAGTTCCTCGCCGGCCTCGACGGAGATGTCGGCCTCGGCGATCCGCTGTTTGCGCGCCAGTCGCTCCCGTTTGAGCCGGCGTTTCGTCTCTTCGAGACGCTCTCGCTCGTCCTCGGAGACGGTGTCGAGGCGCTTGCACTCGAAGACGAACTCCCGCAGTTCGACCTCGGTCCCCTGGACGGTGACGGTCTCGGGCAGTTCGGTGCCGATCGTTCCCGACTTCCGCCGGGCCTTGTCGAGGAGTCGCTTCCGTTCACGTTCGTTCATCGTTCGGAGTGGCTGGTCGCTATCGGTCGAACGTCGCTATCGCTCGGATGTCGCTCCCGGTCGGAGTTCGGTATCGGCCGGGTGTCGCTACGCCTGGCCCGCGACAGCCGACAGAGCGTCCCCCTGCCGGGCCGTCCCGGCCATCCTCTCCACACGTAGATAGTCTGCTCGTCGGCAGGTAAGCGTTCGGAGCAATCGATTACTCCAAGAGAACTGATACGTAGTCACCGTTTTGGTCCGGCCGGTCCGACACGTCGGACATGGGCGGCGAGTCGAGTCCGCTGGAGACGTTCGACCGCGTGAGCAACCCGCTCCGACTCGAGATCCTCCGGGCGCTGGCGCGGGCGTTCAGCGAGTCGCCGGTCGACCCCTGCCTGCGCTACAGCGACCTCCGCGAGGAAGTCGGGGCTCGCGACAAGGGCAACTTCAACTACCACCTCGACCGACTGGACGGCCTCGTGAGGAACGAGTCGGAGGGCTACGTGATCACGAGCGTCGGGCTGACGGTCGTCTCGACGGTCGCCTCGGGGTCGCTGGACCCCGACTGGGAGTGGGGCCCGCGGGACGTCCCGGGTGAGTGTTTCTTCTGCGGTGACTCGCTGACGCTTCGCCACGAGGACGGTCACCTCCTGTTGACCTGCGGGAGCGGCGACCACGGGCTGGTGTTCTCGGTGCCGCCGAGTCTCGTCGACGCACACCCGGACGACGAGGTTCTCGAACGGGTCGCGTTCGCCCTCTACCAGCAGGTCACGCAGGTGAAACGGGGCATCTGTCCCGAGTGTCGGGGCGACGTGACGCCCGAAATCATCCCCGAACTCCGACCGGGCGGCGACTACTTCTTCCGGGGTGACTGCCACAACTGCGGGTTCCAGCACGGCTTTCCCGTCGGCGCGGCCGCGCTCTCACATCCCGGCGTCATCGCGGCCTTCGCCGAGGACGGGATCGACGTGCGGACGACGCCGTTCTGGACGTTCCCGTGGTGTCACGTGGGTCACGAGGCGGTCGTCTCCGAGGACCCCTTCCGCGTCCGGGTGGAGATCGCGCGTGACGGGAGAAGACTGGTCGTCACCCTGGACCGGTCCGGGACGGTCGTGGCGGTCGAGTGACTCTGATGACCGTCGTGGCGGTCGAACGACCCGGATGACCGCGCTCACTCGTCCGTCGGGACGTCCTGCAGTTCGACCTGCCGCTCCGCGCTGACGTGACCGTCGACCGACAGCGTCACCGGACCGGACTCGAAGGCGGTGTACTCGGTGTCGAGTTCGAGGGTCGCGGTGGCGGTCTCGTCGGCCGCGACGTCTCGCTCGACGATGTGGGCCTCGTCGTCGTCGACGATGCGTTCGGTCGGCCAGTGGACGGCCGCGAGAAAGCGACCGTCGGTCGTCGTGAGGTTCTGACACGTCAGTGACACCGGGAGCGTTTCGCCGTGGGAGACTCGGTCGGGGACGGCGAGTTCGACGAGTTCGAACCGCGGCCCCGGCGTTTCGAGTCGCTCGCGGACGTCGGCCGACAGCGCCCACTCCGCCCCGCTGTCGGTCGGTCCGACGTCGGTCGTCAGCCGGATCCGCGGGTTCGACGCCGAGAGCGGCGACGGGACCGCGAAGGCGAGATACGAGCGGACTCCACCCACCGCGGATTCGCCGACGGCTCCCCCCTCGTGGCCAGCGACGGCCCAGTTCAGTGCGCCTCTCGTGGACGGGAGTCCCGGGTCCCAGGAGTCGTCGTCGGTCTCGAAGGAGAACGCGTCCGCAGAGAGCTCCCCGGCGGCCCGGACCGTCGCGACGACGTACTGCGCGTCGCGGTCGGCGAGGACGCCCCCGGAGCCCATCGTCGATTCGTAGGCGACCGCATTTCGGACGATAATATCCTCGACGACCACGCCGTCGGGCGGCGTCAGCGTCGCCGTGTCACTCGCCTCGCGGGTCGGGGTTCGGTCCTCTGTGAAAGTCGGTTCGCCGCCGGCCGGGTCGCTGATGCTCAGACAGCCACCGGCGAGGATTCCGAGGGCGGTGGCGCTCGCCGCGAGGAACGGGCGTCGCTCCATACGAGTCCGTCCAGTGGCACGGATAAATGACCGGCGAACTGTCAAACGACCGCTTGAGTATACGGCGACGGTCAGTCCGCGTCTCCGTCGTCGGGAGGCGACCGACCGCGACTACTCTTCCTGTTTCTGCGCGTCGACCACGGCGACGCCTGCGAGGTTGACGATATCCTTCACTTCGTCGCCGCGCTGGAGGACGTGGACGGGTTTGTCCATCCCGACGAGCATCGGGCCGATGGCCTCCGCACCGCCGAGTCGCTGGAGGAGTTTGTAGCCGATGTTGCCCGCTTCGAGGTTGGGGAAGACGAGGACGTTCGCCGGGTCCTCAAGGTCGGCGAAGTCGTAGGTACCGTTCAGGATGTCCTCGACGAGGGCGGTGTCGGCCTGCATCTCGCCGTCGACCGGGAAGTCCACCTCGGGGTCGTCGTGGAGGTCGGCGACGGCGTCCCGGAGTTTCGCGGTCCCCTCGTTCTCGACGCTCCCGAAGTTCGAATACGAGAGGAGGGCGGCGCGCGGTTCGACGTTGAAGTCACGCGCGAGGTTCGCGGTGTGTTTGGTGACCTCCGAGAGGACGTCCGCCTCCGGGTCGAGGTTGACGGTCGCGTCGGCACAGAAGAGCACGCGATTGCGGAAGGTCAGCATGTAGACCCCAGCGGCGTAGTCGGCGTCCGGCGCCGTCCCGATGACCTCCAGGGGCGGGCGGAGTGCCGAGGGATAGTGGTGGGTGAGCCCCGTGAGCATCGCGTCGGCGTCGTCCTGTTCGACCATCACGCTCGCGAGGTAGTTGGTGTCGTTCTCGACGAGTTCGGAGGCCTCGCTCGGCGTGATCCCCTTGCGCCGGCGGAGTTCGTGGAGGCGCTCGGCGTACTCCTCGTAGTCGCCGTTCTCCGGGTCGACGACCTCGGGGTCGAAGTCCAGCCCCAGTTGCCGCGTCGTCCCCTCGATCTCCTCGGCGTCGCCGATGAGGACCGGGTTCGCGATCCCCTGTTCCTGGATCTGGAAGGCCGCGCGGATCATCTTCTCGTCGGTCCCCTCGGCCAGCGCGAGGCGTTTGGGGTCGTTTTTCGCCTTGTTCAGGACGACGCGCATCATCTCCCGGGATTTTCCGAGGCGGGCTTCGAGGCGCTCGACGTAGGCGTCGGTGTCGAGTTCCTTGCGCGCCGCGCCGGACTCGATGGCGGCCTTGGCGACGGCGGGTGCGACCTGGAAGAGGACGCGCGGGTCGACAGGTTTGGGGATGATGTACTCGGGACCGTACTGCAGGGGCTGGTCGCCGTAGGCCTTGACGACCTCGTCGGGGACGTCCTGGCGGGCCAGATCGGCCAGCGCCTCGGCGGCTGCGAGTTTCATCTCCTCGTTGATGTCGGTCGCCCGGACGTCCAGCGCGCCGCGGAAGATGAAGGGAAATCCGAGGACGTTGTTGACCTGATTGGGGTAATCGGAGCGGCCGGTCCCCATGATGACCGTATCGTCGCGAGCGGCCTTGGCGGACTCGTAGTCGATCTCGGGGTCGGGGTTGGCCATCGCGAAGATGACCGGATTCTCGTTCATCGACCGGACCATCTCCTCGTCGACGATGCCGCCGATCGAGAGGCCGACGAACACGTCCGCGTCTTCCATCGCGTCGGCGAGGTTCCCCCCCGGAATATCCCGGGCGAACTCCCGTTTGTACTCGTTGACGTCGCCCGCCTCGGCGCGCTCCTCGGTGATGATCCCCGAGGAGTCACACATCACGATGTTCTCCTGTTTCGCGCCCAGGGAGACGTAGAACCGGGCGGTGGCGATAGCGCTCGCCCCCGCTCCGGAGAAGACGATCCGCATGTCCTCCAGTGACTTGCCCGTCAGGTCGGCGGCGTTGATGAGCGCGGCCCCGGAGATGATGGCGGTGCCGTGCTGGTCGTCGTGGAAGACGGGGACGTCCATGCGCTCGCGGAGTTCCGACTCCATCGTGAAACACTCCGGCGCGCTGATGTCCTCCAGGTTGATCCCCCCGAAGGTCGGCTCCATCGCCGCGACGGCGTCGATGAACGCCTCGGTGTCGTGTTCGTCGAGTTCGATGTCGAAGACGTCGATGTCGGCAAACCGCTTGAAGAGGACGCCCTTGCCCTCCATCACTGGCTTGGAGGCCTGGGCACCGATGTCACCCAGTCCCAGGACGGCCGTCCCGTTGGAGACGACGCCGACCATGTTGGCTTTCGTCGTGTACTCGTAGGCGTCGTCGGGGTTCTCGTGGATGCGCCGACACGGCGCCGCGACCCCCGGCGAGTAGGCCAGTTGCAGGTCACGCTGTGTGTTCGTCGGTTTGGTCGTCGAGATCTCTATCTTGCCCGGCGGTTCCGTCCGGTGATACTCCAGTGCGTCCTCGTCGAGTCCCATACCGAGGCGGCGTCCGGAACGGAAAAAAAGGTTCGCGTTCAGTCAAACGACGACACCGGTTTCGCCGTTCGACGAATCGGCGAATCGACCACTCGACACGGTCGAACCGGTCCTGAAAGAGCGGTAAACAGCTGTTGGCGGGCGTCTTCGGCGGATTCGCGGGATCCGGGAAGAATCCCGGGACTAAATACGAACCGCCCCCAACGACCGTCCATGAACCGGCGTTTGCGCCAGCTCGCGGGCGTCACCACGGGGCTGACGTTCGTGCTCATCCTGCTCGGGTTGCACACGGGGTCGACCGGCGGCGGGCTCACGTGTGGGACCCGGTGGCCGCTGTGTAACGGCTGGCTGGGGCTGTTCCCGGCCAACTGGGCGAGTTTCTTCGAGTGGTTCCACCGGCTGGTCGCGATGGTCGTCGGCTTCCTGCTTCTGGGCTGGCTCTGGGGCGTCTGGCGCTGGCAGGACGACCGGCGTATCCGCTACAGCGTGACCGTCGCGATCGCCATTTTGCCGGTCCAGATCGTGCTGGGCGGCGTGACGACGACCGCCGACGGCCTGTTCCCGGGCGGGTTCAACCCCACGGTCATGACCGCTCACTTCACCACCGCGACGGTCATCTTCGGCCTGCTCGTCTACGCGACGGCACGGACGTTCGGGGCACCGAGCGCCGCCCGGGTCCGACAGGTCGCCGGCGCCGGCGTCGCGCTGGTCGTCGCCCACGCGCTCTTCGAGTTCGTCGACGTGTTCGCCTACGAGCCGACCAACCAGGCGGCCTACTACGCGAGTTCCTTCGCGCTCCTGGCCGCGCTCGTCGCCCTGCTGACCTGGAGCGAGTCCGCCGTCAACCCCGCACGACTCCTGCGCTTCCGTGCGGTCGCCGCCGCCGGCGCGCTCGTCTGTTACGGCGACATGGTGTTGAGCCGTCGCCTCTGGGGCGTGCCGATCGTCGTCGGTGAGGCGACCACGCTCGTTCTGGCCGTACTCGTCGTCGTGCTCGCGTTCGTCGCCAGCCGGACTGTCACCGGGACGAGTGGTCTCCGGACCCAGCGCGCCGACTAGTCGCCCGCTCTCGTCTGTACCTCGCGATAGCGCGCCACCAGACATTTACTGACAGCCTTCCAATACCAGTGTCATGGTCCCCGACGTCCTGGGTATGGCGCTGGTCCCGGCGTATCTGCTGTTGCTCGGGCTCGTCGCCCTCCGGTATCGCCGCGGCAAGCTGAAACCACCGCGACTGTTCGTGTATCTCGGGATGTGTCTCACCTGGCTCGCCTACGGCCTCTTGCAGGTCACACAGGAGGGACCGATACCGACCGGGACGCCGCTGAACTACGTACTCGACGGCCTGTCCGTCGTCGTCCTGATCGCCGGCCTCTACCTGTTCTATCGGTGGTGGCGCGAGCGCGACGGCGACGACACGGCCCCGACGAGCGGTTGATCCGCCGAGCGGTTGCCCCGAGAGCGGCCGACTTCCAGGTGGCTGACTCGCCGGCCGGCGAACTCCCGGGTCCCAAACTATTTGCAATCGGCGAATCGACAGTCGAACATGGCCCTCCACCCCGTCACGTACGTCCTCCTCGCCGGTCTGGTCGTCCTCCCGGGACTCGCGCTCGTCCAGTACTGGCGCGACCGGCTGTATCGCTGGCGACTCGCCATGGTGACGTCCGTCTGGCTGATCTCCCTGTCGACCATCGTGCCGGAACTGACCGACAGCGGACTGCTCTCGGCCGAGTCCGCGCTCTGGCCGGCACTCACTGTCGTGTCGGCGCTCGCAGGGATGGTCGGGATGGCTCTCACCGTGTGGTTCTGGCGACAGCGCGAGCGACCGTCCCGTAGCCCGGCAAGCGCCTGACCGGTTCCGGCGGGGGCCCCGTGGCGACTACCGAGTCGCGTCGCTCACATGAAATCGGAGAGTCCCGACTGCTGGTCGTCCTCGGCCGCCTCGTCCGCTTCGGTCGTGCCCTCGCTCTCTGTCGACCCCTCGTCGGCCCCGCTGTCGACTTCAGTCTCCGCACCGCTCGCACTCCCGTCGAGCGACGCCTGGGCGCCCGACTCGTCTCCGGTGTCGGCTTCTCCGTCTTCGGTCGCTTCGCCACCTTCGCTGGGAGCGTCGCCGTCCGCACCTTCACCACCGTCCGCGTCTTCGCCGCCGCTCCCGCCCTCGAACGCACCGCCGCCGTGCTCGACGGCGAGGTCCTCGCGTAACGCCTGGGCGTCCTCGACGATCGACTGGACCTTGTTGGTGTCCTCGCCGCTGCCCGTGACGAAGGAGACGTGCTTCTCCGCCAGGTCGTAGCGGGCGGCCATCGCCACCGTCAGTTCGCGGTTCTTGCAGTGGTGGGTCATGACCGCGAGGTGGGGCATGATATCCCGGCGGGCCGTCGACATGCTGACCCCGTTCTCCTCGGCTACCTGGCGGGCGACGTAGTCGCGGGTGTTCCGCGTGCCGCTGGTACGGCCGAGCTTCGACCAGTAACTCGGCGGGCCGTAGCGCGTCCACCCGCCCTTGGGTTTCCGGCGGGCCGCCGCGACGCCCGCTGTCATGTTGTCCGCGGCGTAGCGCCAGAAGGTGTAGTTCTGCGTCTCCCGGACACGGCCGAGCCAGCGGTCGGCGTTCGCCAGGAACTCGTAGGCGAGCGCCAGTTCCTCGCCCTCGTAGTCCTTGGGCATGTTGTCCTCGATCCAGTTGATGAGGTCGTCCGGCGTCTCGTCGACGTCGTAGGACGCTTCCAGCGCCTCCTGGGCGCCGGCCTCCTTGATCACGGTGTCGAGGTAGTCGAAGACGCCCTTCGTCCGGTCGCGCTCGCCGGTCACGACGTCCTCGGCGGCGATGGCGTCTCTGCCCTCGGCCAGCGCCTGGAGGTCCTTGACTGCGCCGCGCAGGTCCCCCGAGTTCATCTCCGCGATCTGGTCCAGTGCCTCGCTCTCGAACTCGATGCCCTCCTGGCGACAGAGGTCACGGAGGACGGGCACGATCGAGCGCTTGCCGACGTCGCGAAACTCGACGTCCTCGCAGGCGTTGCGCAGGCCGTTGGACATGTCGTAGAACTCGTTGGCGATGAGGACCATCGGCTGGCCGGCCTCCTTGACGAGCGACGTGATGGCGCGGGTGCCGCCGCGGTCGACGTTCCCGTGGAGGTTGTCGGCCTCGTCCAGGATGACGAGTCGGCGGCCGCTCCCGCCTGCCGTGAGCGTCCCCGATTTCGCCGCTTCGCCGGCCACACGTTCGATGACGTCCTTCGTGCGCGAGTCTGAGGCGTTCAACTCGATGGTCGGCCAGTCCATGTCGTTTGCGAGGGCGTGGGCCGACGAGGTCTTCCCCACCCCCGGCGAGCCGTGGAGGATGACCGCCTTTCGGTGGTCGTCCCAGGTCTCGGCCCACTCGCGGAAGGCGTCGCGTGCCTTGTCGTTACCCCGGATCTCGGTGAGCGAGGACGGCCGATATTTCTCCGTCCAGTCCATTGGTGAGTGGCAGGCGTCGGCCGCGTTTAGCTTCTGGGGTACAAGGCGATAAGCCCCCTTCCTCAGCGAGCGCGTCAGCGCGAACGGGGTGGGGTAGTTCACTGGTTGCGGAGGGGCGCGACTACCTCGCCGAGTCCCGGGAACTCAGCGCAGTCCCGGCGAGTGCGTCTTCGGCGTTCTCGTGGTCGCGTCGCACGTCGCGCATCTCGTCGGGATGCTCGTTATATCACTCCCAGAAGACACTTCACGGGCGGCCCCGAGTTGACCCGATATGTCGACACGCTCGGAGTCAGACGCGGCTGTAACGCTCGCTCGCGGTGGCCTCGTCGGCCTGGCCGTGTGGCTGCTGGGCTATCTCGTCACGTACCTGTTACACGCCGGGAACATCCGCGAGGCGTTCGCCACGAACGTCGTGGAGTTCCTGGCGGGCGACCCCGTGACGTGGAAACTGGTCGGCTGGCTCTACTTCAACGCCCACTTCGTCGCCACGTCGATCCCCGGACTGTTCGGCGATTCGAGTACGAATTTCCTCTCGGGCGCCGAGGACATCACGCTGACCGCACTCTACGTCGTGCCGCCGCTGTTGCTCCTGGTAGCGGGGGCCGCCGTCGCGCGCGGCGCGAACGACCCCGCCGAGGGTGCGAAGACGGGTGGCTCTCTCGCACTCGGGTACCTCGTCGCCTCGGCCGTCGGGGCGTTTCTCGTCCAGATCTCGGTCGCTGACGCGGTGGCCGGCCCGTCGCTCGTCACGGCGATTCTGCTCGCGGGCGCCGTCTACCCGCTCGTCTTCGGCGCGCTCGGCGGCGTGATCCCCGCGGTTCTGTCCAGTCGTCGGTGACGCCGAGACAGACTGAGCTGAAGAAACTGGCATCGGCGACAGCACCACACTCGACGTCGTTGGCTTCCATCTCACGAGTACCACTGCGGTCACGACGATTTCGACGGCGGCTTCGGAGGCTGTACCGACTCGAATTGTTGCATCTATTCCCTGTAGCCATCACCCGACAGTGAGCACGGAATCGGTGAGACTCGCCCAGCGAGGGGGACTACCGCGAGGTCAGGTACGCCGGCGCGTCGTCGCAGGGGTCGACCGCCTCGTTCGCGAGCGCGTAGAGCCGGCCGTGGGTCTCGCGGGCGGCGTCGGCCAGCGGCTCGTAGGGGCGGTGACAGACGTCGAAGAAGCCGATGTTCATGTTCTCGCCGTCGAATCGACCCAGCGCAGACTCGTCGTACATCGTGAAGTAGTGGGTACCGACACACCACGGCTGGGCGGCCGCGTGTTCGACGTAGTAGCGATACGCCGCCCCTCTGGCCGCCTGCGTCGCGACGGGCTGGAGACTCGGGAACGGGAGCCCGACGTCCGGCGCGCCGAAGTGGAACTCCCCGACCAGGATGGGTGCGCCGACCGTCTCCGAGACCGTCGCGTACTCGGCGGGGAGACGGTTGCGATAGCAGTTGCAGGTCAACACGTCGACGTGGCCTTCCATGCCCTCCAGTATCCAGTCCGCGGGGACGTCGACGAGGCGGTTCCCCAGGTTCAGGTGGTCCGGGTCGACCTCGTGGCAGGCCTCGGCGAGTACCCCGTAGAGACGGTCTACCATGCACGAACTGAACCGTTCGAGGTCGCTGTGGGCGGCCGCCGTGAGGTCCCGATCCCACGCCCCCTCGCGGACGTCGTCGAGCGTGACGTCCATCTCCCAGGTCTCGGCGAGGGACTCGGCGCCGCTGTCGCTGGCTTCCGCACCGAGTCCGTAGCGGTCGGCGAGCCAGTCGGCCAGTTGCCGGCGGGTGGCACACGATTCGGTCGAGTGGAGCATCGCGACGGCGACGGGCTCGCTCCCGGCCCGCCAGTCGGGTTCGTTCCCGAGGAAGTAGCCTACCATCGCCGGGTCGCCGACGGTCGATTCGAGCTGGGCCGCGACGTCGGCGGCGTCCACGGGAAACGAGTCGTGGTAGACGTCGGGGAAGTCCCGGAAGACCATCGGCGTCCCGGGGAAATCCACCTCCAGGGGCCGCACGTAGGGCACACCGGCCTCGCTGGCGGCCTCCCAGTCTGACCAGTTGCCGACGGTGTTGAACCCCAGTTCGCGGAGTCGCCCGAGTGCCGTCTCCGCCCAGACGTCGCGCCAGTCGTCGGGGCCGAAGGCGCGGATCAGGTTGGCGACGAGGTAGTCGACGTACTCGCCGGACTCGTCCCAGTGTTCGAACGCGTCGGCGAACCGGCCGTCCTCGTCGGGGAGCCACCCGAGAGCCGCCTCGATCCCGTCGTAGCGAGTGGCGACGTTCGGGCTGACGACGTCGAGGCCGGCCGACCAGAACGGGTGGCCGTCGGGGGTCACGAGCCACCAGCGACCGCCCGAGTAGTGGGTGCGAAAGAAGCCCGTCGCGGTGAACTCGCGGTCGGTTCGGCCGCCCCAGTCGTCGAGCTCGTCGGAACCGGCAGATGCGGCAGCGAGGGCGTGCTCGTCCGCCGCGTCCCGTTGCTCGCGGAGTCGCTCCGTGAGTTCTGTCTCGCTCTCGGTGCGCCCCTCCCACTCGCGGAACGTGGCCTGGCCGAACTCGTCGAGTAGCGGTCCCTCGGGCAGCGCGGGGTCGGTCAGGCGCGGCGGTTCGTCGTCCGTCACGGAGAGCGGTGACTGCCGCCAGCGGACGCCGTCGCCGGGGTCCGAGACGAGCGCGAGTTCGATACGCTCGACGTCGGCGGGGTCGACGCGGTCGCCCCGTATCATCGGCTTGCACCAGGCACCCTCCCGTTCGAGGGCCGAGCGGTGCTGGTCGAGCGCGTCCAGCGGGAGTCGCACCCGGCCCTCACAGTTCGGAACGACGCCGTAGAGGAGCGTGAACGTCGCCTCGCCGTCCGACAGCGCCAGGCGAAACATCGCCGTGTCCGGGCCGTCGAGCAGGAAGTCCGTCGCGAGATACGCGGCGTCGGCGAGCGCACCGGGCGGGACTTCGTAGACGAGCGCCTCCCCCTGTGAACTGGCGGCGTACCAGGTCCCGCCGTCGACTGGCGGCCTCCCGTCGTCGTCCCCGTCCGCCCGACGGATGTCCCCCTCCAGACTGTCGGGTTCGAGCGCCGCGAGCGTGCTGTCGGTCATGACAGCCAGAGGTCACGCGGGGCGGCCAAATACGTTCCCCTCGCGTGGGACGGAGTGACGTGAGTCCGAGCGCTACGGCCCGACCGAAAGACCGTTGCACGGGGCCGCCGACCACCTGCCATGGGAACGATCACTGCGGATTTCGCCGACGAGACGGTTATCGTGACCGGCGCGAGTTCCGGCATCGGCCGCGCGGTCGCGCTGGGTTTCGGCGAAGCCGGCGCCACCGTGATCAACGCCGACGTGCGCCCCGAACCGAAAGACAGGAACGCCGAGGCCGCCGCCGGAGACACCGTGACGCCCACTCACGAGGCTATCGCCGAGGAGACCGAGGGTCGCGGGATCTACGCGGAAACGGACGTCTCGGACGTCGACGAGGTCGAGTCGGTCGTCGGGGGCGCCCGCGAGTTCGGTGGCGTCGACGTGATGATCAACAACGCCGGGATCCACGTCAGCCGCGAGTTCCTCGACGTGTCCCCCGAGGAGTACGACCGCCTCCACGCGGTCAACGCGCGAGGTGCTTTCTTCGGCACGCAGGCCGCCGCGCGGGACATGATCGACCGCGGCGAACCCGGCGCCGTCGTCAACACTGCCTCCACCACCTCGGGGTACGCCGAGTGGGAGCACTCACACTACGCGACGACGAAGGGCGCGGTCAAGATGCTCACGCGGAGCGCCGCGCTCGAACTCGCCCGACACGACATCCGGGTGAACGCTGTCGCGCCTGGCCCCATCGCGACCGAGATCACCGAGGGCTGGTCCGAGCGCGCCGGGCAAGAGGTCGGCGAGGGGCGCGAACCGCCGACGCGGGCGGGCCGACCCGGGGACCTCACGGACGCCTATCGCTACCTCGCGAGCGACGGCGCCGACTACGTCACCGGCGAGGTCCTGTGGGTCGACGGTGGCAGTCACATCTGACGAGTGTATCCGAGCAGTGCCATCGGCTTCGGGACGAACCGGCGCTGAAGAAACTGGTATACTCGAATTGCGATACTCACACAACGCTTATCACAGTACTCCGCCGACAGAAACCCATGTCCCGCGAGCGGTCCGGCAGGGAACTGGTCCCGGCTGTGCTGTTCTGTGTTCTCGGCGTCGCGTGGGCGGGGTCAGCGGGGATGGGGACCCCGGGGGGTGCCCAGTGGTGGGTCGCGCCCGTCGTCGCGGTCGTCGTCGTCCCGTTTCTCGTGGTCACCGACCGGTTCGGGCGGCCGGAACACAACTGGGGCTTTCTCGTCCTCGCCGGGCTGGGTACTCTGGCACTGTACGGGATGGCGTTCACCGCCAGCGTCCCGTCCCACACGCTGCTCGGACCGCTGGGGGTCGGCCTCGGCGTCGGGATCGGTGCGAGCCAGCTATACGTACTACGGGTCCGGCCCGCCACCGAACGGCCCGCGTAGCCGTCTGGACTCGCCAGTAACTCTCCGTAACCGCCTCCACCGCGCTCCACCGCCGACAGTCGACTGCCACCGCGCCTTTTACGTCTCTCCGGTGTCACTTCTCGGCCATGGACGCCGCCAGACGCGTTCTCCTCGTGGAAGGCGTGCTCGGGCTCCTGTGGCTGGTCTACGGTCTGGGTCAGTCGCTGTCGGTGCTCCGGGCGGCCTGGTGGGTCGCAGCCGGCGGTGCCGTCGGGACGGCGGCCCTGCTGTATCTCGAGGAACACCGCTGGGCCGACTGGGGTCCCTACCGCCGCGGTGGAACGACGATCGCCGCTGTCCTCGGGGCGGTCGCACTCGGTGGCGCAGTCGTCGTGACCGCACTCGCGGTCACCACGGTCGTTCGGGTCGGACTCGGCGGTGTCGGCGTCGGACTCCTCTGCTATCGGTTCGTCTACGGCCTCGTCTACCCGGTTCCCCGGAGCCGCGTCGAGCGTGCGGGCGGCTGGGCCTGAACCGCGCGCCGTGTGACTTCCGAGGTTCAGTCTCCAGTTTCGCCGCCGCGCCCGCGGACGTTCTCACCGACCGGGTCGGCGAACTCCTCCAGTTCGCTCCCCGGCATGACCTCGGCCTCGCGCTCGTAGACCGGCGTGCCCCGGACGGTCACGAGCTGCGGGAAGACGGCCTCGCGCCCGTCGAAGGGGGACCAGTCACACTTCGTGTGCAGGCGGCCGGCGCTGACGAAGTACGTCTCCTCGGGGTCGACGAGGACGAGGTCGGCGTCGTAGCCCTCCTCGATGCGGCCCTTCCCCGAGATGTCGAAGATATCGGCGGGGTTGGCGGCGGTGAGGTCCCGCACGCGCTCGTAGGAGAGGCGGCCGGCGCGGGCTTCCGCTACCAGGAGCGGGAGCGCCGTCTCGACGCCGGGGACGCCGGAGGGCGCCTCCCAGATGCTGGCGTCTTTCTCGGCGCGGGTGTGGGGCGCGTGGTCGGTCGCGATCACGTCGACGGTGCCGTCGGCGACGCGGTCGTAGACGCGCTGGCGGCGCTTCTCGCGGCGCAACGGCGGGTTCATCCGTCCGAACGTGCCCAGTTCGTCGAGGTCGTTACGCGAGAGGAACATGTGGTGGGGCGTCACCTCGCAGGTCATCCCCGCCTCGCTGGCGATGTCGATGCCGCGGGGCGTCGAGGTGTGGGCGACGTGGATCGAGGTGTCGCGCTCGGTGGCGAGCGCACAGGCCTTTCGGATGGCCGCGACTTCCGCGTCGGCGGTGCGGTAGGCACTCCAGGCGTCGGCGTCGTCGCGGTCGCGGGCGCTCTCGTTGAACAGGTCGGCGTCCTCGGCGTGGACGGTCACGGAAACGTTCTCGTAGTCGGCCGCCGCCAGCGCCTCGGCGAAGAGGTCCTCCTCGATACCCATGTTGCCCGTCGAGTCGGCGAGGAAGACCTCTCCGAGGGCGAAGACGGGACGCTCGAACAGCGAGTCGGGGTCCCAGTCGGCGGTGACGCCGCCGTTGATGCCGTAGTCGACGAGCGACGCGTCGGCGAACGCCGATTTCTCGTCGAAGGCCGCGCCGTCGACGGTCGGTGGCGAGGTGTTGGGCTGGTCGACGACGGTGGTCACGCCACCCGCCGCAGCGCTTTTCGATCCCGTGGCCCAGGTTTCCTTGTGCGACGCCCCGGGTTCGCGGAAGTGGACGTGGACGTCTATCATCCCCGGCAGGAGGCGCTTGCCGTCCCCGTCGACGACCCGTTCGCCGTCCAGAGGATCGAGGTCGGCCTCGACGGCCGCGATGGTCTCGCCCTGGACGCGGACGTCCCGCCGGCGACCGTCCGCGAGCGTCGCGTTCCGCACGAGCATACGCCACCTCTCGCGGCCGGGGCCCTAAATCCCCCGGGAGTGGCCGGGGAGCAGTCGGTCTGCTCCGGCGGACGTTCAGACGGGGGTCACCATCAGACGGGGGTCACCGCGGACGCGTCGTCGGCCGCCGAGCGCGACGGTTCGGTCGCGACGACGACGGTACCGGCGAGGCGGTCGCCGACCCGCTGGCGGCGGTCGCTGGTCAGCATCGACCCGAAGCCCAGCAGGTACAGCGCCGGGAACTGGTCGACGGGGCGCACCAGGGTCCGAACGAGCGCGCCGCGGTAGCCGATGGGTGAGCCGTCGGTCTGAACGACCACGAGTCCGAACAGTGACTTCCCGACGGTACGGCCGGCGGTGCCTTCGAGGACGGTGAAGTACACGAGGGTGGACAGCGAGGTGGCGACGCCGAACAGCGCCGCGCCCATGGCGAAGACGGTGACCCCGCTCGTCTCGCCGAGGAGCCGGCCGAGCGGGTCCTGGACGGCCCCGAATTCAGCGAGCGCGCCGAGGACGCCGCCGCCGACGCCGAGCACGAACGACGCGAGGGTAGCCACGACGCCGAAGACGACGATCTGGTCGACGACGAACGCGCCGACGCGCCGCGACAGGACCTGCTGTTCGGTTCCGTCGCGCGGTTCCGGGTGGTGGAGGGCGGACTGCATACCAGAGTGTTGTCTCCCCGGGGTCAAGAATGTGGCTGTGGTGTCACGCTCGCTCGACGTCTACCGGTTCGTCGACGAGATCCATCGGTTCCTCGCCGACGAGAGCGTCTTCGACCGCCTGAACGACCCGTTCGGGGTCGCTATCGCCGCCCGCGAGTTCCACGCTCCCGACGGTATCGGGGTCGAACGGGACGTCGAGCACGTCGTAGACCGCATCGAGGACGTCGGCGATCTCGGCGTGGTCGCGGACCACGAGGACACCTGCGACGACAGCGGCGTCGGTGCGGACGCGCTGGGCGAGGCCGGCGAGTTTGCGCTCCCGTCGCTCGCGTCCCTCGCAGTCGGCCTGGAGCGAGTGACTCCCCGGACAGAAGGAGTCGGGCGGTTCGCCCTCTGTGGCGTCGACGCCCAGGTCGCCGAGGGCGTCACGGAGGTCGGCGGTGGCGGCGTCGTAGCGTGCCGTAATCCCACCGCGCGGGTCGTCCACGGGTGTCGCGCGAAGAAATGCGACTGTCGACCCGACGTAGGCGACCGCACGCCCCCCCACGTCGCGCTCGACGGGCGGGAATCCCCGCTCCCGGGCGGCCTCGCGAGCGCGGTCGTACCCCTCGCCCGTCGCGTCACGGCGTCCGAACGCGACCAGTCTGTGGGGACGCCAGACGCGGACCGCCGGTTCACGGTCTGTCAGTGTGAGATCACCCGTCTCGCCGCCGGTCGCGACTCGTTCGACCAGTCGGTCGGTGATGGCGCGGTCGGCGTCGATCGAGTCGGCCCGGCCGCGGTAGACGCGCATGGTCTGTCTTGGGGTGGGACGCGCAAAACGGCCCTGGTCTCCCGAACGGTGGCGAAAGCGGGGCCGTGATGGCGATGGAGTGCCAAGAGCCGTCGATGGCCGTCACGCTGCCCGCAGACGTCCTCGGTCGATATCGCCGGTTCACGCTCTACAACTCCCCCTACGCCGCCCACGACCACGGCTGTGCGGTCGACCTCTACCCCGGCGACGCGACCCACCCGGACCCCGAGGACGGTGATTCAGTACTCGCGCCATCGCCGGTCGCCGGCGAAGTCGTCGAGACGCGGACGGTCACGGCCCCCTCGAAGCCCTACGCGGCCGCCGAGGACCACCTGATACTCGTCGATACTGGTGAGGGTGGTGTGGGAGATGGCGAGGCGACGTTCCGGACCGCCGACGGCGAGTTCCCTATCGCCCGAATTCTCCACGTCGACCCGACGGTCGAGGCGGGCGACCGCGTGGCCGTCGGCGACCCACTGGGGAGACTCGTCCGCGCGGGCTTTTTCGCCCCGTGGGTCGCCAACCACCTCCACCTCGGATTTCGGTCACGGGGAGTCGATCCCCATCGCGCATCGGGGTCGCTCCCACTCGCCCTCGACCCTGCGCTTCGACTCGAAGCGGTTCCCTGGGACGGGACTGGTACTGTGGTTGCGACCGGTGAAACGTACGCCGTGTTGGATGCGCCTGCGCACCCAGCGCCCGGGGAGGGGTTCGCGGGTCTCGCGGCGACGGTCGGCGTCGGGGGCGAGGAGGGGGTCGGAACCGGCGTCCTCGACGGTGGCCTCCCGCACTACGACGGCGGTGGACTCCTCGGAGTGGAAGGGACCGCTGACGGAGGGCTGACGGGTGGTCCGGTCGAATTCCTCGGGACCCGTGTCGGGCATTCGGACGGGCGCAACGTCGCCTGGGAGGATGTGACAGTGCTGGCGAACGGCGATCCTGTTCGGGGTATCGCGCTCGCACCCGCTCGTGACCGGCTGGGCGTCAAACTCGTCGGAGAAGGGCACGGTCTGGACGTCGGGACGGACGTCACGGTCACTGTCGAGAACTCGGCTTCGGTGTGAACGGCGGTGTTCCTCGCGATATGCCCTGAAAGCGCGCGTTCCGCTCGCTATGAGGTAGATCGACCGCTACTCACAGTGACGGATGAAAGCCCTCGGTCCGCTCGCGGTCGCTGAGCGGGATATCCGCGCTCGAACAGCCGCACCGCGCCGCACTCGCGCGGATAGGGCCCGCTCAGGCGACTACACGAGCGCGAGCGGCCCTCGCCCTTTCAGTCCGCCAGGGAAAACAACGTTGCACAGGCTGTCACAACCTGGAATGCTCGGTAGCCGATGCCACAAACACAATCCTGGCGGACTGGAAGGGCGAGACGGGCTCGCGGGGAGCGAAGCGACCGGAGTCGCCTCAGCGACCCCTATCCGCGCGGTGCGAGGCGCTACGGGCCTCGAAAGCGCACGGCGAAGCCGTAAGCGGGCGGTGCGGAGAGCGCGGATATGTCGCTGAGCGACCGCGAGCGCGTCGAGGGCTTCCATCGCACGACGATGACTGCGGTCAGGCAGACACCGGACGATTCGCTCGCTGTTGTCTGCCTCACACCTCCCCAACCTCTTGCGCTTCTCGGCCTTCGGCCTGCGATGCTCGTCCCTCGCGCGACTTCGTCTCGCGGCCCTCACAGGGTTCGGGCACGCTCGACGACGCGCGCCACGGTGGCTGTGTGGCCGGGAACACACACATCGTGCCGCCAGGAACGAGCGTTCCCGTCGGCCAGACGTGCATCGTCGAGACCGAGTCCGTTCAGTCCTCGTCGAGACGTTTCGCGTAGTGGCGGAGGCGGTACTCGCCGTGGCGGTCGTGTCCGGTCTGCTCGTAGCCGTGGTCGGTGTAGAAGTCGACGGCCGCGTCCTGTCGCAGTGCCGTCGTCAGGACCATCCGCTGGACACCGCGGTCACGGGCGGCGTCTTCCAGTGCCGCGAGGAGTCCCGAGCCGTGACCCGCCCGCTGGTGGTCGGGGTCGACCGCGACGCGGAACAGTTCGGCCACGTCCCCGTCGGCTGCGAGGCCACCGGTCGCGACCACCGCACCGCCGACCTCGACGACGAGGAACTCCCCGCCGGTGTCGAGGTAGGCGGCCTCGATCCAGTCGAGGTCCTGGGTACCCGGAACGTCCGTGGGGTCGGTCCCCGCGGCCCGCATCGCTCGTTCGAAGACCCGCCGTATCGCCGTCTCGTCGTCCGGTCGATAGCGGCGGACCACTGGCTCCCCGGAGGAATCGCCCTCCTCCATCAGACGTACTCGACGTCGGCCAGCGGCGTCACTTCGCCGAACAGGAAGTCGGCGTGCTCCAGCGCGTACTCCCGGTGGTCTTCCTCGATGTGGCCGACGGCGTCTTCGAGGAGCACCGGCCGGAAATCGCGCAGGCCGGCGCTGGAGGCGGTGTGCAGGACACAGACGTTGGCGAGCGTGCCACAGACGACGAGGTCGTCGATGCCGTGGGCGTCGAGCCACCCCTCGAGCTGGGTCTCGTAGAAGGCGTCGTAGGTGTGTTTGACGACGACCAGATCCTCCTCGTGGGGGTCGAGGTCGTCGACGATCTCGGCCTCCCAGGAGCCTTCGAGAACGTGCTCGCCCCAGCGCTCGAACTCGTCGTAGTAGTGGGCGTCCTCGAACTGTTCTGGGGGATGGACGTCCCGCGTCCAGACGACGGCGGCGCCGGCCTCCCGTGCCCGTTCGACCGTCTCGCTCACCGGCGCGATGGCTTCCTCGCTGCCGGGCGCGTAGAGACTCCCGTCGGGATGACAGAACCCGTTTTGCATGTCGACCACGACGACGGCCGTGCTGTCGGCGTCGAGTTGCATACCTCGACGTAGGTGGCGATCCCTCAAAAATCGTCAGCTTCGACGGGTCTGTCACGAGTGTCGGGTTCGACGGGTCTGTCACGAGTGTCGGGTTCGACGGGTCTGTCACGAGTGTCGGGTCGGTCTCGGCGACAGTCGACGACGGCGAGCGGACGGATTTTTGTGTGTGTGCGCCTTCGGTCCGGTAATGCGTTCGGCCCTCTCGATCGCGCTGGCCGGTCTGCTGGTGCTGTCGGCAGTCGCCGCCGTCCCGACTGCCGCCGCGACCGCCGGTGTGGACGCCCTGACGAACAGTTCCCCGACGAACGGCTCCCCGACGAGTGACGCGAGCCAGGTCGCGACCGACGGCTCCTCGAACGGCAATTCCGTCTCGAACGCCGGCGCGTCGAACCACGACGCCTGTGCGGCGCTGGCCGACGACCCGCGCGAGAACCCCGGCACTGACCGGCTCGGCTGGGAGAACGGCTGCTGGGCCAACGAGACGCTCTCGGTCACACGTGAGGACGGGCTGAACGAGACGGAACTCGACGCCGTGGTCGGTCGCTCGATGGCCCGCGTCGAGACGGTCCGTGACCTGGAGTTCGAGACGTCCGTTCCGGTTGAGGTCATCTCGCGGGCGGAACTGCGCGAGCGTCGGAGCGGCGACGGGAACAGCAGCGCGACGAACACCTCGACGGCCAACCGCCTCCACCAGAACGTCAAGTGGGAGGCGATGCTGTCGATCGGCGAGGACGAGAACGCGCTGTCGACGTTCCAGTCGACACAGACGGCGACGATCGGCGGGTTCTACAACTACCAACAGGACCGCATCGTCATCGTCTCGGAGAACGCCACCTCGCCGAAGATGAACGAGATCACACTCTCCCAGGAGCTGTTCCACGCCCTCCAGGACCAGCGCCTCGCCGTCTCGTTCAACCGCTCGACCAGAGAGGGGAACAACGCCGCGCTGGGTATCATCGAAGGTGACGGCAACCTCGTCGACCGGCGCTACCAGCAACGCTGTGAGTCGGGCGAGTGGAACTGTCTCCTGCCCCAGGCGTCGGGCGGCGGCGGTGGGGGGAGCGACGACATCAACTACGGCATCTACCTGACCCAGTACCAGCCCTACAGCGACGGCCCGCGGTTCGTCCGTGGCATCTACAACGAGGGCGGCTGGGACGCTGTCAACGCCGTCTACGAGAACCCGCCGGCGAGCACCGAACAGGTCATCTACCCCGAGATGTACCCCGACGAGGGGCCGGCCGAGATCTCCTTTACCGACACGAGCAGCGACGAGTGGACGATTCCCGACCTCGGGAACGGAAGCGTCGACTACGCGCGGTTCGGCCAGGCGGGCCTGAGCGCGATGTTCATGCGGCCGGTCTTCGAATCGGGGGGCAGTGCAACGCCGGTCGTCTCCGCGCGCGAACTCTACAACCTCACGGCGGCCGGCCAGATCAGTAACTTCGACCCCCTGAACTACGGGCTCGGCGTGACCGACGGCTGGGAGAACGACCGGCTGTACCCCTACGTCACCGACGATTCGGCGACGACCAACGAGACCGGCTACGTCTGGAAGACCGTCTGGGAGAACGGGAGCGAGGCCGACGAGTTCGCCAGCGGCTACACGCAACTGTTGAGTTACTACGGCGCACAGGAAGTCGAAGGGCGACAGGACACCTACCGGATCCCCGACGAGGAGCCGTTCGGCGACGCCTTCGCGGTCCACCAGCAGGGCGAGACCGTCGTACTCGTCAACGCGCCCTCGGTCGAGGCACTGAACGAGATCCGCGACGGCGCCGGGGCCCAGACACCCACCGAGACGCCGCCGCCGACCGACGCGACGAACATGCCGACGCCGACGGCGACCGCACCGCCCACGTCCGACCCCACGGCGCCGCCGACCGATTCGCCGACCGACGAACCGCCGACGGCCGGTGGCACGACGACCACGAACGGTCCTGGATTCGGTGCGCTCACGGCCGTACTGGCGCTCGTCGCGCTCGCTGTCGGCTCCGCGGCCGCCGTCCGGCGGCGTGAGGGTCGGTGACGGTGACGGTCGCGGTCGTGGTGACGGGGGCAGGACAGTGACGGAGACGCGCGCGGGTCGCCACAAACTGCTCGGCGGGCTACTCGCAGTGCTCGTCGTTCTGGCGGGCTGTTCGAGCGTGCCGCTGGTCGGCCACCCCGACGAGCCCGACGACGACCGCCTGGGCTGGGAGAACGGCTACTGGTACGACGACCCCGTCTCCGTGACGCCCGGCGACGGCTACAACGCGAGCGAGCGCGAGGCGGTCGTCGCGCGGACGATGGCCCGCGTCGAGCAGATCCGCGGCCTGGAGTTCGACCGGACAGTCCCAGTCGAGGTGATCTCCCGCCAGCAGTACGTCGCCAACCGGAGCGGCGGCGGCGGTTCGGACACCCACGAGTCCTGGAACGACCAGGTCTGGGAGGGACTGTTCATCGTCGGCGAGTCCACGGGAACGGAGGAGAGTTTCAACTCCACGCTCGGCGCGTCGGTCCAGGGGTACTACTCGCCAGGTAACGAGCAGATCGTCCTCGTGAGCGACTCGGAGACGCCGACGGTCGACCGCGCGACGCTGGCTCACGAACTCGTCCACGCGCTCCAGGACCAGCAGTTCGGACTCGGGGGGAGCGGCGAGACCCAGGACCAGCAACTCGCCACCGACGGGGTCATCGAGGGCGAGGCCAACTACATCGAAGCGATCTACACCCGTCGCTGTGACAACGCCTGGAGCTGCATCCCGACGCCGCCGAGCGAGGGTGGCGGCGGTGGCGCACCCGCCGACTACAATCAGGGCCTGTTCCTGACTATCTACCAGCCCTACGCGACGGGTCCGACGTTCGTCGACACGGTCCGCGAGCGCTCGGGCTGGGACGGCGTCGACCGGCTCCACGAGGACCTCCCCGAGAGCACCGAGCAGGTGATCCACCCGCCGGCCTATCCCGACGAGGAACCCGTGAACGTGACCGTCCGCGACCGGTCGACCGACGAGTGGGAGCGCTTCGACGTCGACCCGGTCGCCGACACGGTCGGTGAGGCGTCGATCTACGCCATGTTCGTCTCCAACGAGGTCGCGAGCCCCGACGGGGGGCGGCTGAGTTACCTGTCGACGCCCTCGGAGGGCTGGGGCGGTGACTCGCTCGTTCCCTACACCGACGGCGACGGTGACGAGGAGGACGGCTACGTCTGGGTGACCGCCTGGGACACCGAGCGCGACGCCGAGGAGTTCCACCGGAGCTACGTCGACCTGCTGGAGAGCAAGGGCGCGACCAATCCGCGCGGGAACGTCTACGTCGTGCCGGACTCCAGCGCGTTCGGTGACGCCTTCCGTGTCGTCGAGAACGGCGACCGCGTCCGGGTCGTCAACGCGCCCAGCGTGGACCAGCTGGACGAGGTTCACGAGCCGCGGAACTGACCGATCTGGGAATCTCGGGTCGGCGCGTCCCGGTACGTCGCGACAATGATCACTATGAGAGGTGCCGAGGTGAAACGCCCGGGGTCGAGTGGGCTGTACAACCTTCGCCGATCGAGTGTTCAAACGGTACGCACACCACTCGAGCCCCGAGGTGCTCGGCCTGTTCAGCCTGTAGCTGCGATGCTCGTTTGTGACTGGGGTGGCTGGTCCGACCTGGAGACCTTCTTCGACCACTACCGCGGGACGTTCTCTCCCGAAGCGCAGCGGAGACAGCGTGAAACAGTCGCCTGGCTGTGAACCAGCGAAACAACTACACTACGCCATATACAACGTATATGCATGACCACGACTATTCGAGTATCCGACGAGATCAAGGACAGGCTCGAACGGTTGAAGCGTGAGGGAGAGTCCTTCGACGAACTCCTCGACCGTCTCAGTCGAGAGGAGAAAGACATCGAAGCGATCGCCGGCAGCTTCGACCGACCGGAAGACGAGGGGTTGGCCGAGTCGGTCAACCAGACTCACGCGAAGTTGAACCAGTCTCTCGAAAACCGGATCGACGGGTCCGAACAGTGATCGTACTCGACAACGACATCGCGGTGAAATTCCTCCGTGAAGACGACGGATCGGTGACATCCCACCTCCGTCAGTACAGCGGTGAAGCGTGGGCGATTCCGTCGCTGGTGAGTTTCGAGTTCTTTCAGCACTACGACCGACTCGAAGTCGTCGTACAGACCAGGCAGAAACTACAGCAGGTCTTCGACGAGATTTTGCCCTTTACCGCCGAGGTCGCGGTCGAAGCGTGGCGCCTCGACGACTTGCTCGAATCACAGGGCGTATCGCTCGAACCCCTCGACCTCCTGAATCTCGCCACGTCCCGGGACGTAGGCGCAACGTTCGTCACCCACAACAAGCGGGACTTCGACAAGCGCCCGCTGCACGATCTCGTCGATGTAGACGTTGTATACACGTCCAACTGAGCGGCGTGAATCGCCTCGGGGTCAAGCCCCGAGGCTTCCTGCTTCTACAACGCGCTTTGCAGACACCGTAGTGGTGTCCGTAGGGAGCGCAGTCTCCACAGGCGTGTCTTCGGGCCATCCCAGCCCTAACTCAGAAAAGCCTCTCTGCAAGACATTCATCGCCGCATTCGCGTCACGGTCACACTCAAATCCGCACGAGGGGCAGGAGTGTTCCCGCACCCAGATAGGGTTCGCTGTCTCCACACCACACGACGCACACTCTTTCGTTGTCCCTGCTGCTTCGACCTGTTTGACGTGACAGCCGTACAGGTCGGCTTTGTATTCGAGGAGGGTGATGAACTGTCGCCACCCCGCATCCTGCTTGTTGTGAGCGTTATGCGACTGTTCGAGCATTCCCTTCACGTTCAAGTCCTCGACGAATATGGCGTCGTACTCGCGGACAAGCCATGTCGTTATCTTGTGCTGGTAGTCCAGCACTTTCCGGCGGATATGGCGCTTGACATTGGCGACTTTCTTGCGTTGTTTCTCGTAGTTGTTCGACCCTTCTTGCTTCCGCGACAACTTGCGTTGTTCACGGCGAAGACGCTCGTACTCGTCTTCGAGGTTGAGCCAATCCACAGTATGGCCGTCCGATGTGTGGATGTAGTTGATGATGCCGAGGTCAACGCCGACGCTATTGCTCGCGTCCAGCGAGTCCACGTCGGGTTTCTCGGGGAGGTCTGCATCGTCGGTTTTGAGGCCGAACGAGACGAACCACTCGTCGGTCGTCTCCTTCTTGACTGTGATCTCTTTGATGTCGGCTTCGTCTGGGATGTCGCGGTGGTAGCGGATTTTGACGTCACCGATTTTGGAGAGCCAGAGGGTCGCACGTCGGCCACTCGTGTTTTTGAGTTCGAAGCCAGACTGTGAAAACGTCATACTCTGAAACTCCCGTGGTGACTTCCACTTGAGTTTCCCGACCTTGTTCCCATTCTCCTTCTGGTCTTTCAAGTTCGAGAGGTTGTCATAGAATCGTGTGACGGTTCGTTGCAGGGCCTTTGAGTTGACCTCTGAGAAGATGGGAAACTCGTCTTTCCAGTCGGGAAGTCGGGAGTGGTGTTTGTACGCGGAGCCGATATTGTCGGCGTCCACGTTCTCGTACTCGTATCGTGTGTAGTTGTACGCTTGGCGATGAATGTCGATGTGACGTTCCAGTTCAGCCGCTACCTGTTGTGTCGGGTATGCGGGGTAGCGGTGACTATACTCCATCGCTGTCTCTTGATTAGCGATGTGTTCACTTAATGGTTTGTGTCACGAGTTGTCGGCTTCAACCCCGGGGTCAAGCCCTGGGGCATTCGCCTCGATCGCCTGTAAACCACCGTTCTCGTCCAGATGCACGTGAACGACGATCTTCATATCGATACAGGCGTGTCCGGTTCTCGGCACAGCGTCAAACACAGACTCACACTTCGACGGGACACTCTTTTCCACTCGCGGGAGTACGAGCGGGTATGGACTTCGACATCGTCTCGACGGCGGCGATACAGGAGGGACGCGCGACGGACGCCTACTTCGACAGGACCGTCGAGGCGCTCGAACACGCGGGGAAGAACCCCCGAGTCGTCGCCGAAGTGACCGCAGACCAGTTCCCGACCGGCGAGTGGTCGGTCTTCGCCGGGGTGAAAGACGCCGCCGCACTGTTCGAGGGCCGACCCGTCGACGTCGACGCCGTCCGCGAGGGGCAACTGTTCGACGGCGGCCCGGTCATGCGGATCGAAGGGTCCTATCTCGACTTCTGCCGGCTGGAGACTGCCCTCCTCGGCTTTCTCTCCCATCCCACGGGCGTCGCGACGCGGGCGCTCGAAGCCCGGCAGGCGGCACCCGATTCGACCGTGGTCAGTTTCGGCTCGCGCCACGTCCACCCCTCGATCGGCGCGATGGTCGAGCGGTCGGCGCTCGTCGGCGGACTCGACGGGATCTCGAACGTCGCGGCTGGGGAGGTCGTGGGCGTCGAAGCGAGCGGGACGATGCCCCACGCGCTCGTCATCTGTTTCGGCCGCGGCGAGCAGGAGGCCGCCTGGCGGGCCTTCGACGAGGGCGTCGGGCCGGACGTCCCGCGTATCGCGCTCTGTGACACCTACACCGACGAAGTCGACGAGTCGCTCCGGGCGGCCGAAGCCGTCGAGAACCTGGATTCCGTCCGCCTCGACACGACCGGATCGCGACGGGGCGATTTCAGACATATCCTCCGGGAGGTCCGCTGGTCGCTCGACGCCGCCGGCCACGAGGACGTCGGGGTCTTCGCCAGCGGCGGCCTCGGGCCCCGTGAGTTGTCCGAGCTGCGCGACGTCGCCGACGGCTTCGGTGTCGGGGGGTACGTCAGCAACGCCGACCCGATGGACTTCGCACTCGACATCGTCGAGGTGGACGGCGAACCCGCGGCCAAGCGGGGGAAACTCACGGGGAAAAAGGAAGTCTACCGGACGCCCGACGGCGGCCACCACGTCGCACTCGCCGACGAGGCGGGCGAGGGCGGTGAGGGCCCAGAGGGCGGCGAGGCACTGCTCGAACCGCTCGTGCGCGACGGCGAAATCGTCCGCGAGTTCGACCTCGACGCCGCGGCCGACCGCGCGCTCGCGGACGCGGAGGCGGTCGGGTTCGAGGCGCCGGTCGAGGACTGAGTTCGTCGTCGCGTCGGATCGTGTCGTGCGGTCGAACTCGTTTGGTACTTAACTATTTCGTCGAGTGGCGCGAGCGAGCGAACGGATGGGCGGTATTACTGTCGGTGCCCATAGAGTCGTGAGGTGATGACACGGTCGTTCGACAGTCGAGTAACGCGGCGAGCCCTCCTCGGGGCGGGGGCCACAGTCCTGACGGCAACAGCGGGGTGTAGCGGACTGCCGCCGCTGGGTTCGCGCGTCAACTTCGGGAAGGTAGACGCACCGGGGTCCGGCAAACCGGTGTACCGAAAGTGGTTGCCCGCGCCGACGGCCGCAGGGTCGAACACGACGTTCGGTCGCGTCGAGGACAGCCAGGAGCGGCCGGGGTACATGTTCAACTACAGCGAACCGCCTGCCTTCGAGGACGCACCGGTGCCCCTGAACTACGCGCGGGACTGGAACGCCCCCACGCTGGATTACTTCGGCGTCGGGTTCGACAACTACGAGCGACTCGTCTCGGTCGATTTCGGCACGGCGGTCGCCATCGAGGCCGACGTCACCGTTGGGACGGTCGCCGGGACAGTGATGTCGAGCGGGTACGAATCAGACGGCACGTACCGCGACTACGACCTGTTTTCGCGATCGGACGTCTATCGGGTGCTCGCGGTGCGCGGCGATGCGATGCTGTTCGCGACCGGCGAGCGCGCCGACCCTGACGTCCGGGCGATGGCCGACGCGCGGGCCGGCGAACTGGCGCGCTTTCACGAACACAACGAGGACCGCGCGGCGCTGACGGACGCGGCGGGCAGTCGGCCGTGGCTCTTCTACGGGTTCGGCGGGTTCGTTCGCGGCGACCTCACCGAGCACCTCGTCGGCGAGGCGACCGGTTTCGACTACGGTGACGACCACGTCTACACGTACTACACGTACCTGTTCGACGACGCCGCGGCGGTCGACAAGACCGCGATCCAGAACGCGATGCGTGACGTGATCCGCTCCGACGAGAGCCTGGGGCCGTTCGGTCCCGACACGCTGACTGCCGACGTCGACGTCGACGGCCGTGTCGTCTCGGTCGAGAGTCGCCATCCCCGCGACGAGTTCCTCGGGAGCGAGCGCACGACGCCCATGCCCCAGATCACCTGGGGGATCGACGAGGACGTTGCGTCCGGTCGGCTGACGGTCCGCCACGAAGCGGGCGACAGCGTCGACGCGTCGGTCGTGTACCTCCGCTACAGCCCGCCCGACTGGAGCCAGGAGACGTCGGCGACGCTCGACGACCCGCGGCAGTTCGTCGCCGAGTACGACACGATCGAACCGAGCGACAGTCTCACGCTGGACATGAGCGACCTGCCGGACGGGACCGAACTACGGCTGGTCTACACGTTCGAGCGTCAGTCCGCGTCGGCGTTTACCTACGAGGTGAGCGCATGAGCGGATCGGTCGCGAACGGACTGGCCGGGAGGGAACAGCCCGCGGACCTGACAGCCAGGGGAGCGTTTATGACAGGGACGGACGACGCGACGGACGTGAGCGATCCGGAGGTATCGGCGCTCCTCGCGGTGCTCGACGACGAGGGCACACGGGAGGTACTGGAGGCGGTCGACGGCGAGCCACGGAGCGCGGCGGAGTTGAGCGACCGCTGTGACGTCACCGTCTCGGCCGTCTACCGGCGACTGGAGCGACTCGCCTCGGTTGGGCTGGTCGAAGAGCGCACCCGTGCCCGGTCGGACGGCCACCACGAGTCGGTCTACGTCGCGGCGCTCGACGAACTCTCCATCCGGTTGCGTGACGGCCAGCTGGAGTGTGACCTCGAACGCCGCCAGCGCGACGTCGCCGACGACCTCACGCGCCTCTGGGAGGGGTTCTAGATGGTGCTGAACGACTACGGCCTGGTGACGCTGGCGACGCTCGGGCTGACGCTGGCGGCGATTTACGTCGCCCTCTACATCGCCTACCAGGCCTACCGGGGATTGCGCCGCCACGACAGCAAGCCGATGCGGTATCTCTCGGTCGGCATCC
>Ga0207772_100150_pt1 | contig 66186 bp, 74 predicted proteins | sample A23M3SouthBayCA_2_FD_187750 | JGI IMG/M metagenome (GOLD analysis project Ga0207772, IMG submission 187750) | Aerobic enrichment media microbial communities from Eden Landing Ponds, California, USA - A23 M3 (2) (SPAdes) | ecosystem: Environmental > Aquatic > Marine > Unclassified | place...
CGCCCTTGCCGCAGTAGCCGTAGCCGGCGACGACGACGGTCTTGCCGGCCCACGAGAGGTTCGTCGTCATGGCGATTGAGGCCAGCGAGGACTCGCCGGTGCCGTGGACGTTGTCGAACAGGCGCTTCATCGGCGTGTCGTTGACGGCGAACACCGGGTACTTCAGTTCGCCGTCCTCGTCCATCGCGCGCAGGCGGTGGACGCCGGTGGTGGTCTCCTCGGCCCCGCCGACGATGGTGTCGATGAGTTCGGGGTAGTCCTCGTGGATGGCCGCGACGAGGTCCATGCCGTCGTCGACGGTGATGGTCGGCTCGTGGTCGATGACGGCCTCGATGGCGTCGTAGTACGCCTCGTCGTCGACGCCGCGCTCGGCGTAGGAGGTGACGCCGTCGACGGCGTCGAGCGCGGCGCTCACGTCGTCGTGCGTCGAGAGCGGGTTACAGCCGGTGATGGCGACCTCCGCGCCGCCGACGGCGAGAATCTCGGCGAGGACCGCGGTCTTCGCTTCGACGTGCATCGCCATGCCGATGCGCTCGTCGGCGAACGGCTGGTCCGCTTCGAAGCGCTCGCGGAGCGCACCGCAGATCGGCATGTGCTGGATTGCCCAGTCCATCTTCTTGCGGCCCGATTCGCGGGCCGCGTCAGCGTCGTCGAGACGCTCGGAGATAGGGGACGTCATGCCCGAATAGTAGAATAGATGTCGTAAAGTCCTACCGAAGCCGCTCAGTTGCCGCGGTCGCTCGGCGGGCCGTTGCCGTTTCCGCCGGCGTTGCCGTTGCCGCCACCGTTACCGCCGGCGTTGCCGTTCTCACTGCCGGACCCGCCGTTCCCGCGCTCGTCCGAGCCGTCGTCGTCCTCGGCCTCGGTCTCTTCTTCGGTCTCAGTCTCCTCGTCCGTCTCGCCGTCCGGGCCGCGGTCCTCGGGCGGGCCGCGCCGGTCGCGCTCCTCGGTCTCGTTTTCGTCCTCGGTGTCGTCGTCAGCCGCGTTCGGGCCGCGGTCTTCGGGCGGGCCGCGGCGCGTGTCGTCGGTCTCGTTGTCGCCGTCGTCACCGAAGATGTCGGCCGGCGGGCCTCGTCGCTCGCTCGGGTGGGTCTCGTCGTCGCTCTCGTTCTCGCCCGTCACGTGCGCCGGCGGGCCGGCGTGGTCCGGCGCGTTGCCGGGGTTGTTCGCGGTGACGAAGCCGGCGACGGCCGGCCCGATGCCGCCCGTTCGGTTCTCGTCGCCGAGCAGGTCCGAGACGAACGCCGAGACTTCCAGTCCGAAGTTCGCGAACTCCGTCTCGTTCGTCGCGTTCGCGGACGCGACCGTCAGGTCGGCCGTCGTCGCGGCGGTCCGGTTGTCGGCGGTCGCGGTCACCTCGACCGTGACGTTCCGCTCGGGCGCGGGCAGCCCGACCGTGCCGTTCTCGCCGGTCGTGTAGTTCCCGACCCCGGCGTAGGACGCGTTGTCGACCGCCTCGACGGCGACCGAGGCGTTCGCGACGCCCGTCTCGTTCGCCGTGACCGATACCGTCGCGCTCCCGTCGTCGGCCTGGGTGACGCCGACCGCGAGCGCGTTCCCCGCGGTGTTTCCGGCCGTGTCGGCACCGGCGACGAGTCCCGGGCCGGCGGCCAGTGCGACCAGTCCGACGGCGGCGTACAGGGCAAACAGTTTCGTGCGCATCGTACCCTGTACGTTCCCCGAGACGGCGATAAACACCCCCTCTCGTTCAACTCGTTCACCCCGTTCGGGGCGACGCTGAGACCGTCCGAGAACGCCCCATACCGTTTATGCACTGTTCTCGTTGTTTAGTTACCACTTCGCTTCGATTGGCTAGTCCTCCGCGCGTTCGACCAGCGCCGCGGCGCGCTCGGCGGCCCGTTCGCGCACCGCCGCCTCGTCGAACACCTCGACGGTCCGGTCGCGCATGAGCACCTCGCCGTCACAGACAGTGTGGCGCACGTCGCTCCCGCGGACGGCGTAGGCGAGGTGCGAGACGAGGTCGTGGGCCGGCGTCAGGTGCGGCGCGTCGAGGTCGATGACGGCGAGGTCGGCGTTCGCGCCGGCCTCGATGCGCCCGCTGTCGAAGCCGAGCAGGTCCGCGCCGTTCGCCGTCGCCATCTCCACGACCGTACCGGCGTCGACGGCGCTCGCGTCGTCGGCCGCCAGTTTCCCGAGCATGGCCGCGTCGCGCATCTCGTCGAACATGTCGAGGTCGTTGTTCGAGGCCGCGCCGTCGGTCCCGATGCCGACGGTGACGCCCGCGTCGAGCAGGTCCTGGACGGGGGCCATCCCGCTGGCGAGTTTCATGTTCGAGGCCGGGCAGTGGGCGACGCCGGTGCCCGTCTCGGCCAGCAGGTCGATCTCGCTCTCGTCGACGTGGACGCCGTGGGCGATGTACGCGTCGCCGTCGAGCAGGCCGACGTCGTCGGCGTAGGCGAGCGGCCGCACGCCGTACTCGTCGACGATGGGCGTCACCTCGTCGCGCGTCTCGTTGGCGTGGAAGTGCATCGAGAGGCCCGCGTCGAAGGCCTCGGGGACGAACTCCCGGAGGTACTCCTCGCCGACCGTCGTCAGCGAGTGGGGCTGGAACGTCGTCTTGATCCGGCCGTCGGCCGCGCCGTCGAGGCGCTTCGCCACGTCGAGGCTCTCTCGGAGGTCTGCCCGCGCGCCCGCCTCGTCCTTGCCGACCGTGACCGCCGTGAACCCGAGCACCGCCCGCATCCCGGCCTGATCGACGGCCTCGGCGATCTCCTCGACCTCGAAGTACATGTCAGACAGTGCGGTCGTCCCGGACCGAATCATCTCGACCAGCCCGAGTTCCGCGCCGGCGCGGATGTCCTCGGGCGTCAGTTCGGCCTCGACGGGCCAGACGTCCTCGCGGAGCCACGCGCCGAGGGGCTTGTCGTCCGCGAGACCGCGCAGCAGCGTCATCGTGACGTGGGTGTGGGCGTTGACCAGTCCCGGAATGACGAGGCCGCTCTCGGCGTCGAGTTCGTCGTCGCCGTCGAGCGCGCCGGGGTCGTCGACCGCCACGATATCGCCGCTGTCCTGTGAGACCAGTACGTCCGCTCGCTCGACGGTCAGGTCGGGTCGGAGGACCCGCCCGCCGGTGACGAGGAGTTCGGTCATGGCCGGGGCTTCGCCGTCGCCGGTCTTAGTTCGACGGGTCCGCGGCGCTCCCGTCGTCCGGTGTCGGACCGCCGCCGCTTCCGCAGGGGTCTTTCGCCTCCGCCCCGTTCGCTCGGTAACGATGGCCATCGCCGACCGCATCCACCGGCGCGTCCGCGGCTTCCGCCGGGACAGCCCGGGCCGGCTGCTGGGGGCTATCGCCGCCGGATGGTTCCTCGTCCTCGGGATGCGCTTCGTCGTCCCGGCCGTCCTCCCGACGATTCGCGAGGAGTTCGCGGTCTCCAACGCCCAGGCCGGGCTGGCGGTGACGGTCCTCTGGCTCACCTACGCGGCGATGCAGTTCCCCGCGGGCGTCCTCATCGACCGGATCGGCGAGCGGACGCTGCTGGTGGCCGCGGCGTTCCTGTCGGCCGCCGGCCTGCTCGGCTACTTCTTCGCGCCGGTGTTCTCGCTGTTCCTCCTCGCGACGGCCGCGTTCGGGTTCGGGAGCGGCCTGTACGGGCCGACGCGCGGAACGGTCCTCGCCCGCACGTTCGACGCCCGCGAGGGGGTCGCCTTCGGCGTCGTCATGGCCGCCGGGTCAATCGGCGCGGCCGCCCTGCCTGCGGTCGTCGCGCTGGTCACGACCCGCTACGGCTGGCGGCTGGCCTTCGCCGCCACCGCGCCGCTGTTCGCCCTCGTCGCCGTCGCGCTCTGGCTGACCGTCTCCGACCGCCCCACCAGCGAGTCGACGCGGAGCCTCCGAGCGGACCTGCGGGCCGCCGTCGCCGGCTTCCGCCACCGGCCGTTGCTGCTAGCCGTCACCGGCGAGACGCTCATGCTGTTCGCCTTCCAGGCCGTGACGGCGTTCCTGACGACTTACCTCGTCACCGTCCGGGAGTTCCCGCAGGGGACCGCCGGCGCGCTGCTGTCGGTTCTGTTCGTCGGCGGCGCGCTCTCACAGACCGCCACCGGCCGCCTCGCCGACCGCTACGGGACGCCGACCGTCCTGACCGCCGTCGCGCTCGTCAGCGTCGTCCCGCTCGCGCTCGTCCCGTCCGTCCAGGGCCTGTTCCCGCTGGCCGTCGTCGCCGCGGCCATCGGGGTCCGGATGAGCGCCGGCCCGCTGTCGAACGCGTACATGGTCGACTCGCTCCCGGACGCCGTCCAGGGGACCGGCTGGGGCCTGCTCCGGACGGCCTTCTTCGCGGTCAGCTCGCTCGGCTCGACCGCGGTTGGTCTGCTCGCCGACCGCGGCCTGTTCGACACCGCCTTCTACCTGCTGGCCGGCCTGACGCTGCTGGCGGCGGGCGTGTTCGCCGTCTTACCGCGCCGCGAGTCGTAGCGAGGGGAAAGACAGTTGCCCCGCGGGGTGCCAGTGAGGGTATGCGAATCGCCGTCCCCAACAAGGGCCGCCTGCACGAGCCGAGCGAGGAACTGCTGGAACGGGCCGGCCTCCACCTGGTCAACGGCGCGGACCGCCAGCTGCACGCCGAGACCGTCGACCCCGACGTGACCGTGCTGTACGCCCGCGCCGCCGACATCCCGGAGTACGTCGCCGACGGCGCGGCCGACGTGGGCATCACCGGGCTCGACCAGGTCCGCGAGTCCGTCCCCGACGAACTCGTCGAACTGCGCGACCTGGAGTTCGGCTCCTGTCGGCTCGTCCTCGCCGCGCCGGAGGACAGCCGCATCGAGACGGTCTACGACTTCGAGGGCGGCCGCATCGCCACCGAGTTCCCGACCATCACTCGCCGGTACTTCGACCGCGTCGACGTGGACGTGGACGTGACCGAGGTGTCCGGCGCGACGGAGCTCACGCCGCACGTCGACATCGCCGACGGCATCGTCGACATCACCTCGACCGGGACGACGCTCCGGATGAACCGCCTCGAAGTCGTCTCCGAGGTTCTCGAGAGCTCCGTGCGCCTGTTCGCCCGGCCCGAAACCGCCGACGACGAGAAGGTCCAGCAGGTCGACACCGCGCTCGGCTCCGTCCTCGCCGCCGAGGACAAGCGCTACCTCATGATGAACGCCCCCGAGGACGCCCTCGACGACGTGGAGGAGGTCCTGCCGGGCATGGGCGGGCCGACCGTGATGGACATCGCCGGCTCCGACCAGGTCGCCGTCCACGCCGTCGTCGAGGAGCGCGCCGTCTTCGAGACCATCAGCGCGCTCAAGGACGTGGGCGCGAGCGACGTGCTCGTGACCGAAATCGAGCGGCTGGTCGAATAGTACCTTTTTACGGCGGGGGGTGTCCTCGGCCGCGAAGCGGCCTGCGGGCACCCCCGCTTGCAAAAATCTACGCTAAAAACGTCCTCCGAGTCGCGGCCTGCGGCCGCGCTCGGAGTGAAACCGCGCCTCCGGCGCGGTATGCTAACCGCACTCCGCTCTGCAGCCGCCGTGAATCACAGCTTGAATCGGGATATGGAGTTACTCACTGGTCGTGGAACGGTGGTTCTGCCGAGTGACCCGCCCGCTACCTGGTGGACTGAAAGGGCGAGGCCGTTTCCGGGAACCCCGGCGAAGAAAGCACTGCAGGCCGCAGCGCGGCCGAAGCGCGCAGCGAGCCGCGGGACCGGAAACGGACGAGGGTTTTCGGGAGTCCCGCTCTCACTCGACTCCCGGCTCGGCGGCTCAGAAGAACCCGAAGATGTTGTTCAGCGCGAAGCCGAGGACCGCCGCGAACGCCAGGTGCAACGCGACGAGCGGGGCCGTCGACCGGGTCGACAGCCGGTAGGAGAGGCTGATGGCGATACCGTCCGCGACGAGGGTGAGCAACAGGACGACCGCGACGCCGAGGTCGGCCGAGACGACGCCGGACTCGACGCCCCAGCGCTGGAGGATCAGCGAGACGAGCGTCGGCGCGACGGCGGCCTTGGCGGCCAGTTGGCTCGGCACGTCGCCGATGAAGAACGTCGCGGCGAGATGGAGCGTGACGCCGTAGAACAGCCAGGTGACGAGGACGGTCACCAGGACGGCGACGACGCCGCCGCCGGTCAGGCTCGGGGACCCGGACTGGAGCATACCCGGGGTACGGCGGGCCGGCGTTTGTGCGTTGTGTTCGCGCCGCGCGGCGGCGGACCGGCACGCTCATGCCCGCTCGCCCACACCGCTCGGGCGTGTACGTCCTCGAACTCGGCGGACAGGACGACGCCTTCGCGGCGCGGGAGGCGGCGAGCGCCGCCAGCGCGGTCGACGTGCTCGCGCCCGGCCTCGCCACGGCGCGGGGCGTCAGCGACCGCGTCCACCACCTCGCGTTCACCCACCGGGCCTGCGCCCTGGTCGGGACGACCGACCCCGACATCCAGAGCGCCGAGGCGCTGCTCGACGCGGCGACGACCGACCGAGAGGGGAGCGTCGCGGTCCGCGCGGTCGACGTGCGAGCGAGCACCGGAATCGACACCCAGCGCGCCGAGCGGGCGCTGGGCGGCGTCCTGACCGACCGCGCCTTCGGCGTGGACCTCGAAACGCCGGATCACGTCCTCTACGCCTACTTCTCGGACCCCGACGGCGACGAGGAGGGCGGGACCGGCGAGGCCTGCTGCGCCCTCGGCTGGCTCGACGCAGAGAGCGTCCGCGATTTCGGCGGCCGCCAGCCGACCGACCGGCCCTTCTTCCAGCCCGGAAGCATGGACCCGCTCGAAGCCCGCGCACTGGTCAACGTCGCCGGGGCGCGGCCGGGCGCGACGGTACTCGACCCGATGTGTGGCACCGGCGGCCTCCTGCTCGAAGCGGGGCTGGTCGGCGCTCGCGCCGTCGGCGGCGACGCACAGGAAAAGATGGTCCGCGGGACGCGAGAGAACCTCCGGTACGCCCTCGACGGCGACGGGCACCCCGACCGAGCGGCCTACCCTGATTCGGGCGCTTGGGACGTGTTCCGGGCCGACGCGGCCTCGCTGCCCGTCGGCGAAGACGCCGTCGACGCCGTCGTCTTCGACGCCCCCTACGGCCGGCAGTCCCGCATCGAGGGCGACCTCGACCCCCTCGTTTCCGGTGCGCTCGCCGACGCGAACCGGGTGGCGTCGCGCTGCGTGCTCGTCGCCGACCGCGACTGGCGCGACGCCGCGACCGACGCCGGGTGGTCCGTCGACGGCTACTTCCGCCGGCGCGTCCACCGCTCGCTCGTCAGGCACGTCCACGTTCTGGAGTGAACACTTGTCCACTTTTCGTGGACATACGGTCGCAAAAGCAGTGCTGTGAGCAAAGTTTATACGGTAACAAGTACCATCTGTGTATAAGTATGCCAACGTGGTCTGACCCGGCACCCTGTGACGACGACGAACAGCTCTTCGAGTGCCCGGACTGCGGGAAGCGCCTCTGTAGCGACCTCTCGGCGGTGTCGTGTGACCGCTGTGAGACGGAGATGCAGAACCTCAGCGTCCCGCGTCCGGAGTAGCGTCGACCGCTTATTTTCCGAGTAGCTCGAACGCCCGTTCCGGGTCGCCGTCCATCCGCTCCAGCAGCGACCGCGCCCGCTCCTTGGCCGCCTCGTCGCACGCGGCCAGCACCATCCCCTCGTCGGGCTGGCCGTAGACGACGCTGGCTCCGGACGGGGCGACGACGACGGCCGGCAGCGCGGCCAGGTCCTCCTCTCCGTCCACGTCGATAAGCGTCGTCTCGTCGCTCTCGACGCCGTCTCTAATCGCCGCGAGCAGGGTTGCGGTCAGCGTCGCCGCCGGGTTCTCGACGGTCAGTTCGGCGTCGAAGCCGCCGATGGCGGCCGTCACCTCGCCGTCGACGGCCGAGCGCTTGGTCTGTTCGTCGACCAGCGCGAGGTCCGGGACGCGGCCCCCCTCTATCAGGTGGTAGGTGACCATGTCGCCGACGGCGATCAGCGGCTCGCCGGCGTCGGCGAGCAGCGCCGCTGTGTCGGTGTAAATCGGCCCGAGCGGCTCTTTCAGTTCGTCTCGCAGGCCGCGCGGGAGTTCGAGAACGGTGTCTGGCACGTTAGCGGACTTTCAGCGCGTACTTGCCCGGCTTGGTGACTTCCATCTCTTTCGCGATGTCGGAGCGCTCCGGGTGGGCGATGACGACGTAGCCTGCCCAGTCCTCGGTCAGCGACGTGCCGCCGCAGGCCTCGCACTGGCTCTCGATCTCCGCGCCCTGGACGCGGTGGCAGTCGCGACAGACGAGTCGGTCAGCCATCAGCTATCACCGGCCTCGGCCGTCCCTTCGCGGCGCTCGCGCTCCTCCTGGAGCCAGCCGTGCTTGCCCAGCCCGACCTGCTTGGCCGTGAGGCCGATCTTGGAGTCGCGGGGGTTGCGCTCGTCGATGCTCTTCGTGACGATTCGCGCCCGGACGGCGTCGCCGACGGTGAGCGTCCGGTTGGACTCTCGCGAGGCGAGCTGCTGGTTCTCCTCGTCGTAGGCGAGGTACTCGTCGGAAATCTGCGAGACGTGCAGCAGGCCGTCGACCGGCCCGATGCCGATGAACGCCCCGAAGTTGACGACCTCGACGACCTCCCCGTCGACCACTTCCTGCATCTGCGGGTCGAAGGTCAGCGCGTCGAACTCGGCCTCGTAGTAGACGCCGGGCTCGTTCGGCAGGACGGCCCCGTCGCCGATGTCGTGGACCTCGATGACGGAGACGACGCTGCCCACGTCCTCGTCCATTCGACCTTCGAGTTTCTCCTGCAGGAGCTTCTTGACCAGCCCCGGACTGACGTCCGCCAGGAACCGCGGCGGGACTTCGACCGTATCGCGTAGGCGTACCCGTTTATACATGTGTTATGGTTGAGTGATACCCAGTTTGTTCCGGCCCCTTAAACTAATTACTGGAACGCCCGCGTCGAGCAGGCGGCGTTTGAGGGGTTTGTCGTTCGTGACCGCGTGCGTCGCGTCGTCGCGCCGCGCGAGTTCGAGGACCGCGTCGTCCGCGTAGTCGGCCGTCGTCTCCCGGACCGTACAGCGGTCGAGCAGGTCCCGTCCGACGGCGGCCGCGGTGGCCTCCTCGCCCGCGCCGTCGGCCAGTTTCTCCAGTTCGTCGTGGACGGCCGCCGGCACGACGTGCTCCGTCGCGCCGACGAGCCTGTCGAGTTCCTCGAACAGCCGCACGTTACATTCGACCGGCATCATCAGCGCGTTCGTGTCCAGCACGAGCATCACCGCAGCGTGCCGACGCCGATGAGTCGCCACCGCGCGCCGACCCGGCGGTTGATGGCGATCTTCGCGCCCGACTCCGCGCAGACCGGGCGCTTGAGCGCGACCTCGCACTCGTCGTCCCGGGCGCTGGTGACCGACCCGACCGTAGTGGCGGTCCCGATGGTCAGCATCAGCGGCTCGCCGGTGGAAATCTCCTCGACCTCGCCGCCGTCGTCGCCGACGATGCGTTCGAGCAGGTCAACGTCCATCGTGAACGTCTCGTGGGTCGGCGGGAGGCTGCCGGGCGGGCCGGCGACCTGGCCGGCCAGCGCGTCGCCCTTGGTGATCGAGGGGTCGAGCCCGGTGCCGACGCCGAGCAGGCCGCCCGGCGTCACCGTGTCGACGAAGTCGCCGCCCGACTGGAGCGAGCGGACCGTCGTCGTCACGGGCTGCCACTCCGTCTGGCCGCCCTCCTCGACCTCGCGGCCGGGGCGGAGTTCGATATCGTCGTCGACCTCCAGCTGTCCGCTGACGAGCGAGCCGCCCAGCACGCCGCCCATCAGGTCCTCCCAGGTCGTGCCCGGGCGGTTGATGTCGAACGAGCGCGCGACCATCATGCGGGCGTCCGCGTCGGGGTCGCGCTCGGGGGTCGGAATCTCCTCCTCGATGGCCTCGATGAGGAGGTCGATGTTGGCCTCCTGGCCGGCGCTGATGGGGACGACCGGCGCGCCCTCGGCGACGGTGCCCTCGACGAACTCCTGTATCTGTTCGTAGTTCTGTTTCGCCCGCTCCTCGTCGACGAGGTCGACCTTGTTCTGGGCGATGACGATGTTGTCGATGCCGATGATGTCGAGCGCGCTCAGGTGCTCCTCGGTCTGGGCCTGCGGGACCGGTTCGGTCGCCGAGATGACCAGGACCGCGCCGTCCATGATGGCCGCGCCGGACAGCATCGTCGCCATGAGCGTCTCGTGGCCCGGGGCGTCCACGAACGACACCGTCCGGAGGTGGTCGGTGTCGACGTCGTGGTCGTCGCAGTGCTCGTCGACGGTAAAGGCCTCCGGCTCCTCGGCCTCCGGGCAGCGACGGAACGTCGCGTCGGCGTAGCCGAGTCGGATAGAGATACCGCGCTTCATCTCCTCGGAGTGCTGGTCGGTCCATTCGCCGGACAGCGCCTGTACGAGCGTCGTCTTTCCGTGGTCGACGTGCCCGACGAGTCCGATGTTCACCTCCGGTTGTTTGTTCGATGTCATTTCGAGAGTAATCTTGGTGGAGTTTCGCCGCGTGCAACTGATAAACCTACTGTTTGCGCCCGGAGCACCCCCGCCGAACCCGGTTCAATCGCCGGTCTGGTCCCCGCTGACGGCGGCAAAGTCACCGGATTGTTCGATGTCACCCCCTATTGCGGTGTGTCACCCACGTAACCGAGCGCAAGCGACGAGTGATGGACGCGGGGCTTTTGGCCGTCCCGGCCCTGCCTCCGGTCGTGCGGGAGTTCGACTTCGAACTGGCGCTGTGTGCCCACCTCGAACGCGAGGGCCGCCTGGTGAGCCGCCAGCTCGGCGGGGCCATCCACGGCCGGCGCGTCCTCGACACCGTCGTCGTTGAGCCGGGCCCCGAGTTCGACGAGCGGGCGGCCATCACTCCCGAGCGACTCCCGACGGCGGCCATCGAAAGCAACGTCGGCCCCGGTCGGGCGCGGTACTGGAAGGACGCCTTCGACTGCCACCCGGACCGCGCCGAGCGGGCCGTCGAACTGGCGGCCGAGCGCGGGTTCTTCGAGCGCGAGCGCCGCGGCGGTCGGACGTACGTCCGTCAGACGACGCGGTACCCCGACTGGTTCGACGGAATCGTCGCCATCGAGAACAAACCGGACCTGGGCCGACCCGGTGACCTCGAATCACAGCTCCGGACCGACGTGTCGCTGGCGCTCGCTGACCGCGTCGTGCTGGCGACGGCTTCCTACGTCACTGGCGCCCATCTTAACCGGATTCCCGAAGAAGTCGGCGTCTGGCGGTTCGATGCCGACAGCGGGACGATAGACGTCCGCCGGGAGGCGACGCCACTACCGACCGACGACGCGGGCGTCGAACTGCTGGACGAGGGGGCGGTCCGAACGGACGTACGGGTCGTCGATTCCGCTGAAAAGGGCCGTGCCCGTCGAAAACTGGCCGAGCGGGCCTACGGCAAGGGGTGGCGGAGCTTCGACTATCCGGCGTGTGCCCGCTGTTCGCCCGACGGCAACGGGATTCCGTACTGTCAGTGGAAAGGGCGCGCTGTTCGCGAGAGCGACGAATGCGGCCCGGACTGCGAGGGCTATGATGCGGCCGACCCGCCGGCCGTCGACGGCGAGTCGCTCCGGGCCGAGCGGACGCCGTGGCGGGCAGACCCCGACGGGCGGGGGCGTCGCCAGTCGGGACTAGATCGGTTCCGGTAGCTGTGCTACCGGTCGTCGTTTGAAGCCGCATCATCGGGCGGGACGCCGCCGTCGCCGGCGGTCGGACGGCCGTGCTGTTCGTAGTTGTCTTCCGTCACCGCCGGTGCCTCGGTCGCGACCTGGGCCGCGTGTTTCGTTCTGGCCTGGTAGTTCGCCGCGGCCGCGAGTCCGACACAGGCTACCAGTCCCACCACCAGCACCCAGTCGATGCCGCCCACGATGACCCGCTGGGCGGCGATTGCGAGGACGCCACCGGTCAGCGACAGCCCGCCGATCTCCGCGATACCACGCCTGTCCATGCAGAGAGGTCGTCCGCCATGACCTATAAGGTACGGCCCGTTTCACGGAGCCGAACGCAGCATCAGAGCGTGAACCGCTCGCCGTCGAGACCGATGTCGTCGGCGAAGGCCCTGTCCGCGGGGACGTAGTGCGCGGTATGGACGATACGGTAGTCGTCGGCCTCGATATCGGCGGCGAAGTCCCGCGCGCCGGGCAAGGTCATGTGTTTCGTGCCGAAGGTCCGCGGCACGCCGTTCTCGTCGTGGTGCGTCCCGCCTTTCGGGTGGTACTCGCAGGCCTCCGGATGGACGATGCCCTCAACGAGCGCGAGGTCGGCCCCGGTCAGCACTGATTTCGAGCGGTCGGGCACGTCGTAGCAGGTGTCGCCGGAAATCGACAGCACCGCGCCGGTCTGTGGTTCCTCGATTCGCAGGCCGTAGCACAGCAGCGGCGGGTGCGTGACCGGGACGAGCGTCACCTCGAAGCCGGCGACGATGAACGGCTCGAACGGCGTCTGTGCGTGGACAGACACCGTATCGAGGTAGTCATAGCGGCTCCGGACGCCCTCTGCGACACTCTCGCCCGTGACCGGGTCTGTCTCGTCGGCGGCGTGGACCGGCAGCTCGTCGAACAGGCGATAGGCGTTCCCGAGACCGTCGAGGTGGTCGAAGTGGACGTGGGTGACGATAGCCGCGTCCGGCAGCGGGACCGACTCGCGGAGGAACTGGTGGCGGAAATCGGGGCTCAGATCGATCAGCAGCGACTCGCCGGTTTCGTCGTTCGCCACGGCGACGGAGAAGCGCGACCGCTCGATGCCGTCCGTGGGGTCGATGCCGCGCTCGCGAGCGCGAGTCCGGAGTTCCTCGTCGGGGTCGCGCGCCCGTTCGCACGTCTCGCAGTCGCACTGGACGGTGGGCGTCCCCGTCGTGTCGCCGGTCCCAAGCAGCGTGACCTCCATTACCGTCCCTTCGGAGGGCGACCCGCCTAAGCCCCTCGCTTTCGTTACTGGGTGTCAGCCAGGTCCGCCGGGTCGACCCCCTGTCGCTCCAGCGTCGCCGCCAGCAGGGACTGTGCGTGCTCGTCGGAGAGATCGTCGAACAGGCAGTCGAGGAACCCTTCGAGCAATGCCGGTCGGATGCGCAGGTCGACGTACTCGACCTGCTTTTCGGCGATAACTACGTCTACATCCCACTCGCCTTCATCGGGGTCAGTCATGCGAACGTCGACCCACGATTCCGCGGGGTCGTCTGTCTCGGTGAACACGTCGTCGTCAGCCATGGCTACAGGGAATGGTTCCTGTACTGATAAGTAAATCGCTCATAACGACGGCCAGAGCTGGCGTCCGGGGGCGGGAGACGACGTTTAGTGGTCGTGATCGTGGTCGCTGCCGCCGTCGCCGGAGAAGCCGCCGCTCCCGGCGACCAGGGCGTCGGCGTCGCCGTCCATCATGTCCATGTTCTTGAGGTTGTCCCGCTCCTCGAAGTCGATGATGGCGTCTTCGAGGTCCTGCTGGGTGAGCGTGGTCCGCTCTTCGGTCAGGGCGTTGAGGACGGCCTCACGGAGCACGAGCCGGAGGTCGCTGCCGGTCAGCCCCTCGGTTAGCTCCGCCAGCGTCTCGGGGTCGAAGTCGTCGATCTCCATCTGTTGGGTGACGATACGAAGGATGTCCGCACGCATCCCGTGGTCCGGCTTGGGGAAGTTGACGATCTCGTCGAAGCGCCGCCAGGCGGCGGCGTCGAGCTGGTCCGGGTGGTTCGTCGCGCCGATGAGCAACACTTCGTCCTGGATGAGCGAAATCTCGTCGATGCTCTTGAGCAGGGTGTTGACGGCGCGCTTGATCGCGGCGTGTTCATCGGAGGACCGGGTCTTGGCGACGAAGTCGAACTCGTCCATGAAGAGGATACACGGCGAGAGCCGCTTTGCGACCTCGAACACCTTCTCGACGTTCTTGGCCGTCTCGCCGAGGTACTGGCTGGTGATCATCGACAGCTTCACTTCGACGAACGGGAGGTCGAGGTCGTGGGCCAGCGCGCGGGCGACGCTGGTCTTGCCGGTCCCCGGCGGGCCGACAAAGAGGAGTTTCCCGATCTCTCGCAGGCCGATGCGGGCGAGGTAGTCGCGGTGCTCGATGGCCTTGACGATTTTCTGGATCTCGTCTTCCTGGTCGGTCGTCAACACCAGGTCGGCCAGGGTCATCTCCACCTCCTCGGGGGCGCGCACGTCGACCAGGTCGAGCATCTCCTCGTCGTCCTCGTCGTCGGTGTCGAACGCCTCCTCCAGTTTGGCGTCGATGAACGCGCGGTCGGCCCGGGACGGTCGGTTCTGCTCGCGGGCCCGTTCGTAGTCAGCGCCCTCGACCTGGTCCTCGAAGGCTTTCGCCAGGACCGGGTTGTCTTCGAGGTCCGCGGCGTCGACCCGTTCGAGGAACCACTCTTCGGCGAGGTCGCGGTCCGTCATGGAGATGCTCCCCGAGAAATCGTCGCGGTCGGTGAACATCAGCCCGGAGATGGCCGCCCAGGGCCGCTCGACGCCGGTGGCCTCGCTCGCGGTCGTGTTGGTGACCGACAGCGGCCGTTCGATCTCGCCGTCGCTCCAGAAGACGGACCGGTACGAGGCTGGCAGGTCGTCCGGCTCCAGGTCCCGCCGCTCGCTGTAGATAGTGGCCGTCAGCAGAAACTCAACGACATCCAGTTCCGGATTACTCATTCCCACTGATGTTACCACGCGACCGGTATAAGTCACTCGAAGCCCCGGTGACCGACACCAGGGTAATATACCCCCTCTGTGTACTTTCGGCGTGGCAACTGATAACGCATTAATCTCGGTGTACCGGAATCGCATCGGCGAGCCGACGACCGATGACGAGGTGTACGGGTACTGGCTGTTCGTCATCGGCATCGTACTCGGTATCGTCGGCCTCCTCCTGTTTTATCTGACAGCATCGCGGAGTACACCGCGACAGTTCGGCTATCTCCTGGGGGCAATCGGCCTCATATCGCTGTTCGCCGGGCCGACAATCAGACTGCCGCTGACACGCCGCGGCCTGATACTCACTTACCTCGGTGCTGTGGTCGGACTGGTCGCGATGGTGTGGTTCACCACGTTCTACCCATCGAACTGGACCGGCCCCGAGGGGAACCCGGCGGTGACGCTGTACATCGTCGGCCTCGGACTGATGGCAGTCGGGGCGGTCGTCTCCCCGCTGCTGACCGGGCGGAAGGAAGCGTACGACGAGGCCGTGCGGACGGCGCAGGAAGCAACCGAAGTGGCCGAGCAAGCCACACAGGACGCCGACCAGGCGTCCCAGGAAGCGACACAACAGTCCCAGGCCGCTGACCGAGCGACCCGCGAGCGCGATACGCTGGCCGAGCAGTTGGCGACCAGCGAGGCCGCCCGCGAGGAACTGGCGACCGTCACCGAGGCAACGGAAGCGGAACTCGCCGCGGCCCACGCCACCATCGCGGCTGCGATGGACAGCAAGGCGACATTCGAACTGTACGAGGACTCGGCGGGCAAGTACCGCTGGCGGCTCCGCCATCGGAATTCGAACATCATCGCCGACAGCGCACAGGGGTACGCCTCGCGGCAGAAGGCGATGCAGGGGCTCCGTAGCGTCCAGTCCAACGCCGCCGGCGGGGCCGTCGTCTTCTTCGAGGACGCGACAGAGGACGACACCGCCGAGGACGTGCCGGTCGTGCCGGCCCCCGAAAGCGACGCGACGTTCGAACTGTTCGAGGACAACGCCGGGGAGTTCCGCTGGCGCTTGCGCCACGACAACGGCAACATTCTCGCCGACAGCGGCGAGGGGTACGCCTCGAAGTCGAACGTTCGACGGGCGCTGGAGAGCGTCCGCGCGTACGTCCCCGGTGCGGCCTATCTCAAGATCGATCCCGTGGCGTACGAGGTGTACGCCGACGCCGCCGGGGAGTTCCGCTGGCGCTTGCTCCACCGCAACGGCAACATTCTCGCCGACAGCGGCGAGGGGTACAGTTCCCGGTCCAACGCCCGGCGGGCGGCCCGCCGCGTCGGCGAACTCGCGCCCGACTCCGAAGTCGACGACGGCTTCGAGGTGTACGAGGACGCTGGCGAGGAGTGGCGCTGGCGGCTGCGAGCGGCCAACGGTGAACTCGTCGCCGACAGCGGCGAAGGCTACGCGAACCGGTCGAAGGCCATGGACGCCGTCGAGCGGGTCCAGTCATACGCCGCCGACGCTGACTTGCTGGCTATCGGGAGCGCGGCCTTCGAGGTGTACGAGGACAGAGGCGAGGAGTGGCGCTGGCGACTCCGCCACCGCAACGGCGAGATCATCGCTGACTCCGGCGAGGGGTACGCCGAGCGCAACAAAGCCGTCACCGCCATCGAGCGGATCAAGCGCCACGCGCCCGGTGCAGCACAAGAAGAGTAGCGGCGTCCGAGAGGCCCCCGGCGGGCAATTCTCCGTAGCGAAGAATAGCCGAATTAATTAAACAGGTTTCGGCCGAAGTTATACATATATGACAATAGACGCGCTCGAATCGGCCGGACTCACGCGCATGGACGACAGCAACATTGCGGCGTTTCTGTCGAACCAGCGGGTCGGCGTGCTGGGGTTGCCGACCGAGGACGGACCGTACATGATTCCCCTGTCGTTCGGGTACGATGGTGACCGCTTGCTGTATTTCACCTTCATCGGTGGGTCGGCAAGTCGCAAACAACAGTTGACCGAGGCGGCGGAGGACGCGGCCGTGCTCGTGTACAAAGTCGAATCGATGTTCCACTGGGAGAGTGTCCTGCTACAGGGCGGTATCGAGGCCGTCCCCGAGTCCGAGTGGGACGAACTCGCGGACGTGCTCGATACGGCGTGGCGGCCGGAGCTGTTCGAGGACGCTATCGAGGACGGCGACATCGCAGTCTACCGGTTCCGCATCGACGAGAGGGAAGGGCTCAGACACGCCGGCCTGCCGCCGGGGTTCGAACCGGAGTGACCCCGCTACTCGACTGCGGCGGGAAGCGGTCGGGCCGGTCGGCCGACAACAGTTCCCCCGCTGCCCAGAGTTTGTGAGCTTTTAACACAGGCCGAGACGTTCCGTTGTCCATGCCCACACCTGTCATCGTGGATGCAGTCAGAACCCCCCAGGGAAAGGAGGACGGCGCGCTCGCCGGCGTCCGAAGCGAAGACCTCTCGGTGCCGCTGATCAACCAGTTGCTCGCGTCGACCGGCGTCGAGTCCGAGGACGTCGACGACCTGCTGTGGGGGTGTGCCCAGCAGCGCGGGGAACAGGGCAACAACATGGCTCGTGTCATCGCGCTGTTGTCGGATCTCGGCGAAAGTGTTCCGGCATCGACCATCAACCGCTGGTGTGCATCCTCCGCCGAAGCGCTGATGCGGGCCGCCGACGCCATCGCGGCCGGCCAGCGCGACGTGCTCATCGCCGGCGGCGTCGAGTCGATGTCCCGCGTGCAGATGGACGAAAACACCCACAACGTCCACCCGCGGCTGGCCGAGCACTACAACATCGGCGAACTCCAGATGGGGATGACCGCCGAGAAGGTCGCCGACGAGATGGAGGTCACCCGGCAGGAACAGGACGAGTACGCGCTGCGGAGCCACCAGCGCGCCGCCGACGCGACAGAGTCGGGTCGCTTCGACGACGAAATCGTCCCCATCGATACCGAGGCCGGGCAGCTTGCGGAAGACGAGGGTATCCGCCCGGACACCACGCTCGAGAAGCTGTCCGAGCTACCGACAGTGTTCAAATCGGACGGGACAGTCACACCCGGCAACGCCTCGCAGGTCTCCGACGGCGCGGCGGGGCTGATGGTCACGTCACGCGAGTTCGCGGAGGACCGCGGACTCGACATCCTGGCGGAAATCGGTTCCCACGAAGTCGCCGGCGTCGACCCGACCGTGATGGGTATCGGCCCGGTCCCTGCCGTCCGGAAACTCACCGAGCGCACTGACCGTGAGACGGACGACTACGACCTCGTGGAACTCAACGAGGCCTTCGCCTCCCAGTGTCTGTACTGCCAGCGCGAACTCGGCTTCGACGACGACATCTACAACGTCAACGGCGGCGCAATCGCCATCGGCCATCCGCTCGGAGCCTCCGGCGCACGCCTCCCAGTGACGCTCGTCCACGAAATGAACCGCCGCGACGCGGAGCTGGGCCTGGCGACGGAGTGTGTCGGCTTCGGCCAGGGTGCGGCTATCGAGTTCCGGCTGCCCTGACCAGCCGCTGCCGGCGCGAGTTCAGTATGTCACCGTAGTCCCTGTCTGCGAGTGCGTTGTTTGCGAGCGTTGTGTCGCTCGCGCGGACGATATTTGAGAGAAGACAGTCGCTAATCGGCAGCCACGTCGCCGGCTGTCGCCGCCTCAGCGGGATTCGTCAGTGAGTGGATGTAGTCGTCGAGGTCAAGTGCGAAGGTGGCGTCGGTCGGGAGATCGACCCACGAGAACTCGAACTCCGCGCCGCGCTCCTCGCCCGTTCCAGTGACAGTGTGCACCCAGTGGTCCCGGGACTCGTGGACGGGGAGGTGGTAGAACGACCGCACGTACCGCTTCGGGGGCGATTCGCGGCGCGTCCAGACGTCGGTGGCGATGTGTTGCAGGCGCTCGAAGGAGGCGAGCCCGCTCTCCTCGACGGCCTCCCGCTGTACGGCCACCCGCGGTCGTTCGCCCGGCTCAACGGTCCCCTTCGGTATCTGTAGCCCGTCGTGGCTCGGCCCGTCGAACACCAGGAGTTCCGACCCGTTCCTGGTGATGTAGGCGCAGGCTTTCTTCACGTACGTCGCCCGCTGTGATTGCATGCCAACCGGTAGCGACAGCAGACATATAGTAGTACCCACATATCTGCCTAAAACCATATTAGGTCATCGGGGGGTGAGACGCTGCCAGTCGGGCGCGGCACCCGACTGGCCGGGGACGTGTCAGCGAAAACGGTCAACTAACTCTACCAAACCGGTATATAGCTCACATAGCAGCGTTTTCCAGCGGGTTTTCGCTTGAGTACACTGATGGGAACTAGAACAGCGGAGCACACTGTCGACGTAGCAGACAGGACGGGGACGTATCTCACCGCGGTCGAGGACTGCCTCGTGGTGCTGCCACAGGCGCTCGCGGTGTACGGCGACACACAGGCCTTCGCGGACGCGACCGCCGAACTCGGGCGGCAGGAGTCGGTCTGTGACGACTACCGGCGGCGGCTCTGCGGAGCCGTCGGCCGAGCACGCCCGGAGTTCACCGCGCTGTACCTCCGCGGGGCAGAGCTCACGGAACTGTTCACGATGGTTGATGCGGTCCCGGACGCCGCGGAGACGTTCATTCGCGACCTCGATGCGATGTCGCCGACGCTGACCGAGCCGACAGTGGAGCGGTTAGAGGACATCGCCGCGCTGGCGTGTGAGGCCAACGCGCTCCTGACGGAGGCTATCGAAGCATACGTCCGGGCGCTCGTGACTGACGATTCCCCACCAGCGATTGCCGACGCCGTCGACCGAATCACGGAACTAGAGTCACAGTGTGACCAGTACCGGGACGAAATCGTCGTGCGGGCGTTCGAGGGACAGTCGACGGCCGACGCCCTCGTCGTCCGTGAACTCGTCCGGTCGCTGGACGCGGTCCCGGACGCGATCGAGGACGCCGCCGACCAGCTTGTGTTCTGTCGAGCGGACATGTAGGCCCGCCATCGAGCCACTGCGAGGGCCAGAGCGAAGGGCGACCACACCGAGCCCGTTTCCGTCCGTTGTCGGGGGCTTATCCGACTCGGTTCCGTGGGGATAGCCATGAGCCTCCAATCGATGTTCAACGACATCCCGTTTGTCAAGCAGTTAGGGATGGAGATAACCGCCGTCGAGGACGGCTACGCGGCGGGCGAACTCCAGTTAGAGGATAGCCACTCCTCGAACCCCGAATCGATGATCGCACACGGCGGCGTCACGTATTCGCTCGTCGACACCGTCGGCGGGGCGGCCGTCGTCTCGCAGTCGGGCACCGTCTCGCCGACGGTCGACATGCGGATCGATTATCTCGCCCCGGCAACCACCGATTTACGGACCGAGGCAGAGGTGGTTCGGAACGGCGGGAGCGTTTCGGTCGTCGATGCCGAAGTGTACGACACCGATGGCCATCACATCGCGAGTGCTCGTGGAACGTATAAAACTGACGGCGACCGTGGCGAGTCGCCGTGGACGAAAGGCGTCGACGAGTCGGACGTCAAACAGCTTACCGGCGACGACTAGTCGCCACTGACCATTTTCATCCCGTCGCGCACGGACTCCCGACGGCCCAGCAGCGTCACCATGTCGCCCGCTGCGAGGACGTAGTCGGCCGTCGGCACTTCCGCGTTCTCGTGGCCTTCGCCGCTGACGAGCGCGACGAGACAGGCCTCGGGCAGCATCGGACCGATCTCGCTGATCGGCTTCCCGATGAGGTCCGGGTTCTTGACCTCGACCTCCTGAACGTCACCACTGCGACCGATATCGGTCATCCAGTGGGCGATGGCCGGGCGTTCGATCTGGTTGTCGATGGCCCAGGCCGTCGCCATCGCCGAGGAGATGGTCCGAACGCCGAGGTCCTCGAAGGCCTCGACGTTGTCCGGGTTGTTCGCGCGGGCGATGACCCGGTCGACGCCGAACTTCGAACTCGCTAGCTGTGACACCAGCAGGTTCGCGTCGTCGTCACCGGTCGCCGCGACGACGGTCTTGGCGTTGTCCGCACCGGCCGACCGCAACATGTCGGTGTCGGTGCCATCGCCGATCTCGACGGCGTACCCCTCGTTGCGGGCTCGTTCGACGCTCTCTTCCTCCTGCTCGATGATGACGACGTTCTCGCCCCGGTCTTCGAGGCGTGCGGCGAGCGCTCGGCCCACCTGTCCGCCGCCGACGATGATGACTCGCATTGGTATCACATCCAGTTTTTCCGCGATGTATCGCGCCAGTCCGCCCTCAAACAGGGCGGTCGCAAAGATGACTAGGAAGACGGTGCCCAGCAAGATATCCGCCTGCGTCCCCAGTAGTTCGGCCTGTGCCCCGGTGACCTCCTCGGCCGCGGCGTTCAGTTCAACGGCAAACAGCGTGGCGACAGATGCCGGAATAATACCGCGCGGGCCGACGAAGCTGACGAACAGTTTCTCGTTGGTCGTAAACCGGTCACCGACGGCCGAGACGAACACCAGCAACGGCCGGATGACCAGCGCGACGGCGAGAACGACGATAATGCCAGACAGTCCGACGTCGATGAGCGACGCGAGCTCCAACTGGGCCGCCAGCGCGATGAACACGAACGACAGCACCAGCAGCGTGATGTCGCCCTTGAACTCCTCGATGTCCTCCTCGTACGGGTGGTCGACGTTACCAAGCGCCATCCCCGCCGTCGCGGCGGCGGCGACGCCGGCCTCGGTTGCTATCGTGTTCGCACCCGCGTAGGCGATGAGCGCCCCGGCGAGCACGAGCAGTCGGGAGTTCCGCGGCGCGTCACCGGGCGAGAGGTCGACGTACTGGAGGAGGTAGTACACGACCCCGGCAACGAGAAGCCCGACGAGCAGCCCCGTTCCCAGGCGGAGCGCGAACGCCCGCAACAGCCCCTCGCTCGACGCCGCGGGGTTGACCGTCTCGAAGATGACGACGGCGATGATCGCCGCGGTCACGTCGTTGACGATCCCCTCCGTCTCCAGCGCGGCCGCGACGCGGTCCCGAACCGGGACGACGTTGAGGATCGGCGTGATGACCGTCGGCCCGGTTGCGACCAGCAGCGCACCGATCAGGAACGCGAGGTTCCAGGAGACGGCCGCGGAGTTGAACGCGAACTTGACGGCGATAGCGGTGCCCACCAGTGCGATGGCCGCACCGACGGTAACGAGCCTGAACGTCGCAGCCGGGGCTTCACGCAGACGGTCGAACCGGAGGTGGTAGGCCCCCTCGAAGACGATGATTGCGACCGCTAATCCCACGATTGCCGACAGCGCCCCGCCGAAGGTGCCGTCGCCGATGATGCCCAGTCCGGGCTGGCCGATGATGACACCCACCAGTAAATAGAAGATGATACTGGGGACACGCAGGCGTGCGGCGAGGACCTGTGCAAGGACGCCAAGTCCGATGATGCCGGCGACGAGCGGAATCAGTAGCCCCGAACTACCAGCCACAGTTGGCCTCCATCTGTCCAGCCTAACGTATCGGCCTCGTATAAACGCACTCACTTGGTGGACACGCGGGTTCGGAGTCAGGTACCCGTTGACCCCGGTACCACGCCCGACCTCACCGGTTCCGGCTCACCGGGAACTTCACACGGTCGGGATGCTCGTTGAACCGTTCGAGGATGTCAGCGTACAGCGCGTTCCGCACACGGGTGCCGCGGCGCGGATGCACGAGGTACCGGAGGCGGAGTTCCACCCACGACTCCCCCTGCGTGATGTTGACCGTCGGCCGTTCGTTCACGTCGAGTTCGACCGGCGTCTCCGCGAGGCGGTCGCGGTACTCGCGGACCTGGCGGGCCATCTCGTCCCCGAGGTGGTCGGTCGCCACGTCGATCATCTCGTCCGACGCGAACTGCAGGTCGGTCTCGTAGGCGACCTGTATCGAGAGTTCGTTCCAGACGTACTGGACGCCCTCGCCGTAGAAGTTGACGACGCGCGCGGACAGTACCGTGCTGTTGGGCACAGTGACGATGCGGCCCGACGGCTGGTTCGAGGAGACGAGGTCGCCGTCGATCTCCCACACCTCCGTCACGAAGAAATCGACCGCGACGACATCGCCGCGCATCTCCTCGATAGCGATGCGGTCACCCACCTGATAGGGCCGCTTGGTCATGATGTACAGCCAGCCGATGAGCGAGAACAGCGGTTGCTGGAGCGCGAACGTGACCGCGAACCCGAGCACGCCAAGGGAGAACAGGACGCTCACCCACTCTCGGGTGACGACGCCGAACACCGCGATCATCCCGAGGATACCGAAGGTCAGCCGGAGGGCGTTCCGCACGTCATGCCGGCGGCGTTTGTTCTGCGTGTGGGCGAGGAGATACGCCTGGCAGACGGTGTAGCTCCCGTAGAACGCGAGCACGACCGACGCCAGCGTCAGGCCCAGCAGCGTGAGCGGTTCGAGTTCGACGCCGAACAGCCGCTCGTCGAAGCCGAACCGACGGACGAAGCGCGACCCCGCGTACAGGACGAGCGCACAGAGCAACGAGAGGTAGCCAGTTCGGCGCATACCACGACACTGTGGGCCTGTCTTGAGAAAGCCTCCTATTCTTCGCGGTTATCGAGCGCCACGAGGACGCCGCGGACGTTCAGCCGCATCTCGGCGCGGCCCTTGCGCTCGCCCCAGGTGTCGGTGTCGGCCCGCTCGACGAAGTAGTCGATGACCGCCTCGTCGTCGCCGAGTTCCTCGCGTTTTCGCTCGACCTCGGCGACCCATTCAGGTAGTATTTCGGCGTAGGTCTCCAGTTTATCGCCGGTTTCAGCGGCACCGAAGTGGCCGAACATGAGGATGTCCGGGTCGAGGTCCTGTATCATGGCCACGTCGTCGAGCGCCTGGTCGAGCGTGAAGTTCACCGGCGGGGTCGTGACGTGCATCTCGTCGGTCGACGGATTGTAGATACCAGCGGCGTCGGCAGTGAACACGCCGTCGATGACGGGGTCGTAGAAGACGACCTGATGCGGGGCGTGGCCCGGTGCATACAGGGTTTCGAGGGAGTGGTCGCCCAGGTCGATTACGTCGCCGTCGGTCAGCGTCTCGATGCGGTCGTCAGCGACCGGGATCGGTTTGCCGTAGTACTGTATCTGGTCGCCGACGGCGTGTTTCGTCCCCTCCCAGATCCGTTCGGGGTCGACGAGATGGCGCTTCCCGGCCTCGTGGATGTACACCGTCGCGTTCGGACAGTCCTCGGCGAGGTAGCCGGCCCCGCCGGCGTGGTCCAGATGGACGTGGGTCGTCGCGATGACTTCGAGGTCCTCGGGCGCGATCCCGACCGACTCCATCGCCGAGAGGATAGTCTCGTGTCGCGCGCCGGTACCGGTGTCGACCAGCGCCGGTCGCTCGGCGTCGATTATGTAGACGGGCCCGTACTCGGCTACGTCGTACATCCCGACGTCGACGTAGTGGACATCTGTGCAGTCCCCGACCGTCACCTCGTAAACGTCACCGATTCCCATACTCTCTCTCGTGACCGGCGGGGGCAAAACCGTTGTGCTGCGGCCGTCGTGACAGTCTGGAATCAGAAAGGGCAAAACCATTTACCCGGACTGGGAAACACCACTGTATGTACGACGCTGTACTCGTTCCGACCGACGGCTCCGAGGGGTCCGCGACCGCGGCCGAGCACGCCATCGACCTTGCGGAGCGCCACGACGCGAGTCTGCACGCGCTGCACGTTCTCGAAACCGAGCAGGTGGTCGACCAGATTCCCGATTTCGAGGACAGCAGCATCTTCGACCGCCTCGCCGACGCCGGCCAGCAGGCCGTCGACGACGTCCGCGCACAGGCCGAAAACGCTGACATCGATACCGTGACTACAGCGGTCGAACAGGGCGTCCCCCACGAGGAAGTCGTAGACTACGTCGAGCGCCACGACATCGACGTCGTGGTGATGGCGACGGAGGGGCGGACCGGGCCGTCCCGGGAACTCATCGGCAGCGTCACCGAGTCGGTCGTTCGGGCCTCACCGGTGCCGGTGCTGGCCGTCAAGGTCGGCGGCGAGGCGTAGCGGGGGTCGACGGTCGAGGATAGACCCACCGCAGGACCGACACGCCTAATTTCTGCCGTCGAGAACCGTCGTCCATGTTATCGAGACAGTTCGTCCGGGAGAACCCCGAGACGGTCCGTGACGCTATCGAGCGGAAGGGCGTCACGGGCGTGGACCTCGACGAAATCCTCGAAATAGACGAGGAGTGGCGGGAACTGAAGGCCGAAGGCGACGGCCTCCGGCAAGAGCGCAACGAAGTGTCGAGCAAGATCGGAGAGCTCAAACAGGAAGGTAAAGACGAGGAGGCACAGGAAGCCATCGACCGCTCGCAGGAACTCAAAGACGAACTACAGGACGTCGAAGCGCGGGCCGACGAACTGGAGACCCAGCTAGAAGAGGCCCTGCTGGAACTGCCGAACATCCCCCACGAGTCGGTCCCGACCGGCGAGGACGAATCGGACAACGTCGAGCGCTACCGCGAGGGGTTCGACGACCTCCGGGACCTGCCCGAGGAAGTAGTTCCTCATTACGACCTCGGCGAGGACCTGGACCTACTCGACTTCGAGCGCGGCGCGAAGGTTTCTGGCGGCGGCTACCAGTTCGTCAAGGGCGAGGGGGCGCGCTTAGAGCACGCGCTCATCCAGTTCATGCTGGACGTCCACCGCGAACAGGAGTACGTCGACGTGCTCCCGCCGATTCCGGTCAACTCCGATTCGATGGAAGGGACCGGCCAGCTTCCGAAGTTCGCCGAGGACGCCTACCGCGTCGGGGCCAGACAGGACGACGACTACGACAGCGACGACCTGTGGCTGCTCCCGACGGCGGAAGTGCCGGTCACCAACATGTACCGCGACGAGATTCTGCTGGACGACGACCTGCCGGTCAAACATCAGGCGTTCTCGCCGAACTTCCGCCGCGAGGCCGGCGAACACGGGACCGAGACGCGGGGGTACGTCCGCGTCCACCAGTTCCACAAGGTCGAACTCGTCAACTTCGTTCGACCGGAGAACAGCTACGACCGACTGGAGAGCCTGCTGGACGAGGCCGCCGAGGTACTGGACCGCCTCGAACTGCCCTACCGAGTCCTCGACATGTGCACCGGTGACATGGGCTTCACGCAGGCCAAGAAGTACGACATCGAGGTGTGGGCACCCGGCGACGACATGGCGGACGGCCCCGACCGTGGCGGCCGCTGGCTCGAAGTCTCCTCGGTGTCGAACTTCGAGGACTTCCAGGCCCGCCGCGCCGGTCTGCGCTACCGCCCCGAACGGCACGAATCCGCCGACTACCTTCACACGTTGAACGGCTCCGGCCTGGCAGTCCCGCGCGTGCTCGTGGCGATCATGGAGTACTACCAGAACGACGACGGGACCATCACCGTGCCCGAACCCCTCCGCCCGTACATGGGCGGCCAGGAAGTCATCGAGGGCTCCGAGAAGATCGGCGAGAGCGCCGTCGGAGCCGGTGAAAAGGAGTAGGCCGCCGCAGACCGCCGTGTTCGGCCGGCATCCCGCTTTCCCGTATGTGGTACGTTACACGACACCATATTTCAATACACTATTACATTCGTCCGCCAGCACCGTGGAGGTATGCCGGACGACGCTTTCGGGCAGATGGTACTGGACTGCCATCGCGACGCCCTCGCGGAGCAGCCCGCCTACCGCCGTGACGATGACACGCTGACCGAGGCACATCTGGCGGGCTACTTCGACGCCCCATCTGCGTGGCATCCCATCGAGCAGCGCCTGCTCTCAGAAGTGACGGGCCGGGTCCTCGACGCCGGCTGTGGCGTCGGCCGACACACACTCGCCCTGCAGGAGCGCGGCCACAGCGTGCTGGCAGTCGACCGGAGCCCGGGAGCCGTCGCGGTCGCCCGCGAGCGCGGGGTCACGCACCCCGTGGTCGGCGACCTCCGGCGGCCACCCGGTGACGGGTTCGATACCGTCGTCACCCTGGGCAAGCAACTCGGCCTCGGGACCTCGCTGAGCGACCTCCGAACAACCCTCACCGAACTGGCGACAGTGACGCGGCCCGGGGGCTGTCTCGTCGCCGACATGGATACGCTCGACCGGGTAGATCCCGAAACCGAGGCCGCCCATGCCGTCCAGCCCGGTGTCGCCTACCGGACCTTCCGCGTCGAGTACGACAGCCTGACCGGCCCGTGGACTGACCTGCTGCTGGTCACACCGTCGGGGTTCCGCGCCGCGGTCAGCGAGACGCCGTGGACCGTGGACGCGCTCGTCGGGACCGAAACGGACGGGTCAGCGTACGGCGTTCGGCTGTCGCTGCCGGGACAGTGAAACCGCGAGTCCGCAGGGAGTCGGGACTCAGTGCGTGTACGTCTCGATGCGTTCGATGTCGTCCCCAGCGAAGGTGAACACGTCCACGAAGCCGACGATGCGCTCGCCGTCGGCATCGAGCAGGCGGCCGCGGGCGGCGACCTCCGCCGTCTCCATATTGTCACCGTCAACCGGCTCCACCGCACTGTCTTCCTGGCGACAGTAGAGAGCGTCTACCGGGTGCGTAGTGTCTGTCTGGGGCCGTTCCTCGCGCATGAACTGCACGAACCGGCCCCGGCCCTCGATGGTCCGGTCGGGGCGGTCATGGACGAACGACGGGGCGAGCAGTGAGGCCAACTGGTCGTAGTCGTCGCCGTCGATGGCGTCGTAGTAGGCCCGTGCGCGCTGAACGAGAGCGGGTCGCGTCACGTATCGGTTTCGGGATCGTCGGATGTGTCTCTGTTGCTCTCGGCGTCGCCTTCCTCGCCATCACCGGTAGCTACCGGATCAGCCAGGTCCAGTTCGACCGAGTCGTTGGTTCCCGAGCCAGACGAGGGTTCAGCGTCCGACGGCTGGTCGGCAGTCGACTGATCGCCGTCCGGTGCGCCCTGTGCGGAGGAGTCGTCGTCCGCGCCGCTGACGGTGTCGGGAGGCGCTTCGACCATCGCAGTCGGAGCCTCGTCCAGTGACTCCGTCGACTCGTTCTCTGCCTCGCTGGCGGCCAGTTCGGCCTGTATCTCCTCGATATCGGTGTCGTTGACCTCCGAAATCTCCCCCTCTCCGTCGGGCGGCGACACCGAGTCCGGCGGCGCGTCATCGGCCGCCGGTCCATCGGATTCCGTCGCTGTCGACTGGTCCGAACGAGTCGTCGCTCCGTCGGCCGATGCCGTCGCCGGCTGTTCGGCTGTCCCCGCTGCCGTTGTCTCGTCGGCTGATTCTGCCGTCGTCCCGTCGGTTGCGCCTTGCATCTCGTCGGCCCCGTCGGCAGCCTCGGACGACGGTGTCGAATCCAGCGCCGATCCAGCGGCCGACGACGCCGTCTCCGACAGTTCGCTGTCTGTCCGTCCGACCGCTTCGTCGATATCGACGTCGAGCGAGGTATCGACAGCCATCTCGTCCTGTGGGAGGAAGGCCGGCTGGTCGTCGTCGGCGTCCTTTTCCAGCGTCTCCAGACCCGGCGGCCACGGACCGTCGGGGTCAGGGGGTTCCTCGTAGCTGCGAGCTGTTTCCAGCGGTCGCTCGGCGTCGTCCCGGAGTTGCTGGCCCTCCGCCCCGTCCCCGCTTGAGTATGCGCGGGCGGCCTGGGTGAGCCAGTCGCTGGCCTGCCACAACGAGTTCGCCTTGGTCTTCGCGTCCTCGTAAATCGGTTTCAGGGACTCGTCGTCGACGAACCGGACAGCAGTGTCGAAGTGGTCCTCGGCGGCTTCGAACTCCTCACGGGCCTGCTGGAAGTCACCCTGTGCGACCATCCACTCCGACTCGCGGAAGCCGTTCATCGCCGCGGTGAACGCCCGCCGCCCCTCCGTGTAGTGGGCGTGGCCGACGCGGTAGCGGGCGAACGCGGTGTCGTCGCCGCCGGTGTCCGCGATAGCGTCTTTGATCTCCTCGACGCGTGGGAGCTGCTGGAGGTCGTCGGTACTCCAGGCGTACTGCACGTCGCCGTCGTGGTCGATGACGACGACGGCGCGCTCGATGAGTTGCTGGCCGATGTCGTCCACGAAATCGAGCCCGTACTCGCGGGCGACGTCGTGGTCGGTGTCGGACAGCAGCGGGATTTTCAGGTCGTAACGGTCGGCGAAAGCCCGGTGGCTGTACACCGAATCCGGGCTGATTCCCAGGATAGTCACGTCCTTCTGCATCGTAAACAGATCGAGTTCGTCCAGATCACAGGCTGTGTCGTCACAGGCCGGGTTGAAATCCGCCGGATAGAAGGCCAGAATGACTACATCTTCGCCGAGATAGTCGGACAGCCCGATCCGCTGGCGGTCGCCGTCGACGAGCGCCGGCAGTTCGAACAGTGGTGCCGCCGTCCCCTCTGAAAGCACATCTTATACAACCAAGCCCGGCTATAACAGTGTTTGCACGCTATCACGGAGCGAGGTGCTTTTATCCGTCAGGGTGATAGCTCTCGTGTGGAACTGCACGTCCGGTACGAGGGTGACGACGACCCCGACAAATGCAGCGCGCGGAAACTGGCCCGGATGGACGAGGCCGAACTCCACCGCGCGACGCGGTCGACGCCGCCCGGTATCGTGCTCAACCCCTTCGCCGAGCAGGCGCTGTCTCCAGCGGACCGGCCGACCGCCGGCGACGGCGCTCGCCACAGCCGACTGGTCGCGCTCGATTGCTCCTGGGAGACCGCCGAACGGGAGGCGTTCGACCTCGAGGGGATTCACCGCTCGCTCCCGTTCCTCGTCGCCGGCAATCCGGTCAACTACGGGACTGCATTCCAGCTCAATACCGTCGAAGCGTTCGCCGGCGCACTGGCTATTCTCGGGGAACGTGACCACGCCGAGCGAATCCTCTCGACGTTCTCCTGGGGCCACACCTTTCTGGAACTGAACGAGGAACCGCTGGGGCGGTACGCGAACTGCGAGGATTCGAGCGACGTCATCGACGTACAGGACGACTACCTCGCCGAGGAGTAGTCATCGGGGCGTTGCTGGCTTCTCGTGGAGCGGCGCATCACAGTGCGGGCAGGCCCGCCGTGCGTGTGCCTCTAACACGTCGTCGATGCGTTCTCCGCAGGCTTGGCACCGCATACTATTAGTTAGTATTCGAACAATATTGTAGGTTTTCCTTCACTTCTAAGGGTGCTTACGAAAATCCCGTTCCGATGCCGCTCAGCGCCGCTGGCGGGGTCAGCGGACTCGTCGGGAGGTCCATGTCCGGTTCGGGGTCGTTGTAGCCGCCGGGCGCAACGTCGTTCGGGCCGTCAGGGTAGCACAGCGACGCCAGCGCCTGGATGTGGTCGCGACCGACGCCGAGCTCGAACTGGCCGCCGCCGTACAGGTCGATGCCGTGTTGCTTGCAGTAGTCGATGGTCGCAAGCACCGACTCGACGGTCCCGCAACGGGACGGTTTCATGTTGAGCCACGCCGGTTCGAACGGCAGCGCCTCGATGCTCTCGACGCCGGTGATAGGCACGTCCCAGGTGACACGGGCTTCTTGGCCGTCGAAAATCGGCCGGGTCGCCTCGGTCAGGTCGGGGTCCTCGACCAGCGCGTCCGGGAGGCCGGCGACGACGCGGCGGTAGAACTCGGGGTCGGCCTCGACGTCGACGTCCGTCCCCTCGTACAGCCCTTTCAGGTCCAACACGCGGACGTCGTAGTCGGCCAGGTCGTCGACGAGAGCCTCGCCCCAGGACGGCGTGGGATCGAGCTTGAACGCCAGGTCGCCGTAGCGCTCGCACAGCATCGCCAGCCGGTCCGCCGTCGGCGGCGCGTCGTCGTCCGGGTCAGAGAGCCGTGTCGAGACGACGAAGTTCACCGGGTCGTACTGCCGGCCGAGTGCCGTCCCGAGGTCCGTGTCGGCTTGCTTCAGCGCCAGATCCAGCGCCGCGCTCTCGAACCCCCAGCGACGGTAGTGGCGAAAGCGCTCCTCGTCGGGCGGCTCGGGCCACAGGTCGGCCTCATCCAGCGCCGTCGAAAACCAATCGACGGTGTACTCGCCAGCCAGCGGGGAGTCCGCACCCTCCAACACATTACTGTCCTGCAGCGCGTCGTGGGCCTCAGTCGTGTACGTCACGTCCTCGCCGCTCCCGGTTTCGCCCCCACCAGAGAGGTGGATGACAGTCGTGGCCCGGTCGAACCCGCTCGAGGTCGCCCGCTCCAGCCGCTCGAACGCGCAGCTCTCGACGGTGACCGGCAGGTCCGCGACCTGGTCGTACATACTTCGGCTTCGCAGCTTCGGTATCTAAAGCCGGCGACAACAAGTACCGATGAGGCAGAACCCCCGGGCTGAGAGCGGGCAGACGCACGCCACCGAGGCCAGACCGAAACTCAAAGCTTAAACGCGCGCACCGGGAATGACCGCGCATGGCTAGCTTCGAGACAGCGTCCGACCGACTCCTCAACAAGCAGATCTGCATGCGGTGTAACGCTCGGAACCCACAGCGCGCACAGCAGTGCCGGAAGTGCGGCTACGGCAACCTGCGTCCGAAGGCGAAAGAGACCCGCAGCGCCTGATTTTCGGGACCCGTTGCCGCCGGCACCCGGTGGCAGTTCGTCGCCAGTCCGCTACTGGCCGGTGTATCCTTTGTCCGCCGGCTGGCGGTCGAACGTCGCCATGCGGACTGACGCGTGCGAGACGATGAGTTCCAGCAGCTTTTGATCTTCTTCGCCGACAGTCGTCCCGTCCGTCGTGACCGAGACGACGACTGTCGTCGTGCCCTCGTCGTTCAGAACGACCGCCGAGACGCAGTCGGTGACGGATTCGGAGAGATCAACGGGGAAGGGTCGGTCGTGAACAGTAACCTCGCCCTGTTGCTGTGTCCGGACTGTCTGTGCGAACTCGGCGACGACATCGACCGGGACGGTTCGAATCGTGTTCGCGAGCGCCACAGCGTCGCCGTCGCTGAGTCGGATGACGGCCGTCTCCTCCATGCCGGTTATCGTGCCGAAGGCCTCGACAACGAAGGCGGCGACGCCGTCGACGCTGGGGGCGCTGGCGATGGCTCGCCCGTAGTTGTTCACGTCGGCTGCCTTACCGGCAAAGGCCTCGATGCGGTCGCGCTCGGCCGCCAGTTCGCGGAGCCGACTGCGGCTCCGGGCGTCGTACAGGCCGACCAGAACGCCCGCCAGCGCGCCGACGGTGACGAGGTCCACCGTCAGATACGACGCGCGGGCGAGTGAGCCGGAGGTCACGCGCTGGCTGAACAGCAGGAGCGCCGCGATAGCAGCAAACGCCACGGTCCCGCCGGCGGCCCACGCGGCCGCCCGGGACGTGGCCCCCTCAAACGTCGTGTCACGGGCGAGCCAGACGCCCGCGTACGCTATCGCCAGCCCCATCGCCGCGAACGGGAGTGCGTCGACGGCGACTGCCACCGGAATCCGGGTCTGCTGGACCGCGTGGACTACCTGCATAGCGGCCAGCACGACGCCGAAGAGCGCGAGCGCCGCACCTGTCAGAAGTCGCTGGTTCATGCAGTCGAATATCAGCCCTATCAGTAGAGCGTTGTGCCGCGTCGGGCGCTCACTCGTCGGGATATTTCGGCTTACGGCGTTCCGCTCGCTCGAGGGCGCGTTCGACGACCTCGCGAACGTCGCCGTGGAAGACGCCGCCGTGACCCGAGTACATGTGTTCGACGCCTGCCGGCATGCGGTCGAGGATGGCCTCGATGCTCTCGATGAGGCGCTCACGGGACTGTCCGGGGCGGTCGGTTCGGCCGAAGGAGCCGTCGTCGAACGCCCCGTCGTCGTGGACGACCACGTCACCGGAGAACAGGGATGACTCGGAGACGAGCGAGACGTGGTCGTCGGCGTGGCCCGGCGTGTACACGACTTCGCACTCCTCGTCGCCGACCGTGAGAGTGTCGCCGTCAGCGAGTGCGTGGTCCCGGCGCGGATGGGCGCCGTAGGCGTACAGCGGCGCGTCGAAGGCGTCGAGGACGGCGTCGAGCTGCTGGACGTGGTCGCCGTGCTGGTGGGTCAATACGACGGCATCGAGCGCGTCGGCGTGTTCGCGGATGACGTCGACGACGCCGCGCATCGCGCCGGCGTCGACCAGCGCCGTCTGCTCGCCGGTCGCGAGATAGGCGTTGCAGGTGAACGTCTCGGCCTCGGCGGTGACGTTGTGAACGTCCATACACGACCACTGTGGCGCGGCCCGCTTGAGTGTACTGTCCGCCGTCACCCCTACCGGGACGGGGTACCTCGACTCACAGGTGTCGGGGAAATATTGATTATCAAACACGATAGTGTCGCCGAGTGATTTTTTACTAAGAACGTCATAGTTGTACACGTACCATGGGGTTCGGGAGCTACGACGAATCGGAACAAGACAATCAGGAGTACGACACAGACTTCGAGGACGAGGACGGCCTCGATGCTGAAGAAAACGCCCACGAGGGCGACATCGAATACGAGTTCACCGCGTCGAACGACGAACTACTCGATAGACTGGAAGACATCAAAGACAATCAAAACACGTGAAATCCGGGGCACGGGCCCTCGGCGTCGCGGAGTCGTACCGGGCGGAAACCAGCCGGTTCGCTGGCGCCGTCGTCCGCGCCAGTAGGGTGGCTGACGGCTTTGTTTTTAGTACTGCCACAGTCGGTGGGAGCGACGCGACTGAGACGGTGTGTAAGATGGTCGACAGACTGGACCGCGAGGACGTCCGCTACTTGCTGGTGGCGGGTATCGCACCAGCGTGGTTCAACATACTTGACCTCCAACAGATTTACGACCACGCCGATCTGCCGGTCATCTCGGTCACCTTCGAATCCTCGCCGGGGCTTGAGGGCGCTATCCGTGAGGCGGTCGACGACCCCAACGCCGTGCAGGACCGGCTGGCGACCTACCGTGCCCAGCCGGAGCGCCGACCGGTGTCGGTGAACGACGAGACGGTGTACGTCCGGAGCGTCGGCCTCGACGACAGCACCGCCGCGGATGTCGTCCGCGCGTTCACGCCGGAGGGCGGCCGTCCGGAACCGCTCCGGGTTGCCCGATTGGCAGCGCGGGGACTGGTCGAGATGGAGTGAATCACGTAGCGGGAGCGACCGCCCGGAGACAGTGTGACACTGGCCGCCGAGACAACGGGCGGATCGGAGTCACTACTTCAGCTACCGAAGCTGGGTTATTATCTATAGCTAAATTGAGGACAGGATTTCGTAACTGTCTGAGTGGTAGCAATGTCCTATTTTGTCCTATTTTTAGCGATAGCTAAAGATAGCCTGATTGTCCGAGACGGTATACATAGGAACACAATGGCAGAAAGCAGAACACAGGCGAGGAACGCTGTAGAGCCCGCAGAAACGAACGAACAGACGAATATCAACAGTAGTGTGACCCGGTACGAAGGCGACCAGCCGACAGAGCACAGCGTCTACGGCACGCGCCAGCAGGACAGCCAACTCATGTTCTTCGACGGGCAGGTCCCCGACGCGGAAACGGTTCGCAGCGGCGATGTCCGGGAACAGACGCTGGCCGTGCTCGACCAGATTCGTGCCATGGCCGCCGACTCCGGTCTCGGATCGCGTGACCTGATGCGGACGACCGTGTACCTCACGGAGATGGACCAGCTGGAAGGTGTCAAGCAGGCGTACGCGGCGTTCTTCGACGGGCAGCGACCGTCACGGACCGTCGTCGGTGTCGCAAGCCTACCGAACGATGCGGCGGTACAGATCGAAGCGACGGGTGTAAAGCGGTAATCACTGGCGAAGTCTGACTCCGTCGAACATGGTTTCGACCCGCGTCGGCAGGCCGACGACAGGGAAGTAGCGAAAAGAGCACAGGCGCGACGGGTCACACGAGTAGCGCACGCTACTGGCTGATAAGCGAAATCGGACTCCAGGCGGCTGTTGTCGCTGTACCCAGCGGAACCGGATTCCAGGCCAGAGGCCCACCGGCGGACCGCTGCGTTTGAGAGCCCCCGGTGCGAACGACGGGACATGGAGCAGATGAACGGTCTCGACGTCGTCGGCTGTGAGCGCTGTGACGAGCTCTGTCGCTCGCGCTCGCGGATCGTCAACGGCGTCGGCCCCGCGGACGCGGACCTGCTGTTCGTCGGGGAGGCCCCCGGCGCGAACGAGGACGAACAGGGCGAGCCGTTCGTCGGGCGGAGCGGCGACGTGCTCGACGAGGCGTTGCGCGAGGCCGGCCTCGACCGCGGCGACGTGCGCATCACCAACTGCGTGCGCTGTCGCCCGCCGGACAACCGCGACCCGCGGAAAGGCGAACTCGCGAACTGCCGCGACTATCTGGAGACGGAGATCGACCGCGTCGACCCCGAAGTCGTCATCACCCTCGGCAAAGTCCCGGCCGAGCACCTGCTGGAGCGTGACGTCGCCGTCACCGGCGAAGCGGGTGACGTGTTCGACGTAGCTATCGCCGGCCAGCCACGCCGCGTGCTCGTCTCCGTCCACCCGGCGGCGACGCTGTACGACCCCAGCCAGCGGGAGACATTCGAGTCGGCGCTGACGACCGCCGCGGAGTTCACCGACGCGCAGAGCGGACAGTCGCGGCTCGGCGAGTTTTAAAAACAATCGGGTAGTACGGCCCGGAACCGCTATTTGGCTGCGATATCCATCGCCTCTGCCTTCGTGTCGACTAGGGAGATATCAACGTCCGGAATCTCGCCGACTTGGCTCTTGAGCGCCATCTTCTTGATCCCCTCGGAGACGATGACCCAGTCCGTGATACCGAACTCCTTGCCCGCCTCCGCGGCTTCCTGTGCTCGCGTGAACACGTCGTCGTTCAGCGAAGCCTCCATCTGGAGGTTCGAGATGTGCGTATCAACCGCCGGCTGTGAGGCGAGTTCTTCGAACCGCTCATTGACTTCCGCGAACGTCTCATCCGTCATCTCCATCTCTTCGGGAAATTCAGCGATGAGAACGTTACCGTCGACATACAAGACCTCTGTAATATCAACCATCAGCGGCCGTATGCGGTAGGTGAATAAAACTGGGCTGGTTTATTTTCACAGTTGATATTCTCGTCGGAGCCAGTGTATGACTGTAATCGGTTCCGCCCGCCGGACAGTGGTTGTACCGAAGGCTTGTTCGAACAGGAAGTCACTTACCCCCTGTTCGCCTACGGGAGCATATGAGTGTCAGACAGACGACCGCGGACGTGGTCGTCGTCGATTACGGACTGGGGAACCTCCGGAGCGTCACGCGCGGGCTCGAACGCGCCGGCGCGGACGTGTCGCTGTCGGAGGACCCGGCGGAGTTCGACGCGGCCGACGGCATCGTCCTGCCCGGCGTCGGGGCCTTCTCCGAAGGGATGGACAACGCCGGGCCGTTCCGCGAGGCGCTGGTCGAACAGGCCGAGGCCGGCAAGCCCCTGTTCGGGATCTGCCTCGGGATGCAGATGCTCCTGACGACGAGCGAAGAGGCGGACCACGAAGGCCAGGGCGACGCCGAAGGGCTGGACCTCATTCCGGGGAAGAACGTCCGGTTCAGCCGCGACCAGACCGTGCCACACATGGGCTGGAACGAACTCGACGTGACGCGGGACCACCCGCTCGTCGAGGGCGTCGACGGCGAACACGCCTACTTCGTCCACTCCTACTACGCCGTTCCCGACGACGAGAACGCGACGGTGGCGACGACGGACTACGGGGCCGATTTCGCCTCGATCGTCGCCAACGACGCCGGCAACGTCTTCGGCACGCAGTTCCACCCGGAGAAGTCGGGCGAGACGGGGCTGCGCATCCTCCGGAACTACGTCGACTACTGCCTCGACCACTGAGTTCTGGACTCGGGATTCGTTCGTATGTCTACAGGAGAGTCTGTCGTCCTGCTCACCGGGGCAGCGTCGGGTATCGGAGCGGCGACGGCGCGGGCGTTCGCCGACGACGGCTGGACCGTCTACGCGACGGACGTTCGGACGACGTTTCCCGAAGATATCCACGAGCGTTGTCGCTGTCTCGAACTCGACGTGACCGACGAGGCGCAGGTCGAGGGCGTCGTCGACCACATCGTCGAAGAGGCGGGACGGCTCGATTGTCTGGTGAACAACGCCGGTTACGGCGTCGCCGGCCCGGTCGAGGACACTGGCAGCGGCGACGTTCGCAAGCAGTTCGATGTGCTGGTCCACGGCCCACACCGGCTCGTACAGGCAGTGCTACCCGAGATGCGCGAGCACGGCGGGCGCATCATTACTGTCTCTAGCGTGCTGAGCCATACCGCCTCGCCCGGGCTCGGCGCGTATTCGGCCGGCAAGGCCGCCGTCGAGTCGCTGTCCGACGCACTGCGGATAGAGGTCGCCGGCGCGGACGATGTCCACGTCTCGCTCGTCGAACCGGCGTGGGTAGACACCGGCTTCGCCGATGGCGCGCTGGGGAGTCTGCGTGACGAGGGCCGGACGCCAGCCTACGACGAGACGTACGAGGCGCTGGAGGACGGCTGGGTACTCACCGGCGGACCGCTGGCGACAACCCCGGAGACAGTCGCCGCGACGGTGCTGGCCGCGGCGACAGACACCGCGCCAAAGGCTCGCTACCCCGTCGGGGCCTTCGCCACGTTCGTCCGGTGGACCCACTGGCTTCCGGCGCGACTGCAGGACCCGATTCACCGCGGGTTCGGTCGAGCGAGTTCGTTTCTGGGGCGGTGGCTGCGGTGACGCGACTGAGCGACGGCGACAGAGTTCGGCTCTCGACCGGCCACGAAGTGACGCTCCCGCTGGTCACCGAGGCGACGGTCGCCGGCGCGGTGCTCCCGGCGCGGCACGACGTTGCGGAGTCACTGCTACCCGACGGGCTGGCGCCGGTTCGGGCGACGGCCCGCCGGGCCGCGGTCGTGCTCCTCTGTGTCGAGTACCACCGCATCGGCGACGACGCGATGGCCCCCTACGACGAGTTCGCGGTGATAGTCGCGGCGACGCCAGACGGGCGGCGGCCGCCGTTGCTTCCACTGCTGACTCGCGACGTCGGCGGCTACGTCTGGTCACTCCCGGTTACGACTGAACCCGCTCGCGCCCTCGGCGACGAAATCTGGGGCTATCCGAAAACGGTCGCCGACATCACCCACCGCGACGACGCGACCCGCCGCGAAACGACGGTCGTCGAGGACGGTAGCCGCGTGGCAACGGTCGGCATAGACTGGCCCCGAGCCTGGAAGCGCCGGGAAACGGTCGAGAGCTACGCAGTTCGGGAGGGACAACTCGAACGGACGCCAATCGAGTTCCAGGGGAAACTGGGGGTCGCACCGCTGAGCAACCGCGTCGACGTGGACCTGGGCAACCACGAGCGGGCCGACACGCTCAGCTCCCTCGACCTCGGTACCCGGTCCGTCCTTCGGTTCTCGCTGGATGGTCGGATCGCGTACGGCGCTGGGCGGCCGGTGGAGCGGTAGCGGGGCGGTGCAGTAGCAGGAACGGAGCAGAGCGGTGCGGAAGCCGTGCCGCATAGCATACCGCGCGCCGACGGCGCGCGGTTTCCCCGGACTCGCCGCAGAGCGGCGAGTCCGGCCTTTTTCGCCCACGTTTTTCAAGGAGTGGTTCGAGCGCGCTCGGGGAGCGCGACTCGAACCCGACGCTGAAAAAGGTGGTCTACAGGAACTCCCGGACCTCCGAGTACCACATGTCGTGCTCGTCGACGGCGTCGATGGCCTCGGCGACGTGAACGGCGATGGCGTGCCAGCAGAGCTGGTCGGGGTCGTCGGCGTCGAGGTTGTACTCGCTGTCGGCGCAGGTACAGCCGCCGTCCTCGACGATGTACTCGTCGTCGTGGCCCACGACGACGGTGAAATCCCGGTACTGCTTGACCCGGCTCTCGCCGACAGCCTCGATGGCCTGGTGGCCGCGGTCGCCGTGGACGTCGACGATAGCCGACACTGCGTCGGGGGTCAGCTCCCCGGCAGCTTCGAGGTCGGCCACCCACTCCTCGACTCCGGTCACATCCATGCTACGGAAAGGGGTGACAAAACGGCGTCGGCTTCAATAGCCACGTCCCGGCTATCTGGCAGGCGACGGGGGAGTTATCAATGCTTGTACTGTGCCCAGAAAGATAAACACGGAGTACAGATTTGTTCCGACATGAATCTCGACCTCCCGTGGCTGGCGCTGGGCTCGTTTGCCTCGGGGATCGGGTCGCTGTATTTGCTGGCACAGCTCCGGACGCACTGGGACAAGCCCGGCGCGCGGTGGTTCGTCGCGACCATCGTCACGCAGACGGTCTGGTGTTTCAGCTACGGCGTGGCGCTGCTGGTGTTCGACCCGACACTGCGCCTTGCCCTGGAGATGGTGTCCTGGCTGGGTATCATCTGGATCGGCTTCTGTTTCCTCTCCTTTGCGCTGGGATACACCGGTCGGACGAACGTCCTCGAAAGCGGCTGGTACCGGGCCGTAGCGGTGCTGCCGCTCGCCGGAACGGCGCTCGTCGTCACGAACCCGCTCCACACCGTGGTCTGGCAAGGGTTCCGGGTCGTGCCGACCGCCGGTAGCGCGGGAGCCGACTACGCCGTCTTGCCGGTGGGGCTGCTCACGATCATCGTCGCGATGCTGTTCGTCAGTTTCGGGACCCTGCTGGTGTTCGATACGGTCGTCAGCTACGGCCCGCTGTACCGGCGCGAGACGCTCGCGGTGGGCCTGAGTCCGATACCGCCCGGGGCCGCGGTGTTGCTGTGGGCCGGCGGCATCGGGCCGGCTCCGACGGTGAACCTGACGACGCTCCTGTTCCTGCCCCACGTCGCGCTGGACCTCTACGCGTTCGTTCGCAGCGACATGTTCGAGTTCCACCCGGCGACCCGCCGGGCCGGCGAGCGAGCGGCCATCCACGACATCGCCACGCCGGTCGCTATCGTGGACGAACAGGGACGGGTTGTGAACCTCAACCCCGCCGCCGAGCGGATGCTGGGCGTGGATAAGCGCGAAGGCCTGACAGAGCCACTGAACAGTTTTCTAACGGGTGACGACATCGCGACAGACGGCGGGAGTTCGCGGATATCCATCGAAGCCGGTGGCCGGCACCGCGAATTCAAGGTTCGGCAGACGGCGCTCCGTGACGAGGCGGGTACACAACTGGGATACACGGTCGTCTTTCAGGACATCACAGACGAGATTCGCCGCGAGCGCCGCCTCGAAGTGCTCAACCGCTTTCTCAGACACAACGTCCGCAACGAGAGCGTCGTCATCCAGGCCCGGGCGGAGTTGCTGGCGGGAGAACTGGACGGCGAGCAGTCCGACCACGCGGCGACCATCGAGCGGTCGGTCAGTCGTCTAGTCGACTCCGGCCAGAAGGCACGGACGCTCGCCAAAGCGGGTACTGGCGATGCAGCCCTCGAATCCGTCGTGCTGGCCGACCTCGCCACCGAAATCGTAGAGTCTGCCCGCGACGAGTACGGCGGCTCGGTCACAGTCGAGATACCCGAGACGCTCCAACTGACGACCCAGCCCGCCCTGCTGGAAATCCTGCTTACCAATCTCGTCGAAAACGCCCTCCAGCACGTCCCGGACGCCGTCGTCACGGTCGGCGTGACGGGCGAGGGCGACGATGTCGTGCTGACCGTCAGCGACAACGGCCCCGGAGTCCCCGAACATGAACTCGGTGTGCTGGAGCGGGGCCGCGAGACGGACCTGAACCACGGCAGCGGCATCGGCCTCTGGCTCGTCCGCTGGACGACCACGACGCTGGGGGGCGACCTCGCGTTCGATACGAGCGACGGGACGACGGTGACTGTTCGACTGCCAAAGGAACGGACGGCCGCCGAAGCGGCATGAATGGTAGCCACGGAGACGGTCCGCTGACCGGACTGAATCCGATTACACAGCCGGCATGCTCCGTGTGATTACACAGCCGATACGGGTGGGACTGAAAGGGGCCGAGCGCTGCGAGGGCGAACACAGTGAGCCCTCGAATCGCGTGGACGGGGAACGAAGTGACCCGTGAACGGAGGGCGAGTCTGGCGACTGTAGCACCGCAGGAACGACCGACGGGAGTGACGAGGAGCGCACGGAGTCAGACGAGTCGTCCGCGAGGGGGCTTTCTGGCCGTTCGTGTGAGACAAGTCAGCCACAGAGACAACAAGCAGGTTCGAACGACTTAACGGCGCCCGCACGGACCGGGGAGTATGCGCGTCAGTGAGGGCCGAGTGACGGTCACGGTGCCGGAACAGCCGGAGGCGGGGAAGGGCGCGGACGTGTTCTTCAACCCCGTCCAGGAGCTGAACCGCGACATCACTGTGGCGGCGCTGCGGGCCTACCGAGAGCGAACCCCCCGCGTGTCGACGTACCTGGACGCCACCGCCGCCAGCGGCATCCGGGGCGTCCGCGCGGCGGCCAACGACTGGGAGACGACGCTGTGTGATATCGACGACGACGCGACGGCGCTGTGCGAGCAGAACCTCGAACGGAACGACCTCGCCGCCTCCGTCCGGCGGTCGGATGCGAACGTACTCATGCACTCGGAGGCGTTCGACGTGGTCGACGTCGACCCCTTCGGCACGCCGATCCCGTTCGCCGACGCGGCGGTACAGGGGACCAAACACCTCCTCTGTGTGACGGCCACCGACACCGCCCCGCTGTGTGGCGCGCACTTCGAGAGCGGCGTCCGCTCCTACGGCGCAGTGCCGCGAAACACCGAGTTCCACGCCGAGATGGGGATGCGCGTCCTGCTGTCGGCGATGGTCCGAACGGCCGCCCGCTACGACATCGCCGCCAGGCCGATCCTCAGCCACGCGACCAAGCACTACGCCCGGACTTACCTGGAGTTCGACCACGGCGCGAAGGTCGCCAACGACTGCATCGACGAACTCGGCTACGTCCACCACTGCCAGCACTGTCTCTGGCGCGACCACGACTACGGCCTCATCGCCGACCCGCCCGAAGATTGCCCGGTCTGTGACAAACACCTCCAGACGGCCGGTCCCATCTGGCTGGGTCGGACCTGTGACCCCGGGTTCGTCGATGCCGTCACCGAACACGTGACCGAGGAGATGGGCACCGCGGACGAGGCGAAGGAACTACTGGCGACCCTCGGGGCCGAAATCGACACGCCGACCCACTACGACCAGCACCGCCTCTGCAAGCGCTGGGGGCGCGGCGCGGAGGCCATGGACGAGTTCATCGAGAAGCTCAGCGACGCCGGCTACGCGGCCTCCCGAACGCACTACGGCGGAACGACGTTCAAGACGGACGCCGACGTGGTGGAGATCCGCGAGTCGACGGCGGACTGAGCAGGCCGGGTGCTCGGCAACCGCTCGCGAACAGCGGCGTCCCGATACCGGGCGGATGCAACATGTTGCGGTAAGCGTCACCTCGCTGTGATCGTTCTGTTTACACATGGAACGGAACGAACACCGTTCGAACAGGAGCGTCGCAAGTACGGCTTCCGTCCCGAGAGAGATGATTCTCGTGTTGTTCGTGCCGGCGCTGTTCGGGGCCGCGCATCACGTCGACCACATCGTCCGGGGGAACCACGTGGGTTGGCCGCTGACCCCCGAAGTAAACGCGTTCACGCTCAGTCTCGCCGTTTACCCACTCCTGGCGGTCGGCCTCGTCCTCACGGTGACCGGGCGTGCCGGACTGCGGTACTGGCTCGGGTTTCTGACGGCAAACAGCGTGGTAATCGCGTCCGTCCACCTCGGGCCCTGGGCCATCGAACCACCGTCGGACATCATCGCACCATACAGCGATCCGGTGCTCGGCTACGGGGCCTTCGGCGTCCTGCTCGCGCTCATCGCCGCTGTGACCATCGGGGCAGCGTACACCGCACTCCTCGCCGTTCGAGGTGGGCGATGAGCCGGACCCTATCCCACTCGGCGCGTCCCGACCCGATGAGCGCGGTCGTCTCGGCGGTCGTGACAACGGGCACGCTGGTCGTCGCGTTCGGGCTGCTGGCACTGGACGTGGAGTCGTTCTGGCTGGCGTTCGTCGTCGGCTTCGGCGTGGTGCTCCCGGCGGCAGTGGGCCTGGTCGAATACGACTGGAGTGACGACCGCCAGTCGACCGCCGACCGGGACAGCGAGGCCGAAGCCGCGCTGGCCACGCTTCGCCAGCGGTACGCACGGGGCGAGCTCTCAGAAGTCGAGTTCGAGCGGCGGCTCGAACAGCTTCTCGAAACGGCGGCCGTGTCGGCGCGACACGCAGATCGGACAGAGCACCGGGCCGACGAGAAACGCGGTGAAGCGCCGACTGGAGTGAGCGATCAGTAGTCGTCGCTCACGGTCACCGGCGCTCCGGCGACTGCGATGACTGCGTGCCCGCTGTGGTGAGAAACCACTTGACGATTCGCGTCTGGCCGCGTCTGAGAACGCGGCTCGCGGTCGACTTATCGATATCGAGCGTCGCCGCCACGTCGGCGAGCGTGCAGTCGCGCGGCAACTCGAAGTAGCCCGCCCGGAGCGCAGCCATGAGCACGTCCCGCTGGCGCTCGGTCAGGATTCCGGACGGCTCTGTACTGTGAACGAGCGACAGCAGTTCGTACTGCCTGCCAGCGTCCTCAATCGCCGCCCGGAAGCGGTCGAACTCCGTGCGTGACCCGGTGAGGTCGAACTCGTACCAGCCGTTCTCGGCGGTGACCGGGTACTCGATTGGAAGTCCGGACTCGGCGACAAACTCGTACAGTTCCGTGTCCGTCGTCTCGTACTTCGCGAGCACCCGGTCGGCAGTGCGTTCCAGTTCCTCGTATGCGGTGACCGACGGATGCGTCGCGATAGCGTCGCCGGCGGTCGCGGGGTCGTCAGTCGTCACCTCGCCGAGCTCGATTGCCGTCGTCGCTGCGCGGGTGCCGGAGAGCAGCCTGAAGGAGGCCTGCGGGTTCGCCCGTGAGACGTCAGCGATCCAGATATCGTCGGGGAGTCGAATCCGGAGGCGGGCAGCGATCACGTCGACCGCCTCCGGCAGAATAGGTGCTGTGGCCACAGCATAGTGTCATCAGTCCTACCACACAGCCGGACCGTGTAAATCCCGGGGCGAAATCCGGCAGTCGGCCATCATCTCACCGACTGTTTACTCGCCCGGCACTCTCTCGAACCGCGGAGACGAGGTCGTAGCCCAGCAGATACACCGGGCGCAGGAAGTAGTTCGCCATCCCCGCGAGACCGAGCAGCCCGCCGATGGCCTGCATCTCGCCGGGCGTGGCCGACAGGCGGACGAGCAGCGGCAGGGCCGTGATGAGCGGCGCGAGCCACAGCGACTGGACGATGCCGTCCACGTCGACACCGGCGACGGAACCGAATCGGTCCTCGTCCGGACGGGCGGCGTACAGAACAGCCGTCAGTACCAGCAGGCCCACGACAATCGGCAGGGACGCGCCGACGCCGGCGACGCCGAAGCCGATAGCCAGCGCGGCCGCGACGAGCAACAGGACCGTCACCTGCATCGTCCCGTGCCGAATGGCCGCTTCCGTATCCATATCCGGTCGTTGCGGCGGTGCTGTATAAACCCTGTGAGGGCATCTCCCCTTTCTTAACACCTTTCGGGTTCGACCGCAAAGCGGTGGCGAACACGTGCCCGCCACGTACAATCCAGTCCGCGGCGTCCTGCTGCTCGTCGGTAGCCTGCTCGCGCGGTTCGGCCTCGTCGAGCGCGAGCGGGTCCGCCGAGCGACGGACCTGTCCTGGCCCCGGATCGTCACCGGACTGGCCCGGATGTCGAAGTCGACGGTCGACGTGGCGATGGTCGGGCTGGCGCTCGGGCCGACAGCCATCGCCGGCGTCGGCTTCGCCGCACCGTTCTGGGAGCTTGTATTCGCACTGGGTGGCGGGGTCGCCGGGGGGACAATCGGGATGGTGTCCCAGCGCTACGGGGCCGACGCCGACGAGGAACTGGCGGTCACCGTCACGACCAGCGCCGCCGTCGTTCTGGGGCTGACACTTCCGTTGATGGCGGCGTACTGGGTCATCCCCGGTCTGCTCGTCGATCTCGTCGGGACGGGGTCCGAGGCCGTCGGGTACGGGGTCGAGTACCTGCGGATCGTCGCCCTCGGTGTCCCCTTCGCCGCACTGAACCTCATCGGGAGCCGGACGCTCGTGGGGGCCGACGACGCCTGGACGCCGATGCTGTTGCGGGCCGGCGGCGCGGTCGTCAACATCGCGTTGAACGCTGTCTTCATTTTCGGGTTCGGCCTCGGCGTCGTCGGTGCGGCGCTGGGCACGGTCGTCGCGAACGTGCTGGTCACGGCCGGGTTCGCCGTCGGGCTGGCTCGCGGTGGCCTGCCGATAATCGGCGCGTTCCCGGTCCGGATTCAGGTGTCGCGGCCGTTCCTCGACCGGGGGCTGGGGCGGGACCTCGCGGAAACCGGGACGCCGCTGGTGGGGGCTAATCTCGCGCGGACCGGGGCGCAGTTCCCCCGGCTGTTCATCGTCGGTCTGTTCGGGCCCGGCGTCGTATCGGCCTACGTCGTGGCGCTCCGCGTCCGGGCACTGCTTGACACGCCGAACTGGGGGCTGAGCCTCGCGTCGAGCAGCCTCGTCGGGCAGGCACTGGGCGACGATGACGAGGCCGAGGCGACCGTCTGGGCGCAGACGGTTCTCCGGCTGAGTATCGGCGTGTACATCGTCGTCGCGGCGACGCTGCTCCCGTTCTCGCGGGGGATCGCCCGCCTGTTCGTCTCGGACCCTACAGTGCTCCCGCTGGTGACGACGTTCGTCGCCGTCGCGTGTGCCAGCGTCGCATTCCGGGGCGTCGACGGCGGCTCGACCGGACCGCTCCGGGCCAGCGGCGACACGCGCTGGCCGTTTTACTCTCAACTGGCGGGGATGTACCTGTTCGCCCTCCCGCTGGCATATATCGGCTACGTCACGCCGCTCGGCGAGCTCGCGCTGTACGCCTCGCTCGTGGTCGAGACGGCCGTTCCCGCGGCAGTGACCTACTATCGCTTCCGGTCGGGGACGTGGCGGGTCGTGAGCCGGTCCTACCGGCCCGACGCGGCGCTCGACGATTGACGCGTGTCGGTGACCTGAAATATTGTCTGTCGTCAGCCAGTCAACAATATATTTGGGGCTCCACCCTGACATGCTCGCGTGGATCACACACGCGCTGTCTCCGTCGCACGGGATGTCGTCCGCACTGTCCAAGAGGAGGAGGTCTCCTTTCTCGCGGCCGGCATCGCCTACTACATGTTCGTCTCGCTCCTGCCGCTGTTGTTGCTGACGCTGGTCGTCGGGACGCTGGCGGGCGGGGAGGCCTTTGCCGAGCGAATCGTGACGGCGGCGGGGGACGTGCTCTCGCCGGCGGCGTCGACACTGCTCGAAGACGCGCTGACCAGCGGGGCCGGCCGCGGGGGTGCGACCGTGCTCGGTGTCGGCGTCACACTGTGGAGCGCGCTCAAGGTGTTCCGCGGGCTGGATACGGCCTTCAGCCGCGTCTACGGAACCGATGGCCCCGATTCGATTGTCGGAGAACTCGTCGACGGGCTGGCCGCGCTGGGCGGCATCAGCGTCGCACTGGTCGGGCTCGGCGTCATCGGCGCGTTCGGAACGGTGCTCGGCGTTCAGGTCGCGCTCGGCGGGCTCGCGCTCGTTCCCGTGCTGGCAGTCGCCTTCCTCCCGCTGTACTACCTGTTCCCCGATCAGGAGATGACGATACGGGCGGCCGTCCCCGGCGCGGTGTTCGCCGGGGTCGGGTGGACGCTGCTGGGGACGGGATTCAACGTCTACGCGGCACAGGCTGACACCTACCAGGTGTACGGCGTCATCGGCGGGGTCCTGCTGCTCGTGACGTGGTTCTACTTCGCCGGACAGGTGCTACTCGTGGGCGCAGCGGTCAACGCGGCGCTCGCGGACCGGCAACTACAACAGGTATCGCGCCGACGGTCCGGCAAAGCGATGAGTGAGGACGCTGACGAGACTGACACGCCCCCGCCAGCCGGACCCGGACGAGACGCCGACGCGTTGACAGACGAGGAACTCAGGGAACTCCGCGAGGAGTTCGAATCGTTCCGCGAGGAGATCGAGGGCCGGACGCTGCACCGTGACGAGGTGAAATCGGACCTCAAACAGTACGTCCGCCGCCGGATGCGCCGCGGTCACGCCCGGCAGTGGGGCCCCTACATCGTCTTGCTGTACGGCACGATAATGACCCTCGGCGCGTTCTACTACCTGAAGGGCCTCTACGCCGTCCTGGCGATGCTGGTCATCTGGCTGTCGACGCTCGGCCTCTACGCCGTGATGATTGCGGTCGGTGTGACACTTACTGCCACCGGCCTTCCCGGACGGCTCATCGACCGCGTGCGCGACTGGCGACAGTGATACGGGCTGTCGGCGTCACCGAGGTGCTGTCGGCGCTGCCCGGCGCAGTCGTTGTACTGTTCGCGCTGATCACCCAGCTAGGTGATTTCTGGTTTACCTTCCTGGCCTGTGGCCTGCTGTACTGGCTCGGTCCGTGGACGCCGAAACTCGGTCGCGGCCTCACTCGCGACCGGACGGCGATGGTAGTCGCGCTGCTCGCCGTCGCCGTCGCACTCGTCGTCTCACTGAAGGGCGTGTTCGCGCTGCCGCGGCCGCCCGGGGCGGGCACGGCCACCCACGCCGAACTGCTTCCGGCGGCGCTGCGGGGCGTCTACGAGTCGATGGCGACTGGCGAAGGGTTCGGCTTCCCCAGCGGCCACGCTACCCTCTCCCTGCTCGTCTGGGGCGGTATCGCGTGGGCGCTCCGGGTCGGCACGCGTCGACAGCGGACCGCCGTCGCCGCGACAATCGTTGCCCTCATCGGGCTCTCTCGGCTGGTACTCGGCGTCCACTATCTCGCCGACATCCTCGCGGGCTTTGCCATCGCCGGTGCAGCACTCGGCATCGGTCTCGGCGTGCTCAAAACGCCCGAGCGGGTGTTCGGACTCGCCGCCGTCGTCGCCGTGGTTGGACTGCTCGTCACTGGCGTCTCGCGCGATTCGGCCGGCGCGCTGGGTGTCGCTGTCGCGGGCGCGGTCATCTGGTCGCTGCTGGGCGAGGGGATTCCGGAGCCGACCCGACAGGGTGTCGTTATCACGGCGCTGCTGGGTGTCGCATCGGTCAGCTTCTTTCTCGGGGTAACGTTCGGGCTGGACCCGACGCCGGTCGTCGTCACGCTACTTGCGGGACTCGGGACCGGGGCCTTGCTAACGCTGCCGCTGGCCGGCGAGCGCCTCGCGAAAAAAGTGTGAGTGGCAGCCGTTAGAACTTCTCGAGGTAGCGGTCGAGTTCCCAGTCGGAGACGTCGACCAGGTACTCCTTGTGTTCCTGGCGCTTGGCCTCGACGAAGTTCTCGAAGACGTGCTCGCCGAGCGCGTCGGTGATGACCTCATCGTTTTCGAGTTCTTCGACGGCTTCGCCGAGGTTCTCCGGCAGCGTGGTGATGCCGTACTCCTCGCGCTTGGCTTCGTCGAACTCGTAGATGTTCTCGCGGACCGGGTCGTCGCATTCGAGGTCGCGCTCGACACCGTCGAGACCGGCGTGGATGAGCGCCGCGAAGGCGAGGTACGGGTTACACGACGGGTCGGGGAAGCGAGCCTCGATCCGGCTTGCGGCCGGCGTGCGGGCGGCCGGCTTGCGGATGAGTGCCGAGCGGTTGCGGTCGGACCAGGCGACGTAGACGGGCGCTTCGTAGCCCGGGACCAGTCGCTTGTAGGAGTTCACGGTCGGGTTGGTGACCGCGGTGATGGCCGGCGCGTGCTCGAGGATGCCGGCGGTGAAGCTCTTGGCGGTGTCCGAGAGGTTGAACTCGTCGTCCTCGTCGTGGAACGCGTTCTCGCCGTCCTCGGTGAACAGCGAGAGGTGCGTGTGCATCCCGGAGCCGTTGATCTTCGGGATCGGCTTCGGCATGAACGTCGCGTGCAGGTCGTGTTCGGCCGCGATGGCGCGGACGACGGAGCGGAAGGTCGCGACGTTGTCGGCCGTCGAGAGCGCGTCGTCGTAGGTGAAGTTGATCTCGTGCTGGCCCTGGGCGACCTCGTGGTGGGAGGCCTCGATGTCGAAGCCCATGTCTTCGAGGCCGTAGATGATGTCACGGCGCACGTCGGAGGCGAGGTCCTTCGGCGCGAGGTCGAAGTAGCCGCCGGCGTCGTTGGTCTTGGTCGTCGCACGGCCCTCTTCGTCTTCCTCGAACAGGAAGAACTCGGGCTCGGGTGCGGCGTTGACCGTATAGCCCATGTCGTTTGCGCGCTTGATCGCACGCTTCAGAACGCCGCGTGGGTCGCCGGCGAACGGCTCGCCGGTCGAGGTGTCGATGACGTCACAGATGAGGCGGGCACTGGAACCGCCTTCGACGTTTTCTCTCCACGGGAGCACGGAGAACGTCGAGGGGTCCGGGTCCAGACGCATGTCGGACTCCTGAATCCGGACGAAGCCGTTGATCGAGGAACCGTCGAAGTAGATCCCCTCTGTGAACGCTTTCTCCGCCTGATCGGCTGTGATCGAGACGTTCTTGATTGTGCCGAGGATGTCGGTAAACTGGAGCCGGAGGAAGTCGACGTTCTTCTCTTCGATTTCGTCGAGTACCTCCTGTGCCCCCTCTGAAAGTTCGCTTGTCATCTTTGGACACCAGATAGGAACGGTGCTACTACTAAAACCCTGCTGATTTGCGCAAAGGTTTCGACGCTTTCGCTTACATTTGGACATTCGTAAAATTCTAATCCCTGGGGGACGTCCCCCAATGTAATGACGTACGAAAATCTCGACCGTGAGCTAGTGAATGCCCTTCTCGGGGATGGCCGCGCCAGCCTCCGAAGCCTGGGAGAAGACCTCGACGTGTCGGTAACGACCGTCTCAAACCACCTCTCCGATCTTGAGGACGAGGGGATCATCAACGGGTACACGCCCAAAGTCGACTACGACAAGCTCGGCTACGACGTGACGGCCATCATCCAGCTCAAGGTGGAGGGGTCGTCGCTCCCGGCAGTCACCGAGGACCTCAAAGAGCACAAGCAGATGATCTCGGTGTACGAGGTCACCGGCGACTACGACATCATCGCGGTCGGGAAGTTCACCGACACCGACGGCATGAACGCCCAGATAAAGGAACTGCTCACCGATCCCGACATCAGGGAGTCGAACACCTCCGTCGTGCTCAACGCCGCGAGCGAACACGAGCAGTTCGACCTCGACCTGAAGGAGTAGCGACCGCCCTTCTGCAGCCGTTCCGAACGCTCTCGGAGCGACAGGTCCCGACCCACTTTCGGGCGGTACCGACGAATACTTGACTGACCAGTCAGTTAGTTACACGTAATGAACGACGGCGACACGGCCGACGATATCATGGATGCGACCTACCGTGCGCTGTGTACGCACGGCTATGCGGATCTGACGATGCAGGACATCGCCGACGAGTCGGACAAGAGCAAAGCCTCCCTCCACTACCACTACGACAGCAAGCACGAGCTCCTCTGTGCGTTCCTCGAATACCTCTACGACGGGTTCGTCGACCGGACCGAAGACCCGGACGGCGAGACCCCACACGAGCGCCTGCTGGCGCTCGTCGATTCGGTGCTTGACAAGCCAGACGACGGGAGCGAGGAGTTCGGGACGGCGATTCTCGAGATCCGCGCCCACGCGCCCTACGAACCGGGCTTTCGCGAGCGACTCACGAAGTTCGACGACTACCTCGTCGACGAACTCGAAGCGATCCTCGAAGACGGCATCGCCGACGGGACGTTCAAATCCGACCTCGACGCCGAGGAAACCGCCCGGTTCATCGTCACCGTGCTGACCGGGGCTGCGACCGAGCGCGTCACGACTGGCCGCCCAGTCGAGTGTACCCGGCGGATGCTCACCGAGTACGTCGAAACGCATCTTCTGGACGGACAGCAGGAGGTCACAGCGTGAGCGTCCGGCGGAAACTGGGCCGTCTGGGTGCGCGACTCGGTGGTCTGTTCAAAGGCCAGGAGGAGCTGGACCTGACCAGCGGCGACATCGGCAAGCCGCTGCTCTTTCTCTCTTTCCCCATCGTCATCACGAACCTGCTACAGGTGGCGTACAACCTGGCCGATACGTTCTGGCTGGGGCAGTACTCCACGACGGCGCTTGCGGCGATTTCCTTTGCCTTCCCGATGATCTTCCTGCTCATCTCGCTCGGGATGGGGCTGTCGGTGGCCGGGAGCGTACTGGTCGCCCAGCACACCGGGGCCGAGGAGCACCGCGAGGCCGAGTACGCCGCCTCCCAGACCGTGACGTTCGCGCTGCTGGCCTCCGTGCTGCTCGGCGCGACCGGCTACTTCTTCGTCGAGGACTTCCTGTCACTGCTGGGTGCGTCCAGCGAGGTACTGCCGGGCGCGACGGGCTACCTGCAGGTCGTCTCGCTCGGGCTGACGGCGATGTTCGGCTTCTTCGTGTTCATCTCGCTGATGCGCGGGGCCGGTGACACAATCACGCCGATGCTGGTGATGTTCGGGACTGTCGTGCTGAACATCGTCATCGACCCGTTCCTCATCTTCGGCTGGTGGGTGTTCCCCGAGATGGGCGTCGTCGGCGCGGCCGTCGCGACCATCTTCTCCCGCGGCGTGGCGTTAGTCGTCGGTATCGGCATCCTGCTGTCGGGCAGGCGCGGCGTGCGGATTCACCTCGGCGATATGGCGCCCGACCTGGAATACCTCCGGAAACTGCTCAGATTGGGTGTTCCGGCCTCCGTCGAGGGGACCGGGCGGGCGCTGTCGGTCAACGCCATGCTGTTCATCGTCGGGACGTTCTCCGTCACCGTGGTCGCCGCATTCGGTGTCGGCATCCGCGTGTTCTCGCTGGTGTTCATGCCGGCCATCGCGATGGATCGGGGTGTCGAGACGATGACCGGCCAGAACCTCGGAGCCGAACGGCCGGACCGCGCGGCGACGGCCAACCACTTCGCCGCGAAGGTCTCCTTCGCCATCCTCACCGTGCTGGGCGCGGTCACCATCTTCGCCGCGCCGACCGTCGTCAGCGTGTTCAGCGACGACCCCGAGGTCGTCCGCATCGGGGCCGAGTTCCTCCAGTGGGTCGCCCCGACCTTCGGGTTCATCGGCATCGTCCGGGCCTACTCCGGCGGGTTCCGGGGCGCTGGCAAGACGCTCACCGCAGCGGCGCTGGCGGTTACCATGCTGGGAATCATCCGCCTGCCGGTCGCCTGGGTCGCCTCCCGCCCGGTCGAGGTCCCGGCGTGGCTCGGACCGCGGATCGTCGACCTCTTCGCGTACTCGCTGGCCGAACAGGGCATCTGGCTGGCCTTCGCCGTCTCGAACGTCCTCGCGGCCGGCCTCGCAGCGGCCTGGTTCCTCCGGGGAACGTGGCGCGAGGCCGACCCCCGAACCGGCAGCGAACCGGCCGTCGCGGACGACTGACGGCGCTGGTTGCCGGGAGACACCCGCGAAAAACGTTCTGCCAGCGCGCGTCAGCGCCGTTCGGCCCGCTCGAAACGCTCGTCGGTGAGGTACACGTCGCCGTCCCGAATCGTGACCTCGATGCTGTCGAGGGCGTCGCCGGCGCAGGGGCCGTGCGTACAGACGCCGTCGTCGCGTTCGAACTGCGCGCCGTGCTTGTGACACACCAGTCGGTCTCCTCGAACAATCGCGCCCCGGCCGGGGTCCAGCGGGACTTCGGGCTGGTGGGGACAGGAGTTGCGCCAGGCGGCGACGGCGTCGCCCGAGCGGTGCAGGATGCAGTTGACGCCGCGCCGGCCGTCGCGCGCTTCGAACACGAGCGTGCTGTCGGAGGGCACCGAGTCGAGTTCGACGATGCGGCGCGGGTCGTCACCATCGTCGTTGCCGTCGGGCGGGTGTCCGTCGTTACCGCCGGTCGGCGTTTCGTCGTCACCGTCAGCCGCCTGGTCGTTACTCGCCCCGGAAAAGCTGAACCGGACGGTCGTGTCGCCGGCTTCGACCTCGCCGTCGTCGTCGTGGATGCGGACCGATTCCGACTCGTCGTCGGTGTCAACGGTCACGTCCACGGGGTCGCTCATAGCGTAGTGTCTTCGACTGACACACATAGCGATGTCGAAGTCGTCCGCGGCATGCCGGTTGCAAAACGGAGTTATGTCAGCCCTGCGGAACGTCAGTATGGACCGAGACGACGTTTCCGTCGAAGTGGAGGTCGAGGTAGCGGTAGACACAGCGGAACTGGAAGCGGAAGTCGAAGACATGGCGGAGTTCGAGGCGGAACTGGAAGGCAAGGGCGTCGAAATCGAACTGGAAGCCGAAGTCGAGTTCGCCGAGCACGACGACGAAGACGAGGCCGCCGAAGAAAGCATGGAAGAAGCGGACGCCGACGAGGAAACCGACGAAGCGGAAACCGAGGAAGACAGCGACGAGAGCGAAGAGTAACAGGCTCGTAGAGTCCAATTGTACGCATCCGCTGGCCGGCGTCCAGCGGTAGCTCCGGTAACGGCCGCCGCCCTGTCCGGGGTGAAATCGACTTCACAATCAGAGGGATCCCTCGGCATCGGCCGGCAGTCGCTCCAGCGCCGTGACCGACAGGGTCCCGTCGATGGTCGCCCGGAGGCGCTCGGAAGCTGTCGTCACCGTCACTGCGATCTCCCACGGGTCCCGGCTTCGCACCGTCGTCAGTGTCGGGTCGACGACGAAATCGAGCTCCCAGGCGCGGGTCGCTCGAGGGTCGACGCCGTGGTCGTACAGCCAACCGGCTACTGCGGGGTGGTAGAGCGCAACGACCGCGGCCGGCGGGTAGTTGTAGAAGCTACACTGCTGGCAGTCGATGTCGAGCATCACCGGGTGGTCGGTCGCGTAATGGGAGTCCAGTTCCGGCCCGGTCTCCGTCGTCAGCCCCGCGCTGATGACGCCCGCACAGACCGGACAGACGCCGGCGACGGCGAACCGCCAGAATAGCCGGGTTCGCCGGTCGAACGCCACCGCGACCGCTTCGTCGGTGCGGCCGCTGACGCCGCCGGGGTCGAACGGGAACGCGATGACGGTGTCGTCACAGGCCAGACAGCCGACGTGGCCGATGTACTCGTCCAGCGTGAACGTCAGCTCGGTCCCGCAGTGTCGACAGTCAGCGTCGAGTGCGACCGGATCCACGCCGCCGGACTGGTGGAGCACGCCGCTGTGGATCGCGTCGATGACGCGATGGCCCGGATACAGCAGTTCGTACGCGTCGCCGTCTTTCCCGACGAACTGCCCGACCAGCTGCGAGAGGTGATAGTTGAACTTCCCGCTGTCGCGCTCGCCGACCCGTCGCTTGAGTTCTGCATACGGCAGTGCATGCCTGTCTGCGGCCCAGAGAGCGTCCAGAATCTCGACGCGGAGGTCGTGACTGAACAGCGCGAACGCGTCGGCGGGCGTCCGCTGTGTGTCCGCGTCACCGTCGGTTTCGCCGGACATAACCACTCGTTCGACAGGTCGATACAAAACGTCTGGCCACGCGAGAACATATCAGATCACGTACTGAAACCGATTTCTCAGAATGCTTACTAATCAACGGCGGCTACGAACAGGTACACGATGCACGACACGCCACACGTTATCGGTATCAGTGGAAGTCTCCGCGACGACAGCGGCACGAGAATCGCCGTCCAGCGCGCCCTCGATGCGGCAGCGCGGGCTGGTGCAACGGTCGAGCACATCGACCTCCGGGAGTGGGATCTCCCGTTGTTTGACCCCGACGCGGGTGAGGCTGAATCCGGTGACGGCCCGGAACTCGCCGCTCGTGTCCGCGAAGCCGACGCGATGGTCCTCGGAACCCCCATGTATCACGGCACCATCGCCTCGCCGCTGAAGACGGCGCTTGACTACTGCAGCATCGACGATGTCGAGGGGACGACCGTCGGCATCCTCGCAGTGGCCGGCGGCGGGTTCCCCACGCCGGCGCTACAGCACCTTCGAGCCTCCGTGCTGGAGTTGAAAGGCTGGCCGCTCCCGCAAGACGTCGCAATCCCCGAGTCGTGGGCTGCCTTCGAGGAAGGTAGCATCGCCGACGAGGACATCGCAGAGCGCGTCGAGGAACTGGGCTCAGACGTCGTCGCGTACGCAGGCGTGGCGGCTCGGCCTGAAGAACTGGAACAGCCGGAACTGGCGACCGGCGACTGACTTCACTCGAACCAGTCGACGAAACTGCCGTCCAGCAGCGTCTCCTCCTGGTGGCGGATGTAGGTGGCCTGCATCCCCCAGATGGCTTCGGCCAGCGGAACGTTCTCCTCGACGCGGCGGCGGACGTAGTCGTGTTTCCAGCGCGCGGGCGTGAGCCGGCGGTCGACGCGCTCGCGTAGCGGTCGGATGTAACCGTGGGCTTCCTCCGCCGAGAGACCGCGCTGTTCGAGGCCTTCTCGTGCGTGTTCGAACAGTTCGCCGTATATCTCCTCAGTGCTGGTCGTCGTCGCCCCGTCGGCGGTTATCCACTCGATTTTCGCCCGGAGTCCGTTCCGAGCGGCGGTGTAGAAGTTCCGCTTCGCCGTCTCCCAGTCCAGCGACCGGATGGGGTGTTCAAGTTGTGGCAGGCTCTCCATCAGGCCGGCGAAAACGGCCGCGAACCCGATTGCGTCGTCGACGGTCGGCTGGGCGGCCAGAGGGCGGAACTCGATGCGGGCGTTGGCCGCCGACCGCGTCGCCCCCTCGAACACCGGCCTGACCCACCGCCAGTACGAGCCGTGCTTGTGCCGGAAATGAACGAAGTCGTCGTCGAAACGGGTCCCCGACGGCAGGTCGACCGGAACGATAGTGTCGTCCTCGACGATGTCGTCGATAGCCGCTTCGACGGAGTCGAAGTCCGGCGGGAAGCAGACTTTCGGTGGCGTCGGATCGCCGTCGGTCGGGTTGAGCACCGATTCGAAGACGCCGATGCGGTTCTCCATGTTCGCCCCGGCGACGATTTCTGCGTCGGGCGCGTCGTCGTACAGATCCGGCGGGAAAAACGGCGAGTTGACGCCAAGCGCCAGGAGCGGCGCGGCGATACGGAGCGCGTAGGTGAAATACTCCGGCAGGTCCGGCGCGTGGGGAATCTGGTAGTGGGGCTGGATCGAGGTGATGAGCGACTCCGGCATCACCGTCTCAGCCTGCAGCGAGGCGTGTGGCGCGTCGATTTCGAACGCCGAGGGGTAGTCCGTGTTGGCCATCGTGTGGTAGCGAACGGAGTCGGACATGTTCGTCCCGATGCGGACGCCGCTGTGCTCGACACAGTCACAGAGGTACTCCCGGGCCGTCTCGCCCGCAGGGGGGACGGTCCACATGCCATCGGAGACGAGGCGGATGCCCTCGTTGCGGACCCGCTGCTGGGCCGGCCGTAGCGACGCCTTCAGTTCATTGCGCTGGGCCGCCAGCCCGTGAGTGTTCAGCGGCTGCGGGCTCGTCTGCATCTCCGCGTTGTGCAGCCCGAGTTCCTTCTCGAACCCGATGAGTTCGAGCAACTGGCGGGGGACCCGCTGGAGCGCGTCGGTCTGCTCATCGACGGCATACAGCTCCAGTTCCATTCCGACAATCGCCTCCGTGTTGTCGAAGGTCCCGCTCCGAACCGCGGATTTGAGCGCTTCGGCTTCCTCGCGGGCCCGTTCGTTGAACGACTCGCTGTCCGTCGCAAGCGCCTCGGCCACCTGGTCTGCCAGTTCCGAAGCCGACATATCTCCGGGTTTGCAGCCATGGGTGTTAAGCATGCCCCAGACAGTACGCGGGTAGCGAGAACAGGAGTGCCACAGACGCTCACAGCAGCTCGCCGATGTCGCTCATCGTCTCCCCCAGCGGGTCCCGCTCCTCCGTTGTAAGCGCCCCCTCCACCGCGTCGCGGGCGGCGGGCAGCGGCTCGTGAGTCTCGACGTACACGGCCAGGGCGAACGCCCGCTCGGTGACGCCGGCGAGTTCGATGGCGTCGCTGCGGGAGAGGTCGCCGGCAAGCCAGTCTGCGACCAGTTCGCGGCCCTTCGGGCCGACCGGCGACACCTGCTCGCCGAGCAGGTGGAGCGTCTTGGCGGCGGTCACGGGTGCGACGCCGGCGGCACAGCCCGCATCGCCGACGCTCCTGCCGGCTGCGTAGGCCTCGATGACGGTCGCCGCTGTCGCCGCCGAGCACGGGAGGTCGTCGTCAACCGGAGCGAGTCGCTCCGGGAGCGGGGCGTCCGTCTCGTCGACGGCAGCGACGCCGCGGTCACGCTGGTGGGTCGTGACCTCGACACCGGCGGCGATATCCGACAGCGCCATTAAAATATCCTTCTCTGTATCGGAATTTAATACTGTCGGTGTCCCGATAGACCCGGGTGTCGATCCCGACAACTACCTACCGGTTACCGGCAGGCAGTTTCACCGAAACCCTGCCGAAAACCCGCCTCTGCATCGGCTTTTTAACCCTCCATCCAGCCGTAGGTGGAAACATGAGCACGACGGGGACGCAATGTCCGGAGTGTAACGGGTCGGTCAAACAGCAGGGCGTCGAGTCGGTGTGTAGTCACTGTGGGCTGGTCGTCGGCGAGGACGCCATCGATCCGGGACCGGAGTGGCGGTCGTTCGACGATGACGACACTGACCGGGCACGCACAGGCGCGCCATTGACACGGTCGCGTCACGACCGCGGTCTCTCGACGAAGATCGGTCGGTCGACGCGGCTGAAAGGACGCAAGCGCCGTCAGTTCGCCCGCCTCCGCCGCGAGCATAACCGCGCACAGATCAGCTCGAAACGCGAGCGGAACAAGGTGTACGCCTTCACCGAGATCCGGCGTATCATCAGTTCGATGGCACTCTCAGACGCCATCCGGGACCGGGCCTGTGTGCTGTTCGAATCCGCACAGAACGAGGACCTGCTTCAGGGGCGAACGCTGGAAGGATTCGCGGCCGCAGCTATCTATGCCACCTGCCGGACTGAAGGGGTCGCCCGAACCGTGGATGAACTCTGTACCGTCGCCAAGGCGACCCAGGCGGAGCTTCGCGCGGCCTACGACGCCCTGAACAGGGAGCTCGGGCTGCCGACCGGACCGATTGACCCTCGGGAGTACGTCCCTCGGTTCGCGACAACGCTGGACCTGCCGACAGCGGTCCGTCAGCGTGCGGAGTGGCTCGTCGACGAGGCACAGGACCGCGGGCTGGTCAGCGGGCGTAATCCGGCCGGCGTCGCCGCGGCGTGTCTCTACACCGCGGCGCAGGAACAGGGCGTAGCGCTCACCCAGGCTGCGGCAGCAGAGACAGCAGATGTGACGCCGGTCACGCTCCGCGGGACCTACACCGAGCTACAGGAATAGACGGCGTCGGCGAGCGATTCGAGCGACCGTCGCGCTGGCGTGTCCGGCGCTGTTTCGCGAAGCGGCTGTCCATTGGCCTGTGCCGTCGCCAGCGGCTCGTTCTCCGGGATAGCGACGGCCGGCGCACCGAACCGGTCCGCGACGGCCTCGGTCGCGGGGTTCGAACCGGCACGGTTGAGGACGACCCGGCAGAGTCCGGCGTCGAGTTCACGGGCCAGGGCCCGGACCCGGAGCGCGTCAGCGAGGGCCGCGCCCTCCGGCGTCGTGACGAGCATCGCGGCGTCAGCGGCTGCGAGGGGGAGACCCACGTCGGCGCGCAGACCGGCCGGCGAGTCCACGATGACCCAGCGGTAGGTCCGCTCCAGCGCGGCGAATACGTCCGTGAGTCCCTGCAAGTCGGCGCTCCGAGCGCCGGCCAGCGTCCGCCCGCAGGGAACGAGGGTTACGGGGCCGTCCTCGCGAACAGCTTCGTGCGGGTCGGCGCGGTCGGCGAGAACGTCGTGCAGGTCGGGACCGCGACTGGACGGGAGGTCCGCCATCCCGAGGTCGCCGTCGACGACGACGCTGCCCGCGTTCGAGCGCGAGTCCCTGCTGTCAGCCCGTTCGAGCGCGTCGAGTTCCGCCGCGAGATTGTACGCGATAGTCGACTTGCCGACGCCGCCCTTGCCGCCTGTGACTGCCAGAATCATGCGAGACGAGACAGCGCCTCGGTCGGCACCGTGGCGGCCGCCCGTCGGTCGGCGAGCCGTTCGGCCCGGCGGGACAGCGCCCGGAGCATCTGCTCGTCGGTATCGCCGCGCGCCGCGACTGTCCGGACGCCAGACAGACCGCCCGCCGCCCGAACCGCGTCAGTCGCTGCTGCCAGCGACTCCGCCCCGGCCAGCCGCTCAGCACGGTCGACGCGTCGAGCGACGGTTTCGAGCCACTGGGAGACAGCGTCGGGGAGTTGCTGGTCCGACCGCTGGCCGGGCGCAGCCTCCGGCTCGGCTGGCGGCTGAGCGGTCGCTCGCTGCGGGTCTATCTGCTGGTTCTTGTCTACCTGTCCGTTCGTGAGTTCGACCGCGGGTGCGCCCGACTGGCGGCCCTCGATGTCACCCGCCTGCGCTGACTCGCCTGCAGGCACAGCGTCAGCAGGCGGCGACGGGTCACCGAGTTCTCGGAGAACGGCGTTTACGGAGTCAAGTCGCTCGTCCGCTGGAGTGGTATCAGGGGCGGGCTCGGCACTCACCAGCTCCGCCGGCTGCGCAGACGGTGGGGCCGGCGTCGCGTAACCGAGCGCGTGCGTTCGCGGGTCGACAATTTCCTCGAAGCCGTCCTCAGTCCAGCCGGCCTCGGGAACGCCCTGCCGCCTCGGCGGCCAGAGAGGGCCGTCGAGACGGTTCCGGACGGTGATACGAGTCGGCTCGGCGATGTCGTCGACGGTCGCCGTGACGAGTGTCACGCCGTCCAGTCGCTCGGCGCGGCAGTCGAAAGTAACCATAGCGACAGTGGTCCGGCTCTCCGATTTAAAACTCAGCAGCGGACGATGGGGGCGTCGAGACAGTCAGACGCAGCCGCTAGCGTTCTGAACCGATCCGTTTCGACGACGACCGGTGCGGGCGTCCGGGCGACCCGGAGCACGGCTAGGGCGGCCGTCACAGGATCGGCGTCGAACGGGTCGTCGGGAGCGGTTCCCGGGACGGTTTCGACGGCCCGAGCGAACGCATCGGCGCACCGGTCGACGAGCGTTGCCCGAGCGCTCCGCCGGCGGTTGGCCAGTTCGTCGGACAGCCGTCGCCGTTCCTCCAGCGCGTCCCGGTAGGCGCGTGCCCGCTCCCGGCGGAGTTCGCGAGTCTCTATGGCGGCAGCCCGTCGGGTCTCCCGTTCGCTCAGTTCCATCGCCGCGTCCCGAAGATCAGCCTGTACCGTCCCGTCGTCCGCACCGACCGCCTCGCGAGCGGTGAGACGGCCGCGATAGGCGGCGATCGTTTCCTGCAGGCCATCGATAGTCGCGTCCGGTACCGACTCGACAGGGTCCGGGAGGTCCGGCGGCGAGCACTCAAGCTCGGTCAGTTGCTCCCGGCAGTCGGCGATAGCCTCGTCCTGCGGCGTCTCATGACCCTGTGACCGGGCGGCGGCCGCGAGTGCAGTCCGCGTCCGTAGCCCCATCGACGGGTGGACGTGTCCGGCGTAGGCGTACACAGACGGCGGGTCCGGACAGGAAACGGCTGGGAGACACTGCTGCCCGCGGATACTCGCAGCGATGGTCCTACCGTCGACATCTCGTGTCCGAAGATCTACGACAGCACCCGTGTAGGTAGTCCCAGCGACGCGGAGTTTCACAGGTCAACGCCTCGGAGGTGCTCCGGGTCCGGAATATCGCGACCCGACGCGAACCGCTTGTAGGGCGTCGCCGGTTCCTCGCGCGCCTCGTAGCGTTCGGCCGCTTCGCGGACGTGGATCGGGACGTCTGACGGCTCGAACGGCTCGACGTGCTCGATCTGGACATCGAGCCCGTGTTTCTCGTGAAGTCGGAGCGCCTGGAAGGCCCCGAACTCGGTTCCGGAGAACAGCGCCGCTCTCCCGAACTGTCGAACGACACAGTCTTCGTGGGCACGACAGACGTTCCGCAGATCTCTGCGTGCCGCCCGGGAGTAGGTGACGACGAGTAGCACTGGCCGGAAATTGGTATTATTACTATAAAATTTTACTGAATTGAATCGTATTCGGGGTGAATATATTTAGGTGGGATTGCGTAAAATAGCGCCGTCAGTCGAACGAGATCCAGCACTGGGTACGGATCGAACGGACGGCGACCGCAAACTGAAAAATCCTATTCGACGGCAGTAACGGTGAATTCGCCGGCGTCCGAGACGAGGTCCCGAACCCGCTCGCGGGCCGCTGTCTCGGACGCCGCGAGGACGACGAGCCCGTCCACGGCGGCCCCGCCGCTGGCTCGATAGGCCTGCAGTTCCCCCTCGAACTCAGTCGCGTAGGTCCGGAGGGTCCCGCGAACATCCCGTTCGAGATCACTGAGCGACCGCGACCCGGCCTCGAACTCGGCCAGTGCTTCCTCGATGTTTCGGAGTGCGGAGATCCGGTCCATCTCAGGTCGTCCGGAGGTGGTCCGTCCGGGGCTCGTACACCTCGCCTTTCTGTTTCAGCTTGTCGATCTCGTGTTCGGCCTTGGATTCGTCGATGCCGACCTCCTCGGCGCGTTCGATGACCACGTCCGCTGGTGCGCCCTCGTCGTACTCGTCCTCGATGTCCGAGATGATGCCCTTGATGTTCTGGATGCGGTCGCGCTGGGTCTTGGACTGGCCGGTCTCGACCACGTCGGCGTCGAACTCGCCGGTCTCGGGGTCGACACCGATCTCCTTCAGACAGTAGTGGGCGATGTCGACCGCGCGGTCGGCATCGGCTTCGTCGACGGTGTCGGAGAGGCGTATGCGTGCAGAGGCTTCGGCCAGTCGCACCAGCGCCTCCAGCTTTCGGGCCGTGACGGGCACCGGCGCGTCCTCGTCCTGTCCTTTCATCCGCAGGTCGACATAGAAGTCCTCGATGCGCGTTTTCGCCTCCTCGGTCATCGTCGGGAAGCAGTTCCGCTTCGCGTAGGCGACGTACTTCCGGAGGAGATCCGGCTCGATGGTCGGCGCGACCTCCTCGGTAACGGTGCCGACCTCCTCCTCGCTGAAGTTCGAGGTGGGGTTCTCCGTCCGGTGGGTGTGGAGTTCGCCGGCGTAGTTGGTCTGGATGATGTGCTCGGCGAGGTTGCGATCTTTCTCCTCGTCAGGCTTGTCCGTCACGGTGAAGATGAGATCAAAGCGGGAGATGAGCGCCGGTTCGAGGTCGATCTGCTCCCCGATAGGCTCGTACTGATCGAAGCGCCCGTACTTCGGGTTGGCCGCGCCCAGCAGCGAACAGCGGGATTTGAGCGTCGCGTTGATTCCCGCCTTGGAGACGCTGATACGTTGCTGCTCCAGGGCTTCGTGCATCGCGGAGCGGTCCTCCGGGCTCATCTTGTCCAGTTCGTCGATGGCAGCGATACCTTGGTCGGCGAGCACGAGCGCACCCGCCTCCAGCGTCCACTGCTGGCCGTCGCCGAAGTCGTCGCGAACGGCGGCCGCTGTAAGCCCCGCGCTCGAAGACCCCTTCCCGGAGGTGTAGACAGAGCGTGGTGCGATATTCTCAATATATGATAACATCTGCGATTTCCCGGTACCTGGGTCCCCTATCAGCAACATATGGAGGTCACCACGTATTCGCGATCCGTCAGGAAGCTCCTTGGTCACCCCCGAGAAGAGCTGGAGCATCATCGCGAGCTTCTCCTTCTCGTAGCCGTAGATAGAGGGCGCAATAGCGCCGACCATCTTGTCGTAGATGTCGGCTTCGTTGGAGAGTTCGACGATTTCCTTCTTGTCGGCGTCGGTGATCTCCATGTCCTCGAACTGCTCGTCCTCGATCTCGACGCTGACGCCCTCCATGTAGATGTCGAACATCGGGGACTTCTCGTTGTCGTTGCCCCGCTGGTCGAGTTTGAGGATGCCGGTCACGCGGACGTGGTCGCCGGCGGTGACGTGGCCCGTGATGTCGTCCTCGATGTTGATATCGATGGACTGGGGCGTCTCCCCGCCGCGCAGTCCCTCGGGGGATTCCTGCACGCGGAGCTTCTGGGCGTCGATGAACTGGGACTGGTCGGTGTTGAGCCGGAACGGCCCCTGGCGTTCACAGCCCTGGCAGTCGTGGGGTTCCTGGAAGTCGCCGGCGGTCTGGGGGATGCGCGTGAGCGTCCCACAGCGCTGGCACTCGAAGGCCGCCTCGATGACCTTCGGGCGCACGTCGGTCGCTTTCCGGATGATGCCCCGGACGGCGACGAGGTTGCCGTGGTGTTCGTGGCGCAGGTCGCGGATGTCCTCCGACTCGGGGAGGTTCCGGACGCGGACGTGGGCCTGTCCGAGCGACACGTCCACCGGGAGGTCGTACAGCCGAAGGGCTTCCTCTGCATACTCCTGAATCTGCTCGGGCTTGGTGCGGTAGTCGTCGGCCAGGTCCGGATCGAAACGATAGAGGTCGTCCCAGTCGATGTACAGCGATTTCTGGTCGTTCGGATATTTCTGGGCGAGCTCACCGATCTCGTTGCGATAGTAGTTGCGGTAGAACTCCTCGAAGCGGTCGATGAGTTCGGTGTTCTCGGCGGTCGCCATCTGAGTGGACAGTGGTTATGCCCACTGGCCTAAGAAGGTTCGCAAACCGGGGTGGAACTGAAACGACATGCTGTCGACTCCGAAGACGGGAGTGGAACCGACCCCGAAACGAAGGGGTAGGTCAGGGTAACTGTGGTGGAAAACGAATGGGATCGCCCAGATTTGAACTAGGGGCGCGGGCACCCAAGGCCCGAAGGTTACCAAGCTACCCCACGATCCCGTACCGACCTATCGACGCGACAGTGAGTAAAGGGTTTCGTTGCGAGGCGGCCGTGTCACGCGGGAGCGAGGCCCCAGAAGTACGCGATCCCGAGCGTCGTCACGACGGCGAATACGGCCTGTAGCGGCGCACCGACCTTCAGATAGTCAGTGAATCGGTACCCGCCGGGACCGTAGACGAGGAGGTTCGTCTGGTAGCCGACCGGCGTCATGAACGCCGTCGAGGCGGCGAAGGTGACCGCGAGGACGAACGCGAAGGCGTTGGCGTTCAGTTGCCGGGCGGTCTCGATGGCGACGGGGATCATCAGGACGACGGAGGCGTTGTTCGAGATGACGTTCGTCAGCAGCGCCGTGACGAGGTACATCAGCCCGAGAACCACCGCGAGGCCGCCCCCGGCGGTGAGGACGCTGCCGGCACCCACGACGAACAGTTCCGCGAGCAGGTCAGCGCCGCCGGTCTCCTGGAGCGCGATGCCGAGTGGGATGACGCCCGCAAGCAGGAAGATAACGTCCCACTGGACGGCGTCGTACAGTTCCTGTGGGCGGAGACAGCGAGTAAGGACCATCGCGAGCGCGCCGCCAAGTGCCGAGACGACGATGTGAATCGGGGTCAGCGCGGCGACGCCGACGACGGCGGCGACGATGCCGACCGCGACGGGAATCTTCGATCGCCGGAAGTCCGGCCGCTGAACCTCCTGAGCGACGATGAAGTCGTTGTTGCGGTTGAGGCGGTCGATGCTGTCGGGGGTGGCCTGCACCAGAAGCGTATCGCCGATGCGCAGTTTCACGTGGTCCATGCGCTGGCGGTACAGGGCCTGGCCGTGCCGGAGCGCCAGCACGCTCGCGTCGTAGCGCTGGCGGAAGCTCGTGGAGACGAGCGTCTCACCGATGAGCGAGGAGCCGGGGGCGACGACGACCTCGACGAGGTTCGTGCGCTCGTTTGCGGTCTCCAGTTCCGCATCGTCGACCTGGACTTCGGGAATCACGTCCAACCCTTCGACGTCAAGGAGGTCGACGAGCGTGTCCCGGCCCGTCCGAATGGCGAAGACGTCGCCGGCCCGAATCGCCTTCTGGCCGAACGGTTCGAGAAACGTGCGTTTTTCCCGGACCAACTGGACGATGTCCACGTCGAACTCCGAGACCCTGAGCGCCTCCTCGACAGTCTGACCGATGAGCGGCGAGTCCTCGCGGACGACCACCTCGGTGAGGTACTCACCCATCTCGAACTCCTCGGTGAGGTCTTCTTCGGCCGGGATACGCGACGGGACCAGATAGCGCCCGACGGTAAGCAGGTATATCGTCCCGACGATGGTCACGATGATGCCGAGTTGCGTGAACTCGAACATGCTGAACGGGCGGCCGATCAGTTCGGCCGAGAGCTGCGAGGCGAGGATGTTCGTCGAGGTGCCGATGAGCGTCAGCATGCCGCCGAACATCGAGGCGTAGGACAGCGGCAATAGGAGTTTCGACGGCGAGAGCTTGCCCTTGTGCGCGATGTCGGTGACCATCGGCAGGAGGATGGCGACGGCAGCGGTGTTGTTGATGAACCCGGAGATAGGCGCGACCAGACCGACGGTCGCACCGAGCTGTCGCGTTTCGCTGTCCCCGGTCAGCGAGGCGATTTTCGCGCCGAGAATCTGGACGATGCCGGTTCGCTGGACGCCGTCGGAGAGGATGAACATCGCCAGCACCGTTATGGTCGCCGTCGAGGCGAAGCCGGAGAGCCCGCGGTCTAGCGGCGAAATCCCGTCGCCGGCCTGGTGTAACACGTAGACTGGCTCGGCAAGCAGCCCGGTATCGGCCGCGAGCACCGTCACCGGTTCGGCCAGCATCAGTGCGACCATGACGCCGATGGCGGTCACGTCGACGGGCAGCGCCTCCGTCGCAAACAGCACCAGCGCGGCGACGATGACCGCGAACACGAACAACATCCCCGGCGTGACAGGTGGCAGCGACACGTCTGGCACCTGCGCCCCCAGTGACAAAAGGATGTATCGTTTGCGAGCGGGGGCGTCCCGGATGCCCGACCCGGCGGCCGACGTTTATCCCTGTCCGGGCCGAACGAGTAGCAATGAGCCTTTTCAACGATCTCGGTCGGAAAGTCGAGGAACTGAAACAGGAGGTCGGGAACGCGACCGACGACGAAGCAACCCACCGGTGTATCGAGTGTGAAACGCTCCTCTACACGGACCACGACGAGTGTCCCGAATGTGGGAGCGCGTCGGTCATACCCATCTCTGACTAGCAACAGCGAGAAACCGCCTGGCCGGTGTCACGTCGCTACCGCGTCGGCCCGTCACGTCCGAGATCTTCGAGCAGGGCGTCGTAGCTCCGGCCGAACACCGCCTGTTTTCTGAGCGATGTCATCGCGACTTCGAAGACGGGGACGGCGAACTGCCCGGCCGGTCCGCCGACGACGACGGCCGCTTCGTGGTCCGTCTCGTCGGTCCACTTGCCGTCGAGTTGCCGGACGAGTACTTCGCCGAAGTAGCCGCCGAGTTCCCGCACGACGCTGGTGAACGCGCGGTCGTCGAACGACGCGTCGCTCCCGAACGTCGTCTCGTCGAAGCGATCGTCGTCCCACTCCGCATCGACCAGGTCGTCGAGCCGCGAAAGCGAGGCCGGCGAGAAATCGAGGTCGTGTTCGCCCCAGAAGTCGGCGAACTCGACGGCGGTGTCGGCGTGGTCCGCGCGGACCGTTCCGGATTCCCAGGATCGATCCGTCGAGCCAGCGGCCGCACCCTGTGACGGTGCATTCCCAGTGGCACCAGACGCCTCGACATCCTCGGCAGGAGACGATGCGTCGGAACTGTCAGCAGACAGCTCCCCGGCGTCGGATTCTGCAACGCCTGCCGGCGCGTCATCGACCTCCGCGGCATCGTCGGTGTCTGCAGGTGACTCGTCAACCGTGGTTCCGGGTGCCGCTTCCGCATCTGAAGCGGCGACTGACGACGCATCCGGCGGGCTATCGAGGGTCGGTTCATCGTCCATCGGTTCCCCGGCTGCTCCGTCGTCGGCTGTGTCGGTCGCTGCTTCGTCAGTAGATGTATCAATTGCCGCCCTCGCGGACGCGTCGGCAGGTCGGTCCTCGTCGCGGGAGTCGACAGCCGATTCCCCCGAAAGTGTCTCGGCCGCTGGCGCTTCGTCCGAGGGGTCCGCCGTAGCACTGTCGAGCGTCGGCTCCGCTTCGTCGATGTAAGTGGCCGCGTCGTCGGCCGTGACCGTATCAGCGGTATCATCGGCCGTCGTCTCGACGACCG
>Ga0207772_100151_pt1 | contig 66047 bp, 68 predicted proteins | sample A23M3SouthBayCA_2_FD_187750 | JGI IMG/M metagenome (GOLD analysis project Ga0207772, IMG submission 187750) | Aerobic enrichment media microbial communities from Eden Landing Ponds, California, USA - A23 M3 (2) (SPAdes) | ecosystem: Environmental > Aquatic > Marine > Unclassified | place...
CGTTCATCGGCAGACAGATCGACAGAGTACTGTTGTGTTCGTGGCATGATCTACTTCAGAATGTTTCTGAATACTCTCTAGAGGCGCTCTAAGTAAATAAAGCTAGCAGTTCAGGTCTGAAGCCGCAGTAATGCGCATCGAAGCGACCGACGGAAACGAGTACAAAGTCTGGCTCACCGATTCCGAGATTGAGAACCTCCGGCGAGCGACGAACAGCCAGTGTGACGACCTCATCATCCAACTCGGTGCGTTCGTCGGCCTACGCGATTTCGAGATTCCACAGGTCTGGCCCGTCGATGTCAAGCATACCGACAGCGGACAGTACCGACTCTCCGTCCAGGCCGGGAAGGATAACAGCGGGAACGGCGGGGAGCCTCGCGATGCCTTCCTCCCTGCCGACGTCGAGCGTGACTTCCAGAGCGTGCACAACAACGCGCCGAAAAAATAACTTCATCGATCTGAAGTAACCGGGGGTCCAGGCTGTGGTTCGACGGACACCTGCGCGGGCGGTTGAGGCGACTGGTGATGCGGACTTCGAGAAGGTGAGCACCCACGATCTCCGACACTGATTCGCCCAGTGGCTCCTCGTCGACGAACAGGTGAACCCGCGTGTCATGATTGATGTCGGTGGGTGGGACTCATTCGCCGCCATCGAACCGTATCTGAACGCCCCGGAACACTCCTCACTCACGGGAAGGCGGGGGTATGCGCTCGTCTCTCTATCAAGATCTATCCCCGACCAGAGTTTTGCACTCCAAAATGTTAGCCGTGGTTCAAACGCGTATTTCGGTTCTTCGGATCTGGACGGGGGCTGTCAACGGAGGTTCACAGCGACGCCGGTATCGACTCCGCAATATCGGGAAGGTGCCCACTGGTGACATGCCGGAAGGCCAGCGCCCGTCTCGCACACAACCGGGCCAACAATGGCGAGAGGTCTTTGGGGGGTCGCACTGCCTGTGTGGCGGTTGTCGAACAGTGGTCGAGTTCCCGCTCCCTTCGGCGACGCCGTTGCTCGTACTCGTTGAGGGCATCGTCACGGTCCCGTGGTCCGTACGCGAGTGCGTCGGCGAGTACCCACGCGTCCTCAATTCCGAGCGTCGTCCGAAGACAGTCTCCTGGGAGCGAGGCGCGTGCCGCTGACTCGATGAGTACGACCCCGTCAGCGTGGAGTGACACCGGGACAGCCCGTGTGCCCTGGTGATACTGGATCGCGTGCTGTGAGAGTGTCTCGAAAGGGTTCGCTGTCCACCCGAGAAGTGCCCCGAATCGACGTTTGAGTGAGTCGATGTCGGTGGCGGCGTGTCTCGGATCAGCCACCGAGACGAGGCGTACGCGCGTGCTGTCTGCGACTGGTATGGAGAACACGGCCTGGTCGTCGTTCCATCGTTCGGTGGGACCCTCCGGGGCCGGCGTTTCGGCCGGCCAGTCTAATGCCCACGTGTGAGTAGTGGCCGCGGAGTGCCGTGGTTCGACGGTCGGCGCCAGCGTTGAATCCGTTGTGACCACGGTATCAAAGGACTCCTCAATGCCACCCTCAAAGGTCACGTTGACCCGGTTGTGCGCCCGATCGATACCCGCAACCGGTCGCTCTGGTGTCCGGATGCGGTCGCGGACTCGCCGATCGAGGAGGCCCGACAACCTCGCTCGACGAACGCTCAGCAGCGCCGGCCGATCCGACTGGTCGGTCGTCCACGACGAATTGACGTTTGGACGTGCGAGCCGGTCCAGTCTGGTTCCGATGGCCTCGACCGGCCGTCTGAGTCCGAGGCGCCCCAGTAACACCATTCCAGGGCGCCACAGTGTCAGTGTATCCGGCCCCGTCTGCTCACTCGGCGGTCGTGCCAACACTGGGTCGAGTCCTGCCTGATCGAGGAAGCCCGCAGTTGCGATAGCCGTCGGATCGCCGCCGACGACCAACACCTGGCGGTCGTGTGCGCGACCCGCAGTCTCGGGTCGGTCCCGTTGCTCGTGCTGTGTCTGTCGGTCGGCATCTAAGCCGTCGTTCCGTGGTCCGCCCGTCATCTAGGCCGCCCTCCCAAAGCCGCCGACTTGCTCCAGCAACGCACACGTCGCCGGAGACAGGCCGATGGAGTGGATGGAAACATGGGCGGATCTACAACGGCGTTTATTCTAAACTGGCACCGCGTGTTTCTGGCTCTGAGACTGGGTATGGATTCTGCCGGCAACGGGATTGAACGGGCGGTTTTTACCCCCGATCATTATAGATAGCCCCTGATTTCGGCCAGGGGCAGTCAATACTGCCACCACATTTGGGCAGAGTCAGTCCGTGGGTATATTTGATGAGGGCGAACCAGACCCAGTCCCATGGCGGTACGCCGCCCACCGCCCGGACGTCGGACGTCGATAGTGACCGGAACGAAATCACACACAGTGTCGTTGAGCAGTCGACGGCCAGCGACGACTCACCGGCTATCGCGTTCGACGAACTATTCGGGTTGCTCGGCGACGAGTATGTCGCTGACATTTTGCAGGCGCTGTCGAGTGGCGAGATGCCGGCACGGGCTATCGCCGACGAGTGCGATATGTCCCGGCCGACGGTGTACCGCCGACTCGAGCGGTTGACCGAGGCCGGCGTCGTCTCGTCACGCCTGCGCCCGGAGTCGGACGGGCACCACAGACAACAGTTCCGGCTCGTCCTCGAAGGGGTCGCGGTACAATTCCATGAGGACGGCTTCGACGGTCGCGTTCGCGTCCGTGAGTCTGCGAGTGACTGAGGCTCCGACAGCCCCTCATTACGCGTCCCTGCTGACGTTTCGGCCCTCCACCGCTCGAACTCCACTCTCAGTTCGCCTTCGCTGGTTTTTATAGTATGTTTCAATTCCGAATTACGGATCCATCCCGTCATTGGACCCGAACAGGATATCAAACACCGTCCGCTCGCCGAGTCGGACGTGTTTGTTCAAGGTCGGTTGCGTGATCTCCAGCGCGTCGGCGACATCTTCGCCGCTGTTCTCGCGGGGCCACTCGAAGTATCCCATCGCCTGTGCCGTCTCTAGAGCCTCGTACTGCCGGTCGCTTAATTCCCGTTTCAGTTGGTCCTGTATCTCTCTAGCAGTCTGAGTCGTCTCGCGGTGCTGGCGCTGTGCGTACAGTTCCAGGTCCGAGAATTCGTCCTGGATGCGTTCGACAATTGTCCGCGTGTCTGTCTCGGTCGGGATTTCGACGACCAGCATGACGCCCTCGCCGGTCCCGCGTGCGCGTCTAACGATACCACCGTGCTCCGAGACGTACGACCCGAACCACGAGGAGCCACGCCGTTCGATGACCGCTTCGCCGTCCCCCCGGGAGACGACCGTCAGGTCACCGGGCAAGATATGTTCCGCCGTCTCGGCCAGCTCAGCCGGAATGTCACCGGCAAGCAGGTAGTAGACGCTGACTGAGCTATCCTGTCTGCGAACCGTCCGCTGGTGCCTGACCTGGCACTCAAGTGCCCGTGCCAGCCGCGCCATCGGGAGGTCGGTGTTTTTGCCCCGGAACTCGAGTTCGAGCGTGTCGTCGGATTCGAGCGCACGCCGCCGCTCCGTCGCTGTGATGGCGTACCCGATGGAGGTGCCTAGCTGGGAGAGGATGTCGACTGCACGCTCCCCGAAGGCGTCAGGTTCGTTCGCAAAGATTGTAAGCACGCCATGGGTCACGTCCCCGTAGGACAGCGGGACGGCACAGACGGACCCAAGGCCATCACGGAGCAGTCGCTTGCGCCAGCCTCCCTGTCGGCGACTGCCGACGAGGTCGTTGCTGACCACGGGTTCCTCAGTCTCCCAGGCTTGAGCTGCCGGGCTCGCGTCTCCGGCTGTGTCTATCAGAAGGTCCTCGATATCGTCGCGCCCCATCCCGGCGAATGCACGTGGCTGGAGGCGGTCCGACCCGATGTCGGCTTCGACCACGCAGGCAGCTTCGAACGGTTCAACATCCGTCAGTTCAGCACAGACAGACTCCTGAATTCCTTCGCGGGAGGACCTCGTCGTAATGGCCGCTTCGACGCGCTGTGTGAGCTCCGTGATGGACTCCAGTCTGCGTGCCCGCTCGGTCTGGGCTTCGAGCTCGGCACGCCGCGACTCAAGTCGCCGTTCGCCGCGGAGTCTGTTGAGGGCAGCCTCCAGCGTCGCTGCAAGAATGTTCGCGGCGTCCGTATCGAGAGTTTCGTCGGACTGCCACACTGTGAGAAGGCCATTCCCACCCAGCGGGAAGAGCAGTGCGACGCCATCCGGAACGTCATCTGTAAGTGCGTCAGCAGCGTTGTCGACGCGTCGCAGTTGCTCGTCGACGAACGCCCCCCACGCGGCATCGTGCTCTGTTCCGAGCGAGCCGAGATCCGTTGCCGGTGGCAGTTCCGGACCGCTCGCGGCCGGATCGAGACGGCCGGTCTCGCCATCGTATCGATAGACGGCAGTCGCCGGCAGGTCGAAGACGCTCGCCGCCGCCTCGACTGCCGTGATGCTGGCTTCGGCGGCCGTTTCGGCGGTCGTCAGTTCATCGGTCGCATCGTGGAAGGTCTCCAGCGTCTGCTCGCGCTCCTTGCGGTCGGTCACATCCCGACTCGCGACGATGATTCGCGGGTTGCCGTCGGGCCACGCTGTCGGGTAGAACTCCGACTGGACCCACCGGCGTTCGCCGTCTGGCCGCTCGATGCGGTACTCGCGTGTGTACCTGTCTCGTGGTTCACCGCGCTCCACGTCGGCGACGATTTCCTCGACGAGCGACCGGTAGTCGTCCCGGTCCTTGGGATGCAGTGTCGAAAAGAAGCCCTCGTCGTGAGTCTCCTGAATGCGTTCGAGGGACTGGCCCCAGATATCTTCGTACCCCGAACTGACGAACTCCGCGGTAGGGTCGCTGTTAGTCAACTCGGCGGCCGGCGCCAGGAAAATTGCCTCGTCGATCCGGTCGATAATGGCACCGAGTCTGCGCTCGCTCTCGCGGAGCTGTTCGGCCCGCTGGACACGCCCGATCGCACTCGCCGCGTGGCCTGCGAGGACGCCCATCACGTCTATGAGGTACTGTTCGTACTCCTGTCGGCCACGTTCGCCGGCCGCGAGAAGCCCGTCGTCACCGACCGGGACGATGATGGACTGTTCGAGCGGGTTGTGTGAGTGATGCTCGCTTGGGTCGTACGTCGTCGGCTCACTGGCTTGGAAGACCTCGTACTCTTCGTCCGCCGGTGTAAACGAAACCGGGCCAGTCTCCATCGCTTCGACTGGCTCAGTTCCGGCGGTGTACGTGAGCCGGTCGTGCTCGTCATCGTACCGCCAGCACGCGGTCATCGGCAGCCCGAGGACATCCTGCGCCGTCTCGACGGCGATATCGAAAACCGCCTCGGTCGTCTCAACGCCCTGTAGGCGCTCGGTGGCGACTTGGAGTTGCTTGACGGTCCGTTCGCGTTCTTTCCGGTCGGTCACGTCGCGGAAGGTCGCCATTGTAGCGGGGTCGCCCTCGTGCTGGATGCGCGAGACGGCCAACTCCAGCGTCCGGTGCTCGCCCGTCGCCGTCTCCACTTCGACGTCGTACTGGTTCGGCGGCGACTCACCCGCCACCCGGCGTTCGTATCGGTCCCGGATCAGCTCGCGAGACTCCGGGGCGAACACCCGCTCGACGGGCATCCCCAGCAGTTCGCCCTCGTCGTATTCGGTGATTTCTGTGAACCGCTCGTTGACGAAGACGTACTCCCCGTTCCGGACCACGACAACTCCGTCCGTACTCTGTTCGACCAGCGTCGAGTACTTCTGTCGCTCCTCCTCGATAGCCCGCTCGCGCTCTCGGCGCTCTGTGACATCGGTGAACCAGACGTAGGCGTGGCGATCACCCCCACTCTCGAACGGAAGCACCCTGAGCAGGAAGTCTCTGACACCATCGGCGGCCTCTCGACGAACCTCCCTCTCGACGGGTTCGCCGGCTAGTGCCTGTCGGCGGATCTCCTCGTACCCCTCGCGTTCGTCATCCGGGACGATTGCGTCCGCAATAGGGCGGTCGGTGATGTCCGCGGCGTCGGTCCCGAATGCCATCTCGAACGCCTCGTTGACCTCGGTGATATACGGGTCGCCGTCGACGAACTTGACGCCCATGATCGGGTCCGGCGTGTTCTCGAACAGGACCGACCAGCGGTCGCGTTCGGTCTCAAGTTGGGACTGTCGTTCCCGACGCTCGGTGATATCACGGACGCTCGCGAGCACCCGCTGTTCGCCCTGCAGCCTCGCGAGTCGCAGACTCACTTCGACAGGGAACGTCTCACCGGAGTTCCGTTCGTTGCGCCACTCGAACAGCTGTGACCCCTCCTCGGCTGCCAGTTTAACCTTCTCTCTCGCGCGGTCGTAGGAGTACGCGCTGTCGTCCGGCGTGATCAGTTCGACGGTCTCACCGAGTAATTCCTCGCGGTCGTAGCCGTTCATCGCACAGAACTGCTCGTTGACATCGACGATTTCGCCCGTCTCAGGGTCGTGGACGACGATGCCGTCGGAGACGCTCTCGAAAAGCTCGCGATACGTCCGCTCTAGTTCACGACGGTTGGTGACATCCTCGACGATTCCAACATATCGCTTCTTGCCCGTCTCCGTCGTCACCGGATAGCCTGTCGCCGTCACCCACCTGATCTCTCCGTCCGGCTGGCGGACCCGGAATTCGAACTCGTAGCTCTCCTCTGGCGTTCCGTTTCGGATGTCCGCGCGCATCGCCTCGAAGTCAGCCTCGAATTCCTCGCGGTCCCGTGGATCAATCCCTTCTATGAACGCCGTCGCGTCATCGTAGAGTTGTTCGACCGTTCGCCCCCAGATAGCCTCGTAGGCGGGATTGACATATTCGACCTCGGAGAAGTCCCAGTTCGCGACATAAATGATCTCATCGACGTTGTCGGCGACGAGTTGCAGTCGGTCGTCTGGCTCTATGCCGGGGCCTCTTTCCTTTGCTGTGCTGTCTCTGTCGCCGTTCACGAGGCGGCCGACGTGGGTTGTGGCGGCATCTGGCTCAGTGGTACACATCGACCGCGGAAGGGTGCTCGTCGCACCGCGCTCGATGGCCGTCGCCACTGCGTCTTCTGCGGCGGTCGCAATGAGAACGACGACTGGAACTGATGGGAAGGTGTCGGTGGCTCTTTCTACGACGGGACCCCACCCATCCAACTCGCGCTGATCGACCAGAAGGCAGTCGGGGTCAACACTGCCGGTCAGGTCGTCTGGCGGATGAGTCGTGGTCGTGAGTGGTCGCCCGGCGGCGGTCGTCTCTTCGTCGAGTTCCGTGGCGATATCACGGCCCCCCAGCGCGACCACTCGCAGTGGTTCGCTGGTGGGTATCATCGGTGAAGCATTTTGATGTCACTATCACAAGAACACGAACGATGATAAATTCACGCACACTCGACGTATCGAGGAGAACGAACCAGGTTTGACGGGATTATAGGTGGAACAGGCGCAATACCACGCCGTCCACCGTGTGTAGATACGCGCCGTCACTCAGGGCAACAGACTCGTTCGGACAACTGCTCCGAGTTCCCCGAGGTGATGTCTAAGCACAGGCTGCCTACTGTTTCGCCGGAATCGAGCGGAACGGAGCGGATTCCGTTTCTTCTTTTGGAGGGATTCAGTCGCTACAGTGCAACCCTTGCTGGTGTTGTGGTACTCGACCAAATCGGCCAGCAACACATTGACAGGACCTCGGAACGGTGTTTCTGAGTCTGAAACTCGCTGAGGGGTTTTACTACATATCGGCCAGTAGGTGTAGGTAGCCGCCGGTCGGAGGCGGTCCCCAAAAAGTATCCGACACACCTGCCCTCCATCGCCCCCGCCCGTTCCCCGCTTGGGGCTGGAGCCCACCGAGTGCCCTCTGACATCCCTCCTCACCCGCTCCATTCCCCATACTCCCCTCTTTCGCTTCACTAAACCTCTAGAACCTGCCGCGCTCTCGCCGTCAGTTGTATTTAATTACCCATCTGTGACGACGCTACACTGACACTAGTAAACTCAATCTGGGCTCCGCCGCTGGGGCTCTCTGTTATCGTTACATTCCAGTCATGGGCGTCAGCAATCTGCTTGACGATTGAGAGTCCGAATCCGGTACCGTTTCTTGTACTTGTATAGCCGTCAGTAAAAATCTGATCACGCTCCACTGGATCGATCCCCGATCCGTCGTCACCAACGAAGAATCCATTTGTAAGTGTACCAACTGTGACCGTCACGTCCGTGCCAGCGTGAGCCACTGCGTTAGCAAAGAGGTTCTCAAGAAGTTGGCGGACGCGTCCCGGATCGCCCTCAAACTCGATATCGTCATCAATGACGAGTTCAGCATTAGCGGTCTCCACAACGTCCCAGCAGCCATCAACAAGTGATGCAAGCGAAACGGTCTCTGTCTCGTCAATCAGTTGCCCCTGTTGGGCGAGCATGAGTACATCATCGATGAGTGTTTCCATCCGGTCAAGTGCTCTATAACCGCGGTCAAGATGGTCAACATCCGTCGTTTGGCGAACGCTATCGAGCGTCCCTCGTAAGACCTGCAGTGGATTCCGGAGGTCATGTGTGACAGTCTGTGCGAACCCCTCAAGCTGCTGGTTCTGTCTCGTGAGCTTCTGTGTCCGGTTACGGAGGAGTTTTTCCCGGTTGACACGCTCTAACGCTGTCTCAAGTGCCGAAGCAAGAATCCAGCCGAATCGCTTATCTGTCCTATCAAACGTGTCCGGCGTTTTCGCTGCGAACACGAGGAGTCCGTACGACTCCAGTGGATACAACAACGCACTGCGGGCTGGGATATCTGATGGGAGCGCTGGGTGGTCGCTCGCGTCGCTCACATATTCTGGTGTGCCTGAATTGTACACATCCCACAGAAAGCTACTGATGGGATCACCATCTGTGCCATATGTGAAGCCATCGTACGCGCTGAATTCCGCTGCGAGTGCGTCAGTCATAGAGAGAGGTTCTAAAACGTCTTCCTGCTCGTCTTCCTGAATAAACCCAGAGAGGCTCGTTCCAAGAATCTCCGCCGCAGCGTCAACAGTAATATCAACGGTCTTGGCCGCGGTCGTAGTTTGCATTAGAGCACTTGTTCGCTCTTGGAGAAGCGCAAGCCGCCGCTCACGTTCGACACGATCGAGTGCACTCTTTGCATTTTCCGCAAGGAGTTGCCCTAATGAGACATCAGTATCATCGAAATCGCCACGCTGGGTTGAATTCGCGAGTAGAATACCGTATTCCCCAAGCGGGAGATACAATCCGCTTCGGAATTCCGTCTCAGGATTGTACATATTATCAGCGGTGTGGATGTCGTCGTATTGTCTGATCTCACCAGACTGAAACGTTTCCCAAGCAATCCCGTGATCAAAAGTCACTAACTCATCGGTAACGCGCTGTGTTCGGTCTGACACGGCTACGGGTTTCAGCCCACCTGCCTGTTCATCGTAGAAGTGGACACCGTTCAATTCGAAATCAAGAATAGCGTCTGCTGTGTCGCTGGTGATCTGTGCGACTTCTTGTTTCGTTTTAGCATCGTACAAGTCGCGAGTCGCTTCGTGAAGCTTCTCAAGACGGCGCTCGCGTCGGTGACGATCGGTGATGTCTGTGAGCGAAAAAACGACACTCTCCACGGACTCCTCAGTCATGACTGGTGCACCGTTCACAGCGAGTACACGCTTCCTTCCATCGGGCCACCTGATTGTGTGCCGGTCCCGTACCTGTTCACCGCCATGCAAGGCACGTGCGAACGGTAATTCGCTATCAGGGATCGGGTTCCCGTCAAGATCTTTGATGTCCCATTCAGGATCGTTATACGCGCGCTCTTCTAGTTCTGATTGTTTTAACCCGAGGACTGTCTCAGCCCTGTCATTCGCAAAAACAAATTGACCGTCCCGGTTGAGTTGAACCACACAACTCGGGACAGTCTTCAGGACCTGTTCGAACCGGCGACGCTCTCGCGTTGCCTCAATCACGGTTTCGTTGGCTGTGACGACGTTACTGATACTATCTGCTAGCAATTCAGATTGGGTGTCGGTTTTTGCCTTCCGAAGGTAATCAGAGGCGCCCGCAGTAACGGCCTCACCGGCAACCGACTCACTCCCGTGCTCAGTGAACAGAATGAATGGGAGATTGGGATAGTTACGCTGAATCTGGTCAAAAAGTCCAAGCCCCGTACCGTTCGGGAGTCGATACTCTGAAACGATGCAGTCGTACTCATCATTACTGAGCGCCTGGAATGCAGGCCTCGATCCGAGAACAGTCGTGACCTCTAGCTGACTATTTACCTGTTCAAGCTGTTCAGCTGTTTTACGTGCGAACTCCAAGTCTCGCTCAACGTATAACACCTGAACAACATCATCCATAGGGGCAAATCGGCTGCAAGCTACTAGAGTGTTGCTGGAAATGTAGCTTGAAGTGGGAGTACATGATGTCAATGGTATACTATTTATTGGCTAAATCAGCGGATGCGTGGGACTATTTGCTATCGGTCTGATTAGTATTGCTGATGGCGGCGAATCTCGTCGCGAACGATAGTGCGGATCTCTTGCTTTGGAATGGTTGTCTCACTGGGGATGTCAGGTTCTTCAAGTGGCTCCAGTTGTTGTACAGCGGCTTGAAGTCGGTCATCAGCAGCCTCACCATGGAAGTAGAGGTCACGCCGGTCGTCGTGGAGAGACCGGAGCGTTGACTCAGCCACCGGCGTCCCGTCAGCGGCTTCGGGATAGGTGTAGCCTTGCTCGACGCGCTCGAGCGCTCGTCGTGAAGCTCCTCCCGGAGCCTGGAGACCTGTGTCGAAAGGACGTCAAGCCGTGCTTCCAGCGCTTGAACGGTAGTTTCGAGGCTCTCATCCCTAGGGTTTGCGTCGGGAGAAGTACCCCCGCTGTCGGGATCCGTATCGGTCACGCCGACCACCCCCTGACAGACCCCCGGCTAAGGGGGGTTGTCTTTTGAGCATCTAAACCAAGAAGGGTATGCCGCCTCCCGGATTTGAATCAGAGACCGTACGATATTGATTCGCTCCCGAAATCAAGGGAAAAGAGCCTGCCAAAGGGATTTGATCATGATTATCGATCTATGGCGAATCAACTCATAGCCGAATTACTCAGTACAGCGTTGTCTCATGAACCAACATCCCTTTAACGTTGGTCACAAAACCAACGTAGTACCGGATAGAACCAACGGCCGACGATCTCGATAGATACGATAACGCAACAGTGTACGAGGATGGGACTGTCGTTCGCGTGTCGATCCGGCGGACGGACGACGACGCCTATCCGTCGGGGTGGCGGTACACGCTTCACTACGGAGCGTTGACCGCCGGTCCCAAGACGCTCGACGACGGAACGATCCGTCGCTACGATAACTCACACGAGGATACGAAAGGCCACGAACTACACGTCGCTCCCGACCCGGAACCGGAGTTCGTCAAGTTCCCTGGCATCGAGGAACTCTATGAACGGTTCTGGGACGAGATTCCGAAGCCGCGGTTCGGTCCATCCAACGACAACGGTGATACCCATGACTGAACAGAACGTACTCGTGGTCACGGTCGACGACGAGACCAATCCGTACGAAGAGGGCCTTGAAGCTATTCAGACACTCAAAAAGGGAGAACACCTCGACCGGCCGGCCACTGTTCGGTTCCCGAACGAGAGTCAGCTGACCGACGTGTTCAACGAACGGACGTACACACTCTTGCGCGTGATTAGAGACGAACAACCAGAGAGCATTCGCGAGACAGCACGACTTGTCGGCCGTGACAAAAAGAACGTCCACGAAGAACTCACAACACTCGAATCGCTGGGCGTTATCCGCTTCGAGGCAGTCGGACGGGCAAAGAAGCCAGTATTCCCCTACGACGACCTCGTCGTATCGCCGCTTGCTCACGATCCCGGAGACGGGGCCACTGCAGCCCCCTGATCTCTTGTTGTCTTGGGAGTTGGTCGTGATTATCGCAGTATGCTCGATTGAGCAGACCAATTCGGCACCGAATCCTCGGCTTATGCAAAGAGATTTTCGTGGCGATTTTGACACACAGTTATGCAGAGAAGACAATATTTCCGCGTGACTATGAGCTGTTTGGGTGTGGTGTCTCTCACTGGTTGTTCAGGGATTCCAGGCAGCAATCAAAACCCGGAGTATCCGGGTGGAACCTTGGTCGTTGAGAATACCGGCGACAGCCCTGTTAGAGTCTCAGTAAACACAAAATTAGATCAATTTGAGGGCACACTTGATACCGAAGTCACTGGCGGTGAAACAGTCGTTCGTCGTGAATTTGTCACTGCTGAGTCGGGTGATATCGTAACTCTTGAAGCCCGACTTGGTGAAACTGGAGAGCTAATTAGATTTCAGTTTCTCCCCGCAGGTGGGGACGATTCACCGCCAGAAGTAGCCCAACTCACGTTCGAGAATGCTGTTGAAGCGAGTGCAACTTGGACCGCGACCAGTGGGTCATGAACGTCTTTGATTGTATCAGAGCTACCATTGGCTGCCCCATACTCACCCCGTCGACAACAGCGGATTGACAAACTGGTCAGGTGCTGATGTACTCTCCCTCTCTGACGGGCAGCCTTGGTCCTGCAGATCGTTCCATACCTCACGGCACTCCTTACAGAGATACCCTTCAAACGCATCAACAGAATATCGCTCAACGTGGGTATCCGCGCCGCATCGCTCACACTTCACACCCTGAATCTTAATCTCCTACCGTTTGATACCCCCGAAAATAAGCGGTCCTACTGTGCGGCCGATTTATCCCAACAGTCCCTAAACCAACTCTGTGAGAATCAGTCTCTGCGTAAACGATTTGTGCTCGTCTGTCTCGCTATTCACGTTGGCAGGTCTCTCTGAGGGACTGGTCGTGTTTCTCCCAGCATTCTGGAACAAACTATCTAACAACAAGTACAGCTAACCGAGCGCTCAGAGTCCATCGGTATCGTGCAGTAGTCGAATTAGCAGAACGAGAGTCAGCGTCATTGCAACAACCACCGTAAGTGCGATAATGAACGTCCCTATTCCAACCATATATTATATCTGAGAATTATGCACAAAAATCCCCGGTGTGACACTCTCCTCCTGTGGCAAATCAATTCACCCCCGACTCGCTCAATACAGGGCACGATTGTAGCATTGGAGTAACGGAAAATTTGATTATACCAATCGGCTGGCACAGATAGGAGGCTACTCGCTTACTTCGAAACTCGACTGTACAGCGCACCACAGACGACGGTTCCAATCATGAGTCCGCCGATCCATTGGACAATACCCCCATAGGCGAGCAGTGGCATCGCAACCAGTGAGATAAAGACCAGCGAGAGGCGGACGACTTCGGATGCCTCGACAGCGATATAAACTGTTCCAGCAATCATGAGTCCAATCCCTACTGCGGCAAGCAGCGATGTAATGCCGACCGTATCTCGGAATGTAAGGCCAACAATCGCGAGGAGGAGACCAATCAGGACGATACTCGACTCGGAGAGTGTCGGTGTGTTCAGGGGTTTTTGGAGGGCGCGCACAAATGCACTTCAGGTCACAATCTGAACTAGTTTTTGGTACACATTCCCTAGATTCGCTGAGCAGTTGGGCTGTCCCAAGATTCTAAAATCAACTCCTGTGGGTACTGTCCTTCGATTCAGTATTTGTATATGCAATTGCCGCTCATGCCTCTCACGCTGAGCAGATATACCAGCTCTCTCCAAGCGATTGCTTGTGCTTCTCTCTGCATTCTCGAAGTTCCTAATCTGAATACAAATGGCCCACTGAACAACTGCGGTGGCGCGCAGTTGCGTCTCCCGAACGACAGCATACGTCGGGTATCAGACGTAGCGCGGACGCGAGTCAGTTGGCTTCGTCTACGCCAGCGCGATCCCGGCACCGACGGCGATACTCGTCAGCGCAAGGCCCGCGAGCGCGACTGTTGTCCGGTCGTGGTATCCATTGAGGTCGTCGTCAGAATCGAACCCACTGAGATCGGTCAGAACGCCGAGGCCGACAGCGACCGCAGAGAGGCCGCCGGCAATCGCCAGCGTCGTCCAGATTTCGAATCCGTTCTGTGCGACTTCTCGTGCAGCCGTCCCGGCGAGCAGGACGCCAGTTGCTATCGGGGCGGCGGCTGTTGCTTTGTTGGAGGGCATCAATGGGAATTCTGATGCGGTTCTGAAAAATATAGTGATGCCGCTCCGCGGACAGTGGTCAGTATAGTGAGTGCGAGTTGCGTCAGGTTGTGTTGTTCGGATCAAGCGCATAGTAGACGACAGTCATTGAGACGCCCATCGCGATCGGGCCGAAACTTCCATCCCCCGGCAGCAAGTTTCTGACAGCGAATACGGCCACCGCGGAGATTAGGCCGACGAGCAGAGCGTACGAGAGGCGCGAGAGACCCCGTACTCGGTTGTCCAGTCTACGGTACAGATGTTGGAGGGCATCCATACGCTCGGGTACCGTCAGCGGAGGGATACCTCTTTTTGTTAAACACGCAGATCCAGTGAACAGCTGGCTCATCCCACAGTGCTGAAATCAACTCTGTGAGAACTGTCTATTGACTCCGTCTCTGTGTATTCGATTTGTCCCGTGTGAGTTCCGTATTCACGGTGGCAGCTCTCTCCAGGGAACTGGTCCTGCTTATCTCAGTAATCCGTACTAGCTTCAGAGCATACGGGGACACACACCCCGGGTGTCGAGTGTAAATCAACAGGATGGGGGATACCCGACCAGAACACTGTAGTACGCCTAATGTTGTTAGCTGCTGTTTTCGAGTGGTAGAGACCCCTAAGATCTTTTTTCAGCTTTTCTTACTACTACTAGTTATATACTATTTATATATTTTATTGTATCAGCAATAAATAAATCATATAATGTGGTATAAGCGGGTCTAAGTCGGATATAGAAGTACTAGCAATATCATTTATAAGTAACTCTAGTACTCCAATGCATAGCTATCTCTGGACAACACATGAGTTGCACAGCAATCCCTACTGAGTCATCGATCTGTCCTCAGACAGTATGTATACTCGTGTTAACCGTATTTCTCTCTACTCTGTCTAACGGTAAGAAGGTCTTAGACAGTCAGCATGGACAGTTTACACTCGACACCCGGGGTGTGTGTCTTCAAAAACGTTCTTCACTAAACATCTAAAGAGACATAGCGACTACCAGTGTTACACTCGACACCCGGAGGGGTGTACTATTTTCTTTTCCTTGGAAATACACTATACTATTGATGCCGTATAGGCTCTACTAACAGTAGAATCAATCGTTTACACTCGACAGATGGTGTGTGATGGAGGCATAGTTTTATATACTACACCGACTGTCGTGTGTAATATGAGGTGGCTCCTCTGGGGCCATATATTCATATGAGTAACGAGAAACAGAGTTCCCTCGACTCAATTTGGGAAAGCGAGGATCCGATTTTCGCGGACAAAGAGCTTCTCGATATCGAACATATTCCGGATGAGGAGCGGATCATTGGCCGTGAAGATGAAATATCTAACCTGGCCAATAGCATTCATCCTGCAATCCGAGGTGGAAAGCCCAGAAACACGTTAATTTACGGAAAGACGGGAACTGGCAAGAGTCTCGTTGCCAAACACGTTACTCAAAGTGCTGAAGACTTCGCTCACGATGAGGGTACGAAACTTGATCGCGCATATATTGATTGTACTCAAGCAACAACGGAGACACAGGTGGTAATCAAACTCGGTCGGACATTCAACCGACCAGATGAAACAGATATCTCTGTACCACCTTCGGGATTATCGACGAATGCATACTATGATCGTCTTTGGGAGATACTTGATACTCTCCATGATGTCGTTATCATCATTCTCGACGAGGTTGACAAACTCCAGGAAAACAACGTGCTAATGCAACTCTCCCGAGCTGGTGAAGCCGGGAAGATCGACTCGTGTAAGGTTGGTATCCTCGCGATCAGCAACAAAATCTCGTTTAAAGATTCTCTCGATGAGCGAGTCCTCAGTAGTCTGCAAGAGCGTGAGTTTATTTTCCCTCCCTACGACGCAAACCAGCTCCGCGAAATTATGCGTCATCGCCAGGATGCATTTCGTGAAGGTGTCCTCACCGATGATGTGATTCCTCTGGCGTCTGCGTTCGCTGCACAAGAGCACGGTGACGCTCGAAAAGCACTAGATATTCTTCGAAATGCAGGCGAACTTGCAAAAGACGATAACAGTGATGTCGTGCAAGAAAACCATGTCCGAGATGCACGTGAGAAAGCGGATATCGATCGATTCTCTAAGCTTCTCCAAGATCAGCCTACACAATCGAAAGCAGCAGTGTATGCCCTTTCATTGATTGCAGAGGGGAGCAATCAGGAAGAGTTCTCAACTCGTAAAATCTATGAACGGTACGAGCAACTCACGGAGTCACTAGATATTAATCCTCTCTCACAAAGACGGATGTCTGATCGGCTGAATGAACAGGCGTTTCTAGATATTCTCGGCGTCACAGATCGGGTTGGACGTGGCCGTGGGAAAGGCATGACTAATTTTTACTACCTACTGGAGGAGCCTAAGGTCGTACAAAGTGCTATTGAATCTGATCAACGGTTTTCCCCCGAGCAGTAATTCACGATTTTACACTCGACAGTCGGGGTGTCTCACTCGAACTTTCGGACTGATAGATCCCAAGAATATCTATATAAGGGTCTGAATGGTGTGATACGCGATTTAATGCCCATTTACACTCGACGCCCGGGGTGGTCCTCGATTCGGGTACGAGCGAGTGAGTGTGATATCCTCTGCACTGGAACGGGGTGGTTTCCTGCGTAGGAATACTGGCTAATCACTGGAAGTGGGTTTCGACTTGAACCCTCCGAGCGTCATTTGCTGTGGTAGACTCTGTTCATTCTCTGGCTGGCCAATCCGCCGAGTCAACCATTGATTGTCTCGTTATCGGGTCCTTCCACAGTTCTACATAAGAGCGGGTCAACTTAACCAACAAATTAAATAGTAACTACAGGATGTTGGTTAATACATCACAGCAGTGCAGTTAACACTCACCTCGGCCGAAAAAGAGCGGTGTAGAGATTAGATCCGGCGCATTGTCGTCACGATCTCTCGACCAGTCACGCGCCAGCGACAGCCGTTCCAGACGGCCTCAACGCGCTCAAAGCGGCCATCAGATCGCGGGTTGAATTGGATTTTGCGCTTCGGGCCACGCACCGGTTCGTAGACGAAGCCTTTTGCGTCAGTTAGCGTCACGGTACTGCCGTCTATCGAGTTGTCTGGATCAGTCATTGATTTGTTTAGAGAGACGCTTGTGAACGAGGCTGTGCTTAGAAGTCCACCAACGAAATGAAGAGTACCTCGTGAGATAGCTCACCGCCGATGCCTGCAACTGGCACTGCGGTATTGCATGCAGACGGTGCACTGCTGCCGGAGTGCCGAATACCCGTCAAGTAGTTGTCTTTAATCGTCAGAAATGACATCACGATGAGCGGGCCCTTTTGGATGCGGGCCGCGGAACTGGTTCGAACATTGTGAGCATTCCCAAATCCCAATATGCTCATCGGCTTCCTCTAGGCAGACGATATTCTTACACTCCCCGCTCACAGACCCACAGTCTGCACAATGGATGGTGTACGATTCTCCGATATACTGCCCGTGGTCATTACCAGCACCGGTAGGTTTGAGACTGAGTCCGACAATGATCCATCCAGCACTGTCGAAGGAGTCGATCTCCTCTTCGATAGCGGCTTTTGAAGTCAGCAACTCTCCCCGTTCATTATAACCAACGGCTCCATCACTGTCGGTTTCGACATCAGTATACAGTTGTTCTAGTGCTTTGCCACCTGCGTCAGTATCAATTTCCGCAACGGGTTCGTGCGCTGCCCAGGGGGTGTCTGGAAATACGAGTGACAGTGATTCCAAGTCCAGCGCTAACTCGAACGTATCCGTTTTCTCGTATGAAAAGAACGGGTCTGGGCGGTTGTCACGGTTTCCAAAAGCAGCGGCGGCCTTCGCGAGGGCTATCTTTTTGCCGCCGGCGTCGACCACGGCGCAGACAAGGTCTGCTTCAGTCCATGTGCCATCACCACTATAGTGGGTGTCAGACCCAACTTGCCAAAGCGAGGACGCTTCGAGCATCGCCTGTATCTGTGGTTTAGTTGAGTCTAAAGAGTCAGTCATTGCAGCTATTTAGGGAATGTAAGTCAAACAAGTAAATTGCTGGGATAGAAGCGATACAACTCAAAAAACGGATTAGGACTCTCCACACCGACACTAATTGTTTGCTCAGCAGTCAATATGAGTGATCTAATCGTCACCGACAAATCGGAGTTAGTGGTGAGACATTCTCTTGGACAATTTCAGCGTCGCACGCATCACTTCCTCACCTGCCCGAGTTCTTCGAGCAGGTACTGATTTCAAAAGGAGACCGTGAAGTCACTCGGGAGTGCCGGGAACAGGTCGAACTCGGGGTACTTGGACGCCACGTACTTCGCGACCGCTTTCGCGGACTTGACGCTCTCATGGCGACCGTAGCCGATGACCGACTTCATCACCGCTATCGAGGGCGGGTCTTCATGATCCTCGTTGAGGTCGGCGTCGGTACTGAGGAGCCTGTCCTGGGACGTGGGGTTGTGGGATGACGAAGACATGATTCTAGTCGAGGGGAGACCAGCAACACAGCGGTCTGCTGTGTCTGCGTGCGTGCCGTCTGCTGTGGGGCACGCTGGCTGGCCCATGGTTGCCTCTCATGTGAGCCTGACCCGCTCAAATAGCGTCTGCTTGCCTCTGAGAGAGACGGGGGGAGAGCCACCGTCACTCTGGCCTGCTGTGAAGGTTGTGGCTGCGCGGCAGCGCAAGCGTCGACGAGATCGGCGACGTCGTCGCCGCACGCTCGTCGGCCTGAGCAGTCCCCGGAGCGGAGGGTGGGGCGGTGGAGTGAGACGACCGCGCCACTGGTCGTCTCGCTGGCGATCACCAAGTGGCCGGCCCGATAGGCTACCAAAAAAAGAGGCCCTGCGGATCGTCAGTTGTCGTCCCGGTCGTATCGGTACTGCTCGATAGTGGTCACACCGTGGGACTCGCAACTATCGAGCATGTGCGCGGTTCCTTGGGACTCCCCGTCGTAGATGGCAAAGGCTGCCCCATCGCGCTGGGCAACAACCGCTGCCATCAGGCAGTTCCGGGTCAGATACGCGCCGCGCCCGCTCCGAGGGTCGTGGGACGGCCCACTGTAGGACGTGGGGGCAACAATAGTCCACGGCTCGGTGGCCCAGTCACGCCGCCGGCAGGTGGCGTCGCTGGCGCTGTTGACCGCGAACACGACCATCGGGACACCGAGTTTGATAGCAACCGCTTCAGCAACCGCATCGGCGCCGTCTGCGCCCCCGGAGACAATGAAGCCAGGCTCGGCAAGGTTCCGAGAGGCAAGCTCGGCAACGATACGGTCGCCGCGCTCGCTGACGGTCCCCGGCTCGTGCTGGTAGGACCGCGAACCGAAGATGACAAGCGGCTCACCGTCGGGAAGGCAGTAGTCGTCGGGCTGGACAGCAACGTCGTGCGACTGGCAGTAACATGACATCTCTCTACTTACCCTGCACCCCACCTGCGGGAGTATATAATCGCCCGTCTGGACTGTCCACGAGACCGTTTCGACAAAAAAAGAGCCACGTCCGGTCAGCCCGTCAGGCCGGGACTGGTTCTCCCGAGAGGGCGTCCACGAGGGCGTTGGCACTGGCGTTGCCGTTGATGTCTTCGAACTCGGCTGCCAGTCCACGGAGTTCGTCGTACTCCATCTCTTCGAGTTCGGACCGCGAGAGTTCGTCCTCTTCGCCTTCCGGGCCGGCCTCTTCGACGACTCGCTCGAGCGTCTCGACAGCCGCCTCGTACACTTCCTCGTCGAACTCATCGCCATAGAGGTCATCGGCCTCGGCGTGGAAGAACTCGTGACCCTGCTCACCCGTGAGGCGCTTGATGGTGTGCTGGGCGTTCTCCGCACAGAGGGCGAGGTACTCGCTCTGCGAGATGACGTTGACGACCTCCGGGCGGATGGAGGTCAAGACACCACCATCGTCGGTTTCGAGTGTGTTGGGCTTGCCGATGACCTGAACCGTCTCGGGGGCTTCGAGTTCACGGATATCGTTTCGGGCGTCCGGCTGGTACTGCCCGGCGTACACGAGGAAGTTGTTAGCCGCCACGTCGGTACAGCGCATCCGGAGGTACGCCTGGTCGCTCCCGACATCCTCAACGTCCGTGACGACGCCGGTAAGCATGACGCGATTCGCGCCAGCACCCGCCGGAGTGATGAGGAATTTGGGGTCCTGGTCCCCATCGCCCGGTTGGATGATGTGATTGGCGTTGGTGAATTCAGTCGGGACCATGCGCTTGGTCGGCTGTCGGGAACCGCTGTTCATGAAGTCGCTACTGTCGTCCGTACCGCTGTTGGAATCAGTCATTGGTTTGAAACACCGAGTTGGGTCTGTGGAGACGCTGTTCGCCCCACGTCCCCCGCACTTGTGCCTTGGCTCCCCAAATATCGTTGCGGAGACAGGCGGTGCTGCGGGGGTGAGAGACGCTGGCCTGCGTGCTGGCGTTAGTATCTACTACTAACTTCCGGAGCCAACACACAGCTACCTTCATCTCTCTCACTCCGGCCTGCTTCCCCAAATATCGCTGCAGGACGCGAGAACTGGACTGGCAAAAAAAGAGGCGCGACCGGCCTACTCTGAAAGCGCCGCGGGCCGGGCCTCACGGGCTTCGACGAGCATCGCGTCCACGTCCATGTCGCCGAGGACAGCGTCAGCGACGACGACTTCTTCGGCCTGGATGGACCCGTAGATTTCCGGGCCAGCCGCCGAGACGCGCTTGCCGATGATGCTCTCGGTGAGCATGTCGTTGGTCTCCTCAACATCCAGCGTATCGTTGAGGATGTCCATCGCGTCCTCGAAGGTGACTCCCAGTGCGGATTCGGCCTCGGGACGCTGGAGAACCACATCTCGGGCACTCTGACCGTCGTCGATGGTGAGTTTGAGGCGAAGGTCCTTCTCGTCGTCAACACTGCCGTGGTCGGGACAGTGACCGCTGTCGATGACACGGGTGCAGTCGTCGTGACCACACCGGTCAACCAGTCCTTCGCGGGCCTGGACAACCCGTCCCTCGACGTGTTCGAGGTTGTCCACAGCGTCGATGTCCTCTTCACGGAACTCGACCGAAGAGTCGCTGGTGACCTTCAGGGAGTAGGTGCCCTGGTACTCGTCGGTGGGGACGTTGCCCAGCGCAACGATATCTCCCTCGGAGAGTGACGGGGCATCCGCGCTGGCCCAGACGGTGAGTTCGGCCTTGCCAGTGCTGTCGGCAATCTGTGCCTTCTGTGCGACCGAGTCAGCGTCGATGGTCCACGTGGAGAGGATTTCGACCTCTGCGTCCACCCACGCCGACTCGTTGTCAGCGTTCTCGTGGAGGTCAGGAATCTCCTCGATTGCGACCTGCTCGTTGTCACCGCCGCCGAGTTGCGGGACGTTCACCGACGAGCTGTCGTCAGGCGTGTACTTGTTGGCAACTGTCCGAACGGCTTCGGAGAGGTCAAGATGGTACGTTTCGACACCCTCTCGGATGCCGTCTTCGAGTGTGTCAACGGCGACTTCGACGCCTTCGTCTTCGAGTTCGGTCTGGAGCGATTCTGCCGTCTGGGTGTAGTCAATGTCAGACATGGTTAGCGTGTGGGTGAGGCTGTTCGCTTCCTCTTCCCCATTCCTGCTCGGTGACTCAAATATCGCTGCGGGACGGACCGTGCAAGCAGAGGACACGGGCCGCTGCTGACGACACGGGACAGCGGGCACGCGGTGCGACTGTGTGCGTGCTTCTGGTCCGTTCATCGTCGCATTCCAGCAACTTCGCCAAAATAACGTGCGGTCGGCGGTGCTGAGGTGGGACCGCCGGACTGGCTCGCCAGTCCAAGGTGGAGCGTACCCCCGAGCGCTTGCGCTCGGGAACCGCGCGGGTGAGTTCCGATCGGGACACCGCTGGCTCGTAGCTCTCCGCCACTCTGGTTTGCTGTCAAGGTCGTGGCTGCGCGGACCCGTCCGGCGGTCGACGAGATCGGCGACGTCGTCGCCGCATGCTCGAGGCCGGCGAAACGGAAGCCCCGGAGCGGAGGGTGGGGCGGTGGAGCGAGACGACCGCGCCACTGGTCGTCTCGCTGGTGAGCACGAAGTGGCCAGCGTGTATCGGCTGCCAAAAAAAGAGCCTGCTGGGCGTTCAGTTCAGGTCGAGCGTCTCTTTGGCGTGTGGGTCGTCCGGGTTCGCCGCTGCTTTCCCGCCCATGTGTCCTCGAACTTCCTTGACCGTCCCACGGTGGTCACAGCCCTCGACTGGGCACTCCACCGTGTCGCCTTCTTCGCCGAGGTCCTCACTGTCGCCTTTCTTCACGAGCGGGTCGCCCGACTCGGTCTGGTATCGGTGTGCGTACTCCTCGGGGACAAGCGACTGCGGGTACGCCCACTGGACCAGCGTCGGGTCGGCGGTTGCCCGGCGCTCGTAGTCGGTGTCCTGACTTGCGCCATTGGGCTTGCTTGCTCGGCGCTCGTCCAGCGTGGACTCGTTCAGGTTGTATGCCTCTGGGGGCTTCTGGGCTGGCCCCTCCGCCTGGACCTCCCCGTCGAACTCCGAGGCTTCGATGACCCGGCTCCGCGGAGCGTGCCGGCTGACGTACGCCCCACTGCCCTGTTCAAGCCGCTGGATGAGCGTCCACTGGCAGGCATGCACCTTCTTGCCCGCCCCACGTGCCCCGTAGTCGTCGTGGGGCTTGCCGTCGATGATGCGAACGACATCGCCTTCGTGCAGGTCCGTCACGATGTCACCCGCCCACTCCGTCCAGTTGCGACAGTCCCGGGTGTTCTCGTGGATGATGAACTTGAACGACTCGCCCGTCTGGGCGTCCTCGATGAGTGCCACCTGATGCTCGCTGGCGTTCATCGGGTCGAACAGCCGAACCACTTCACCCTGAACGGTCACGGTCTGTCGCCAGTCCTCGATGTCACCGATTGCGGTCGGCGCGACCTTGTAGTAGTCATCAGCGTTCTGGACGGCGTTCAACGCGGCGTCTCGCGCACTCGCCGTCTGGAGTCGCTCGTGGCACAGCAGGTGCAGCGCCCGCCGTTCGGTCAGGTTCGTCTTCGTTGCGACCTGCTCGACGTACTGGCCGAGCGCCCGAATCTCTTCACCGATGCGCTCGACTGGCGACCACGACTCGTCGGCCTCCAGCCCGGCTGCGAGTTTCGCGCGTTCCTCAAAGTCCGCGAGGTCCCGGTCAAGCCGGCCTGCTTCCTCGTGGTCGGGCTCCGGCGTGACTGCCGGCTGGGACGCGACCTCCGCGGCGGCGTGTTGAGTCGCCGCTGCTCGCTCCCGGGTGGGGGACATGCCGCCCTCGTCGTCGTCCTCGGCGTCAGCGTCGAACCAGCCCGTCGCGTATTTGACGTTCTCAACTGGGAGCTCGTCCAGGGACGGCTCGCCGCCCTGCTCCACGGGAGCGTCGGTCGGTTCCGCGATGGCTCGTGCCTCGTTTGCCAGCCGGGCGTGGTCGGCTTCCTCGGCAACCCGCTGCTCGTAGGCCGCAAGCGTCTCCTTCGGGCGTCGGTCAACGAGTTTGGCGATTGGCTCCTTGTCCGACTGGTCAGCGACGGGGAGATGGTCCAGTCCCATGTTTTCGGCCACCTCCTCATCCGACTTCGTGTCGTACTCGCCACGGTCAAGTCGTTCGGGCGACGCGAACCGCACATCGCGGTCCACCTTGAACTGCTGGGTGTTGTCGCCCTGCATTTCCACCGCGTCGTCGGCCGTTTCGACCGCCTGGCCGTCCTCGTCGGTCTGGACAGCCGTCAAGAGTTCCTCCTGGTTGTCGAGGTGAGCGCCCATCGGGGCCGTCGGGGCTTGGAGTTCCTTCACCTCGGGGTTCTCGTTGGTTTCGGGCGTGTCGAAGTCGAACTTCCGCTTGGCGATATCGGCTTCGCCCTGGTAGCCGGCTTTCGCCGTGTTGGCGTCGTTGAGCGTGACATCGTCGCTGGTGTTGTCGAAGTCGGTACCGTCGTCCGAAGTACTGTATTTCGTCATGTTGAGTCACCGTATTTGCAAGGGCAAGACCGCTCTACACCGCGTCTCTCTCTGCTTACCCTGCACTCCCACTGCGGGAGTATATAAACGACCCATCGGGCTGCCCACGCGTGTCGGCTGACCGGCTAGCCCACAGTCGCGGAATACAGCCAATCGGGGCACATTTTAAGCATATCTGCTCAAATATCGCGTTCGTTCCATCTCTGTAACACTATTCTATATGCTTGCACTACAGAGATGCGGTGGCTGGTGCGGTGGGGTTGCCGTGCGGTCGGCGGTTGCTGTTGCGGTGGCAGTGCTGTCGTGGTCGGCTGTTGCTGTCGCGGTGGCCGTAGCGGTCGCGGGTGCTGATAGGCTGTCGGGAGTGCTAGCCTGCCCGGGGGTTACTGCGAGACGGTCAGCGTGTGTGGCCGGATGTCGCTGACGACCTCCGCGAGCGGTTCGTCGAGGTCGGCAAGCTCTGGGTCGGCCTGCCCATCCTCCCGCTGTTCCAGCCGGGCTTTCAGTATCTCGCGAATCTGCTGGCGGCGAACGTCACAGACCTGCGCCCGGCCCTCATCGGGGTTGAGCTTGTCCAGCGACGCGACTTTCAGGTCGTAGGCCTCGCTGGCGTGGTCGAGCAGTTCGGAGTCGGTCATCGACGAGAGATCGTCTTCTGGTGGCCAGTAGTGGCTGCTCATGACCGGTCCTCCCGGTGGACGGTTTCCTCGTCATTGAGGTCGTCACCGTAGAACTCGGCAGCCGGGATGCGCGTTTCCTGACCGGGGCCGTGTACAATCTGGACCTCGTCGCCGCGTCGGAACACGTCGTCAGCCGGCGTTACGTCGTCGGGGCCACGCGGCGGGTGCTCGTATCGTCCCATGGTCTACTCCAGCCCGGCCACCCGAATATCGGGAGTTCACTGGGGTCCGTCTGCTTGGTGCCCGCTGACCCAGAGACGGGATCGCCGGGCCGGCGTGCCGGCCCAAGATGGAGCGTGTCCCCGAGCGCTTGCGCTCGGGAACCGCAGTTGTGAGACAAACAAAAAGAGTGGGCTGTTACCGCAGCGTCAGCCGCCCACGCCGGGACCGGAACCGCTGGGTGAGGTGGCTGGTGAGGTAGATGAGGGCGAGCAACAGCACGGCCTCGACGGGATCGGTCAGTGCCGTCTGGACAATCCAGACGAGCGCGGCGAGACAAGCGATGGCCAGCTCCAGGTCGGTGCTGTTCATCGGCCACCTCCTGACCCGGCCGCCGGGCGACAGTCCGGGCAGAACTCCGAGTCTGGCGCGGCTGGTTCGGCTCCGCAGTCGCTGCACGGTGGCGCGACAGAGCGGAGTTCGTGTACGTCGGCGTCGTGGTCAGTAGACTGTGCTTCTTCTCGGTGCAGATGTTCCCAGGTCATTGTCATGGCGTTCGGCCGCAATCTTGGCATCTGACCCCGCGGCTACGGTGCGGGACGACGCCAACGGTCGTCGTGGTCGTGTTGTGGCCCCCACAGTCTGGACACTCGGGGCCGGAGTGCGTGGTCTGCTCGTGGCCACAGTCGTGGCACTCGACCTCGTGGGTGTTCCCATCGAGGGAGGTCCGGATGATTTCGGTGTTGCGCGAGCTGCAGTTGTCGCAAGCGATGCGTCCGTTCCGGGTGTCGGTGAGAGTCATCGGTGGCGTCATTCTACCCTGGTACTCACTCGATGTCGATGAGCAACTGCGTCCGGAGCGACAGCGCCGACACCACCGCCTCCTGCACCTCGTCCGTGTAGACGGCCGTCGAGGGCTCAAGACTGACCGGGAGGTACAGCCCACGGTCTCCGACATCGCCCAGCGAGACCGTGATCGGCCCGAGTGACTTGGTGCCCTTGCTGACCTCGACCTCGACGAAGCTCATCCGGGCGAGGTCGCCAAAGCCAACTGAGGCCGGGACTGCGGCCTCGACCGGGGGTTCGGCGTCCGGGCCGACGCCCTCGCTGTACTGCAGGTCCTCGCGGATGGCGTCGATTTCGGGCTGCTCCAGGGCCTTCGACGGCGGGGCCGGCTGGCCGTTTTCACAGGGCTTGCACAGGAGGTCCTCGTCGTTCTGCTTTGCACTGTAGGCCGTCGTCTCGTCGGTGGTGAACTGCCCACCGCAGTTGTCACACGTCACGCTGACTGCCCCGGGACGGGGCGTGTCCGTCGTCTTGACAGCTGCTCGACTCATAGAAGGAGCCCTCCGAGGACGGCGCCAACGAATGTGACCCAGATGAGTGCGATGCAACTGACCACTGCTGCCTTGGTGTACGGACTGAACATGGCTCACTCCAGCCTGCATACTCGAATATCGCTGCGGTGCGTCCAGTTTCACCGACAGCGAGTGTCAGCAGGGGACCCAGAGACGGGACCGCCGGGCTGGCGTTGCCAGCCCAAGGTGGAGCGTATCCCCGAGCGCTTGCGCTCGGGAACCGCGCGGGAGAGAGGCGATCGGGACGCCGGCGTGTATCGGCTACCAAAAAAAGGGGCTGGCGGGTCACCGCATCGCTTTGAGTTGCAGTTCCTCCTCACTCGGGATGGGGAGGTCGTGGTACCGACGAGCGATGTCGCGGGCACGCTTCATGTTGGTGACGGCTCCACTGGAGCGACTGTTGAGGCTGTCGGCATCTCCAGAGTAGCCACCGAGACCGAGCACACCGCCCGGCCCACGGCTGACGACGATGTAGCCCTGGAGTTCGTGGAGCGGGGAGGCCAGCGTCATGCCAGCAGCCCTCCCAGAACAGCCCCGGTAAAGACGACGTACAAAAGGGAAATGCACCCCACCATCGCGTACTTGACGAGGCGGCTCATAGTTCCCCTCCAGTCGCTCCACAGTTGAGGCATTCGTGGTAGGTCTCGCGATGGCGCCGCCCGGGAAGCTTGGCGGACCGGACTGGCAACTTGTGGATATCCGGGTCATCGCAACAGCGGTCAGTCGTGTCGTCCGATTCGTCGTCGGTCACGTCGGTGGTGTTGGCAGTCATCTCTCTTCGAACTCCGGCACTCCCCCTGCGGGAGTGTATAATCGACCCCCGGATTGCCGTCTGGTCGACCCCCGAATCGGGGACATACGCTGGCTGATACATTCGGGTATCGAGTGCCCCGGCTCCAGCAGTAGCACGCTGGCCGTTCGTCCGTCTGGACCCCCGGCTGTTTCCACGCTGGTCTCCGTGGTACGACTCACGCTCGCCCGGTGGCTGGAATCACGTTTGCGTCCCGTCGCGGGACTCGTCGCTGCCCGCCTTTCTATCAGGTTTCGTATGGGTCTTTCTGCACTTCGTGTTGCTGGTGGCTCCACCAAATTTCGGCTTTTCTGTTGGCTGTTCAACGGTTCCGAAATGCTTGCACTACAGAGCTGTGCTGGTGGTGTGCTTCCGGGGGGTCCGGCCCGCCCGTGGAGCAGGGGTCCTGGCGTTCTGTTTGGGGCCACGCTTGTCGGCATTGTCTCGGCTTTCTGATATACGTCTGACTGGGCATCCACCCCGCGTGTCACACTCGCCGCAGCCACCCTTCGGGCGGACTGAAAGGGGGCGGGTGGTCGATCCGTCCCGGACCCCGTAAGCACCGCAGCTCGCGAGGAGCGCAGCGGCGGTCCCGGAACGGTCGGTCGACCACCCGCGGGCTTTCGAGGACTGCACCATCTCGGCCACGGCTGTCGCGGTCGCGTTCCCGGTAGTCCCACCAAGGGCGGACACACCACCGTTTCCGCTGAAAGGACGCCCCCTGTTTCGAGTGTTGTCCTGGGCCGTCCAGGCGACGATGCGTTCGTTCGATTACGTGCGAAACTGCCTGTGTTGTGAACCTGATACGATTGCGTCTCTCCCCATGGAGTGTCTACTGTCTGCCCCACTGTGTCTCCCTCTCCATTCAGGGCCCACCACCCCGTGTGCAAGATGACTCTTCCCACTGGGCCTCGAGTCAGTCTCCCCTCACTGTCGCCATGGTGGCCGCCCACCCAGTCGTCGCGATCTCCCATCCACTCTGGCTCTGGTCTGGCCGACTGTCCCACTGTCGACGACGTCGACTGTCCCACTTGGTTCGGCACTGCCGGCGGCCTGCTGCTGTGTCGTCAGCCTGTCGGTCCACCTGTCGCGCCTGTCTAGTCATCTTGATAGTTCACTCCTCCTGGGGGTCGCCCCCTTGGCGCTCGCCTGAAGCCCACTCCCGGTCGCCTACGGCTTCACCTCTGTTTACCCGTTTACCCCCCTTTCTCTTTGGACGCTACCCCCCGGGTAAACATTAGTGGCAGGAGACGCAGAATTGACTAAATACCCTCTAACTGATTTTGAGCCCGTAACTGACGTTGGAACCTTTAATTTCGCACTCCAATAGTTAAGATATTCATATAGAGTGGCTAAAGCGTCGGTAAACAGCCGTATAGCCAATTTTATGCGAAAACAAAATTCCCGTTTGACGATGGAACCGGCGCGTAACGTTGGCACTCGCCCGATTTCGGCACTTTCGGGGTTCCAGTACCAATCAGTCCGTCCATTTAACGATGGAACCGGCGCGTAACGTTGGCACTCGCCTGATTTCGACACTTTCGGGGCCGAAGTCTTCGTCCTATCCAGTGCTTATCGGTATATCTGCCGCGTAACGTTGGCACTCGGCTGATTTCGGGGAGTACGGTCTTCAATTTCAGGTGTACTCACCCCGTAACCGCTGATATTTCGGGTATGCCGATGGCACTCGCCAGTTTTCACGCTGAGTTCCCTGAATTAGTTTCACAGTAAAAAATAAACTAAACTCTAACAGGTCTTGGCCAGCAGTTCCACTGAGATAGCGTCCTGCTCCATGCACGACACAGTAATGACTGTGAGAGCATGGGCAATCGGCAGGGAAAAACCGGTGCTATCTATCCGAGGTTACGCTTGATACTGACCCGTCTCTTCGGTGTCGTCGAGCTGGTCGAACATTGCTTCGGGGAAGGGGAGACTCTGGTAGATGTCGTACGGGCAGAACGATTTGCCGATACAGTGACGCTGCATATCGTGGTTGTCACAGTGCATCGGCAATGCCGGGTCGCCGTTGATTTCTCCGTTTCGCAATTCATAACGAGCCTGATAATCGGTGGTATCCTTGTCGTACCAGTCCCACTTACTTTCGAAGAGTTCGTGGATGTCATCAACCACCGCGTCTTCGCGTTCGGCTTCGGGCAGATCGTGGTAGCCTTCCAGCCAGAACACCATCCGAACGAAATTATAGAGGTCTTTTCGTACTGGCCCACCGTTATCTAATTTTAGGGCCTCAATCATATTCTGGAAGCACGGCAATTCGAATATATCATCAAGGTCGTCGACTGTAATTTGCTTGTAGTTTCCACTCCCACGACCGACTGAATATTCTGAGTTCCGGCGGTCGTCATATGTCCGGTATTCGACCGCTCGGTATTCGTCGGATCGTGCTATTTCTACTAGGCTATTGGCAAGCGATCTAACACTAGATATTTTCCGCTCTGCTCGCTCCTCTCCGAACCCACCGGCGTCATAATTTTGGATGGCTTCGTAGTAGTCTTCGGCCTGATTGAACTCGGTGGCGTCTAGATCGTCAGCTTCCCTGGCGGCGCTTCGGACGAGTCGAAGGAGATTCCGCTGGGGGTCCCAGTCGGTCCAGAGGTCCTCCTGTTCCCCGTGACGTATCAGATCCTCAATAGTGGCTTTGATGACCTCAGCTTCGTTGTAGGCGAACTGGAATTGCTCTTCGGGAACCGAGTCCCAGGTCACGTCGACGATGCGCTCGAAGACTTCCTTCTGCCGTTCAATAAGTAATCCCATACCGTGCTCGACAGGGACGTAGATACAATTGTTGTCGATATGGAAGTTCGGCTCACCCAGTACTTCGTTCGTGTTGGGATTATAGTCCCCGCCCCAACTCCCATTGTGGAAGCGGGCTTCGCATATTTCGCTCGCTGCAGCGAGGGGGACCTCGGTAAATCGGTCGAACTCTGGGTGTTCGTCAGGTCGCTTTTTGATCGCACTTGGCCCCGTGATTGGCCGGGGTCGGTCGTAGTTCATCTCGGCTTTGTAGAGGTCGTCATAGAGGTCGGCTGTCGCCGAACCGGGTATCTCTTCGGTGAGGATAGCCAGTTGCAGTCGCGTATGGTACTGGCGAACGTACTGGATGAGCTGGATCTTCTTCGGCGGCGCGTTCTCGACTTTGGGGTGCATCCGGATAGCACAGGCTGTTGTGGCGGCGATAGCAGTCACCCGTGCAGGGTTCGCAATCGGTGGGTCAGTAGTACGCTCGTTCCGGATAGAGGGGTCCATCGCCTGCTCGAAAAAGTAGGCGACGTCGGCAGCGAGGGCCTTTGCGTCGTCGTCGTACCATTCGAAGCCCCGGTCGAGCGTCTGCATCAGCTCGTCGTCGGAGTATTCATCGGCTATCAGTGCGGCTCTGATGGCTTTTCCGTCAGTGTCTATTTCCATGATTAGTGGGTTGCTTCGGCGTTGTTGAGAACCGCTGGGACGGCGTCTGAGCGGTAGTCAAACTCTGGGCTCTCGATTGGTGTGACGACCCGAGAGACGCCCGCATGGAGCGAATACGGAAGCCTGATGACCCGCGATTCGTCGGTCGTTACGGGCGTGTCGATGGGGATGTTTTTCATCTCTTCGAGCGCGGTGGCGATGTGTCGCCGTGGCACCTCGCCGTACCGGTACTCTGGCGCTGGATCGTGCATGTAGACGTGACAGCCCTGCCCCGAGTAGACGACCTGTGTGGCGTCAGTATCCAGACTACTCTCGAAGTAGTCCTTCACTTCGAAGCCGTATTCCAGCGCCTGATCGAGGTCTGCGAAACGGTACGGGAACCCCTCTGGTGGTGCGTCGAAGACGCCGGCACGTCGCTTGAGGTCGTCGTCGGTGTCTTCATCGTCGCCGTCGACGGCGTCTTTCGCATATTCCAGCGCCACGTCTTTCGCGTCGATGTCGACGACGAGTACCCAGTTCCGGTCGTGGAAATCGGTGGCGTAGTAGACGGCTTCTGGGACTGCGGGAACGTCGACGAGGTCCGGTGAGACGAGGGTGTGCTTCCCGTCTATCGGGTCATTCGCTGGCGGGGCTTTGATGAACTGTTTGATACCGCCGTCGCCGGTCCACTGCGTGAAGTCGCTACTGCTGTCACCGAATGCTTGCCTCCGTACGAATTGCTTCGGCGGCACCGAGTCGCCCTGGACCGGGTACGCCTCTCGGAATGCAATCCCGAGTTCCTTGGGCTGACAGTCCCGAATGAACGACGGTATTTCGTCGAACTGGCTGTCAAACTCATTCTGATAGAACTGTGCAATCTCGTCAGTGGTGGCTTGTCTCCAGGTCATTAGTTGTCGTGCTCAAGATTCCCGTATGTCTTTGCGGCGACATCGGATATCTCGTTTCTCTCAAGGAATTCCTCCAATTCGTGGGTTCTGTGCTCGGCCTGCTTAGGGAGGGCTCCATCAAGCGCGTGCTCGTTGATCATGCCCCACACCTCTGAGAAAACCCGTTCGCTTGGGTGTGCCCAGATCATTTCTCCGGGTGCGTCGGAGAGTTTCTTGTAGTCTTCAACGACGGCGTCTGGATTGTTACTCTCTGTTTCTACTTCGCCAGTGACTACGATATTTTCATTTTCGTCGTACCCGATAACATCGTACGTTTCACCGTCAAACCGTGCGTATGGCTCGACCGATCCCACATCTTCTCTCCCGGAAATATATCCTGTTAGAAGATGGACGCCGACCCGGTGTTCCATCTTTTCCATGTGGTCTCCGAATTCATTCCCGGGAACACTGTCGCTGACTACTCTCCATCCTTTGCGCGTAAGCGAGTAGGATTTCTTCTTTTGTACCTTCCCCTCATCGATATACCCGGCCTCAATGAGCTGCTCAGTGCTTGGATTGCCAGCACGGTCCCGAATTTTGGTCATTGAGTCGGTCAGGGAGTACCAGTCCAACTCGTTGCGGAACGCGGCGGCAATGAGCGCCATGAACTCCTTGTCGTCCTCCGAGAACTCGTGGTCGTCGTGGCGATCAAGATTGAAGTCCGCATACGCCTCTTGCAGTGGGGTTTCCAGAGATGCGTTCGCTGGGTGCTTCGATTCTTGTTCGCCACTTCCCTCTTCGTCAGCATCCTCCTCGTCTAGCAGGTCTTCTGCCAGCGTGCTTTCGGCTTCACTCCCAGTTTGCGTTTCTTCGTCGGCGGCTTCGTCTTCGAGCAACCGATTAAGATTGGTCTCGGAAATAATCCGGTCGCGCTCTTCTATGTCGTTACTGCTGTTGCCCTCGGGCGTTTTCGGAGTCGGGGTAGGTGTTTCATTGTCGCCGTCCCCGGACTCTCTCGTTTCGCCTTCATCGGCGTCCACTGTGTCGGAATCCGACGCCGTGGTGTCAGCAGAGCCCTCGTCAACGTCGGAAGCGTGGGGTGTGCTCTCTCCGGTCGGGGCACTGACTTGCTCCATCGTCTCTGTATCAACTTCGTCGTCAGATGCCTGATTTTTCGCGCTCTCATGGAGTTCGCCTGCCCCAATCTCCATGCCTTCCAGCGCAGCGATATGCGACAGCGCTACCATCGACTGATAGTACTCTTCTTCTGGAAGACTCGTCAGTAACTCTCGGGCCATGTTGGCGAGGTCGCTACGCTTGCCGACGGCTATCTCACCGCAGACCTCTTCGATATCGTCTTTGGACAGTGGCGTATACTCCTCGAAGTTCGGGGTGTCACTGCTTGGGCTTGCAGACGCCATTCCGTCGTTCGACTGTGATTTTGCAGACTCTTCTGAATCGGTTGTCGACGATTCGCTTTCGAGTGTTGAACCTTCATTGCCGTTGTTGGCTGATTTCGTTTCTCTGTTTGCTGTGGTACCGAGAGAGTGGCTTCCACCATTGTCATCACTCTCCCCGCTCCCGAAGGGGTCCATAGGCCCCTGTGACTCTGAGTCTCCAGTCCTCTCTGAATCACTGGCATCGCCTGTCGCCGGGACACCTGGACTGGTGGCAGACTCTTGGTCGTCGCCTTTTTCATCGTCAGTTCCTTGGAACCCGATGGCGTCACCGGCAGACTCTCGCTTTGCGATCTCCTTGGCCGACGGCCGAACGTACCCATGCCGGTTCGCGACGTAATTTTGGCGCTGTTCGTAGATCCTGTAGAATTTCGTTCGCTCTTGTTCGTCGAACGCTTCATCACCTTCGGGGTGGCCCTCGGGAATCCCGAGTGACTTGATCGAGAACGGCGGCGGCACGTCGGCCCCGAACTGTGGTGCGGGCAGGTCGGCAATCCATTCACCGCCACTCAACTGTCGAATCTTGTTCTGGATTTCTTGGCTGTCCGTATCACCGTGAACGAGGGATTCAACGATCCGCTGGTCCGGTTCCAGTTGCCCGATGATTTTCGTCTGCACGTTTGTGATGAGCTCGTTGTACGTATCGCTATCAGAGTGCTTGCGAACCTGCTCGGGGAACTGCATCACCATCCCCAGCGACAGTCCGAACTCTCGGGCTTCGGGAATCAGCGTGTTCGTAACCAGTTCTGTAGAGACGATGGGCGCAGCTTCCTCGATGACGAGGTTGACCGTGTTATCGATGCTTTCGTGGGATTTCCGATCGTTGTATCGGGACCGAACTGCTCCCCAGAGCGCCGACAGAATATACATCGAGAAGGCTTGCTGGGATTGGTCGCGAACAAAATCACCCGTGTCGAAGAGGATAACCTTGTCAGATTCGAGGACCTCCCGGAAATCGAGTGCACTGTGTGGTGGCTCCGGCGGCTTCTCGCCGTCTTCCAGGTTCCCGTTTGCCTTCCGTTCTTCGTATTTCTCTTTCTTTTTTTTGTACTCCTCTTCGGTGACTCCATTCGTTTTGTAGGTCCCGGTTTCCTCGTCCCAGTCGGGATTCTGGTTGAACAGCCGGAAGAGATTGATATCTTCTTGCAGGTCGTCCAGCCGGTTGATGACGGCCTGCATCGTGTTTTTGAAGTCCTGCTCGCTGTTGTTGATCTGGTTGCTCAGGATTCGCCGAACTTGGGGCTGGTGCGAGACACGGGGAATGGTCTGGTCAGTATACATCTCGACAGCGGCGTCGTACAGTTCATCGAGTGTGTAGCTGTCTCTTCCGTGTTCTCTGTCGAACTGTGACTTGATGAGCGCCCCCAGAACGGTTTTTGCAACGTAGGCAGTCCCGTAGTTTTTATCCACCATTTCCATGATAAGATGGAACTCGTCGGTCTTCTGTTGAATCGCGTCGTCGCGATTCATCCCCTCGTACAGGTAGGGACGGATATCGAAGAACGGGATTGCGGGCAGGACTTCGGGAACGTCGAATATCTGGACGTTCCGTAGTTCCTCGAAGGTTGCGGCATGGGACTTGGCGTAGTTTTCGACCATGTCCCCGCTCTTGGGGTCGACGAGGATGGTGGGGCCGTCGACGTTCTTGTGCAGGGAGAGCAACATCCCGATGGTGTTGATGGTCTTCCCTGCCCCCGACGCACCGACTTTCAACCAGTGGTTTGTCAGGACGTTTTCGGGGACGCTGGTCGGTTCGTCTTCGGGGATGCCGTCCTCGTCGAAGGCATAGCCGATATCCATGCCTCCGGTGAGCTGATTGTGAATCTGTGGGCGTGGCCGGCGGAGGTGATTGGCGTCGGCGTCGGTGGTCCCGGCAGATCGGAAGGCATCACCGTCCATGTCTTCGCCGCTGGGGATAATGATGAAATCGCTGAGTTCGTCGGCATTCAGGATGAGTTCTGGCCGCTTTTTCGGGTCGTTCCAGAGGTTCATCGGCGTGACCCAACTACGGCGGTCTTCGCGGGTGACGAGATCGTGATCGATGAAGTTCTGGGCGACCTCGCTGGCTGTGAGGTCTGTCCCCGTCGCCTCGTTTCGGGGCGCTGTCTCGCCGACGACGTGGTAATAGACGCCATCGAGCGGGTCGAACAGCGGCTTGAGTGACCCAAGGGCTTCATCTGCAGCAGCCATACTCCCTTCTTTCAGCGGGGCGGGCGTGTCCGGGTCAGGGGTAAACTCCTCGTAGGGGGTAAACGAAACCGCACGGACGTTCGCGTTGAACGTTTTTTTCGGGCGCTTGTTTTCGATGAGTTTGATCCGGCGATATTCGTACGCTTTCAGATCCCTGTCTTCGTCTGTTTCATAGCCACCGAGGACGTACTTTTCAAGCCAGGGCTGGCTAAAGTCGCCGCTGCGAATGTTGTGTTTTCGGTCCTGTGCTTCGTCGCTCCAGTCACGTCGGGCCTGGAAGACGACTTGGAATGCGGTCGGCACTTCGGCGTCTTCAAGATGCTCGAACAGGGTTTCGATGGTTTCCGGTGACTCGACGTCGTTCTCTTCGTTGTTCTCGGATTCGTATTCAGGATTGGATTCGGTCGCGGTCTTGAGGGTGGTCATCCAGTCCTTGATAGTTTCCTCCTGTCCGTACCACCGCGTTGCCTTGGGGTGGGTGTAGTCCACTGCCGGGCGGGCAAACACGCCGTTGCCGTCTGGCGTCAGGGTCGGGCCGTCAAGCGTGACATCGGCGAGTTGGTTCTTTTCGTGGTCGGTTTCGATGACGTGGGGGCCGGCGTCTGTTGCAGGGTTGACGAGGATCGTCCCCGACACTTCGTCGTTGTCGACTTCGATGGGGACCTTCTTGTCCCGAGAGGGGTGGTCGTCGTCCCCCTCCTCCTCGCTGTCGTTGTCTTCGTCATCCTCGCGGTTGAACAGTCCGTGTCCGCCCTTGCCCCTGCCCTCTGGTTCGTCATCTTCTTCGGGTGCTTCAGGTATCATCCGGTGGGGATCGAAGGGGAATCGAGTGTGACAAGATCTTGTGGGCGACGTATCTACCCGATCCAACCGAAGCAGAATACGGACTGATTGTGTGCTGAAACCACACATAGGGTGGTTTATTCTAGGACAGTTGTGGAAGAACCGTCTACTCAGTACGACTGCCGACTGGCCGCAGCATCTTTATGACACAACTGACTACATTCGATTACACTATGCCGGTGTTCCTCGAAAACCACGATGCAGAAATAACTCTCCGGCCGGGAACCACGAAGTCAGATATTGTGGTGTATCTGTACCAGAACCCCGAGTGGGGATACTCGCCACAAGACATCAAAGAGGCCCTTGATATACCCAGAGGGACCGCTACAACCACACTCAAACGCCTCTATGATGAGGATTACATCGGTAAAACTGCCGATGGGTACTACCACGCCCTCGGTGAACGGGGGGACATCCGACGGTACGTCGCTAATCACAATCAAGCACACCGGATGTTTGGTCATCACCGCGATGCGGATGCTACGCCTGAAGAACCCGAGACAAAAATCGGCGAAGATCGTACCGAGGAGGCTCTTGATGCTGAACTCGCAGACCTGGAAGACGAGCTAAATGAGTAAACTATCGGCAGGAGATGTTTGCTGGGCACGAGATCCGACAGAGGCCCATCCGCAGCGGCCAATTATCGTGTTAGCGCACGATACACACCCGTTTAGCGCGACAGATTGTACTGTGATGTGTGTCGGAACCAGCGCCGGAAGGTACCAGCAAACCACACCCGAGCTCAAAGACGAGCATCTCAGCGGTATCTCGTTCAACGACACCACCTACCTTATGCCATGGGCACTATATACGGTCCCACCGGGAACGGTCATCGACGGAAAGGCGAGCGGGAAACTCACAGAAGATGGACGGAGACTGCTGAAAAAGTCGCTCATTTCTCTCATTCCGTAACTGGGCGACGATAGAAGCTGGTATTCGTTTCGACAAAACGGCCAAGAATCAGCACGGTCGGTAATTCCTCTGTACTGCTCATTAGCGGATCAGACTCACCAGTTTCGGGGAACTATCGTCAGCTACCCAATCTACCCGCCGATCTCGACCTCCTCACTGTCTGCCGGAGCATCGTCTGCTGTCTTCGGAGCGGAGTCAAACGGCGGTTCAACGAGACGCGGCACTCCGTCATCGTCTGTCCGGTTGGGGCGTTTTACACAGCCGAACGTCACGATGGGGCGACACTCAACGCAAGAGTGTGTCGCTCCGTCGAAGCCGTTGATTGTCACCGACCAGAAGATGACGCTTGCGAGCCGATACGTCTCCGTTGCTGGTCGACAAGTACTAGCAGACCGGCAGAACGGAACCTGCAGATTTGACCTCCTCCTCCGCGTGAACGCGGAGGAATCCCACCACGGGATTTCAGGCCGAGTGTAGCGGCCTGTTGGTTTCAAGACGCATACGTTCCACGCGTCGTCTGCTGGGGTTCAGCATCAGCGTGGCTGTCTTGTGACCCGGTCAAAGAGGCCCCATCCGTAGCCGAGCCATCGTCACCGGCCTTCTGCCGGGAACTCCGGTCGCTTCGGCGGTGACTCTCTCCACTACGGTAGCGGTCTGCAATGTTTATCGCCCCGTTCACGTCGGCTTGATACTCGCCGACCCAACAGCCGCCGTTCGAGCATCTGAACGTCGCCTGTCGTGGTCGGTAGCCGTGTTCTCCACAGGCGTGGCACGCCTTCGACGTGTTCCGGGGATTCACCGTCTCGACGGGAATCCCCTTCTCGGCGGCTTTGTAGCGAATCTGTGCGTGGAGCTTGGCAAAGCCCCATCCGTGCAACCGGCGGTTCATGTACTCGCCGTAGTCCATGTTCTCGCGGATGTACGTCAAGTCTTCCAGCACCAACACTGGGTTCTCGACAGACTCGGCGTACTCCACGACCTCGCGGGTCACACGGTGGAACACGTCGTCAATCTGGTCCCACAGTGCATCACCGTAAGACTCTGCGATTCGCTCACTGCCGCGCTTCTGAAGCCGTCTCTTGGCGGTGAAGTAGGTTTTGCGGAGCCGACGAACGGCCTTGCCGTCGTCGGCCCACAGGCGGGGGCGAACCGGAGAACCAGAGCCGTCGCGGTGACACACCGTGACGAGACTCGCTTCTCCAATGTCCACGCCTACCGGCGTCCGCTCGTCAGCGGACGCCTCAGATTGGTCCTCCACGTCGCGGGTAACGGTGACGTGGAGATACCACATCCCGTCCCGCTCAAACAGCCGACTTTCACCCATCTCGGCGTCGTCTGCGTCTAACGCTTCAAGCCAATCCCGCTGTTCGGGATTAGCGCGTGCTGGAATCCAGAGGTGGTAATCTTCGTGGTGCGGGATTTTGACGTACCACTCGATGGCGTTCTGTGGCTGGTGGTCAAGTTGCAATCCCTCGTTGGTGAACCGCACCGGGTGGTTGTCGTGAAGCTCGTCGGCGTCATAGCTGTTCCCACAGAGTTGTGGGACGTACTTCTTGAGGGCGTTTTTCGCATAGCCGCTCAGGTCGTACTCAACAACCACGTCGTTGGCCGCTGACTGTGTGTCACAGCCAGCGGCGAAAGCGGCTTGAAGTGCCTGCTGGTAAGCGTCCTGTGTCTCACGAAGCTTCTGCCGCTTGTGGACGTTCGGGTCCACAAGCTTCAGTTCGAGCGTTTTCGTGAGTTCGGTCACGCTTGGGCCTCCTTGTGTCGGTCGATGTAGTTCTCGACAGTTTCGCTGGAGACGTGCCCGGCTGTTCCGGCGTAGTAGCCGCGTGCCCACCGGATTTTCTCGCCGTCGTGGTCGGCGTGGCGGTGATTGTACTTCCGTGAGGAAATGCCCTTGAACCAGTTGGCGAGCAGTGATGGGCTGTGCTTGGGCGGGCTACTGACGAACAAATGAAGGTGGTCGGGCTGAACAGTCAGGTTTTGAATGTCCAAGCCCTTCTCATCGGCAATTTCGTGGAGGATGGATTCCACACGGTCGGCAACCTCTCCCGTCAGTACCGCCTTGCGGTATTGAGCGGAACTGCGTTCCGCGATATCCGCAGAACCGTCGGTTCTGCGAGACTTCGGGAGCCACACTATGTGGTAGTTGAGATTGTAGGTTGCGTGCCGTGTGGTCTTCATCCGTGCTACACACTATGGTCATGTCATGGCAAATATTTTGCGGAAAAAGTGGGAAATCCGGCCCTGCAATAGACCGGTGGACTGTCACACTATGCTGTCCGCTCGACCCCCGCCTGTTCGCTCCTCGGTTCGGACAGAGCGTCGGAACACTCGTCACTCACGGGAAGGCGGGGGTATGCGCTCGTATCTCTATCAATCACTCAGAATCGACGAGACCCGCAAGCCACTCAGGAACTGGAACAATGGGAGACGACACAACTGCTGATTCAACCGACTCGCCCAGATATGTGAGTCGTGCAGTCACTGAACTCTCTGTTGGGAGTTGTTGCTCAAGCAGCCACGCATAGAACGCTACCTGCAGCCGATGCTGTTTCCTGATTTCCTGCTCAATTGAACTGTGTGTGAGTTTTAGCTCGTCAACAACCCACCGTCCATCGGACTGAACAGAGACGATGTCTGCTCGATTTTGGGTTTCTATCTCGATGCCATCTATCTCAAGCACGGTATGAATCGGTTCCTCGACGTACTGGGTCTGGGCTTGCTGGATCTCCTTCCACGTATCGCTGGTAGCAAACTGTGGACAAATACGATCACTGAGATAGGTCTGAATCGAAGTTCGCATTGCAGGCGTAATCCGAGAATCCGAGGCCGTAACGCTCTGAGCTAGAATCTCTGGGAGCGGTCGATCAAACGACCGGAGGCTCGCGGTAGACACGTTCTGCGAGACAGCACGTGTGAGTACCTGATGCGTGATTTCTCCAAGCTGTTCTCGCTCGATCCCATCCGGAAGGTCTGCGTCTATTGACTCACTTCGAGTAGAGACGCTCTCTCCTCTCTCATCTAGGATATATTGCGCCTTTGAACCAATCGCATTGGCGGTGAGTTGGTACACTGATGTTCCGTTCACATATCGGCTTGTCCATCCGGTCTTGGTTTTAGCTGGGACGTGAGCACTCCGGGGCGTTGGCTGTTGGCCCTCGCTCGATTTGCGCTCTGGCAACGCGACGTCGTTCACACCGACAGTGAGTGCCGCTTCTTTCTCAGCGTTGGACACTGGGGCCTCGTATATGCCTGCTGATGAGTTCTCTTCAAACGAGAGTGCGTCAGCCAGCGTTGCTATCCACGACGTTTCAACACCGTTATCTCGGCGTTCATAGGGTAGTGAGAGGACGAGATGATCGCGTGCTCTCGTGAGAGCCACGTACAGGACTCGCCACTGTTCTGCACAGTATCGCTGACTGATCCTACTGAGCGATGGAGGGCCAGCAATGCGACCGTCACTCCAGTAGTCACTCGCCCACCGAAGTGACCCATAGTCCGTCGTCGCAGGCCCTTGGTCATCTGACTGTGTGAGCGGTGTTCGAGAGACTGTCTCTGGCGGCGCAAGCGCCAGTGTATCGCCGAGTGCAAGAAACGTGTCAGTATGCGGGCCCCGAAAATTCACGGAGCCGCTCGCATCTGCGAGACAGACAACGCTATCTTCGTCGCCTTTCATATTGTGGATCGTCCGAAACACGATATCGTACTCGTCTTGATTTGGCACGGGGTGGACGAGGCCGTCTTTTGGCTCCGCAACATAGCTGTTCAGGATCTGAGCGAGTTCACTGAGTGAATATCTCTCATCGCCTTCCCAGTCTTCGATCGAGTAGAGAAGTGCATCGCAGGCTGCCAGACGTCGTTCAGGATCTGGTACTTGACCAAATGGGTCTGCACGCAAGCCAAGCATCTCGATGATCTCTTCGGCAACGAGCGACCCGGGATCACTCGTGTGCCGAGCACGCCGCCGCGCAAGAGCCACGAGCCCGGCCAGGAATCCGTCTTCAGTGGCTGCTTGTCGATCAGAATCACCACGTTCTGCCACGGCATCGATTTGATACCCGGCATCCTCGAATAACGCAGTGCTCTCGGACGAAAGCGGGAGACACTCGGACTCAACGAGGCGACGGGTGCGTTCGGGGTCATATGGCTCAACCAGCCACCAGACGACTCGACAGATGAGTTTGATCAGCGGGTTCTCGAAGAGGTGAGTACTCGCATTGACGACAGAGAACCCCTGATTTGTAAGCTGCTCCGCCAGCTCATCCATATTTGAGCGAGTGGCAAACAGGACTGTCACGGTGTCATGTCCGAACGTACCATCTGTAAGTCCGCCAGCGAGATAATTCGCCACTGGCGTCTTTTCTGTCTTGAACCAGTCTGGAGTACCAGGCGCCCCTTCTGGCTGTGTGTATCCCGCAATATGGACTGCAGGGTCTGCTGTCCCACTTCGCGTCGGTTCGAGCGAGGAATAGTCGGTGTTCGCCGAGATAGCGTCGACACCGCCTCCACGGGCTGGGTCTGTGAACACGTCTCCGAAGATCGTATCCACAGCTGCTGCGATGTCCGGGCGCATCCGGTAGGTGCGAGACCCAGAGTAGGACCGATGCTCTGTCCATTCCGTCTCGAAGTATTCACCACGCTTGAAGCCCGTCACAAACTGCTCTGGCCGTGCATTCCGCCAGACGTAGATGCACTGATCGACATCGCCAGCCATCAGCACCCGTGTCTCGTCGGTAACAAACGGCGCTAGCGCATCGTGCTGTGCAATCGAGATATCTTGCGCTTCGTCGATGAGCAGCGATTGGAACTTGGCAGTATATCGCGCTTTCACGCGGGCTCGGTATTCTTCCGACGCACTCTTGTCGGCGTCGGCTATGTCCTCCAGCGGGTTGTCGAAGTATTCAGCGATCCAGTAAGCGATGTCAGCGTGCGAAACAACACCCTGCTCACGACACGCAGTATCGTACGCACGTTCGTACCCTTCGAGAACAGTACAAAACTCTTCGATACAGGTGAGCCACTCTTCGTAGCACTCTTGGTCGTCCTTGACAGCCTCGTTCGTTTCCTCAGCTGTTTCAGGCGGTTGTTGGGCTGCAAAGTCGGTGGCGACGTCGTCGTCGTAGAATGTGCGTATATCTCCAAGGAGATCTCCAAGCGTCTCTGGTGGCCCACTTGGATACACATCGGTGACGGTGTCTCGAAGCTGGGCTTCGAAGTCGTCGATCGAGAGCCGCCGATCGCGCTTTTTCGCTCTCGCGTCCTCGAGAAGGGTATGAAGGCGGTCGTCCGACTCGTCGTCCGAATCGGCAGCAGTCGGATACGCAGTATCGAGCCGTGTACACTGGTCAGAATAGGCATCATCTTGGCGGACCGACGCTATGCAGTTCTGTCGAAGGAGCGAGAGCTGCGACGCGTTCCCGACGCTCGGCATGCCATCAAAGCCAAGTTCAGACGCAATATCCTCGAATATTCCACGGAGTACGCTGTCTATCGTCCCGATATGGTCTGTCACCTGAAGGCGACGTTTGAGCCGGTCTGCCGTCTCGAGCGATATCTGGACAGGATACGCTCCATCCGTATCCTCAGCAAACGCATCAAGCGCGTCTCTGATGCCTGGTTCGATGCTCGCTGCATCCTCACGTGAAAACGAGATCACACAGAGTTGTTGTTCGGGACACCGGTCGCCGGCAGCATCAGCCCGAACAAGGGCCTCTGCGGCGATCTGGTTGAGCGTCGTGGATTTCCCAAATCCTGGATTGCAATCCAGAGCGAAGAAGCCAGCGTCGTGCTGAAAATAGTCCTCACGGACAGCAGCCTGTTTCCCCTTCATCGGAGGAACAGTCTTACTCATTCATTTCCCCCGTCTGTGCTGACGTTCTCTGGAATTGACTTCCGAATACGATCAGGTAAGATGACATTTTCTCCCAACAGCTCGCGATACGCGTCTTCACTGAGTGTCGTTGTCGAGAGGTTCTCCAGCAGTGGTGACCGCTGATAGCTGACCCCTTTCACATCTTCAGTAAACCGAGTCACGATCATGTGATTCGTCGCCGTCCGAACTGCGTCGACTGCGTGGTCGTACTCGCGTTCTTCAGTCCACGCACCTCTGACACCAAGGGTGCGCGCCTCGGGTGACTCGCCGTCCGTGACGGCCGTCTGGACTTCCACCGGGAATTCGCCGTGGGGTTGCTGCGGCCATTCACCGTCGACGAACCCGAGTGCGATGACGAATGGATACGACCGTAACCACGTGTCAGTCGCATCGAGTACATCGAGTCGCTCAGCGTTCTCGTGTTCTCGGCGGCCTGGGCGAGCTGTTGCGATCGTCTCGATCACCTCCAGAACTGACGACCATGACGACTCGATCTTGTGTCGGTCACGCCAGTCGGCGTATTTTGCACGAGCCTCGCGTAGCAAGTGATCAGAATCAGTATTCCCGGCGACGCGCTGTATGGCCCGGGCAGCACGTGACGTCTCAGTATATGCTGCTGTATCGTTTTCCTCGATGTGTGGAAGAACAACAGTCTCAAACCCATCCAGAACTGGGCCAAGCGTAGCGAGAATATCATCTGGTTCCGGCGCAGATCGATGGCGCTGGCACCAATCAAGATAGCTCTCGAAACGACGCTGGACGTTCGGACTAACCGACGTCGTCATGGCAACAGTGTCACGCCACTGATCCAGCGTTCCGGAATAGTCCGTGCCGACGCCCTGGCGGATTTCACTAAGCTCAGCAGGTGTAAACGGTGTGACGCTCTCATCTCCCTCCGCGTTATCCTCCGTGACGAGCCACTGACACTCCAGTGGCCGGAACATGGTCTCGGCATCGATAGTGCCGGCAGACGCAGCGGCAAGCACTGAACAGGTCTCAGCCACGACTCGATACGGGAGCGATCGCTTCAGCTCTAGCTGCGTCCAAAACGAGAGATGACGTCCGTATGTGTTCGACGCACGGGTCAAATCACGTTCGTACTTGTCGATATCACGAGCAACGATCGCGATATCACTCACGGAGACCCCCTCTCGAAGCAGCCCCTCACAAACCGCGAGTGCAGCCCTCGCCTCCTCAGCCCGTGTTGCGGCCACGATCTCCGTTGCTGGCGTAGTCCGGAACTCATCGATCTGCAAGCGGTCAATCGAATCTGGCGAACTCGGAGTACTACTACCGTCCAGTCGCGACTGAAGTCGGCTGGCAATCCGCGGGCCAGTGCGTGCACGGAGATAGAGATGAACAGTACTCGACGTCTCGCGACCGATCGCTGTCAGAAACGCGAGCAGCGGCGTCCCCAACGTACTAATTCCGACGACGTTGACCCGCTCAATCCCAGCGTACTTTTTCTGCCAAGCATCCCCTCCTGTGTTTGTTACGACTTCAGTGCCTGCCTCTAACACCGCCTCTGTGGAGATGTATTCCTCAACGCGGTCGCGAAGTTGCTCCTCGAGACTGCTGATGCCCGTCAGAAGGTCAAGTGCATCCAGACGAGCAACGCCGTCAAGCTCAGCACAGACCGTCTCAAGTGCGGAACGGCGTGTTGAATGATGGCCTGTGAGTAGCGACAGCTCTTCTCGCGCTGCTTCGATCCGATCCAACTGGGTTGTAAGTGACGTTCCAAAGACACGAGATAATCGAGACACATCTCCAGACGGAGACTCCAACAGATCTTTGAGCACCCGAAGGCGATCCATTCGATCAAGAACCGCCGGATCTGATTCCTCCGGTGATGAAAGAAGCTCGGTCGCCACGGCTGCTGGCGTGAGCAATGCAAGTGAACTTCGCGGCTGATTTCTATCGGCAATCACTCGTTTCAGGTTTCGCCGATGAAACTGTTCAGGGGCAAGAACAATATCTGTCGGCTGCTGAGCACGGTGAGCGCGGTTTATCAACTCCTCTTCTGCACAAATATGGATATTTTCTACGTCAACGGGCGACTTTGAATGGAGGTGGCTACTCATACTCTCTAGTTTTGTGAACGTAACTCAGTACAAGCGCGCATGGTATAGAAACTGGTGTGAGTACATACCTTTTTATCAGCAAGCCGGCTACTATTGTGTGCACACAACACTGGCGCTCCACGCCATCTCTTTTGAGATGCACGCTTACTCATCCAGTAGCCACTTCGCTACGCAGAGCCGCTAGTACAATTGCAATCTCAAACGCTTGTTTACGACACTTTCAGAGGTTGTGAGCCTGATTGACTTATTATTCTCTGTTATTCGTCAGCAGTTCGCTTCAATGCCAGCCACTAGCCGAGTGTCAAGGAACCATTCTCGGAGTGTCCTGTCGTTGCTGATACTTCCGAGGAGTTGTCGAACGCGGTCGGGTGACTGCAAGAGATTATATCGGTTGACGAGGGCAGTTGCAGATCGGGTTCCAACTGGCCGGCCCGTAACTGCCGCATCGCGAAGTGCGAGGCGAATGACCTGCAGATCATGACGCGAGTCAAAGCCCCAGGCTGCAGCTCGCTCTTCGAGTTCGGTATCGTATGTGTCGAAGCCGATGATATTGTGACACTCCCGACAGAGACAGACCCCCTGATCAGGGTCGTGTGACCAGTGGTGATAGTCTAGATTCCCACCGACGAGTGCTGAGTCGCGTTCAAGATCAGTCCGCGTACGTCGACACAGCGGACAGGTAACCTCCCAGTTCCACCCGAAAGCTGCAGTTTTCGTTGCGAACCGGTCGGTATACTCGTCGGTACGTGGTTCACCCTTGCTGTTGGTAATCCCACTCCAGAGCCAGTCATCCCAGAATCGCTGGACCATCGTCGTGAGTGTCGCGGGTTCGACGATCTGGAGATAGGCTGCATCAACGCCAACAGCACACCACGTCCGTAAGTCGACGTCACACTGTGTGCATGCCGCATCGAAGTACGGGACGACACCGGGGAGACCTCGTTCATACAGCGTGACTGCCTGGCTGCAGTTCGGACAACAGACTGCGACAGGAACATCTAATAGCCCGGAATGGTCGTCAACCTGAGGCAGGATTTGGGCACGGTCACCGTACGGGCGGTCAGTTGACTGCCTGCAGGCAGTTGTTTCGACGAGCGTGTCAAGTTCATTTATGGGTGCAGACTCGGTCATACGCTTAGATCTGCATATCGCTTTGCTTTCCGAGTCTGCTCTGGCCGGCTCAGTTGCAGATCTTCGATAGGCTCAGCGTCGACGGTCTGCCAGTCAGCACCGCAGCGACACTCTTCGACCCGCCACATTGTTTCCTCGCCGCGACAGGCGAGATATCGGACACGCCGTGGCTGGTCGTTGGCGTCCTGCTCAAATGAAAGAGCGAGGACAGTTTCTAGTTTCTTCTCGGGACGACCTACTGGTGATGCTCTATTTCGTGTCATAATGCTATGTGAGAAGAGCCGATACCAGCAAGCGGTGTGCTCGGGACGGACGCTGATGTGCTCGCTGCTGACTCTCCTCGGTCTTGCTCGGATGCGCGAATACAATTCAACGCAACCCAACGAAAGTCACTGACCAGTGACTGGAGTTCGCCAAAGTTCGTCCCATCTTGCCCGATGTTCATGCCAAGCTCATCGGCAAGGGCTTGATCGGTGGCTATACTCTCGTTGCCGTCGTCGTTGGGGTTCTCGGAATCGAACCGGGCAGTGTCAACCACGGCACAGACTATCGGTGATGTAACGGTCGCTATCTGGACGTGGCAGTTGGCACGTGGCACTCATCGCTATCCGGCGGGTTTGCCTCACGGCAACGACCTTGACGCGAGCAGCACCACTCATCGGGTGTCTCCTCGCAGTGTGGTTCCGGTCTCGTCGGACTCAGATCCTGTATCTACCCCGGAGCCTCGCAGTCGTCGTGGTCGACGCCGTCGTGAGTGCCGTGGCCGGTCATCGTTCGACCACTGCCCGGCGTTCGATGACGACATCATGGGCGTAGTCGCCGCGGCGATACTGGTCGTAGTAGTTCTCGATAGTGGGCAAGTCGGCCGTCCACTCGGTGTAGTGTTCGAGGTCGCCGACGATGTAACGGAGTCGCCACTGATCGGCTTCTGTGGCCGCAGTGCCCGGCGAGGGGTCGGCACGGGCCATTAGGCATCCCCTCCTTCGAAGGGGCCAGGACGGCTGCTGTCGCGTTCAACCAGCGCACAATCTGTGGCCGGGACCGTGAACGACAGCAACTCGTCAGTCCGACCGATTGTGTCGGCCAGCTGTCGGCGTGTGGGCGTGTCGGGTTCGGACGCCCGTAGCCGCCGGAGTGTTTCTGTCGCGAGGTCGGCCAGTAACACGCCGGTGCTGTGCTCGTCGCCGACAGTACGGACCAGCAACAGCGGCTCACTCTTCGTGGTCGTGATGGCGACGATCTCGCCGACAGTCGGGTGGGCAGTCATCGGGCCACCTCCAAACGACGGGGCAGTTGGCCCGCGGTAGTTGTCAGACCGGGGTACTGTATCCCTGAATCACAAACGTTTTTGATACCAAGTGAATACCAGTCGGTTGGGTTCTGATCTCCGCTCCATCTCCCAATGGATCCACCCAAACTCATCGATTGGCTCGGGGCTAGAACCTGTCGTCGTGGATGACGACTTCCAATGGTGCGTTGCACGCCACTTCCCCCCGGCTGCCCACCATTCCTTCCATCGCCTACACAGCGAAACCGGTCGTTTTGGCTAGTCTTGGGCGACGCTGTACCTGCAGTGTGTCCAGCGACGGGCATACCAGCCATGTGACCGCGCTGCTGTGACCGGCCGCCACAAGACCTATTTATGATGTTTTGTCTACACTTATGCGGGTGCTGTTCCCGACTCTGGAGCCCTTACCGCCGGGTCCGTGCAACGCACCATCTTGGGATCAGCACCCCGGGGGGGTTTTTGATACCAGCAGATGAGTGGCTTCAGCCGCGCTCCCTGTAGCTGGTCACCAGTATTCTGCTGACCGACACTGTGAACTCGTGCGTTCTCACGACGCTTCTGAGTCAGTGTGACTGCCGTCACTGTCGGGCACCCCCATCAGCGACAGGCCGGGGCAGCTCACACAGGCGTTGGTCTGATATCTTTGTCCACCCTATCGGTTGTTTCAGCCCCGGAGCCCGCTTTTCGGGACACTGGGCGATGTACTCCGTTTCTAACGTGAACCGTAAATTACATTTGTAGTTGCCACTTACTTGGTAACTGCCAGCACAAAGCAGTCCACTTTGTACTGGATATTTGTCAGAGGCACGAGAGCTGGTCCGTCGTCGCATCCGGCGGCGGACCGTTTCGAGGCTCGGACGACAGTAGAGAGTTTTACAGAAACGATTATGTGGAACTTCTACATATATTCCAACAGGGTACCAGTCGGTCATCACTTGCCCGGTGACTGCGTGCCTCTGACAACACCGACCGACTGGGTCCCCACTTTTGACCGCTGAGCGACGGCGCTGCGTGGGTTGCTGGGGCATTATTGCACACCCCCATCAGCGACGGGTCGGGGCAGATCACACAGGCCTGCGAGTGTTTCCGCCTGGTGCTGGAGTAGCTGTCTGCCAGTGTCAGTCAGCGTATACACGTTGGTGCGGGCGTCGAGGTCGTCCCGGTTGACCAGTCCTTTGTCAACGAGCTGGTCGAGATTCTGGTAGAGGCGGCTGTGGTTGATGGGTCGGCGTAGCGCTCGTCGAGATACTCCTTGAGCGCGAGGCCATACGGGTCGTCGTCAACGGCGGCGATGGCTTCCAGCAGGTCGCGCTGGAAGCCCGTCAGGTCGTGGTAGGTCGTCATCGGTCGCCCCCCGGCTCGTCGGTATCGGTGTCGACTCGCCGGAGCGTCGCTGGTTCGGGCTGGTAGCACTCGCCCTGCACCAAAAGGTCCAGCAGGGCCGTCAGCGCCCGGTCGGCTCCATACTCTTGGGCGAGCGTGTCCAGTACGTCCCCAGCGGGTGCCCCCTCGCCGTCTTCAGTGGTGGCGATAACGTCGAGCGCGTGGCTACGGATTGCGGGCTCGGCATGAGTCTGCACGCCGAAGCCGTCCGTGTTCCGGAGGTAGGTGCTGACGGCCTCCAGCAATGCGAGTTCGTCGTCGGCGAGGGCGGGTTCGGCGGCCTGCAGGACGGTGTCGAGACGGGTGGCTTCGCGTCGGGTTTCGACGGCGATCTGGAGGGCGTCGGCGGTGGCCGCGCGGTCGTAGTGGTCGTGGTCGGCAATCGTTTTCAGGAGGTCCCGCTGGAGGGCGGAGCAGTCGTGCCAGGCGGTCATGCTCTCCCTCCGGCGGGGGGAGTGGTTGGCGAGCGATGCGACTCTTCGTGGGTGGGCTTGCGGACGGTCATGGGTTCGATGGGACGCTGTGTGCGAGAGTAGGCGTCGCCTATCTCAGACTGTTACACTGACCGCACTTAACATTTGGTACGTGCATGAGGAAAAGCATGGCAGGGTTGATAACTGGTGCCCTAGTTTTGTGACGTGTGTCTCGCGGCCCTGATCCAGAGATAGAACCGATGGATATCCTTCATCAGTTCGTCGTGTCGCCAGAGCCTGCGTTCGTTGCGAAGGAAGTCGCAGAGAGTCTTGACGTGACAAAGGAAGGCGCACGGCATCAAATGGAGAGATTGGTCGAAAAGGGGCTGCTCGCGCGAAAAAAGCCGACTTCTCGCGTTGTCATCTATTGGATTACAGATGAAGGACGCCGACACTATGCTGACAATGCTGAGTCGTCGTGATCTGAGTCAGTCCACCAAATGACTGTTCTTGAAGTTGGTTTTTTCGATAAACCTGCTTACCGTCCCGAAGAGCCTCTAATCTCCCGCGCATTCCTTCAGCAGTCATATCGAACTTCTCAGCGATTTCAGCTGTAGTAAAGGCCGGTTCTGGTGTTTCGCGCATCCACTGTACGATTTCGGTGTCTGTTACTGTCTTTTCACCTTGTGGCATCGTATCTATACTATTCTCTGGTACGTGCAAAAGGTTTTATGGTGGTTGAGATATACATATAGGATAGGAACACACGCGCCGCTGGTCGATTTTTCACGAAATCGCCCCGGTGCTGTAACACCGAGGCGCGTGGTTCCGGTAGAGAACCAATGGCAACTACGCAATCCAATCCACAAGAACGTACCGCTCGTGAACTACTCACCCAAGGTCGACCGCTTTTCCTTGGCGTCGACGGCGAGGGTGCCGCTCACTACTGGGACAGCTACGAGTTCGCCGTGGCTGTTGTGGCGGCTGATGGGGATGCCGAGCACGTTGTATTAGCCGAGACGCCCTTGGAGACGCTTTCCGACTGGTGTGAATACACGCGCTCGGAGCGCGGCTGGGACGTTGGGCCGCACGTCGGTGGGTCGCTTGTTGGTGATCTCGTGCGAGGTGTTGAGGCGTGAGCTGCACCGTCGAAGAGCGGAAGCGTGTTCGGCGTGCTGCACGGGCGATTCGTGAGGAAGTGGCTACTGAGTCCGTGGACGTGCTCGCGCCGAGCGCGAGTCAGTACGGTGAATGGACGCTTGATGCCGTGCTTCGGGATGCTGAGGGTGTGCCGCCGGAAGTGCTCAGGGAGTTAGCGTTGGCCGGGTTGACGTTACAGCCGACGCCGTCACAAGCCGAGTATCAGCACGTGGCAGCGACAGTGTAGGTTGAATAGAGCGCTAACAAAGGGTGTATAGGACTCATAATTGTGGTTATCTATCCTAACTCCACTTCCTGACAGCCATCTATTGCTCGGGTATTTTTCTGTAACAGTTGCTCAATAAGCATGAGAACAAACCCGTGGCATTATATATCATAGACTTGATTCAGGTTTTAAATGGCATATGATCCAATGATCGGATAAATTAGGCTATTACTCAGAAATAGAGATGTCCGTTGTTGCTTCAGCAACGGGGTAGGGCGTCATCGATAGGATAGAAATTTGTTCTGTCTCTACGGGGAGACCAAGTGACCGATCTGTGCTTGCTGTAAGGCTAATACTATTCGTCGTGCCCGGTTGAACTGATGTCTCTTCGAATCCACCAGGAACTCCGTCAACAGCCGTTTTTAGGGTGAATTCATCGACAAGTGCATCACCGATTGTTAGATCATACGATAGATCTTCCCATACTAATTGTTCCGAGTCAACTTCTCCGTTAGCAGTGAAGTTCGATATCGAGAATTCAGGAACTGGGAGGGTGACGAGTCGGAAAAGTTCTTGGGTTACTCCAGTAAGTTCCATACGGTATGGATTCCCACCGTGATATGCTGACGGGAGTATTTCACTAGGTATTCGAATTCCGGCGTCAGAGTCAACAGCGAGGTCCGAGTCGCTCCCGATCTCAAATCGTATCTTTTCAGTTGGCGTAGGAATTGACTGAATAAATCCATGGCTCACTGACGAGGCATCAATCGTATCCGGAAGAGGGATATGGATCTCATCAGATACTATTTCTCCGTGGAGAATTTGTTTCTGCTCGTTAATGAGATCGCTGGGCACCTCTCTCGGATCATACGGTGTTGTATCAGGGAGTGTTTCTGGCCACAACTGTGGGTAAATTGTGAATTTTTCAATTGGGGACCGTCCTCCGGGTTCAAGGGGTTCCCCTACATCTAAGAAGACATTCGTATGTTCTCCTGGTCCATACTGGGTTCGCCATGTCTCTTTATCTCGGAACTCGATATGAACTGCCGGATAAGTTCGACCGGATTTATTCGTGAGGTCCATCTGTAAAAATTCGGGATTTCCCTCTTCAACATATACATCTCCTGTAATCCCGTATTCTGCAAACCCGTATCCAGCTAATTTTGGCTTTGAACGGGAGGGGGTACTAGTTGCCTGTGAGCTAGTGGTACTTTGGGGAGTGTTTTGATTAGAATTTGTTTTGGTTGGATTATCAGGCTCTGAGTTCGTACTGGAGCAACCGCTCAGTCCTGAAAAAAGACCAATCCCTAATCCTTTAATAATCCGACGGCGCCTCTTATTCGTCATGTGTAGTAATTATTGTGAGTGGTAATTAATGCTTTATGCTAATTTCATCACTATTTAATCTGTTTTTGATCATGTTAACTTAGTAATGACACGATATCAAAGAAATGAGAATTTTTGCACACCTCAGATTTTGAGAAACCTACCTGCTTAGACACGCATTGTAGCTATGCACCCACGAATCATCAAGGATAACCTCAGTACTTCACAAAGCCGGTTAGTCGAGAGGTCTGCTTGCTGAAGTGTGCCTAAGACCCCGCAAGCAGACGGTAAAATCCACGAGGACCAGCTCCTTAACTTCCTCGTCAACACGCTTGACGAGGAAGTTGATCTCGGTCTCGGCGCTAATGCTGAAGTCGGTGCTGAGGATATCTACGAGGTCCTCGTCGGCGCTTGCGCCGACGGGACCTCGGTATCTGAACTCTGTGAGACCAGCGAAGATTCTCCTCATCAAAACACGATTCTGTACCACCTCCGCGAGAAGTTCGACCTAACGTCGGTTGAACAGGTTGGGAACGCACTCCTACAAAAGGACGTTCTAGAGGTTCTCCCCGAGCAGGTGGAGGTCGTCGCAGACCTCCACCTGCGGCCCTACTACGGCGACGAAGACGAAACAGCTGGCCTCTATCACTCAGAAGCAAAGCGTGGAACCACAGCGTTCCACGCCTATGCGACACTCTACGCACGTGTGAAGAATAAACGGTACACGCTGGCGGTGCGCCGTCTCGTCGACGGCGACACCGCCAGCAGTGTCTTCACCGAGTTTCTTGGTTTGCTTGACGGCCTTGACCGCAGCGTCAAGGCCGTCTATCTTGACCGAGAATTCTACGATAGCAAGTGTCTCACGCTGCTTCAAGCCCACAACTATGCGTACGTGATGCCAATCGTCCGGTGGGGAAAGACGATCAAGCAGGAACTCTCGGAAGGATGGAGCCGCGTCATCCAACATGAGCTGTCGGGGAAACTCGACGGTCATAGCTGGACCGTCGAGTTTCCTGTCTATATCGACTGTACCTACCAAAATGGACGGTACGACGAACACGGAGTGGCGCGTCACGGCTACGCCGCTGACGCGCCGTTCATTGAAACACCACGAGATGCTCGATACCACTACGCGAAACGCTTCGGTATCGAAGCCAGCTACCGACTCTCCGAACAAAGCATTGTAACGACCACAACGCAGAATCCAGTCGTACGGCTGCTGTACGTCGTGGTAAGTCTACTCTTGCAGAATGTCTGGCGGTATCTCCATTGGGAGTATGTGGCGACGCCCCGCCGTGGCGGGCGTCGCCTCTGGAAGTGGTCGTTTAAGGAGTTCATCAACATGCTGTGTCGGGCAGCGTGGACGGCCCTCGCGGTGCGTCGGGCCGTCCCCGCGAACCGGCCACCGGACGACCGGTTCCACCGGTAATCACCGACCGGGGACGCTACCTTCTGAGTGGCAACGCTGCCGCGTCGGCGGCTGATCGCCGCCGACAGCGGCAGCTTCCCCGTTCGATTAGCGGTCTTCGACCACTATCGACGACCCATCCCAACCAATAGGTGACTCAGGTCCGGTTAACTGGCGATGCTTTGTGAGGTACTGAACCTATGGTATTTTTTCATAAATCTGTTTTAGACTGCCCCACTTGATCTCATACGTGTTATCAATATCAGGGGAGTACCCTAGTTTACCTTCTGTATAGTGGTGCTTTCGTGGGATGGGTATAATCCCGAAACGTTTCTCTGTATTTGCGGGATGGTGGAGTGATTCTTCAGTTGAACGAAATGACTCAATCGATTCTCCAGGCTCTGTATTCCAAGGGTGAAAATTCTCTTCCTCTATATCTTCCTGAATAGTAAGCTTAGCAGGATACGAATTCCCACCTACTATGAAACCAAACTTAGTCCGCCGCGGAATTTGAACCTCTGATTCTTTTTCTCCTAAGTGCTTAAAACGAATTGTAAATAGAATCCATTGTGTATCCTGCGGGGCCTTGTAGACATGATCAGATACCTCAGGATCAACGATCTCTCTAACCGGATACACTCGTTGAGGCCATATCTCAAGATTTCCAATTTCAACGAGTGAGCCTCCGGAAACTGTTTTAGGCGTAACTGTCTCCGTAGCTGAAGAGGTACTATCATCACTTGACATACATCCAGTGAGCAGCCCGAAACCGCTGAGAGTGCCCGTTGAAAGCACTTGCCGGCGGGTATATTTGTGCATGACTTAGCAAGGATTACGATGAGATATTGTATAAATATGGCTACTGGAGTTATTTGATAATAGCAATAACTAGTTGATTGAGATTGCTATTGAGGAGGCCCGAGCACACTGATGTAACATGGCATAGTAACGATGAACAGTCACAGAATTTGGGGGGAATATGTGGATTTCGAGGGGCACCTCGTTAATCAGACCAGAAACTCTGCGCAGGGGATATCCTAGATGACGATCGGTTGCTCTACCAACGGACGGAGGACAAGCAAGTGCGGCACATGCTTGATTATGGGAGTGGTCCCGACAACATCATGAACCTCAATGAAGACGTACGGCCTCCGCCCCCATCGTCCGAGACCGGCGGTCGATCCGCCACGCCGAGACCTGTGCTGACTTTACCCTCTGTATCGGTCATATCTTTCTTGACAGATATCGATTTGATCAACGTGTTGAATAATGTGTGGTTACCCTGTACTGACCGTACCGCACGCGAATTACTCACCCAAGGCCGACCACTCTTTCTGGGCGTCGACGGCGAGGGTGCTGCCCACTACTGGGACAGCTACGAGTTCACCGTGGCTGCTATCGCGGCCGATGGTGACGCCGAGAAGGATGTGCTGGCCGAGACGCCCTTCGAGACGCTTGGAGAGTGGTGTGAGTACACGCGCTCGGAGCGCGGCTGAGACGTTGGGCCACATGTCGGCGGCTCGCTCGTCGGCGATCTCGTGCGAGGTGTTGAGGCGTGAGCTGTACCGTGGAGGAACGGCGGCGGTGTTCGTCGAGCCGCTCGGGCCATTCGAGACGAAGTAGCGACGGAATCGGTTAATGTGCTTGCGCCGAGTGCGAGCCAGTACGGTGCATGGACGTTGGATGCTGTGTTGCGGGATGCTGAGGGTGTGCCGCCGGAGGTGCTACGTGAGTTAGCGCTGGCCGGGTTGACGTTGCAGCCGACGCCGTCGCAAGCCGAGTATCAGCACGTGGCGGCAACGGTGTAGAGTAGCAGAGCGCTAACCAACAATAGCTGACCGATACCCACACTGTTGGTTAGCCAACTACCAATCTACATTTTGAACGTCGTTTGTTGCTCGGGTACTCTCCTGAAAAACTACTCAGTAAGTGTGCTTACCGAGTCGGTGATTCAGTCGAATATAGATGGAAAATCCCGTAAGAATATCTCTATGACACGCTCAGAGATACCAAAGGGGGAATAGCCAACTTGATTGATGGACAGAGGTTTGGTAGTATATAGAATCGTGGAACTAATTTATGTTCTGACAGTTACGGCTGACGAGGAATTTGCCGCCGCCTGTGAACGTGTGCTTCCAGACCAAGGTGATATCCGGGTCATCTCCGCAATGTCGGTCGGAGAGGCTATTGATATCTTGGGGAGGGAGACACGGGTTGATTGCATCGTCAGTGATTACGACCTGCCAGATACGGATAGCATCGCGTTTCTTGAAGCAGTCCGTGCACAGGCTCCGACACTGCCGTTTATGCTATTTACAAACGAGGGGAGCGAAGCGGTCGCCGGTCGTGCCATTTCTGCCGGCGTCACCGACTATATGGTCAAAGAACGCCATGAAAATCAGTGGGAGCGTATCGCGACGCTCATTACCGATGCAGTCAGATACCACCGCAACCAGCGTGATATCGTCGATACGGAGGCCCGAGCTAAAACACTCCTCAACGCTGCACACGACATTATTGGAATCGTTCGGGATGGTGAAATAGCGTATCTCAACGATAGTGGAGTAACTGACATCTACGGCGGCGACCGCGGTCAGATATCAAACGACTCCATAGCGGACATTCTCCTCCCAGACGACGGCACTTCTCTCAGTTATTTCCTTGATGCAGTACAGTCTGGTTCTCGGACTCTCGACCACTGTAACGGGAAACTCATCGCTGCCGATGGGGTACATACCCCAGTTGCGATTACCGCAGCCAGAGTGATGTGGGCTGAAGCACCGGCGGTCATCCTCATTCTTCGGGATGTTGGTCAACAGAAAGAACTGCACCTCACGAACCGGGCCATCGACGAAGCGCCCATCGGTATCACGATAGCTGACGCCAACCAACCGGACAATCCGCTCGTCTACGCGAACAACAAGTTCTCAGAATTGACCGGCTATCAGGAAGAGAATGTAGTCGGTCAAAATATTCGATTTCTCCAAGGTGAGAACACCGATCCTAGCCCAGTCGCCGAGATGCGTGCGGCCATCGACGCTGAAGAACCCGTGACTGTGGAACTGCAGAACTACCGCAAAAATGGAACAGAGTTCTGGAACCGCGTGACAATTGCGCCGGTTACCGACGCTACGGGCGAGGTCACAAACTACATCGGGTTCCAAGAGGACATGACTGAACGCGTCGAGTACCAGCAGATGCTTCGTCGGTTCCAGCGAGCGGTCGAATCAGCGGGCCACTCAATCTATATGACCGATCCGGACGGTACCATCACGTACGTAAACCCAGCCTTCGAACGGGCCACCGGCTACGACAGCGATGAAATCGTCGGCCAAACTCCACGCATTCTCAAATCTGGCGAGATGTCCGACGAGTACTACGAGCGATTGTGGGCGACAATCTCCAGTGGAAACGTCTGGGAGGAAGAGATACAAGACCAACGGAAATCGGGTGATGTGTACTATGCGCACCAGACGATTGCACCATTAACTGACGACAATGGTGAAGTCGAGGCGTATGTCGCCGTCCAGCAGGATATCTCTGACCGCAAGGAGCGAGAGTTCAAGCTTCGTCAGTACGAATCTGCGATTGAAGATGCCGAGGAGTTGATCGCCGCAATCGATGAAGACAATCAGTATCTATTTGCCAACGAGGCATACCGCGACTTCCACGGTCTCGATACCGAGTCGCTGACCGAGATGACGCTCGGCGACGGCATCGGCTCGGATATCTACGAGACAGTCGAACCATACTTGCAGCAAGCGTTCGACGGCGAGAGAGTCCAATACCGGATGACACGAACACGGCCGACACGAGCAGACCGCACGTTTGAGATCCGATATTTTCCGCTCAAAGACAACGCTGGTCATGTTGAGGGGATCGTTGCGACGATGTATGATCTCACCGAACAGATCGAACGGGAACAACATATTGCGTCCCTTGATCGGATGCTACGGCATACACTTTATAACGAGTTGACCGTGGTTCTGGGGCACGCGGAGATGCTTCAAGATCAGGACTCAGATCAAGTAGTAGAATTAGCCATGACGATTGAAAAAGTAGCTGATCGCATCCTTGAGCAAACTGATAAGCAGCGCGAAATTGTTGAACTTCTTTTAGACCCATCGGATCCAACCCACCTCAACCTCGCCGATGTTGTGGATACCGCTATTAAACGAGTGATGGCGGAGTATCCGGACGCAGAGATTACAGTCGAAGTCCCAGCAGACGTACAACTACTATTGATCCCTGAGTTACAACGGGGCATCGAGGAACTCGTCGAGAACGCGATTGTACATACTGGCGACACGCCAGCACAGGTGAGGATAACGGCAACGAAACACGCGACAATGGTTGAACTCAAAGTTATAGATAACGGGCCTGGACTCCCACCGGAAGAACGAAGCGTGATTTCAGGGGAAGACAGCATCGATTCGTTGACACACAGCAGTGGGATGGGGCTGTGGTTAGTCAAACGAATCATGTCTCGATTGGATGGCGATATCCAATTCAACGATGCTGAACCCACCGGTAGTATCATTTCACTTCATATACCAGCCTATACATAGAAACGTCCTGCCTCATACCGGTCACCTGTGAGTAGTCGATGCTTGGTCTGTACTGAGCGCCCCGCTCGCGAACTACTCACCCAAGGCCGACCGCTGTTTCTCGGCGTCGACGGCGAGGGGGCAGCGCATTACTGGGATAGCTACGAGTTTGCCGTGGCTGTTGTGGCGGCTGACGGTGAGGCAGAGAAAGTTGAGCTGGCAGAGACATCATTCGAGACGCTCTCGGAGTGGTGTGAATACACGCGTGGGGAGCGTGGCTGGGATGTTGGCCCGCACGTCGGTGGGTTGCTCGTCGGCGATCTTGTCCAAGGTGTTGAGGCGTGAGCTCAGTCCGCTGCATGGTCGAGAACCGGAAGCGCGTCCAGCATGCTGTCCGCACCCTCCGTGAAACCGTGCCGACCGTTCTGGTGGAGACGACGCCACCCGTCCGCTCGGAATACGACGCCTGGACGCTCGACGCTGTGCTGCGGACCAGCGGTGTCCCGCCTGAGGTCCTCCGAGAGCTGGCGCTGGCCGGGTTGACGTTGCAGCCGACGCCCGCCCAGAACGGGCATCAACACGTCGTGGCGACGGCTCGAGCCGGGTAGCGATATCTCTACTTCTTCCCAATTGTGTGTGTTTCGCATGGGTCGCGATGACCGAGATGAACTCCTGAGAGAGCATGACCCCGCGCTGGGTCTTGTCTGATGCAGGTCCCACGACGGTGCGAGTGAGTTCAAAACGGGCTAGTATGCATCTCCGGTGTGACCCGTTCAGATAGCCAGTCAGGCACGGGATAGTCGTCGGTTGTAACCCATGGCCCGCCAAAATCGAATCCAGACATATTCTCTGTGGCGGCTTCTCCAGTCATCTCGTCTGCGGAAAGCCCGTTTGACGTGGGGCTGCCGGCCGACGCTGACTGACCAGCGGCGTCAGCGTTCCAGTAGACATCCTCAACCGGGCCATTCTCGTAGTTTCGACCGACAGCGCCACCCACACGCTCTTCGCCGCTAACAGTCGCGGCACTAAACGAGGAAGCGACCCGACCGGGTGCATAGTTCGTTCCGACCAGTCCGCCGACTTCCGATTCGCCACGGACGCTACCAAAGACTGCTGAGTTTGTCAGGTTTCCAATACTGTTGCCGGCGAGACCGCCAACGTTGTATTCACCAACAACTGTGGCATTCACTTCGACGGCGGATATCTCGCCAACCCGGTAGTTGGCATTCGGCTCGGCAACAACGCCAGCGACACCGCCAACACGCCACTCTCCGCGAACACTCCCTGTAACAGTGACCTGCGTGATCGTGCCACTTGAGGTGCTGGCTACGCCCCCGACATTGTCCTGTCCACGGACGGAGACATTGCGGAGGTGGAGTCGCTTGATCGTTCCGCCATTGAGTGTCTTGACGACCCCACCGGCGCTGCCCGACCGATGGACAGTAAGTCCACGAACTGTGTGGCCGTTTCCGTCGAGAGTTCCGGAGAACCGTGGTGTCGGGTCGAACCCAGTTCGCCACGTTGCGTCAATATCCGAGACGAGTTCATAATTAGCATCAGAGTCGACGCCGATGCACTCAAGCTGGTGGAGTGTCTCGATCTGGTACGGGTTGCTAGCGGACCCATCGCCGCCTGCGAACGAAACGGCAACGCATTGATCCAGCGCATTAGGGCCCGGCATGAGCCGAGTTGGTGGAGTGTACATTTTCTTCTCGATATACTCCCAGTCGTCGAAGCCAGCGTCGGAGGCGGCTTCTGAGGAGTAGCTATAGTGATCCGAGGGAGAGTTGTAGTTCAATACACTCGGGTATTCGTCGAACGGAACGTCGGTACTGTCAATGCCATTGTATACATCAGGTACCAGACCTAACGAGTGCCCAAGTTCGTGTATGAACGTGGTCCCCATGCGTGTGTCGTCGACGGTCCCCGAAACGTGCATTATACCCACAGCGCCGCCACCATCGACAGACCCTGAGAGTGAACTCCGGTCAACCAAAATCGCGTAATGGTATGCTTGTCCGTTGTGGTCAAAATACTTTTTTTCGTATTCGTCTGTCTGCATACCTCCAAGCGTACGAGTGTAGGGAACCTGCTCACTCCTAATGAGATGGAGGTCGATTCCGTTCGTTCCATTCGGATTCGACACCGGTGCGTCGGCGAACTTGGACTTGATTAGCGCCCGCTCCTCGTCAGGAAGCGAGTAGCTCTTCATGTAGTCAATCTCGACGTAGACATCCTTGTGCAGTGGATTCGCGTCTGGATAGACGTCGCTGTGGACCTCCCAGCCATCAAGGAGATTGTCGCCATCGGTATCCCGAACGGATGGGTCAGTACCGTACTCGATCTCAGCACCATCAGCGAGTCCATCGTTGTCTGTATCGCGGTTACGTGGGTCGGTGTCGCGCTTCAGTTCGGCGGCATCAGCAAGCCCATCATTATCGGTATCAGCCGAGGTTGGATCTGTTTTGAGTTCAGTCACCTCACGATGATCATTGAGACCGTCACCGTCTGTATCAGCCTTGTTTGGGTCCGTTCCGAGTTCGGCTTCACGCCGGTCATTCAGCCCGTCATCATCGGAGTCTACCGATGTTGGTGTTACTGTCGATGTGGCAGCATTGATTTCGGTATCGGGTGCCGGTTCTTCGGACGGATTCTCGTTTACCTCAGTCGACTCTGGCTGGGTTGGCTCGTTTTGCCCTATTCCGCCAAGTCCCGAGCACCCAGAAAGCAATATAAGGATTGCCAACACAATTGCGATCACTTGGCCCGAATCCATGCTATGTTGTCACTTTACGAAGAAAATAAGCCTACCGACATCCACCACTACAGCCGCTTAAAAGAGCCCTCAACATGTATAGGGTGAAGAAGTGTCAACTTTATATGTAGTTATATTGATTGCCCTCTCTCATTGGCACCCCCAACTGCTGATCCCACACCATGACCTCATACCCCTAGTCAAGTAGGGGCCACTCATACGCCCCCCTCTTGCTGTCGTCGGCGATCTGGTGCGAGGTGTTGAGGCGTGAGCTGCACTGTCGAAGAGCGCAAGCGGGTTCGGCGGGCAGCGCGGGCGATTCGTGAGGAAGTGGCTACTGAGTCCGTTGATGTGCTTGCGCCAAGCGCGAGTCAGTACGGTGAATGGACACTTGATGCCGTGCTTCGGGATGCTGAGGGTGTGCCGCCAGAGGTGTTACGTGAGATGGCGCTCGCTGGGTTGACGTTGCAGCCGACGCCGTCGCAGGCCGAGTACCAGCACGTCGTTGCGACGGTATAGACAAGAGCTAACCAACAATGGCAGAGTAATACCCACAAATGTTGGTTAGCCGAGAACTGATTGGCTTCTGATCGACGTTTGTTTTCCACTATTTCACCAGAAATACCCAGTCAGTAGGTGTGCGGATTGATTGGAATACCAAACAGACAAAAGACGGAACTCAACTCATTCTTGGATACTGAATTCAATCTCAGTCTCGTTTATCGAGACGATGATGTTCGATCCCATCCGGAGATCGTATTCTTCGATATTAAATGGATACTCCTGTTCACGTCCATCACCGAGGGAAATTGTGAGCGTATAGTCGCCAGTCTCGGTGATGCCTGGATACACATTTTTCCTGTTACTGGGGTTGACCGCTGTTTCGCCTTCAAACACGGTTGAATCGCCTCTTACGACTGATACCGCCACTGTGGCTTGTTCCGGACTCTCATTATCGAGCACGACGAAGATGTCTTCTGCAACATCCGGGTCAGTCTCTGCGGAACAGCCAGCAAATGGAATCAGTAAGACCGAGAGCGACAACAGTGATCGTCGCTTCATCAACTGACGAGTGACCCGTCATCAGTAAATGTCTTGTCTGTACTGACCGTCCTGGCCGTGAACTACCCACCCAAGGCCGCCTGCTGTTTCTCAGGGGCGGTGTAGGATGGCAGAGTTCTAACCAACAATAGCAGAGTGCTACCCACGACTGTTGGTTAGCCGATAATCGATTGGTTTCTGACCGACGTTTGTTGCTCACCATCTCACCAGAGATACCTACTCAGTGAGTATACGTACTGGACAGGCGGCGTGTAGTCGCCGACAGAAAACTTATCACCGGAACCGAATTTTACCGAGCTACTGTGCCCTCCCGGCGAACGGTACTCCAGACAGGACTCGTCACGTGCAGCACGTATCTTGCGGGATGTGCCGCCCCAACCACGGACAACAATACCAGGACTCCCGCTTCATATACCGATTCCGGAACCTTTGGCGAAACTCCAGATGGCCCGAAGTCGTACCCTAACCGCCCCGACAGCCTGAATCCTGAAACCATCTCTTCGTACGTTCGAGAGTTCGAATATGCAAGAGTGTACAACTCGCTCCACGAATCCAATGCAGAAACCGTTTCAGTCGGATGTACGGGTGTGTACGATACTGCCGCTCATGACGGTCACTACGCCCTTGCAGCGTGTGGTGGGTACGCTAATTACGCCGATGGGGCCCACGCCGACCACGGGCAACGCCCGGCGGTCTACTTCGTCGGCGACGGGCTGACCGTTCGAGTTGAACGCCTCGACAATCGACACCGGAATTACAAAGACGTGTTTTCGGCTGAGGAACCAGATGAGAATGTCGAACAACCCGGTGAGGGCTCATCGGCAGGCTATCGAGTGTATAATCTGGATACAAACGCCCATGAACTATCGGTGACAGTGGATTTTCTCGGCGGACTCACTCCTGCTGAGGCATTTTCCACTGAATACACTCTCGCCCCTACTTCGGGTATCTTGCAGGATAGCGTTACATACCGACGGGGTGAGTATCGCATTACTGCTGAGCTTGCGAACGGATCCAGTACAGCAACGCGATGGACAGTCACGAAGGACGAAAACTATGGTTGGGGCGAGACATCGATTATCGTCGACCCTGCAGGTGGACTCACGATTCGCAAGCCGCCGTTTGGCAAGGTACGTTGATCGGACTGGTGGCTGATCGTTCCTGTTTTCTAATTCTTCGATGTGTGGTGCCCATTCGCTCTGTACTGACCGTACCGCACGCGAACTACTCACCCAAGGTCGGCCGCTCCTCCTGAGCGTCGACGTCAACGGTGCAGCGCATTACTGGGACAACTGCGAGTTCACCGTGGCTGTTGTAGCGGCTGACGGTGGCGCTGAGAAGGTTGTGCTGGCCGAAACGCCCTTCGAGACGCCTTCTGGGTGGTGTGAATACACGCGTGGGAGCGTGGGTGGGATGTTGGGCCGCATATTGGTGGGTCACTGGTCGGCGATCTCGTTTGGGGTGTCGAGGCATGAGCTGTACTGTGGAGGAACGGAAGCGAGTGCGGCGGGCCGCGAGGGCGATTCATGACGAGGTGGCTACTGAGTCCGTCGACGTAATCGCACCGAGCGCGAGTCAGTACGGCGAATGGACGCTTGATGCCGTGCTTCGGGATACTGATGGGATTCCGCCCGAAGTGCTCAGGGAGCTGGCCCTCACCGAGTTGACGTTGCAGCCGACGCCGTCGCAGGCGGAGTATCAGCATGTCGCGGCGACGGTGTGAATGCAATAGCCAGAATTATTCATTCTGTCCGGTTAAGAAACTCTCACTCATTTCTTGCGTCTTCAGAGTATGGCCGAAGTTGTTCATCTGAGCATTCTCTGGCCCGTCTTGTTAAGTGCTAATTTTCAGGAACACTCCAGTTGCTCTGATCCGTGTCGTTCCATCCATGTCTCTAGTCCTCGAAAAACTGGTGTCAGGTCAGTCACCATCTCTGTTTCTTCGTATTCCACTCGTGGTGGAATTTCGTCGTACTGTGTACGCTCAAGGAACCCAACTTCGACAAGTTCATCCAATCGCCGAGAGAGCGTATTCGGCGAAAGCCCAAGTGAATCCTGGAGTTCACCGAAACGGATGGACTGCTTGTTTGTAGTGGTGATCTCATTGAGGATTGCTAAGGTATGTGCCTTCCCAAGAAGCGAAAAGAGCGTACTCTCATCAACTCCTTCACCCCGTTTTGATTCTGGACTACCTTCACCCTTGGTCATTAACGACACTACGAAATTGGTAGTAATGGATGTTCCGAAGAGCAAGCCCCTCACCAGAGACTACGAGAACAGAGTTGGCCACGTACTTCCGGATTCAATTGTGGACGAGTTTGATTGGGGGTTGATAGCTTTACTTCCACTCTCGGTAGTAGCAACCAAGCTCCTAACTTGGTCGCTTTTCACGACCCTCCTCATAGGCTGGGCCGGGAGACCATTGATGAAAATCGGAATCATCGGTGCAGGAAATGTCGGGAGTACAGCCGCTCAAAATTTCGTTGAAGCTGGTCATGAGGTTATGCTTAGCAATTCTCGTGGGCCAGAAACACTCACCGATCTCGTTGACGATCTGGGACCCAACGCTCATGCGGGGACCGTCTCTGAGGCAGCCGATTTTGGCGAAGTCGCCATGGAGGCAATTCCGTTCAATGCATACGAATCCCTGCCCGCAGACACCCTCAGTGATAAGATCGTTATCAGCGCCTCAAATTATTATCCAGGACGTGATGGACTAACTGATGTAGGGGAGACACACACGGACCTCATCGCGGATCATCTCGAAGAGGCAAGGGTGGTCAAGGCATTCAATTCGATCTATTGGGAAAACCTCCGTGACGGACAGCAGTTTGAGGCTGATCCGGATGATCGTCTTGCGATCTTTATTGCCGGGGATGATGATGAGGCGAAAAATGTCGTTTCGGGTCTTATCGAAGATATTGGATTTACTCCCGTGGATGCAGGCCCACTCACTGAGGGAGGGCGTCACATAGAACCGGGTTCACCGATCTATACTGCGTCACTGACCGCGAGTGAGGCACGGACCCGGTTAGCGGCACTCAAGGCCACAGTGGCTGCATACGAAACCGGCTATTACAGCTCTTCACAGAAAGTTACACTCCAAGAACTGGCCAATGAATTAGACATGAGTGAAGAATCTCTCTCAGAACATCTTTCTCAGGGGACAGAACAACTCATCAGTCAATATCTGAATTCATTCCCTTTTAATTAAGCCGCACAAACTCTACCGTTGAACTCTTTGTAGTCATGTGATTCGGTGGAGCTTTTTTCACCCGTTCCGCGGCTTCAGTATACGAGTGGTTGACCAACGATATAGGCAGCTAAGCCCCGTAGTTGGTCTGAGATTCGAGTGAGCTCGGACACATCAAGCGGGTTGTCCAGGTGCTAAACCAATAAGCTGGATGTCCGTCGCCGACGCAAAAGAGTTCGTGTACGAGCCCGTCTCACGGAAGCCAGCGAATCCACCGGCCTCGTCAACGGCGACCGGCACAAACGTCCGGATAAGGGCGGTGGCCCATTCATCAAGATAGTAGCCCGCAAAGAGGTCAGAATTCCGGTAGGGGGACCCGAGTGTGGCCTGCCTCATAGGTGAATACTCTAGACGGTAGCAGGTACGCTAAAGAACCTATGGGAAACCAGCAGGCCGCCCTCCGGCAATAACTGACAATCAAGCGATGGAAACGATGCTGGAAAGTCGATGGTGTCGGACAGGTGTCAATGGCTAACCAACAGTGGTCCAGTACCCCACGAAGCGTTGGTTAGCTCTACTCATGTCGAAATCTTTGCCGCCGCTGCGAGTCTTGAGAGGATTCTGCTCAGAGACAGTCTACGCTGTGGATGTCCGCTCATCCCAGCTCGAAGAAGTTCTCTCGCATGGGCCAAGATTTATTATAAACCAATTTTGGATAGAATCCAGTCCTGCTGAAAGGTGTCTTGGCTACAGCAAAACTGGCTGTATAGACCGTTTACCCGCTAATTGCAGAATAGCAATTGTATCAAGCCGACTACCTCATATTGAGTGTGTTATAGTCAAACCCGCAGACGGCGGCGCTTGACCGTCTATGGGGCATACTTTTAGTACAAATCACACGTACATCTGAGATACGTTCACGCGAAAGACGGGCTGACGCCCGCTAGCGACACTCTCCTACCCGAACAACCCTTGGAGAGCCATCGCTATCGCTCGTGAGCGTCGCCCAGTGTGCCCGTGCTCACCCAGACACTGGCGCACCAGTCAGCCACCAGGGTATCCCGCCAACGGACACAGGACCCTACGACCTGCAGTTCTGTGTCGCTGTCGGTGCGGGAGACAGGGACCATCAGCCACAGCTATGCACAACGACACATCCAGATCGCTCGCATCGCCCGCTCAATCCGTCGTCGACGCCACGGAGAGAACATGAACAGCGACCAGTACGAACTCCTCGCGAAGACCACGCTCGTCGTCGCGAAGCTGCTCGGCGCTGTCGTCGTTCTGACCCGACTGTACGACCTGCCGAAGGCCGACCTCCTCGGCGTGCTGGTCGTCGCGACGATCGGCTTCTCGACGGTCTCGACGATGGCGTGGATGTCACGGTGATCGTTTCGTTCGAAGTGCGAGATTCTGTTGATGACTCGCTGGCAGGCGTTAACGAACTCCAGCAGGCCGGTGTGTCGGTGTTCGTTTCGATGTCACCCACATATCCTACCATGGACGAGGACGACTTTCA
>Ga0207772_100156_pt1 | contig 64515 bp, 63 predicted proteins | sample A23M3SouthBayCA_2_FD_187750 | JGI IMG/M metagenome (GOLD analysis project Ga0207772, IMG submission 187750) | Aerobic enrichment media microbial communities from Eden Landing Ponds, California, USA - A23 M3 (2) (SPAdes) | ecosystem: Environmental > Aquatic > Marine > Unclassified | place...
GATGTGACCGCACAGACTGCACGGAACGCGATTCAGGAACTCGAGGCACAAGACATCCTGACCGAAACAACCGGGAAGGAGCGGTATCAAGAGTTCAAGGCTGTCGATATCTTCGACATTCTCAACCAGCCGCTGGAGTAGAAATAACACCGGGTTGCCACTGACAATGACTACGGTTCCGGGTGGCTAATCATCATGGAAGCCAACTAGTCTCGCTTTGTATTCATAATGACTTTTAACAAATACCAGTAACACGTTGATATATGAAGCGGCGAAAATTTGGACTTTCACTGTTGACTGTAAGTTCTGTCTTGGTTTCTGGCTGTAATTTTGGTAGCGAGGAAGAAAATAGCACTGAAGAGAGCCAACCGACTGCGGAAGAACGAGAGCGAAATAGCGAGACTCCAGAGAGGGCTACCACGGAAGCCACTGACGACGCCCCGACGTTCGACGCCGAGACAGACACTGATAGTATTGTGTTGCGGCTTTCAGACCTTCCAAATACGTTCGAATACAGCGGTGAGAGAGATATTGTCACAGCTGAACTGGAAGAGGCTGAGCAAGAGCAATATGCTGCGAAAGATATCGTTCGCCAACATTCTCGAAGCTTTCGACAATCAACCGACTCAGGCGGGCCGGCGCTCGTTTACTCAGAAGTAACAGTATACGAAAGCATAGATGACGCAAATGCACAACTGACGGAGACGGAGTCGACATTCCGGGAGCAGTCTGCCCGCATAGAGGCCGTCGAGCTCGCTACTGATGTGACTGCAACGCAGATCCGGCATGAAAATGACAGAGGGAGTCGGAATGTCTTGCTGTACTACCAGCGGGGTAATATGCAGTTGCTCGTAATCGTCTCCGGCGGTGAAGAGTTCTATCCAGATTTGGCAGAAGAGTTGATGATAGCGATGGTCTCAGATATATGAGCTATGTCGAACTGTGATTGCGCAGACTCTCAAGCCGCTCTTGGATGCGAATTAACGCAGGGTCTTCTGCTAAGTTTTCGTTTGCTTGACCTGCGGTATCGAGAAATTCTCGTGCCACCGTTTCTACCTCAAAAATAAACGCATCGGTTCCAATGTGTACCGTCTCGCGTCGTTCGTCTGAGGTACGATCCGTTGCCTCAACTGCTACTTTGTCAGCACCAACTGGAGAGAGAACGATATCCTTGTTTTCCAGATATAGCGGAAGCGTACACTGGGATCCAGACTGTAGTTTACTGGCACATCTTAGCAGTTCGTTGATGAAACTGGCGACAGAAACCACCAGTTCTGGGGTGCCAAACAGCGACCGGAGTATATTGTCTCCGGTAGCGTCGTACAGGCGAACGTACGTCTCGGAATGGGGATCACCGCTCTCAAGCGTCGCATGGAACTCCTGGTCGAAGTCAAACTCAATATTCATTTTAGGTATCGCGGCTACGACTCCTAGTTCCACTCATCACTTTGTTTAGCATATGTATCTACTGCCGGCCCTTCGAGCGGATAGGCAGTGATAATGCGGCCGTTCTCGTCGACTACGACTTGCATCTTCTCGATTCCGTGTTTGTTTGGACGGTACACTATTTTTGCGAGATCACCCTCGTCGGCGGGGAACGATGTCCCCTTTTTCTTGATTGCCTCCTGCACCAACTCCCGAACGTCGGATTTCGACATCCGATCCGGTAACTTGTGTGCTGGACGACCGTTCTTCGCAGGTACCGTCTCCCCTGTGGGGAAGTAGTCTGTCTCATCAGCGACCTTATCAGCTGAGCCAGTGACGTGCCGGTCAACGATGTGGTCCCACCGCTGCGTTTCCAGCGTATATGTCGTGTCGTGATATCGATATGCGGATTTGAGATTCTCGATGTTGGTTGAAGAGTCCTCGGCAACTCGGACAACCGCTTGCGGGTCGGCACCGTTGTTCGAAAGTCGCCGGGCCTCGCTGAGGGATGCACCACTGTCTGCCACTCGCTCGATCTGCTGCGAGCTGAAGCCGGCCCGTTTGAGCCGGACTTTGTTGATTGATTTCCGGATTGTGGTCTTTGTCTTGGGGTCTTTGATTTTGTCAGTGACTTTTGAAACTTTGTCACTGCCGATCTTCGAAATTAGAATTTCAGCCCATTCATCGACTTTATTCGGGACGTTCCGAACGAGAGAACTGGTCACTTTGACTGCATCACCGATATCCTCAGCTGTATCCAGCGAGAAGCTCCCTCCAGCGACAGCAACGCCGGCGCCGGATCCGGAGGTGACAACACCGATAATCGTCCCGGCTGAGCCAGCGGTACTCACCGCCGCTCCACCACAATCGAGCCCGTTCGTGGCGAGTCCATCATTTGGTGCGAGCAAGCAGTCTCGGATATCCGCTGGGGCATCCACTACTGGAACGACGCTAAGACCAAGCCACCCAGCATGGTATTCAAGCGTTTTCGACCCCGAAACCCCCGTTTGGACCCCCACCTCACCGAGGAGCGCCCCCTTGTTCGTATTGTCGATGATTTGCCACTCATCGCCAGTTGTACCCTCGGTGTTGACGGTGATTGTGGGGTCGTTCGCTCCCGCTGAGACGGTTATCTCCTGTCGGTGGATAGATTCCCCGTCCTGAGTGATATCAACAGTATACGATTTCCCCACGACAAACGAATCGTCGAAACTGAAGGTCCCGTCAGAATCGATGAAGGCTGGCTGTCCGTTGATTGTGACAAGGCCATCTGAGACAGGGTTCCCCGCCTCATTCACCACCGTCCCTGAGATCGTTCCAGTCTGCGCCAGTCGGACGACGGTCGTGGTACGTTCGCCCGTCGCCACATCGACGGTCTTGGACTGTCCACTCCCGCTGACATCCGGATTTGTGACCTTCACCACCTGTTGCCCCGGAACGAGCGACGTAAACCGGGCACGCCCCTCGGAATTTGTCTGCACGGTCTCGGTTTGGGACAGAGGTGAGACATCCGCGCCTTCAACAGGGTTGCCGTCGGAGTCAACCACCCGAACGGAGAGTACTGTATCGGTATATGCGACTCGGTGTCTGTGCGAATCCACGAGTTCGCCGTCGGCCGTCGTCAGGTCGAACTGCACTGACCGGTCGGTCTCAGTCCCATAGAGTTCAGCGGTGAACTCGACGGTGGTCTCTGCACCAGGAGCGAGTGTGATTGATTTACGCTGACTGTCCCGAATATCGATCCCGCTTGGCTCGGCCATCGTCAGGTCGAACGAAGCCTCCACATCGCCCGTGTTCCTGACAACGACTTCCGGGGCGATCTCATCGCCGGGCTGGTACTCACTGGGGACGTTATCGACCGACACAATTGCCCCTGCCGGACGGGTGAGTCTGGCATCGTGAGCCGACCGCTGACCCGCCTCAATGGTGATCGTTTTTGTCGTCGTGGCGTATCCTTCATGCGAAATCTCGATCTCATATGTGCCGTCCGTGACATCTGAGAACTGAGCGGTACCTGCTGAATCAGTCAGTGTTTGCTTCCCGTCATCGAGGGCAACAGTCGCATCACCGACAGGCTGCCCGTCGGAATCGTACACGTTCACTGTGAGCGTGCCACTCGTTGAGACTACCTCGAAGGCACTCCGTTCGGACTGGTCGTCGATCTCGCTCTTCGGGTCGCCACTGTCGCCGACCGACCAGACGGTCACCATCGCGTCGTATTGGCCGGGGGGAGCGGTCGCTGGAATCGGCCAATTGAGAACAACAGACCGTTCGGCACCCGGTCCGAGCGTAACTGTTGTTTGCTCAGAGCGTTCGTCGTAGGTGGTGTCAGTCGGTCCAGTTGCCGAATGGGTGACGACGAACGTTTGCTCGGAAGAGCCTGTATTTTCGACCGTGGCAGTTACTGTGGTGGTGTCGCCTGACTCGTACTGGCTTGCAGCTATTTCGACATCTGAGACAGTGACCCCTAGTTCCTCGGTTAGCTGAAAGTCAACACGCGAGGTCTGACCGTCAGTGACTGTTACCGACTTGGGGCCGGTACTCTCGTACCCATTCATCACCACCTCAAGTTCGGTTTCACCCGGACGGACTCGGTCATAGCTAAAGTAGCCATCAGCATTCGTGCGCGTCTCATTCCCGTTGTCCCGGTAGACCGTCGCACCCGAGATGGGATTCCCGTTAGCGTCGGTTACGCGGCCGCGAATGCTCCCAATTGCCCCTTCCGCAGCTACCTCCCAGCCAATTGCCGAGCTGTACCCACCTTCTGTATCGAATACCTGGGCCTCAACTGTGTGTGACCCCGGCGATTCGAACTCGTGTGACCATGTTGCCGTATCGTCGAGTCCCTCGATGCTTCGTGACGTCTCGACATGTTCGCCATCGATGTACCACTCTACTCCACCGAGATTCCCGTCCGCATCTTCCGCCGCAACGTGGAACTCAACCGAATCATCGACTGGCACCGACAGGTCGTCCGAAGGCGATATCCGCTCTGCAGAGGGCTTTGCGTTCACCTTTGTGACTTCGAACGAATCCAGGTCCTGATTGGAATCGTACCGGTCGTCTTTGTCACTATTGTGGAAGACGCCGGCACCTGCGCTCCAAGTCCCGTCTCGTGCGTCAGCCGGTACCGTTGCAGCAAGACTGACCGTGTCTGTCTCACCGGGTGAGAGATAGACAGAGGTGTCCTCGCCAGTAATCCAGTCACCGTTGGGGCGCTGGATGCTGGCATCCACGTAGAAATCGTGCGTCGTATCACCAGTATTCTCGATGGTGACTTCGACCGGCACCTGCTCGTCTGGGCTGTATGTCCCGCCCTCAGCAACTGTTCGGGTGATGCGGGCGTTCGTCGTCGGCTCCTCAACGGTGAAAGCGTCTAGATCTTGGCCGGAGCCGTACCGGTTGTCTTTGTCGCGGCTGTGGAAGACGCCAGCACCGGCACTGAACGTGCCCGAACTGGCATCCTCAGGTATCGCTACATCGATCCAGACTGTTCCTGATTCTCCGGGAGAAAGGTCCACAGTACTGTCTTCACCAGTAACCCAGTCCCCGTTGGGGCGTTGAATGCTGGCGTCAACGTAGAAATCGTGTGTCGTATCGCCAGTGTTCTCAACGGTAACCTCAACCGGCACTCTATCCCCCGGTCTGTATGTGCCACCCTCGGCAATTGTTCGCGTGATGCGGGCATCCGTCGTTGGTTCCTCGACAGTGAATGAATCCAAATCCTGCCCGTAGGCGTACCGGTTGTCTTTGGCACTACTGTGGAAGACACCTGAGCCCGCGCTCCAAGTCCCGTCTTGTGCATCGTCCGGAATCTGGGCGTCGAGGAAGACTGTTGTCGTCTCGCCGGGCGAGAGATAGACAGTCGTGCTTTCACCGGTGATCCAGTCGCCGTTTGGACGCTGGACACTGGCATCTACATAGAAGTCGTGTGTCGTGTCGCCGGTATTTTCCACAGTAACTTCGACCGGCACTCTATCCCCCGGTCTGTATGTACCACCCTCGGCAACTGTCTGCGTGATGCGTGCGTTGGTCGTCGGCTCCTCAACGGTGAACGAATCTAAGTCTTGACCATAGGCGTACCGGTCGTCTTTGTCACTGCTGTGGAAGACACCCGAACCTGCGCTCCAAGTTCCGTCTTGTGCATCGTCTGGTATGTGTCCATCAAGTGTGACCGTGTCTGTTTCACCGGGTGAGAGGTAGACAGTCGTGCCTTCACCGGTCACCCAGTTACCGTTGGGCCGCTGCACGCTGGCATCCACATAGAAGTCGTGTGACGTGTCGCCGGTATTTTCGATAGTAACGTCAATCGGAACCGCATCCCCCGGTTGATAGGTCCCTCCGTCTGCAGTGGTGTCAACTATTTGTGCGTCTGTTGACGGGGATTCGACCCTGAAGGAATCTAAATCCTGTCCATAATCGTATTGCTCATCCTTTGCACTTGTCTGAAACACGCCAGAACCAGCGCTATAGGTACCTTCGATGGCGTCATCCGGGATTCTAACATCGAGCGTCAGAGATCTCGATTCGCCTGGATTGAGGTAGACTGTGGTCCCTTCACCGGTCACCCAGTTTCCGTTCGGCCGTTGAATACTCGCATCGACGTAGAATTCCTCGCTCGTGTCCCCCGTGTTTTCTACGGTAACATCAACTGCAACCGTCTCACCGGGAAAATAGGTCCCACCTTCGGCTTCGGTAGCGGTTATTTGTGCCGCCGCAGTCTGTGCGAGTATTGGTGAGTTCTGAACACTGGGTGACGCACTATCCTGAAACTCAACAGCCCCAGCCACTGGAGTCATCAACAGCAAGAAAACTAGCGTAACGCTCACGCCCATCTCCCACGCCCCTTTCATTGTATCTAGGTCAATCCAACAAAGTTCAATTATTGAAAATGTTTTGGTTGGTATACGATAGTAACTGGATAATACAGGTTCGCGCGAGATCGGATGCTTGTAACCGGTCTTCAGCGATCCCCGATTCGACGTGGCTACAAATATCTGAAAAACTGGAATCCAGCCGTTTTAGCTATCATTCGTCCAGTTAGCTATCAAACGAGTCAGAGAAGCAACCGGTCGTCATGAACGGACCAAGGGACCACATCCAGCCGGAGTATGAAGTGCTAGCGGTCGAAAACAGTATGGGGCGGAATAGCACAGACTCACTGAAACGGGTTGTCCGGCTTCGACAACCGAGTAATATCCGGAATCACATCAGAGTCATCATCGAACGAATACAGATAGTCAATTTCCTCCCGCTGCATGTACGCGACAATGGTTGCATCGCCAAGGGCGAGCCCGTTGTACGTTTCGAACAGACCAAGAGCGTTGGTAAAGTCCTTCTGTGCCGCGTGGCGGACCTCAAACCCAGCAGACTGATTGAGCCGCTCATACGTCTCGACAGCCGTTTGCTGGTGCTTTGTGTATCCAATTGAGCGTTTCGAGGGCAACGTAGTTTGTTACATGCCCTGTCGGTAAGACACCATTATCCATCCCACGGACGATCTCCATAGCGATATCGTGGTGCTGGTCATCGGCATCTACCATTCCAATAAGAACACCTGTATCCCTGTGCGTCAGCAGCGGTCCGCAGTTCGGACAGGGCGCGGAGATCATCGTACTCAGGAACGCTGCGTCAAGGTCGTTGCACAGGAGCGCACAACCTTCGGGATCGGCAGTTGGCGGTACCCTTCGAATCGACCACGCGGTTTCTGGCGTGGTGGCCCGACGCCCGGGAGTGCGTACAAGTGGGCACTGGAGCCTGAAGCGTACGAGCGGCGGCGTGGAAGGGGAAATCACAATCAACGACTTCAGCGTGGACTGATACCGTCTCTCATGCAGCCGTCATAACCCCCTCATAGCACCGGGCACCGAGTGTGATCGGCGTGCAACAAATTCCCCGAAATCCGGAACCACCGTTAAACAGTGAATTCCAACGCCTTATAGCGATTCAACACAGCCTTCGAAAGTCAAAGCCGGCCGACAAAGCGCTATTTTACAAAGCTGTCTGAGTAGTCCCGTTCAGCGTATTCCGGATTCTCCTCGATAAACTCTTGAGCGAACTCAAAATCCTCCACAGGGAAGAAAACCTACCGATGTGAGTCCTCAACCTGCAGCTTGTTCTGGAAATCGATGTGCTCCTTCTCCGTCAACTCTTCACGCTTCGACTTCACGAAATACTCTCTTGGATCGTATAACGCCAGAACAAGATCCGTGCTTAACGGGACGTGGATCTTAGACCCTGGCCGCTTAATCCCCTCTCAGGATCAGGCTCTGGGTTGATCGGGGGACATCGACTCCTCTTCTTACACCCAGCACACCTGTATCGAGCACATAATGGGGAAATAGCGGCTTCTGGAACCGCTCCTGTCAGAAATGCCCTTACAACCGGTGTAAGATGGGCAAGGATCTACGCTGGAGGGGCGAGTAGCTTTATACTATAGCACGAACATGCGTCGGAAAAACCTCTGTTTCTAAAGTCTACACTGATCGAATTTTTAGAATATCGCTGGCGTCCAGTATGGTGTTATAGCAATGGTGGGAGGATGGTCAACCAGGGGAGAGTCGAACTCCCAGCGCCCGGCGATCCGGTTGCGCCCGGGGAGATTTGAACTCCCGTCCTCCCGGTTCGTGGCCGGGCGCTCTGCCTGGCTGAGCTACGGGCGAACCGAATGCCCGTGTAGCAGGAAACACTCGAAGAAGAGAGAACATAAATTCTAACCTTTTGTATGCTACTGGTGAATATATCGCTTAGTAATGACTGGGTTTACAATTCAGCATATTTCTCTCGCTTTGCTCATTTTTACCGCCGTACTAAGTTTGCAAGGATACATTTTCAGGGTTCAGACTGGAATCCGGGAGAGTGTCGAGCAACTTGACGATATTCTCGTGACAGGGACTTCGAAACTCAAGCCAATCGTGCATAGCCTGAGCTACCGACCTTGGATATGGCCCTCAAAGAATAAGGTCGAAGTGAAATTCTACAATACCAGACAGTCATTGGCATCAGTATCGTCTCCACATACTGCTCCACTCTGGTGGCTAAATGATACAGAACAGACACAATTGATGAAAGCGCTGAGAAATCTCGATGGTATCGAAGCTGCCAAAGTGACAAAGGAGGGCATCCTATTCACATCCCGTTCAAACAATAGTGCGAGGATCAGAAGAGCAACACAGAGCGTAATGCGAGTTATTCGGATGTCCTACGAACATCGCAAATAAAGAGAATTATGACATGGTCATAGCATGCCAGAAGGGGCAGAAAACCTGATACCAGACAGATTGTTGGAGATACCGATATGAAGAAGGGGAGTGGCGTCCCGTTGTTTGGCATGCGTCAGACCCCACTGTTTCCACTAATAGGATTACACACTGAGAAGGAGTGATTGGAAGGGGACACCCACACCCCACTATTTCCACTTAAACTAGCAAGATGCGTGGGACAGAACGAGCTGTCGGCTTCTTTCACTAGGATGAGGCCCTACAACAACACGTCTCTAGCTCTGCTGCGGTCTATCTATGACGTCACTAATATAAAATTTCTCATATCAAAAGTTCATTCTCATTAGTGGCATCTCTTTTACTGTCTTTTACTGGAAATAGTGGGGGAGGGTGTATCGATAATTGATAGGGTTCGTTCCCACTTCCGTACTGCGATTACGTTCGACCCGCAGATATACTGGAAGCGGTGGGGTGTCTAATATTTATAAATGCCCAGTTACTGGAAATACTGGAATCCGGTGGTCCCGAGTACCTGTCACCACTCATCACCTGATGACTGCAATTTACTGGAAATAGTGGGGTGTGTCCAGTTGACTGCAACGCTCTATTTACTGGAAACAGTGGGGTACTTCTTCACATATGGAGCTTAGTGGCATCTATAGTAGCAGTTAGAAATAGTTGCTCACTTTTGGGATTGTGAGTTGGTCGAGAGCGGTATCGATCGCTGTGGTCAGCTCGTCGGGTGAGTCAAAGAGGCGGTTGCTAAGAGACGCTTGAAGCTGTCTCCAGCACTCCTCGACAGGATTCAGTTCCGGCGAGTACGACGGTAACGTCATGAGGGCGATGTCGTCACGGGCCGCTAGGTCCGTGACGGCCGACGCTTGGAAATACGGCGCTCCATCTAGGACGATGATCAAATTATCTTCGAATTCTTTGCATGATGTGAGAATGAAATGTTTCGCGTGTTCGGCGGTGACGTATTCTTCGAATCGGGAGAAAAAGCGATCACCGTTCTCGGTGATCGCGCCAGCAGACACGTCCAGTCGCGTTGGCTAGAGAGTTCTACGGAGGGCCGCGTGCCGCGCGGAAACCACGCGGCACGCGGCTCGACTTGCACGGATATCTTCGTTTGGTCGATACAGACTACGGTGGCGTCCATCTCCCGCCGCTTTTTTTGAGCACATCGTATAACTCTTCTTGCTCGTCTTGGTCAGCTTCGGCGGCTGAACGGCGTGGTTTCTGATAGCTCAATCCCGCTTCTTTCAGCAACCGCCGACAACTCGGGATTGAATACTCGACACCGTACGTTTCGTCGAGATAGCCTTGGGCAAGCGCCGGCGTCCACGCCGGCGCGTCAATCCCGACCTCGCTGGGTGGGTCGTGAACAGTTTCTTCAAATTCTTCTTGATGTGTTTCTGAGAGTTTTCGTTTTCTCCCAGTTCGCTTATCATCAGATACAGTCTGCTCAAGCGACTCGTCGGTGTCGAGTCGCTTGAGCCAGCTATAGATTGTCCGCCGCTGAACGTCGTACCACTCGGCTAACTCAGTTTGCGAAACACCGTTTTTGTACGCAATTGCCGCTGAAAGCCGTTGTGTCGGCTTCTTACCGTCCACGTTGTCGAGAGCATCTTGCAATTCCTTGACCGAGGTCTCGTCGAGATGATTCACTATCTTCTACATTACATTATGGGCAAAAAGTTCTAACGGTTACTATAGCTGGTCTATGGTAGAAATCGCCCACCTCAATAGTTATAGAGAATTGATTGATTTGGATTTTGTGGAGCGCGAGCGGACACCCGGGCCAGCGATGGCGTTGGGTCTTCAATCGCACGTTGTGGGACTGTCGCTGTCGAATACCGTTGAATTCCTCGACTCGCTGGGTGTCCAACGGTCGCGGAAAGCGATTTACGACTGGGTGCAGAAAGCCGATCTACAGCCCGAATCTGGAAAATCTCCGAATCAGATTGTGCTCGACGAAACAGTAATTCTGGCTGTACGCCGCTGCCGAGCCGCAATTGAACGAACTGTTCACGTCCGGCTATTTGCGACGACTACGACCACCCTCACAGAAATTTGTCCTGCGCGAACTCGACAAAAACACAATGTCGAAACTACCGCCTTTCTCGTCGATGGCACTCAACACCTCCAAACAGCACTGCAACGAGTTGGACACCGATTTCGGATGTGTCACCAAAGAAACTGGAACACTATCGAACGGATTTTTCGAGAGCTGAGGCGTCGAGCTCGTCGTTTTCGAACTGCTTCAGCCACGTCAAACCGGAAACAGCCCAAAATTGGTTGCAGAGTTAAGCCCGCTGGCACAATGCTACTAAAACCACTACTACTGGGGTGTGTGAATCGTTTTATGACACCTGAAATAGTACTACCCAATCTATCTGTTACGACTCGTGATATATATTCCAGCATCAATGCAGCCAGTGGGAGTCTTCAACAGGATCGAAGGCTGTGAGTCTGGATTTATGCTTACAGAAAATGAGTACATGCTTCTGGACGCTAATCAAGCCGATGCAGACGGGTTCCTTCCGTATAAGATTGTGCGGCAACTGCTGTCCTCAATTGTCCTGAACGAACGTAACTGGGCAAGGTGCCTCTAACAGTAATTGCTGTGCTAGGCTGCCGAAGACGACTTTCTCGGTGGGTGTCCGTCGACGGTCACCGACCACGAGCCGGTCGGCGTCAACCTCTGATGCGAGGCCGAGTAGTGACTCGGCGGGTTCACCCACTGCGCCACAGACGTCGTACTCGATCCCGTCTTCGTCGAGACGAGCGAGCACTGATTGAACTGTTTGGTGTTTTGCAGCGATTTCGTCTGGTGAGCCTCTTTCAAGGAAGTCGTCGTACTCCGACTCCGAGAGAATCTGCGGGTAGTTACCCCCCGAAATCGGTGGAATTGTCGGCGAAACGCCGTCAGTATCTTTCGAAATGGCGTGGGCAACCACAACATTCGCGTCGGTTGGACCGGCAATCTCTACGGTAACGTCGACGAGGCGGTGGACCCTATCTTCGTCCGAATCGCTAACTGGGAGCAATATCGTCTCGATTGGCACGCCTGAAAAACGACTTTCCAGATATAAAAATCACCCGTTTGAAGAGGATTTTGTTCGACACACTGCTGCCGGCAATCAGTCCGGCTAACTACAGAGCGGTTCCCTACGGCGACTCCGGATTGTTTGGCTCTACCGCAGTCACTGCTCGTTTTCAGTCATCGGACGGCGTTTTGCTCATCGTCGAATCGACAGTGGGCCGGGTCACGAACCAAGCTGTCACGAGCGCCCCAGCAACGATGAGTTGGGCATACCCGACGATTCGAAGCATCCCCACGCGCCCGAAGGCGTCAACGAGTGGCATCGGCGCGAAGGGAGAGAGTGCGAATCCACCGTACGTCATCATCGTGATGCCACTGAGCGCCCGCCCACGGACTTCCTTCTGGACGACAGATGCGACCCAATCATTCACTGTGGGCATGACGAGTCCGAACCCTATCGCGCCGGCGATGATGACGCCAGCGATCACTAGCGGGGCGGAACTGGCCGTCGTGAACAGGAGGAACCCAGCGCCACCAGCGACGAATGCAATCGTCATCACCGTGATGTGCTCGACGTGCTGTTTGATTCGGCCATACAGCGATGCGGCGACGACACCGGCGATCATCACGCCCGAGATGATCAACCCGATCTGTGAACCGCCCACGCCGAGGGAGCCTTGGAGATAGTACGGGACCTCGATCATGACGAGGTTCGTCGCCATCATCCCTAGGAGCACGATGAGGTAGATTCCTATCACGAGCTTCGCAGGTTCCTCTCGGATGATCTTGGTGATGGCTTCGAGTCGACTGACCTCGTCGCCTCCTTCTGCCTCCGTGAGTTCGGGTTCAGGAAGGAACCGGATGATCGGCGGAATAAACAATAGCGCCCCTGCGAAGACGAGGAAGATGTACCGCCATCCGAAATTCGAGGCGATGTATCCGCCGAGCGTGGCAGCAACAGCACCGCCACCGGCTTGCACTGCACCATAATACCCCATGACCGACTCACGGCGGTTATCCGAGTAGTAGTCCGCGATGAGTGTCGGCACCGTCACCATGAGAGCACCGACGGCGATACCGTCGAGAATACGCGTCGCCAAAATCAAGTAAATAGAGTCTAGGAAGAACGCAGCGCTAGTCCCGACACCATAGATGATGACAGCAGCGATCAGGACGGGCTTGCGTGCATACTTATCGAGTAGGTACCCCGTGAGCGGCGCCACGATGATCACGACCCACGCGGATGTCGTGCTGACGAGTTGAGCAAGTGTCTCGGAATTTGGCAGGTGGGAGAAGGTCTCTTGGATCGCTGGAATTGTGGGGTTGATGAGCGCGCCGGAGAACGACGGAATAATCCCGATCAGGACCAGCGTCCCGAGCAACGGCCAGTGGAACGAGTTGGAGTTGTCTGCTGACATACTTATCAGAACCGTGTATGGTCCTCCGAACAGCGATTGGTTGCCAGTCGACTCTCTGAGTCAAGCAGTTGCATACGTATAATCGTTTACCCATAACCATTATAAATATTTTTCTATCGGTCCGTGCGCGGGTACCCGTCCTCATTGGCGGACACCCAGGTGAGTAGGAAACCTGCTGTCGCCAGTGACCTGAAGTAACGAACCGGGATACTGGCCCGATATGGCTGCTAGCACGTTTGTTTACGCTACACCTCCCAGTCGTCGAAAAGCAGCCACGCGTGTCGGACCTATAATGATAATCTATATACGCTTCTATGCGTATCGGTTTCGTATGGTTCGACCAGCGCTAGTGCTCCCTCCAGAGCCTGACAAACGGTGGCAACTGGCAAAACAGATGGGCGTTACCGATGCCGTCATTCACCCACTCGAGATCGGCGACGACAAAACGACCTGGACCTATGACGAACTCCGTGGGCTGCGAAACTGGCTCGATGACGCCGACCTGAATTTCTCAGTGCTGGAAGGGAGCGTGCCCCTCACCGACCGCGTCCGTCTCGGACTCGACGGCAGAGACGAGGATATCGACGAGTTCAAACAGTTCCTTCGGGCTTGCGGCGACCTAGGAATTGCCGTCGTCTGCTACGATTGGATGGCGGGCGTCCGCTGGGCTCGTACTGAAGCCCACATCGAATCTCGTGGCGGCTCCTACGTGACCGGGTACGATAACGAGAAAATGCAGGGCGGACCGACCGTACCGGCGTCCGAGCGAACCCACGAGGAGATTTTCGAGGCATTGGCGTATTTCCTGGAAGAAGTCGTTCCCGTGGCTGAGGAGGCGAACGTCAAACTCGGTTTGCACCCGGACGACCCACCACGGGAGTCCGTTCGTGGGGTTCCCCGTGTCGCCAACAGCGTCGAGAACTACGAACGGATCCTGAACGTCGTCGACAGCGAACACAACGGTATCACGTTCTGCCAGGGCAATTTCGCCGCGATGGGTGCGGATATCCCGGCAGCCATCCGCCAGTTCGGTGAGCGGATCAATTTCGTCCACTTCCGTGACGTTGAGGGCGACGCCAACCGCTTCGTCGAGACATGGCACGACGACGGGCCGACGGACATGCACGCAGCGATGGCAGCCTACGAGGAGGCCGTCGATAGCGACGTTCCGATGCGACCCGATCACGTGCCGACAATGGCTGGTGAGGACAACTCGAATCCCGGCTACCACACGAAAGGACGGCTGTTCGCTATCGGCTACATGCGTGGCCTTCTCGATTCGGTTGCCTGAGCGACGTCACTTCTGCCGGTAAAGACAACTCTAATATCGCAGTCTTGCTGTATTTCAGACACAGCATTCCAGACTGCCATGCAATCAGATAGAGCCATACTCCCTCCAGAGACTCGCATCGGTCGGACCGCACTCACGGTAGTGGACCTCACAGCGATGGTCGACTTCTACCAGGATATCGTCGGCCTCACCGTACTCAGACATACCGACACGACAGCCGTTCTGGGTGTCGAAGAAACTCCATTGCTGGTCCTTGAGGGGGACTCTGCAGCCCGTACACTACACCGTTCGGGTGCCGGCCTCTTTCACAACGCGTTCAGAGTCCCAACACGTGAAGCGCTGGGGGACGCGTACGATCGTATTCAGGAACACTGGCATCTCGGGGGTGCGTCCGACCACGGCGTTAGTGAGGCGCTATACATCAACGACCCTGAAGGGAACGGAATCGAAATCTACCGGGACTACCCACGTAGGGAGTGGCCTCGCGGCGACGACGGCCAGATTCAGATGGGAACGCACCCGCTTCCTCTCAAACCAGTTTCGGCAGCTTCAGCGGGCGGCTCAGATCTTCCTGCTGGAACAGACCTGGGGCACATTCACCTCGAAGTATCCTCACTGGATGCATTCAGCTCGCTCTACGAGGACATCATTGGGTTCGAGAGACAGGTGGAGCTACCGGCTGCACGCTTTGTTGCTGCCGGTGGCTACCACCATCATATCGGTGCGAACACGTGGAACCGACGATCCAGGCCAGTCGCCGGCAGAGGGCTGGCCTGGTTCGAAGTACTCCTTCCCGATACGGAGACACTCTATGCCATCCAGGACCGTACTGCTAGTAGCCACTATTCAGTCACCGAGACTGACGACGGTATTTCGATCACAGGTCCCGACGAGATAGAGATACGATTCCGGGCCTGAGCAGATCACCGGCCACTCGGACACGCTGATTTTCAAGCGGTTGGTGTCACAGTGAACTAGGACTCAACAGGGTCTCCAGACCAATTCACTCGGCCTGAATTGACTGGTAGAAGTCCCGGAGGACGTGGAACGCCTTCTTTTTCCGTCCGTGTTGATCGACGACACCTTTCCGGTTGTACCCGCGCTGGTACTCATTCTGACGCATCGGTGCCCGGAAGTCGAAGAGGATCCACGGTGACAAGCCGGCAATCTGTTCGTTCTCCACGATCGCTTGCGTCTGCTCGCGATAGATCGCCGCCTGATACTCCTCGGTCCAGCGGTCTTCCTCAGTCCCGTGGTTACCCCACTTGGCGCCACCGCCAGTTTCCGAAATAACAACCGGCGTTCCGTCGGGGTCGTCCTGGAACTGCTGCATATCGTCGGCATCGCCGTAGTACCAGCCGAAGTATTCGTTGACACCGACGACGTCGAGGTGGTCCTCGAGCGGGTCCCGGATCTCGAGGCCGTCGTCGGACTCGTCGACGAAACACGCAGCAGTCACGAGTCGAGTGTCGTCGAGACCCCGGACGTACTCGGCCATCTCAGGGAGTACATCGTTGCGGATCTCATCGTTGTGGTCGGTCTCGTTCGCGATCGACCAGAGCACGACTGACGCGCGGTTCCAGTCACGCTGGATCAGTTCGCGCAGTTGCTGCCGATAGAGCTCTTGGATGTCTTCGTCGCCGAAGTTGATGTCCCAGTAGGCCGGAACCTCCTCCCAGAGAAGAATTCCTTCCTCGTCTGCCGTCCGGGACATCTCTTCAGTGTGGGGATAGTGTGCGAGCCGTGCGAAGTTACAGCCCAGTTCGTTGATCCACTGGAAGCGAGTCTGTACGTCTTCGGTGTCGAGTGCCCGCCCCTTCCCAGCGACTTCTTCGTGCAAGGCGATGCCACGCAGCAACACTTTCTCGCCGTTAATCAGAACGTCACTACCCTGAACCTCGACGTCACGGAGGCCGACGCGGTCGGTGACCGTGTCGTCTCCGTACGTGAGTTCGATTTCGTACAGGCGCGGGTCGTCGGGACTCCACAGTGTCAGTTCATCCCGATCGATCGAGAACGCTGTACTGAGCCGGCCATCCCCGTCAGTAGTGAGCGATTCGTCGACATCGAGTCCCGGGAACGAGACTGTGCCTGTTTCGTCTACGTCGGGCCCGTCGAGCCAGGCGTCGACTCGAACGTCGACGGCACCGTTGTCGACAGACGTTTCGACCTTGAAGTTTCGTAGGAACGTCTCTTGGACGGAGACGAGGTCGACCGACCGATTGACGCCACCGAAGTTGTACCAGTCGGTGCTCTGGTTGGGGATACCGTCCTCGTAGCGCTTGTTGTCCATCCGGAGAACAATCACGTTCTCGCCGTCTTGTAGGTGATCGGTGACCTCGAAGCTGAAGGGTGTGTATCCCCCTTCGTGCTCGCCGAGGCGCTCGCCGTTGAGCCAGACTTCGGCCTTGTAGTTGACCGCGCCGAAGCGGAGGAACGTGCGATCCTGTTCGTTGATATCGGCACGGTCGAACGTTCGTGCGAACCACACCCATCCTTCGAAGTGACGGAACTCGGGCAGCTCCTCGCCCCAGCTCGACGGGACATCCACGGAGTAACCGTCGTAGATGTTGAAATCGGTAATGTCGTCGTTGCCCGAGGCACTGGGTTCGTAGATCGACTCGAAGCTCAGTGCTGGTTGGCCGTCATCGTCGGGCAGTGCCGCGACATCATCGTCGTCGTCCTCGATGAAGTCGTCGAAGTAGTCCCGGAACATCTCGTACTGGTCAGGAATCGCCTGCCAGGTTCCGTCAAGGGAAGCTGTCTCTCGGGGATAGGCTAACAATTGCATCGATTGTAGGTGACGGTATATCTGCATATAAAAGTTTGGTGACGAGTCACTATTCCACGCTGTATGGCAGTTGCTGGTTCACTGTAGATAGTCCAGCCCGTACCGAGAATAACCGATACATGGGTACAGTTCTTCGTCAGTTCGACACCGGTTCGACACGCGGTTCGAATCTGTGGACGACCGCGTCGCCTGTCGCACTGTCGAAGAGGGACCAGTTACTCGACTCGAGGCTTACTGCGCTCTCAGGCTACGGAGACACTCGTGATGTCAGGTGCGTCCAAGTTATAACTGAAAAGTGATTGCTTCAGACACCACTGAATGCGGAGAAGCCACCGTCGATAGGGATCACCGTCCCGGTCACGAACTCGGACCCTGGCGCAATCAGCCAGAGGACAGTCGTCGATAGGTCCTCTGGGTCGCCGAACCTGCCTTGCGGGGTGTGGTCGATGATCGACTGGCCACGGTCGGTATACTCACCAGTTTCCTCGTCGATCAGTAGGTACCGGTTCTGTTCGGTGAGAAAGAACCCGGGTGCGATCGCGTTCACGCGAATATCCGGTGAGTACTCCTGGGCCATATGGACGGCCAGCCATTCGGTAAAGTTCGAGACGGCGGCCTTCGCGCCGGAATACCCCGGAATCTTGGTTAGGGGCGTGAACGCGTTCATCGAGGAAACGTTCAGGATCGTCCCCTCCCCCTGATCGGCCATGTATTCACCGAAGGCCTGCGAGGCGAGCACCGTCCCCACGAAGTTGACGTTCACGACACTTTCCAGGCCCTCCTTTGGCAGATCGAAGAAGGAGGTGTCCGATCCCGTAGTTGCGTCGGGGTGATTCCCACCGGCGGCGTTGACGAGTATGTCGATGTGCCCGTATTCGTTGACGACCGTCTCGGCGGCCGCGTCGAGTTCGGCACGATCGAGCACTGACGCTGGAATTGTGATGACATCGATGCCCTCTTCGGCCAGTTCGGCGCGTGTATCTTCGAGTTCCTTTTCGCCGCGGGCGAGGAGCGCGACCTTGCCGCCGTTCTCACCGATCGCTTTCGCCATCTCGGAGCCGAGGACGCCCGATCCACCGGTTATTACGCAGACCTTGCCGTCGATATCGAAGCTGTTTGGGACAGTCATCGTGGTCTACCTTTCAGATTGTAGTGGAGATTAATGTATGTTCTGTGTTTTTGACGAACGCAGACGAGCGGAGGCAAATCGTGTCGTATGGTCCTTCAGCGGAGCGGAGTGTACCGACCGTCCAGTCAGAGTGCCCCATCTCTACTACTCAAAACCGTACAGCGTCTTCGGCCTTTTGTAGGCTAGGTGCGTCGCCAGTTGTTCGGCGTGTTCTATCGGCATCTGTCCGCGCTCGACCATCTCTCCGAGCACGTTCGAGAGAACACGACGGAACATCTCGAATCGAGAGCCAAAGGACATCAGCTTCCGTGAATCACTCACCATCCCGGCGTGGTTCGCGAGCAAGTCGACACTGCCGACCTGCCGTAACTGCTCGTCCATCCCGAACGGACTGTCGTTGAACCACCACGCGGGGCCCACGCTAACGTTCGGGAACGCCCGCGACAGCGTCGTGAGCGACGGATAGTGCGTCGGATCGACAGTATAGAGGACGATCTCGGTCTCGTCGTCGAACGTGTTCAGGTAGTGCCGGAGGTTATCTGTCAGTTCGATCGACTGCGTCGAGACATCGCCTCCCGCGTCGGCGCCCACGGTCTCGTAGAGTGAGTCACGGTAGTCACGGACAGGACCTATATGGAGCTGTGTGACCCAGTCTTTCTCTGCGTTGAGCTTCCCCACTTCTTCGAGAATGAAGGCCTGCAGGTCTCGAATCTCCGTTTCCATCAGATTCTGTCCGTCTCTGGACCGTTCGTAGAGGGATCGAGCACGCTCTCGACTGACCGGTCTGGACACCGGTTCGGTTAGGCTGAGATCGCTCGCCTGACAGCCGTGTTCTGCAAAGTAGTCGTGTGTCTGGGCCATCGCGTCCAGGAAGCCGGACAGAGTGTCCGTCTGGATTCCGGTGACCGATTCCAGTTCATCGACGAACTCGCCCCACGACCCACTGTCGACGTGGAACGCTCGGTCGAGTCGCCATGTCGGTCGCACGTCGAGGCCATTGATTTCCTCGGCTACACGCTCGTGCTCGGAGAGCGAGGACGTGGGGTCGTCTGTCGTACAGAGGATTTCGACGTTCATCGTCTCGAGTAGTTGCTGTGGACGCATTTCACGAGACGACAACTGTACCTGGGTCTCTTCCCAAATCTCCTCAGCAGTTTCCGAGGAGATCGGTTTCTCGATGCCGAACTGGCGTCGCAGGTCGAGATGGATCCACTCATAGGTCGGGCTTCCCGCGAGTTCGGGGAAGACCTCTGCCAATGCCATCCACTTTTCCTTGTTCGGGGCATCGCCAGTGATCTTACGCTCGGGGACGCCACGCTTCCGCATCACCGACCACACGTAATGGTCTGTTGCCCCCTCTACCTCCCAGATATCGTCCCAACCGTCGTTGGCGACGATTTCGGTCAGGTCGGCGTGACTGTGCGGATCGACTATCGGGAGATCTCGGATACTGTCGTACAGCTCGACAGCCGCCTCCGACTCAAGGAGGTAACTGTCATCAATGAAGCCCATATATTTGCATGGCCCATTCGGATATAAATATCTAACGACAATTTGGCCTTGTCGAAGCAGGTGGTCAGTAGTCTATACGATTTGCTCTCAGCGAATCTGGTAACTGAGGACTTCATACCACTATCATACGGTGTTGCACGGGGTGGTGGTGTGGACGAGACAATCCAGTCTATCCACTATTTCCGGTTGCTATGCGCTGTGCACGCGAGGATTACAAGTAGAACGGTGCCCCTATGTTCTCGAGGAGCGAACTAAGAAGCGAGACATCTGTCTTAGCGGCGAACTGCTGCAATGGAGGGTCGATATCCACTTATAAATAACAGGCGTACACCCGTTATTTGATTGTTGATCGTTGGTTTCACAGAACTTTCGCCGAACTAGAAAGATCAGGATAATCGCCAGAAAATAGACATTTGAGGCCATGAGACAGCCGTTTCTTATTTCGTGAACAAAGATATTGGAAGTGGCTGTGTTCAGTGGAACTTCATCTCGCTCAGGAGTACTGCGAATCCTCGTCGAAATCGGGTCTCGGCCACTAGAATAACAGATGTACGCATATTATCTTATTGCTGAATCGATGGTGAGACTCCGGATACATGCTACCATGAATCAGGCTTCCCAACACGGAATGATTCCATGCCTGATCGAATATGAATAATCTATACGACCAGAATATAGGCCACAGATGGTCTGAAAGCCAGGATTCGATAGAAGAGAACAAGACATAAGTGACGCCACACCGTTGTTTGAGTTATGCCAACAAACACGCCGCGGAAAATAGAGGCGGTCCGCAAGACCTGCCGGATCATCGATATTCTCCAGGAACGGGGCGAGGCTGGTATCACGGAGATTTCCGAGGCGATGGACTTCTCGAAGAGCGCAGTACACGGGCATCTCGCAACGCTCGAAGATGAGGGGTTAGTGGTGAAAGACGGCCATTCGTATTATCTCAGCCTTCGTTTCGTTGATATCGCGGAATCCATCAAAGAACAGATCGCTAAACGCGAGATTGTCAGGGAGCAAGTTCGGACGCTTGCCGAAGAAACTGGTGAAGTCGTTCACTTTGGTGCAGAGGAGAACGGTCAAGTAGTCTATCTCGCCAAATCGAAAGGCGACTCCGCTGTCGAGACGGCATCAAAAGTAGGCAAGCGGATGCCGATGCACTCGACGTCCCTGGGGAAGGCGATACTGTCCGAATTACCCCGCGAGGATGCAGAGCAAATAATCGAACAGCACGACCTCACGGCACGGACCGAACACACTCTCACGGAGCCGGACGAACTTCTGGTGGAACTGGACGAGACGCGTGATCGTGGGTACTCGATCGATGACGAGGAGAACATCCCGGGCGTTCGCTGTATCGGGATGGCAGTGTCAGATCCCGACAGAGGCGTCTTCGGGGCTCTCAGCATCTCAGCACCGTCTCAGCGAATGTCCGAAGAGAGAATTCAGGACGACCTCTCTGAGAAGGTCGCACAGGCAGCCAACGTAATCGAGGTCAATTCAATGTATTCGTGACCGCTGGGTTACCTCACTGACTGACTGGGACCCTCACCAAAACATTTGTATGTGGGTATCTGATACCTACGCTCGATGTCCGAGAGCTACAAGAACTACGTAGGCGGTGAGTGGGTCACTGCCGACGCTGGCGAAACCTTCGAAGTCATCGATCCAGCACAATCCGACGAAGTCGTCGGGACGTATCAGGAATCGAGCGAGACAGACGCTGTTGCAGCAATCGAGGTCGCCGACGATGCACAGCACACGTGGGCGTCCATACCGGGACCCGAACGGGGAACGGTGCTCAAGGAGACAGGCGAACTGCTGGCCGACAGGAAGGATGAAGCCATTGAGACGCTGGTGCGGGAGGAGGGGAAAGCATGGTCCGAAGCTGCAGGCGAGGTCCAGCGAGCCATCGATATCTTCGCCTACTTCGGGCAAAAAGCACTTGATCTCGGCGGCATATCCAAAGCGTCCAGCAGCCAGGATACGGAGCTCTACACCAAAGTTGAACCGTTGGGGACTGTCGCGCTCATCACGCCGTGGAACTACCCCATCGCGATCCCAGCGTGGAAACTGGCACCAGCCCTCGCAGCGGGGAACGGTGTCGTCATCAAGCCTGCAACGGCTTCGCCCGGCCCGACACGCATCATCTTCGAGTGCCTCGACGCGGCTGGACTCCCGGACGGGGTCGCGAACATGGTCACAGGCTCTGGATCCGAGGTCGGGACGCCACTGGTCGAACACGACGACATCGACGGTGTTTCGTTTACCGGTAGTACGGCTGTTGGGACCCATATCGCAGAGACTGCCGCCTCGGAAGGGAAGCGAGTGCAATGTGAGATGGGTGGAAAGAACCCGACTGTCGTGATGCCGAGCGCGGACCTCGATGGAGCGGTCGAGATTGTCGCCAACGGGGCCTTCGGGACGACCGGCCAATCATGCACTGCTGCGTCTCGGGCGATCGTGCACGAGGACGTCTACGAGCAGTTCGTCGAGAAAATGGTCGAACGCGCTCAATCGGTCGATATCGGTCCAGGCCTGGATGACCCAGATATGGGGCCACACGTTTCGAGTACCGAACTTGAATCGACACTCGAGTACGTCGACATCGGGAAAGAGGAAGGTGCCACCCTCGAAACCGGCGGTGCCCGGTTGACCGACGGAGAGTACGAGAACGGATTCTACGTTGCTCCGACCGTGTTCTCCGACGTACGCAACGACATGCGCATCGCACAAGAAGAGATCTTCGGCCCGGTTTTGTCCGTCATCGAATCCAGTGGGTTCGAGGATGCACTGACGTTAGCGAACGACACTGACTACGGGCTTTCGGCGAGTATCGTGACTGATCGACTCTCCGAGGCCGACAGGTTCGTTGACCGTGTCGAGTCCGGCGTCGCAAAAGTGAACCAGAAGACGACTGGACTGGAGTTGCACGTTCCCTTCGGTGGGTACAAGGACTCCTCGACGAACACGTATCGGGAGCAGGGTGACGCTGGTCTCGACTTCTTCACTTCGACGAAGACCGTCTATCGGAGTTACTGACTCTCTCGCCAGTCTGTCGAACGGTTCGACCGGTGAATCGACCCTCTCTGTGGCCGCCTCACCCGTGTTGTCGGCGGTCGATATCAGAACCATGGACAGTTTTTTATATTAGAGGTTAGTGTATCTATGTAATGCCACTCGGTATCGATAACGTCAGAGACCACCTTAGAGGTGTGGCGGTCGGTCTCTTGACCCCGTTCGACAACGACGGCCAAATCGAACACTGGAAGATCGAGAAGAACGCCCAGTCACACTACAAGCAGGGGATTCGGACGTTCCTCGCCGCTGCAAACATCAGCGAGTACCACTCTCTCTCACAGGAAGAGCGGGTGGATGTGACGGAAGCGAGCGTCAAAGGACTCCCGTCCGATGCCTGTGTTCTTGCTGGTGTCGGGGGGAGTACGTCAGCAGCACGCGATTTGATTCAAGCATACGATCGCATCGGCGTCGATGCGATGATGATAATGCCACCAGATCACACGTACCTGCACGAACGTGGATTGCTGGACTACTACCACGAACTAGCGGATGTAACCGAGACACCCCTCGTACCGTATGTCCGTGGCTTCGATCCGTCTGTCGACTACCTCGCGGCGCTGTCCAGAATCGACGCTGTCGCTGGCATCAAGTACGCGCTGAAGGACCCGATCAAACTCGGTGCTGCTGTGAGTAGGGGTAATGAGGATGTCGTGTGGGTCAACGGCTTGGCAGAGCCGTACGCAGTCTCATTCTGGGCCGAAGGTGCGGAAGGGTTCTCCGCCGGCGTGAGCAATTTCAGACCGGAAGTCGGGCTCGCGCTGTTCGAGGCGCTTTCCGACGAGGCCTGGGAACGCGCCCGGACACTCCGGGACATCTGCTTGCCCTATCAGAACTTCCGTGACCAGACCGGCCAGAACAACTCGATTGCAGGAGCTATCAGTGTCCCGGCCGTAAAGAAAGGTATCGACCTCGCTGGGATGCATGGCGGGAACGTGCGTGAGCCGATCCGCCCTCTGTCGTCTTCGGAAGCACAGCAGGCTGAAGAGCTCTACAATCAACTGGACGACGATATCTCACGGCTGATCGAGTGAGCTATTGAAGGACAAAAAGCTAACACAGAAGACACCGTACGTTACCATATGACACAAAATACAAAATCCGACGTGAAATCACTCCCCTTGCGCAGTGGGCTCCGAACGCGGACCCTCTCAGACGAACGCCTTCGGTTCTGCCGGCAGATCGGCGTCGAAGACATCTTCCTGGACCATCGCGACCCGCGTGGCGACGTCTTCGAGGACGAGGGAAGCAACGACAGCGAGACGATCACCATCGACGAAGGCGTCGTTCCGTCTGTCTCTGAACTAGTACAGGCACGCCGACGCGCCGAGGACGCAGGGCTCCGCCTGATGGGGATCCAATCGCTGAGTTACAACGTATACGGGAAAATAATGCTCGGCAAAGACGGGCAGGAACAGCAACTCGAGACGATCAAAGAACTCATCCGGAACGTCGGACAGGCGGACATCCCGATTCTTGGCTACCAGTGGAATCCGCGCGGGGTCGTCCCGATGCGCACCTCACAGACCGTCCGTCTGCGGGGCGGCGCGCGGGGGAGGGGCTTTGACATCGAAGACCTCTCCGAGCCGTACGAGCAGGCCCCTGATGTCGAACGGGAGTTTGAGGAGTCGGAACTTTGGGACAATTACGAACAGTTTCTCGAAGCGGTCCTGCCTGTCGCAGAGGAAGCAGGCGTCCAGATGGCACTCCACCCTGCCGATCCACCGACGGTCGAGCAACTCGGTGGGATCCCCCGTCTATTCCGGAGTTTCGAGGCATTCCAGCGAGCAATGGATCTCGTGCCAAGTGACAATCACGGACTCAAACTCTGCCTCGGGTGTTTTTCGGAGATGCCCGATATGGACGTCACCGAGGTGATCGAATACTTCGGTTCCAACGACGACATCGTCTTTGTCCACTTCCGTGATGTCATCGGCACCTGGCCGGATTTCACGGAGACGTTCGTTGATGACGAGCGGAGCAACTTCGATGCACTGGATGCAATCCAGGCGTTGCAAGATGTCGGGTTCGACGGTGTAATGCTCCCCGACCACGTTCCGGAGATAATCGACGACACCGAGTGGGGCCATCGCTCGCGTGCCCACGCCATCGCGTACCTCAACGGCCTGCTAGCATGTTCCCGACGAGGATGAGCCGGAGGTCCATCAATCGCTGAAACCGCCTGCATAGCAATACAGAAAATCTATGAGAACACATCGCAAGATTATTTGATGACTCAACCGATGTTTGCCCTATGAACGTTCTCGTTACCGGAGCCTACGGTCGGTGTGGAACTGCCATAATCGACCACCTGCATGAGAGTTCGGACTACGATTTTACCTATCTGAATCGCTCTGACCGGCCTGCAGACCATCGTTACGGCTCGTTCGACACCTACGTAGCCGATGTGTCCGACTACGAGGCGATCCGTCCCGCGTTCGATGAACAAGATGCAGTAGTTCACCTGGCGGCATACCCCTATACTGACGGCGACTGGTCGGATGTCTTCGAACCGAATATCCTCGGGATGTACAACGTCCTGGAAGCTGCACGGGACGCAGAAGTCGAGTCCATCGTTTTTGGGTCCACCAACCATGTCCAGGGGCTGTACGAAGCCGAGCTAGCACCCGACATCTATCAGCGGGATCACCCACTATTGCTTGACTATACTGACCCCGTGCGTCCGGATTCACTTTACGGAGCGACAAAATCCTTCGGCGAAGACATCGGCCGGTATTACGTTGAGGCGAAAGAGTGGCCCCGGCAATTCTACGCGCTCCGGATTTGTACGGTCCAGTCGGCTGCCTACGACAGTCCGTACGGCCCTGCTGAGCAGCGTGTCGAACAGGGTGAGATCACTCGGGAGGGTGTCGACTACCAACGGTCGGTGAACCGAACGAAGGCAACTTGGCATTCCCGGCGAGATTTCGCGCACTTGATCGACTGTTGTCTGCAAGACTCCGATGTGACCTACGGGATATTCAACGGAGTCAGCGACAACGACCGCCGTTGGTTCTCTATCCAGAACGCCCGTAATCAACTCGGATATCAGCCGCAGGATAACGGCGAATTGTGGGACGAATCACCCCACAAATGAACAACAGCCCTTCGCAGCAGAAGCTACTCACACGAGAGAATGAACACGACGGTTGGACGAAAACAAAAATGAAAACGCAATCCAGCATGGCAGTAATCGGGACGTATAGCGCTGCAACCGAAGCCGGACTCCACACCATCTCAGTCGACGGCGATACCGGAGCGATAGAGCAACTCGACTCCGTCGTCGCAGGCCCAGATCCGACATTCGTCACAGCACATCCACAGGGAGACTACATCTATGCTGCAGTTAGATCCGAGCCGGAAGGGGAGATCAAAGCCTTCGAGGTCGACGAAGATACCGGCAGGTTGGCTCTGATCAATAGTGTCGAAAGTGGGGCGCTCAGTCCGTGTCACTGCAGTGTCGATGCGAGAGGCGAATACCTATTTGTTGCCCACTATACAGGTGGGGCCGTGTCGATGCTTCCGATCGAAGCCGATGGTGCTGTAGGAACACCGACGACAGTGATAGAACACAGCGGCTCTGGAACCGATCCCGATAGGCAGTCAGACCCACATCCTCACTCGGTCAACCCAGGTCCGGGCAACGAGTACCTCTACGTTCCAGATCTCGGTGCCGACCAAGTTGTCATCTACGAGATACGCCCCTTTACGGACGATATTACCCTGCACAAAAAAATAGGGACTTCGCCGGGGGCTGGTCCACGGCATTTAGCTTTCGGCCCAGACAGGCAGTACGTCTACGTCATCAACGAACTGGACTCGACGGTCACCGTCTTTGAACGAACCCATGACGGCGGCCTGAATACGCAATCGAAAGTCTCCACGGTCCCTCCTGAATTCAAGGGGAACAACAAGACAGCTGAGGTAGATGTGCACCCCTCAGGCCGGTACGTCTTCGCCTCGAACCGTGGTCGAGATACGATCGTGGCCTTTGCTGTAGATGGAAACGAACTCCACCGCATCGGTGAGACAGCGACTGGAGGCCAATGGCCGCGACATTTCAGTATCAGCCCAACCGGGGAACATCTCTTTGTCGAGAACCGGGATACGGACGAGGTAGTCGCCTTCGATATCGACGTTACGAATGGCGACCTGGTGCAGTCCGATGGGCGATTCTCTGTATCGGAACCGGTTTGTCTAGAGTGGATATAACGTTCGCAGTAGGGCCAATCGTTGGTAGTTCTTGTTGTATACAACCATCAGCCGGAGAATTTTCGCTGCAACTGGAGAGACTGCAAATAGTCCTTGGACGACCCGTATAAGATGTTTGTATACGATCATATTTGCTATCGAGTGATTACGTCATCACCAAATTTATTCTATTAGCTCAGTGATTAAAATTTTACTTATTACTAAACCCATCTAATTGTATACAACTATTGTATATGTACTCCTATCACAGGTGGATCTCGGTACGTTACTGTTCTCAGGCTGTACTCGGTTGGATACAGGACTATCAAGTGCTTTTCAGAAGTCCATTTGAGCCGTTCAGAACCAATGACAGCGCAAAATTTAAATATTAAATGTAAAAACGGATAATTAACATGCGTTCTTCCCGAACACCGGGCGACAGTAATGAGAGAACGACGGGCGATACTGAACTCGCTGACGAACTCTGGCAGTCGTACAATAGCGCCATTGGAGAAGATTTTTCCGACGCTTCAGAGATCGAAGCAATACGACACGAGCGTGATTTTTGGAAAGCGATGTTCAATAATCTCGTCCGTGATTTTCCGCAGGGAATCCTTGTCACGACAAATGACGGGACACTCACCCATTGGAACGACACCCTAGCGGCTGATTTGCAGATCTCCCAGTCCGACGCGCTCGGGGAAAACGCGTATGACGTGATCGGCACCGAAAACAAGGAAGAAACGCTTGCTGAGACCGTTGCTCGCACAAAGCAAGTGATTGAAGAGGACGAGATCCGGGAAGTGCCATCTACGGACGTCATTTTCCAGAATTACGGTGTTCCGCTTCGTGCACCGGGTAGTACCGTCGTGGGTGCATTCGAAGTCGCCGCCGACGTTTCGGCACATATTGAACGACAGCGCGACCTCGAATCACTTCAAGAGCGCGTCAGTGGATCCGTTCAAGAACAGTTAGCCGAACTCTCCGAATCGACCGATAAGTTCGTATCGTTCGTTGACGATGCCGAATCGTTTGCGATCGAGGAAATCGAAAAAATGGAGCAGATCTCAGGTGAAGTGTCACAGCAATCAGCAACTGTCGAAGAAATCGCCTCAACGGCCGAGGAGGTCAACCAGGCCGGACAGCGAGCACGAGAACACGCCGACACTGGAGAGGAAGCAGCGGAGGCAGCCATTGAACGGCTAGAAGACGTACAGCGACTGGCAGACAACGTCGGGTCCACGATTGAGGAGCTTACCGCGCAGGCGGACGAGATGGACGAAATTGTGGAAATAATTCAGAATATCTCCGACCAGACGAATATGCTCGCGCTGAACGCAAGCATCGAAGCAGCCAGGGCCGATGGTGTCGGTGACAGTTTCGGTGTAGTCGCGGACGAAATCAAGTCTCTCGCCGAAGAGTCGCGTGAACAGTCTGCGGAGATTGAGACAATGATCACGAATGTAGAATCAGCAACAAAAAAGACAGCAACCGAACTTACGGAAACGGTCAATGAGATCGAGGTCGCAATCGACGCAGTGTCTGAGACCGTTGATTCCTTCCACAAGGTCCGAGAGTCCGTTACTGAGACTGCCAGCGGGGCGCGAGAAGTCGCTGCTGCGACTGACGACCACGCAGAAAGCGCCGAAGAAGTCGCTGCAATGGTTGACGAAACCGTAACGAACCTCGAACGACTGAAAGAACAGATATCCGAGCTAAATACCGTCGCGACTGATCAGTATCAGCAGGTCGAGGATATCGAGGCAACCGTCGATGATTTGGTGTAACTACTGCGACCCGTTGGCAAGCTAATCGAGTGATTTTCCGAGGCTTCGTTCAAGATTCGGTCGGTTGGAACGGGCCTGACATGCTTCGAAGCCCCGCACACCAGTAGAACTGGACCCGCAGCACTCAAAAGACCAGACCTATTAGAACCGGATAATGAATCAGGATCTCCTCGCGATATTGTTTGGCGATCCGTTTGCAGTGATGAACACGATTGGTTTGATTGCATTCGCCCTCGTTGGATCATCCAAGGCAATCCGCGAGGAGTTCGACATCCTTGGAATCACTATTGTTGGCTTGGTAATGGCATTTGCTGGCGGCGCAACACGAGATATCCTCGTTACACGCGTTCCATTAGCACTGCAGGCCCCGACCGAAATCAGTCTGGGACTGCTTGGAGTCGGGTTAGCGATTGCACTTAGTGTCGTCCTCTCCTCTCCGGAGACACATCCAATCACGCTCGTCGCGGATGCTATCGGGCTTGCGGCCTTCACTACAACCGGCGCTATCGTCGCTACCGGCGCAGGTGTTTCAGTGTTCGGTGTTATTGCAATCGCGACGATCAATGCAGTGGGTGGTGGTGCGTTTGCCGATATTCTTCTAGACCGATCTCCGTTTATTCTTTTTGACGATTTCTATGCCACTTGTGCAGTTATAGGTGGGGGTGCGTACTTCGTCACAACGACTATCGGCGTCTCTGGGAACACCGCTGCTGGAATATGTGCGATTGTTACCGTGATAACGCGGTTAGTTGCAGTCACTTACGACTGGGGCCTCCCTACGCTACAGAGATTCGGACTAGTCAAGTAGCTCAGCATGGTCGCTGTGTCGACGTATGCCGGTAAGTCGCTACACCGAGCCGTATCAGTCAGTGACATTGGTGCCTTTTGTAGCTCCCGGTACCCCGCCATCGGTTGTCGGATCAAGCGAAATCGCTGTCGGTTCCTAGAGGTATGTCGTGAGGGTATCAGTCACGGCCTCCAGCTGTTCGAGCTGCTGCTGGTACGCCCACGCCCCCGACTCGACGACGTCGCTGCCTCCCGCTGTTTGGCGGTGAGCGGAGAGGATCGACAGTCGTCTGTTCCGGTATCGTGCCGTCGGAGCGCTGTCGGGTCGTGAGCCGACATAGACTGACTCGTTCGGTAGCGGATTTCAACTGATCGACGAGTTCATTGATGACCGTCCGGTCCGAGACGTACGTCTCGACAAGAATCGCCTCGTCGTCTGCACGCTTGATCCGGGGCACACAATCCTCCATGCGGTCTGCAACTCGAATCTGCCCACAGTAGGAACACGTCTTACTCGTGTTCTCCTCGTCCACATGAACAACGAGGATGCCATGTTTTCGGCCTTGTATTCGAGTAGATTCGTGAGCCGGTCGAACTTCCATCCGTGGAGTTTCTTGTTCCCAACCGCACCCCCGTTCTACGAGTCCCTGTTCTCGTCTTCGCGGATGTCGCTGAGGTCACCAACTGCTAACTTCTCCACACCTCCTTCGACACACCGTTGCATGATGTGCTTGCTGAAGGTGTGGAGGAAGTGGTCTTTGCGTCGGGAGAGTTTTGACGATCTTTCAACGAACGTTTTGACGGCCCGTTCCTAATTTCAGTCTGGTATTCCTCACGTGTAAAATAGTACTCGTCCTACTTGTACTGATATTAAAAACAGAATCCGTAAATTGGCCATTGAAAGGATGGTACCAATAATAAGATAACAGGTGACGAAAATAAAGCGGGTATTTCTAGACTTGAGGAACGTCAAATTTATAAAAAGCCGAATTTGAGACGAAATAGATGAGCCTTAGCGAAAACTAAATAGAAGAAAGTAACCCGATATCGAACGTGTCGACAGGAACAGGGAGAGTTAGAAGCGAATCTTGACGAACGTCGCTCAACGCGCTCCAAGCATGAAGCGGCAAACCGATTCCTAGTCGCAGACTATACTGACGACTTATTGCCTACGAGTCGTCCAGGAAGGACGACACATTTGACTGATAATATGTTGTCCACGGTAACGGCGAATAACCCGACAGTGAAATGTACATCAACACCTGTGGGAGCCACACGTTGCTGATGCGACGGTAGTTCTCATCCCTCTGGGGTCCTATAAAAATAAGTTCTCACATTATCCCAGAGCGTTCCAACTCTGGCGCGAGTTATATCGCAAACCATGGCAAACCGCTCTCAAACACGCTGTTTGAGCGACAGTATGAAACCAACAATGTGTACAAACGAGTATCTGAGTTAAATAGCGACATTGGGAGTGAATAAGCAGGAACGGTAACCAAAGGAATAATACAGATAGTGCTGCGACAGTAGAGTCTGGATGGGCCAGAGCTTAGGGGCTGTAGCTTTGTCAGAGGCTATCGCAGGTCATGGATCAGTTACCGTTCCAGCAATAAACTCATCATTACCCTTGTATATATAATCTCCGATATTGCACTATTTTATATGATGTCTTCACTCTATACAGATGATGTATCAGATGGCGCTTGTCTCTGTGATTTAGTCTGTCGAGTAGCATCATATGATTGGCCGAGAGCCCGAACGTGATGTTGGACGGACCTGTTGTCGTTACCGGCCTTGCCAGGAGGGGTCTCGGTCATCAAAGAAAGCCTCGATACCCTCGTTCTTGTCCTCCGTTGCGAACAGCTGTGTGAAGAGTTGTGCCTCGTAGTCGATACCGTTTTTAAGATCCATCTGGGATGCGGCTCTGACACTTTCCTTTGCGTACTGAAGAGCGAGTGGACTCTGGGTGGCGATTGAACTGGTAATCGAATCCACGGAATCGTCGAGCGCTTCCGAATCACAGATTTCATCGACAAGCCCGATTTCATATGCCTCGTCGACATCGATGAGGTCGCCTGTGAGGATGAGTTTCATAGCCTGTCCTTCACCGATGAGTCGTGGTAACCGCTGGGTTCCACCGCCACCAGGGATGATACCTAAGTTGATTTCTGGCTGGCCGAGTTTCGCTCCGCGGCCAGCGATACGAATATCACATGCCGTTGCGAGTTCGAGGCCGCCGCCGAGAGCGTGGCCATTGATACGGGCGACGACCGGAGTCTGCAATTCAGCAATGGTTTCGTAGATCCGTGGGCGCTGACTCGCGCGGCGCTGTTCCAGCATGCCTCGCTCTTGAAGTTCACTCACATCCGCGCCGGCGACGAAGGCGTTACAATCCGACGACCCAGTGAGAACGGCCACGCGGGCATCTGATTCTTCGATAGCCGGCATGACATCTGCGAGTTCTGTCCGGACTGTGCTGTTTAGCGCGTTCCGTGCTTCGGGGCGGTCGATGACGACCGTGATGACGCCATCTCCAGACCGTTCGACGCGGATAGCCTCGTAATCAGCGTCCAGCATCGCAGATACCTCGGTCATTGGTCTCCCCAATCACCACTCATCGCGACCGGTTCGCCATCTTCCCAGACATAGAACCCTTCGCCTGATTTCTGCCCGGTCTTGCCCGCTCGAACTTTCCGCTTCAGTAACTGTGGTGGTTTAAATCGTTCACCAAGTTCCTCACGCAGGTATTCCAGAATGTCCAGACGTACGTCCAGCCCGACGATGTCTGTGAGCTCAAGCGGGCCAACAGGATGATTATAGCCGAGTTCCATTGAGGTGTCGATGTCGCCAGGTGATGCAACGCCCTCCTCGACCATCCGAATCGCCTCAACGCCCAAGGCAACACCGAGACGCGAGGAGGCAAAGCCTGGCGTGTCCTGTACGACAACTGGTGTTTTATCGATACTATCGACGTAGTCTTTCGCAAACTCGCGGGTCTGGTCACTCGACTGCTCGGCTACGACTGCCTCGACGAGGGACATGATGTGGACGGGGTTGAAGAAGTGCAGGCCGATGAACCGCTCAGGGTATTCGAGAGCGCTTGCCAGTTCAGTCACAGAGAGCGACGAAGTGTTGGTTGCTAGAACGACGTCGTTGTTGGCGGCAGCCTCGGCCTCTGAAAGAACGTTCTTTTTGAGATCTACTTTCTCTGGAACCGCTTCGATAATCATCTCGGTTTCATCGACAGCCGTTTCGAGATCAGTCACAGTGGTGATTCGGTCAAGCGTTTCTTCTTTTTCAGCCTCAGTGACCTTTCCACGATCAATGCCAGTTTCAAGGTTCAATTGTATGGAATATAGTCCCTCAGAGAGTTGCTCCTCATCTATGTCACGAAGGACTACATCGTGTCCAGCCATCGCACTCACCTGTGTGATACCATGACCCATAGTACCGGCGCCTAATACGGTTATCCGCATATGAATAAACGGTAGAGGCAGGAATATAAGTATTAATACTCTGTAGTTTGCGATATTCACTGAAATCCGTATATCAACGCTATCCAGCCATCTGCTGCGACCGAAAAGCCATGTAGATGGCCCGCTTGAGTTGAATTGTGCAAGAGTCCATCTACGGTGAATCACCGACAGTAGCAGAGTCCGCGTTTGTCTCGAACATGACTGCTCTCATTGGCGATGTAACGGTCGGAGAGTACAGCAGTATCTGGCCGTTTGTCTGTCTGCGTGGTGACGACAACGAGCGTCCGACTACCGTTGGCGAGGAGTGCAACGTTCAGGAGTTTACGATGCTACATGGTGCGAAGTTAGAGAATAAAGTATCTGTTGGACATAATGTCACCATCGATTACGCAACGATTGGGGAATTCTCGTTAGTGGGCATCAATAGCGCGGTTCTCCGCGGTGCAACAGTGGGGTCGAACTGCCTCGTAGCAGCAGGGAGTCTCGTCAGACAGGGACAGACGGTACCTGACGGCCATTTGGCCTACGGTGTCCCAGCGGAGACACGGCCCCTGAGCGAGCAGCAGCGCGAAGAGATCGCTATGGTACAGGAGCACTACATCGAACTTAGCCGAGACTACAAGGAGACAGGCCGGTTCGAGTGAACGACTCGTAGTCGAATCTTTATTATCGTCAAGACTGTAGTTTTAATTCAAGGAATGAGCTACGATACTCCACAGTGTCCAGTGTGCGGTGACGACCTCAAAGATGATGGCGACGTTCCGGACAGCATCAAAGATGGTACGCTCCGTGTCGCAATTACCTGCCCAACCTGCGAGACACCCCTCAGAGTTGATTTCGATGACCTCGATCCGAGAACGGGTGCTATCGCCCTCTCTGTCCAAGTGCGCGAAGAGTAGCTGTACTTTTACAGGGGACCAGCAATTATAAACCGAATACTACGTATTGTAAACACATGGCCAATAGCGCTGCCAATTCCACTGATACTGGACGAGTCATCGATGCGCACGTTCATATGAATCCCTTCTGGCGGCTTGACGATTCCGCCCAAGCACTACTGCGTGAGTACGGCCACGGGTACGATAAAAAAGTAGAATTAGCTCGAAACCCGGACCAGTTCGTGGCGTATCTCGATGAGCAGGGTATTGAGCAGGCTGGAATAATTAACTACGTGACGCCGATTCTGGGATACTCTCACGACGTGAACGAATGGTCTGCATCGTTTCGTGACGCCGCACCCGAACGTATCTTGGCCTTTGGTGGCTTCGACCCAACGGAAACAGATGATCCGGATAGAGAGCTTGACCGTGCAATCGACGATCTGGCTCTGGATGGTATCAAACTCCACCCGCCACACCAGAATATTCAAGCGAACGATTACATGACAGACCCTGGATACCGCAGCCTCGATGGACTCCGCCAACTCTACGAGCGCTGTGCCGAGGCCGATATTCCGGTGATGGTTCACACGGGTACCAGCATCTTCCCCGGCGCTCGGTCTCGACTCGCAGACCCGATGCCACTCGATGACGTGGCTGTGGACTTCCCCGATTTGGACATCATTATGGCCCATGGAGGCCGTCCGATGTACACCGACGAGGCGTGGTTCTTACTGCGGCGGCATGACAACATCTATTTCGATGTCTCGTCGATTCCGCCATCCAACCTACTGAGCCATTTCCCGCAGTTGGAAGCGGTTGCTGATCAGACACTCTTCGGGAGTGACTGGCCAGGGCCGATGGTCCCAGATATCGGTGAGAATGTCGAAGAGATCCGTTCGTTATCGCTCCCCGAAGATGCTATTGACCGTATTCTCTATCAAACCGCAGCCGAACTATTTGCCGCCGAATGATGTCGTTTCGTATCTCTCACGCCCACGGTAGTCCAGAGGGCGAAAACAGTACGTATGCATTTCCGAAACGAGGTGTTGTCATCGATCCTGGGCCACCAGGTGAGCAGCCATGGAGTGTACTCCGAGCTGAAATGGAAGAACAGGGATTTGAAATAGCCGATATTGACCATATTATCTTGACACACTGGCATGCCGACCACGTCGGTAGCGCACCACGACTGGCCGAAGTCGCAGACGCAACACTACACATGCACGAACAGGACGCACCGTTACTACGGGACTACCGGATAGAACGGCGACGGCGGATCGAGCGGGACACCGAGACGCTCAAGCTGTGGGGGGCTCCCCCCGAGATTATCGCCGACGTACGCGAAAGCGACACCCCGTCTCCGATTCCGGACACCGTTCCGGTAACCAGCCATACAGACGGTGACACCGTCAGGGGTCTGGAACTCCTGCACACACCCGGCCATACCTGCGGTCACATGTCTATCCGGGACGGCAACACACTGTACGTTGGTGACGCTGTGTTACCGATGTACACGCCGAATGTCGGCGGGAGTGATACAAGAACTGCGACACACGAACCACTCGAACAATATCTTCAGACACTGGATAAAATTACCGCGCTGGATGTAAGTCGAGAAGCTCGACCAGGCCACGGTTCAGTTGTTACGCTCGATGATCGTATCGAGACTATCCGGGTGCATCACCGTGAGCGCGTCGACGCAGTTACCGATGCTCTCCCATCCGAAGGAACGGCGACGCCGTGGACTATCGCTCGGAAACTGTTTGGGGACATGTCTGGAATCCATGCGAAGATGGGTGCCGGCGAGGCCGCTGCACACCTCAGTTACGCTGCCCAATCTGGGCAGGTGGTGCAGCTCGACGGTGAGCCAGTGACATATCGTGGACTGTGATGGCTAACCGTCATTAGCCGTATTCAATCTAGAGGAACATTAATTATAAATACTACCGCTGTTTACACCGTTTTAGAGGCCGAGAGCCTGCCTTTGAGTATTCGACCATGAGCAAATACAGCACAGCCGAAGAGAACTTGCCCGACGATACCGACGGTGAAATACAACTCCAGGTGACCGACACGGATACGAAGGAGATATTTATGACTCGTGCCCGCGTCTCCCAGTCAGCGACTGAGCTGGATGATCCGGAGCCATTGACTGTGGTTCGGGGTCCACACGAGAATATTAAAGAAGACTGGCATATTGAAATTCTGGAGTCGAATCCCGAACTTGATGAGATCGATGAAGAAATCCTACGCGACTGTATCGAATACAGTCGGACCGAATCGAACGTGATCAATGCTCGTTCTGAGGACGCCCGTGCCATGCTGCAATATCTCGTCGCTATCGAGGAGTTCGACTCAGTGTCCGAGGCTGTCCGGACCATCATCAGCGCGCACATGCAGGACGAGTATCCAGAACTTCTAGACGCCTATCTGGATATAAAAGCTGAACAGATCCGCGACGAGATGTCGACCGCTTTCGGTGACCACAAATGAGTACCGACGGGATTGGGGCCGTCGACAGTTTTCGTGAATACCTTGACCGCCTCTCCGATCACGGACAGTGCAATCGAATCGAGGAACGCATCTCGTGGAACCTCGAAGCGAGTGCAGTCACGATGCGGGCGAACGAATGTGACACCCAAATTCCGGTCTTCGAGGACGTGAGTGACACGTCCGATTCGCGGCTGGTTGGGGACCCGTATCGCGGGCCGCGTAGAAAACCGTGGAAACGCATCGCGATGGCGCTTGGACTGGCGGACGTTAAGACGACCGACGGGTACTACGAAGAGATAATAGACCGAGTCCGGTCGCCGCTGTCACCGACAGTCATCGACGACGATGATGCCCCGTGTAAAGACACCGTCAGAACCGACGACTTCGATCTACTCTCATTTCCGTGGCCATTCCTTCATGTCGGCGACGGTGGACGCTATTCGAACCTGCATACACTCATCGCTGCCGACCGAGATACGGCGTGGACTGACTGGTCGTCCCATCGAGCAATGCTCCACGATAATACGCGTGCAAGCGTTCTACTGCTGGCTGGCGAGCAAACACCGAACATCTACTACTACAAGTACGAGCGCCACGACGAACCGATGCCGGTGGCAATCGCCATCGGGGCGGAGCCAGCAGTCGAATGCGTCTCGGCGATGTGGATCCCGACTGGGCGAGACGAGGCGGAATTTGCGAGTGGGCTGAAACGCGAGCCAGTCGAACTGGTCCAGTGTGAGTCAAACGACCTCTTGGTACCGGCGACGGCGGAGATTATTCTTGAAGGGAGAATCCTCCCGAACAGCCGGCTCGACGAGGGTCCATACGGAGATTACTTCGGGTATATGCACGGCCCGCGTCGGTCGATGCCAGTACTCGAAATCGATGCCATCACCCACCGTGACCGGCCGTATATTCCGTTCCGTGTCGAGTGGTCCGAGGTCGGCTACGCTCATAACACGACCTCGTCCATGGAAGTCGCCTGTGTCGGCCCCGATGCGACGCTCGGCCTCCGTGCCGCCGGCTTCGACGTTGAGAAACTCGCGCCCTGGCCGTTCTCGCCGCGAACAGTGTACGTGATTTCGACAGCGACGTCGCGCCCGGACAAGCTCCACGAATTAGCCAATTTCATTTTTACGACTTGGGGGATGCTCCACGTGGATTTCTTCGTCTTCGTCGACGAGGACGTCGATCCGTTCAACCAGCGCGCTGTCCTCGAAGCGATAGCGCTACATGCTGACCCAGACACGGATTTCCACCAGTTTGGAGCGGAATCGATGCCGAAGGTTCCGCTCAACATCTACCAGACACCAGAAGAGAAAGGCGATGTCCAGATGGGGACGTCGAAATCGAAAACCGCCAAGACATACATCGACGCGACTCGTCCCGATGGTGCAGAACGCCGAACCGGCGGGCTCAACATGGACGGGGAGCGTCGGGAGCGCGCCCGAGAGATACTTGAAACCGCAGGGATAGACACCGAGCGAGGCGAACCCGTCAAGACGGGGCTCGGTGAGAGCCAATGACGGGGACACGTTCGTTTCGGGACAGTGTGGATACGCTCGATACCAAGGACGACCTTTTAACAATCGAGGAGAGGGTCCAGAGCGAAGATATCGGCGCAGTCGGTGCTGAGGCACTCCGATCGAACGGCCCAGCAATTCGTTTTGCTGCGACTGACGGCATCGTGACGCCAGTCACTGGCGCGCTGGCAGGCCCGGAGCAAACGACGCAGTCCCAACAAAAGCCCTGGGAACGAATGGCAGTCGCGTTCGGGATGCAACCAGATGTCCCCTATCAGCGTGTCATTGAGCGCGTCGCCGCACCGCTTGCGGAAACGACCGAGCCGGACCAGGCTGAACTCCTCGCGGAACAATCCGATGTGAACTGCTACGAACTCGGGCTACCGCCTGGTGCACCTGGTGAACCACCGGCGTTTAGCCTCGGATTGCTCGCCGTCGACGACGGCGAAGAGACGACGTGGCTCCCGGCCCGTGGTACAGTCCGAGGCCCGAATCGCCTCCGTGCAGTCGTTCCAGCAGCTGCCCCCCTCGAATCGGGTAACGGAGTCACGCTCTCGCTGGGGGTTCCGGCAGCGGCGTTGACAAACACTGTTCTCCACTGGCTCGACCGGACTCAGACTGGTAGCATGCGTCCGAGTACACGGTCTGATGCTGTGTCGGTCGCACAGCTCGCCGGACAGACAGTCCCAGCGGACAGTGAAGTACTCGCCACAGGGGAACTCGCGGATATCGGGACTGGTGTGTTGGCCGGCGACGAGAGTTCGATGTTGGAGGTGGCGATGGACACAGCGGTCGTGGATATCGTTGTCGACTCCGTTCACCACCGGAAGTCACCACTGGTTCCGTTCGTCCCGAACAGCGCCCCACTCACCGACGACATCCACCTCGTCGGTATCACCGAATCAGCCCGGCTGCGCTACCGCGTGAACAACTACTGGGGAATCGAACCGGCGGAGTGGATTCGGCTCCCAGCGGAGGCATCGCTTGGGATGTGCGTCGTCGCCTCGGAGATACTGTACGCTGGGTTCGAGTGGCAACTGGCGAACACACTGTTCTCGTTCTCGAAACTATTCGATAAGATACTGATCCTTGACGAGGACACCTCGGCGGCTGACCTCTCTCGGCCGCTCGACGACATTTGGGTGAAAGCACACCCCTCGCAGGACTGGGTGTTCAGTGAGCCGTGTGCGCCCGCAGCGACAGCGCCACGGTACCGGACCGACGGCAGTCCGGGGTCGCGGCTGTTCATCAGTGCCACCTGGGACCCGCGATGGGACGAGGAGTACATCGCGCCGCGAGTGACCTATGAAACGTCGTACCCGGATGCGGTTCGACAAACCGTCACAGAGATGTGGGACAGCTTCGGGTTCGATTGAAGATGTGGCGGCGAGTTATTCTGGTGTGAATTTCAGTCCATATCGCGTGACGCCCTCAACGCTGTAGATTTTCCGGAACTCCCCCGCGACACGATCACCGACAGACACGGCCTCCGGATCACAGTCGGTCATCTGAACCGGGAACCGCGCTGTACCGTCAGAAGCCGTAACTTCCACGATGGCGACCGCGAACGGTCCGTCCCGGCGCTGGAATTCGACGAACTCCGGTGGTGCGCCGCCCTGGCCGATGACAGTCACGGCGACGATTTCACCGGTTCGAGGGAGCGAGACGGTATCGAATTGGACTCGCTCATGACAGTCCGGACAGGCCCCTTCGGGTGGGAATGCCACGGCGCCACAAGCGGGACATTGACCGGCTTCTAATCGATAGCGCTGGGGGATCGAGCGCTGCCACGAAGGAAGGCTCACATGTGCGCCGCCGCCCGCGACCTCGGTTTCGCCAATCGTTCCACGTTCTCGAAGGGCCTTGGCGTAGGAAATTTCGACGCCGTCGGTAAGAGCCTCGTCGACATCGGTTATGAGGGGGTCTCGTGTTTCGAAAGTAAGTGCTGTAGCCGTCGCACCGCTACCGAAGAACCCGGCGACGGTCTGTGACGTTGGCTCGCTGGCATTGATAGCGGCTAGCAGCCCGAGTGCTGGTGTTGCTGCGCCAGCGTCACCGATCTCGTCGACCAGTGTTCCGCGTGATATCGTCTCAGCATCGTACGGTAACGACCCGGCAATCCGGTGGGGAATGTCGCCTGTCGGCTGATGGAGGCTGACTCCGGTGACGTCATCAGAAGTCACGTCGAGTGCATCGACCGACGTGGCCACGAGGTCCCGAATTATATCCCGTTCGTACGATGTGATCTCCAGTCCCTCAACGGTCTCGGTGCTGGATTCTCGAAATCGGATACCCGGAGCGTCGCGGGAACGTGTTGCCGTGTCAGTGAGGATGACCGAACCATCCGCAGCAAACAGGAACGCGGCAGCGCCAGCACCGACCCGTTGACCTACCTCAGCAGGGTCACCAGCCGGAGCATCAGAGACGACAGCGAGAGATGGGCCGTCGGCACGAGCGGCCGATAACAGCGCATCTGCACCGGCAACCGTACTCTGGGTCGCTGTATTAACCGTACTGTCGGTATCGAGACCGAGCGCTGAGACCATCCGGGGAGCGAACTCCTCTTCCTCAAGCGGGGGTGTCGTTGTCGCAACGGCGAGGTGTTCGACGTCATTCGATACGAGCCGACTCGACTCGATAGCGTCGCGAGCCGCGGCGACCGCCATCGTAAACGAATCCTCGTCAGCTGTCGGGACGGCTGCCTGCTCGACCGGTGCCGATGTCCCCCACGCAGCTTCTATTTCAGCACCATCGAGACGCAGGCGTGGGACAGTCACACCCGTCGCGATGATACCACGATCAGAACTCATCGTGCACCTCCGTCAGCCTGCTCAAACACGTGGACGGTCGCCCCACCACCGGAGCCACCAACGTTGTGCGTGAGCCCGACGCTTGCCCCGTCAACTTGGACGTGGGCCTCGCCACGGAGTTGCGCGAACGCCTCGACTGCCTGTCCGGTTCCTGTTGCGCCGATAGGATGTCCTTTTGATTTGAGGCCGCCGGACGTGTTCACCGGAATCTCACCATCGGGGTCAGTGGTACCATCTCGGAGGAGTTGTGCGGCTTCGCCGCGGTCACAGAAGCCGAGATCTTCGTATGCGGCGAGTTCGGCGATGGCAAAGCAGTCATGTACTTCCGCGAAATCGAGATCGCCTGGTTGGATGTCGGCTTCCTCGTAGGCACGGTCAGCCGCGCTTTCAGATGCAGGAATACTCGTCAGCGAGTCCCGCTGGAACAGCCCAACACGGCCACTAGCCGCGCCAGCACCCGCGACGCGGATCGGGGTGTCGGAAAGTTCGTATGCAACCTCTTCGCTTGCGATGAGAGCTGCACTCGCCCCGTCTGTCGTCGGACAGCAGTGGTAGAGGTTCAGCGGAGCAGCGACGTCCGGTGCGTTCATCGCGTCTTCCAGCGTACACTCGAAACCGAGCTGCGCGTGTGGGTTCTGTGCCCCGTTTGCGTGGTTCTTGACCGCGACGCGGGAGAGATCTTCACGTGTCGCGTCGTACTCGCGCATGTATGCGCTCGCCATCTGCGCATAGACGCCCGCAAACGTCGTCCCGGAGAGACGTTCCCACTCCGTCTCGCCGCTGACGCCGAGCCACCACTTGGTATGGTCTCCACTCATATCTGTCATTACCTCGTACCCCCCCGCGAGGGCGACATCGGCCATTCCGGAACGGACTGCCATCACGGCCTGCCGGAGCGCATATCCGGAAGCCGCACACGCGTTCTCAACCCGTGTCGTTGGGATCCCGTGGAGTCCGAGATGTTCTGTGACAGCCGGCCCGCTCAACCCGAGTTGCCTGCCACCGACACCAAGTGTGCCGAGAAAGGCCTCGTCTATTCGGTCGCTGTCGAATTCACTGTCGACACTCTCTACGGCCTCGTCGAACGCGTTGTCGAACAAGGACCGATACGACTCCGAGGGGAACGACCCGAAGTCTGACTGTCCGGCTCCGATGAGATACGCATCGGTCATACCAGTATGATATTCACCGACGACTAAAAGATTCGGGGTCCGGATAATTTATACCACTCCACACGACAGGTCATACATGGTTCGAGTTGAGGTAGAGAGCCGTGTGCACACCGTTACATTCGACCGACCAGAGTCGAAGAACGCGTTCACTGCCGAGGCAGCAAGAGAACTCATCGACGCACTGGAGACGGCGACTGCGGAAGACGCCCGCGCGCTGGTCATCACAGGTGACGGCGACGCGTTCTGCGCTGGCGGTGATATAATGGCGATGGCCGAGCGTGACGAGCGGCCTGCTGAAGCGTACGACCGTGTCCAGTCGACGCTCAACACCGTCATTGAAACGATACTGACGGCCCCCTATCCGGTAATCGCGAAGATTAATGGCGACGCAGTCGGGGCCGGAACGAACATTGCTGCTGCGTGTGACTTCGCCTATGGCGCCACGAGCGCACGGTTCGGCGAGGTGTTCGCTAACGTCGGCCTGATACCAGATTCCGGTGGGACATTCCTCCTACCCGCGCTTGTGGGACTTCGAACGGCGAAGGAACTGACAATGACGGGTCGACTCTTCGACGCCGAGGAAGCGGCGGAGATGGATCTCATCAACCGTGCAATCCCCGAAAATGAACTCGACGAGTCGGTCAACGACTTGCTTACGACACTGGCCTCGAAACCGACCGAAACGCTGGGACTGACAAAGCGTGGAATCCACGAAAACATCGGGCGGCCGTTCCGCGAGGCCCTTGACCGAGAAGCCCGCCTCCAGACACTTGCGTACGGGAGTGAGGCACACGAAATCGGGGTGAATGCGTTCCTCAACGACGAGCGGCCGGAGTTCCGGTAAGTTAGCGTAGTGAAAAGACGTATATAGGACGAGGCTGATTTTTTGCGTGTGAGCTACGACGGTCCAACAGACTTGTATATCGACGGTGAATGGGTCACTGCCGAAGACGAGCGGACGATAGAGACGCTCGACCCTTCGACAGAGGAAACGTATGCGACAGTTGCCTGTGCTTCCGCAGCGGATGTGAGTGACGCCGTTGCTGCGGCGGATGCCGCCGCACAGCGGGGTTCGGAGTGGCGGGAAATGGCACCGAGCGACCGCGGCGAAGTTCTCGGGGCAATGGCCGACGAGATCGAAGCGATGTCGGACGAAATCATCCTCGTCGAATCCCACGACAACGGGAAGACACCGTTCGAAGCGGGCCTCGACATCGAGATGGTCATCGACACGTTCCGGTACTACGCCGGTTGGGCGGACAAACTGACAGGGGAGACAATCCCGGTACCAGGAAATCGGCTCGATTACACCCTTCAGGAACCGCTCGGCGTCACAGCCCATATCGCCCCTTGGAACTATCCCTTCCAGCTTGCCGGCCGCAGCCTCGCGCCGGCGCTCGCGTGTGGAAACACCGCCGTCCTCAAGCCATCGAACACAACGCCGCTCTCAGCGCTGTATTACGCGAAGGCTGCCGAAGCGGCTGGACTCCCGGATGGTGTGTTGAACGTGGTTCCAGGGACCGGCTCAGAGGCTGGGAGTGCCTTGGTGAACGAACCGGCCGTTGACCACGTCGCCTTTACCGGAAGCACCGGCGTCGGCAAACACATCATGTCCGAAGCAGCCGATAACGTCACTGGCGTTACACTAGAACTCGGCGGGAAAGGGCCGAACATGATATTCCCGGATGCGGATCTGGAAGCCGCCGCAAAAGGCGTCCACTACGGCATCTTCATGAACTGCGGACAGATGTGTTGGGCTGGATCACGCCTCCTCGTACACGAGGAAATCAGTGACGAAGTCGTCGAACAGGTCGTTGAACGCGCGGAGGCGACGCCCCTCGGAAGCGGTATCGACGACGACGGCCAGATGGGTCCGGCAGTCAGTGCGGAACACCGTGACGAGGTGCTTGAATACATCGAGACTGGGGTTGCAGAGGGCGCAACAGTCGCAACCGGCGGCGGTATCCCCGACGACAAAGACCAGGGCTACTTCATCGAACCGACGGTTTTCACCGACGTGACGAACGACATGACCATCGCTCGTGAAGAAATATTCGGCCCTGTCCTGTCGGTCATCGAGTTCTCGGACTACGAAGAGGCCATCGAGATCGCGAACGACTCTCCGTTCGGACTGAGTGCAGGCGTCTGGACGTCGGACATCAACAAAGCTCACGATGCTGCTGCACGCCTTGACTACGGGATGGTCAGCATCAACGAGTACCCACAGACGTTCCCCCAGACACCGTTCGGTGGCTTCAAAGAGAGTGGTGTCGGTCGCGAACAGGGGACCGAAGCTATCAAGGAGTATACGCAGGCGAAGAACGTCAACGTCAACATCACCCGGTAGCGCCAGTTCCAGGTTTCGGCATCTAGATTCTTTTATATTTCTCAGACTTGCAGTGGTGAACGCCGTTCTAGTATTCGGGAGATATAGGTCCGTTACTTGCCGGAGAACTCCGGTTCCTGTTTCTCCCTGAACGCTCGTAATCCCTCGGCGTGGTCCGCCGTTTCCAGCAGTGTACTTTGTGCGAGTGACTCGATGACACCGGCCGTCTGCGTGTCAGTATCCCGTGCTGCGTTGACGACACGTTTTGCCAAGCCGAGCGCTTGTGGCGGCTGGTCAAGGAGTGAGTCCGCGTACTCTCGGGCAGCAGTTTCTGGGTCGGTTTCCACCCGCTCAATCAAGCCTATCTCACGGCCTCGGTCACCCTCAATTAGCTCGCCACTGAATATCATATCCTTCGCCACGCCGGGACCCACGAGATGCACAAAGCGAGAACAGCCGCCCAGTCCCGGAATGATTCCGATATTATGCTCTGGGAAGCCGAGCGTGGCATCAGGGTCTGCGATACGGACGTCACAGGCAAGGGCCAGTTCGAGACCGCCACCGACGCAGGTTCCATCGATAGCAGCGAGAACCGGCTTCTCCATTGTCTCCAGACCGTCGAACGCACGCCCGAGGATACGTGAATTCGAGCGAAACTCCGCTGTCGTCCACTCCTGTGCGGCCTCGAACAACTCGATATCGGCTCCGACGGAGAAGACATCGCCACTCCCAGCGATAATGCCAACACGGACGCGCTCCTCACGGAGTACATCGACTGCTTCTGCGAGTTCCTGGCGCATCTGCTGGTCTATTGCGTTTATTGACCCGTTATCCAGACGGATGGTCGCGACTCCATCGGAGTTGACATTTAGATTCAGCGTTTCAAATGCCATGTATTACCACAGAATCTCTGGTCCCTTGGCTCTAGGGATGGGGTAACGCTATCCCGTGTGACACCAACAGCGGCCGAAAATCAGCAAGCACGTAATATTAATTACGCTGGGCCGAGGGGAAACTGTATGGAGTTACTAGAACGCTCCCTATCCGACGAGCATCGCGACATCAGAGACCGCGCTGACACGTTCGCCGAAGACGTCCTCGCGCCGCGAGTGGAAGCTATCGAGGAAAACGACGAGTTCCCGCGCGACGTTATCGAAGCCGCAGGTGACGCTGGCCTCCTCGGGATCATGGTTCCCGAAGGGTACGGTGGCCTTGATTCTGATTTTATTTCGTATGCGCTCGCACTCGAACGGGTCGCGCGTGAGAGCGGTGCCGTCGCCGAGACGATACAGGGCCACACCTTCGCGACACTCCCAATTCTGCAGCACGGAACAGAGGCCCAGAGAGAAGCGTATCTGCCGGAGATGGTCGCGGGCGAATCAGTCGGGTCGATGCTGCTAACTGAACCGGGAGCGGGAAGCTCTCCAACCGAACTCGAAACAGTCGCTGAAGAGAGCGACGACGGGTATCGGCTCACAGGGGAGAAGTCCTTCGGGACGAACGCTGGCGTCGCAGATATCCACCTCGTCGTCGCTCGCAAACAGCCACAGCCTGCGGACTCACACGGCGTTAGCGTGTTCCTGGTTCCGGGCGTTGACGAGGTATCAGGATTCAGGTTCGACCGCGCGGAGTTCATGGGGATGCGCGGTCACGTCACCGGTGACTCGACGCTTGAGGGGGTTGAAGTCGGATCGGACGCCCTGCTTGGCAACGTCGGGGAAGGCTTCCGGATCGCGATGGGAACGATAGACATGGCACGAACCGGTTTGGGAGCTATCGGGACAGGTATCGCACAGGCAGCCTACGACGAGGCCGTTGACTATGCGAGCGAGCGTCGGCAGGGGGGTAACGCTATCGGCGAGTATCAGGCAGTGCAGGTCCTCGTGGCAAAGATGGGTACCCGACTTGATGCGGCGCGGCATCTCGTGTACGAATCCGCAGCAGCAATCGCTGCGAACGGCGGAGACACGCGGAAATCGAGCCAGGCGAAGTACTACGCCAGCGACGTCTCGGAGTTCGTTACCCGGAACGCGATGCAGATATACGGTGGGAAGGGATATCGGACGGACTATCCACTGGAACGATATCTCCGTGACGCAAAAATACTGAGCCTCATCGGCGGAACGACCGAAATTCAACAGACAACGGTCGCGACGGAATCGCTGTCTCTCTAGTCGTCCGCGCTGGGCGCTTGTTCTTCTCCGAGTTCAACACCGACGAAGTCCGGCTCTCGGTCGTTGAGGAACGCGTCGACGCCTTCTTTCGCTGAATCAGAGCCGAGGAGTGCGTTCTGGAGCTCTCGCTCGTGAGAGAGTGCGTCCCAGAGCGGCATCTCCATGCCCTCGTTGACGGCGAGTTTATTGTGGCCGACAGCCCCGGCGGGCTTTTCAACGACCTGCTCGGCGAACTCAAAGACAGCGTCTTCGAGGTCTTCCGGATCGTGAATCTCGTCGAAAATATCCTTGTCGTAGGCCTCCTGTGGCGTGTAGTTGTCGCCAGTTATCATCATGCGGAGGGCCTCGGAGCGGTCGATGTACCGCGGCAGGAGCTGTGTGCCAGCCTCGCCGGCAATGAGTCCGAGGTTGACTTCGGGCATTCCGACACGGTAGTCGTCGTCGTCGCCGACGAAACGGAAGTCACAGGCAAGGGCGAGCTCCAGGCCACCACCCATGCAGTGCCCGTTAACGGCCGCGATGAACAGGGTGTCCGTCGTCCGCATCTTCATGATGATCTCCTTCGACGTCTGGCTCGCGTATCCGATCTGGTGGGCCTCTTCTTCTTGGAGTGCCTGGATGTCGAAGCCAGTCGAGAAGAAGTCCTCGTTGGCGCTGCCGAAGACAGCAACGCGGACGTTATCGTCGAACCGGACCCCTTCGACGGCTCGCTGCAGCTCAAGCAGGACGTCGATATTGTGGGCGTTCACAGGCGGGCGATCGATTCGAAGAATTCCGACATGGTTCTCAACTTCGGTCTGGAAGTACTCCAGGTCTAACTGGTCAAATGGTTCCATTGGTGCAATCTATACGTCACACTATTAGTACTTAAAACTATCGGAGAGTATAAATAGAAGAAGGAGTGCCGTAGCTATTGAGACGGATTCATCTGCAACCGAACTGGGGAGCGTTGTGCGTTAGCGACCAGTATCGGGAGATTTGCCGTCGTACTTCAGGCGCTCGAACATCGTGTTACAGCTGTGGCAGTAGTACTGACTCTTGGAGATTTCCGATCCGAAGGCTGACTCCTGCTCGGTGTTGTTCGACCCGCAAAACGGGCACTCCGGTCGTATCGGCTCGGACGAGGAGTTGGTTTCAGATGCGCTCATGGATCAGGCTCTGGCGTATTCGGCGTTTTTGACGCCCTGAAGGGCCTCGACAACTTCCGGGTCGACGTGACTTCCATCCACACGGCGGCGTGTTGCATCCCACGAATCCGCGTCGGGAGCATCCCAATCAATGGTCGAAACATCGACAGCCGTCCCTTCGAAGAGCGACCGATAGTGCTGTTCGAACCCATCACGGATATCGGCTATCGAACGGTCGACGAAGTCGGACTCGACGAGCGGGTCCGTTTCACCGTCGCCGGTTGCCGGTCCGATAAACGCGAGCGCGGCTGGAACGGCCTCAACGAGCGCAGCCTCAACAGCGTCGGGGTTCTCCTCGGCCTGGTGGCTGAGGCGCGCATCGAGGTGTTCCAGGTGGAAGTACTCGTCTTGTCCGATGCGCTCTCCGAGTCCATCGAAACCCTCGTGTGCGATAGAGTCGATGAGATACCAGGCCGCACGTTCGGCGAGGTTTGCGACCACCACGAACTCTGTCCACGTATCGGCGCTATCGTCGAGACAGCCAGCATTGTTGAACTCTTCCGGGGCACGGTCGCCTTGTAACCATGACTGGTCACGACCGTGATCCGAGAGCTTCTCGAACAGCTGTCGGACGTGTCCGATCTCGTCCTGTGCGGCGCTCGCCCCCGCAATGTCGTCTTCAAGCGCCGGTCCCGAAAGCATCCACTCGGAATACCGGTGTGAGATGATGAGTTTCGTGTCGGCGATGGCCTGTACGTAGTCGCTAGCGTCGTCGTTCCATGTATCAGTCATGCGTCTTTCACCGGCGGAGATTCCGCCATTTGCGCTTCGGTCACTTCGATGAGTTCCTCCCGAGGGACGGCGACCATTCGGTCCCAGTCCTCCTCGTCGAAAGTCGTCTTGGCATACGTTTTCACTAGTTTGTCGTTCGGGGCGTCCACGTTACCGACGTGGAGCAGTTCGTCGCCCGCTCTGATTCGTGCAAACACTTCGTATTTCATAGTGCAATCCCGGATTCTCGCAGTTTTTTTCGCGCTTCATCGTCTAGCATGTCTTTTGACCACACGGGCTCCCAGACGACATCGATCTCGACATCGTCGATCCCGCTCATCGTCCGCAGGCAGCCGCGGATGTCGTCGTGGATGAACTCGTATGCGGGACAGCCCATACACGGGAACGATATGTCTATCTGGGCCACCCCCTCTTCGTCCACGTCCACATCGTATATCATCGCCATCTCGACCAGGCTCAGTGGAATGTGTGGGTCAGGGATCTCGTCAAGGTTCTGCCAGACCTCCCGTTCCAGTTTCGTTTCGGTGCCATCAGGGCCGATGTCAAACGGACCGAACCCCATGTCGTTGATATCCGTCTTCGTACTTTTGCTCATATTGCTACGGTCAGGGCATCACGTCGACCTTGCCGGACTGGATCATCTCGACGTACTTTTCGTTGGCCGGACCACGGGAACGCCAGCGATCGATGACGTCATCCCAGGAGATCGGGTTGTCGAAGTCCCATTCTTTGTTTTCCTCGTCAAAGGCAACAGGGAATTCGTAGTCGATGACGTACTCATCAGCCTCTTCGTCGAAGTGGGCTGGCGTCTCGATACCAATCTCATTGAGGAATGGCATCGCGCGACCGAGCCAGTCCTGGCGGAGTTCGTCGTTGGATTTGCCCTTGATCCTGTATTCCAACTGGTCATCGTGTTTTTTCTTGTCGTCCGGCAGGCCGAACCATTCCAGCGCCATCGGGAACATCCAGTCGACGGCTTCCTGAACCTTTTGCCTCGTGGATTCGTTCTTGTTCGCGAGCCGGCGCATCCACGTCTCACCGTGACGCAGGTGGAACTGCTCCTCTTTGGACACCTTGGTCAATGCGCGTTTCCAAGGCGCGTAAGAGGTGTTTTCGTGGATGTCGCCTAGCAGAGTGATACCCGCCCGATCAAACATTCCGTGGGCACAGACGAGTTCGGCGAAGTTGTCGATGTGCTGATCGAATCCGTACGTGTTTCGGAATTCGTGCGGTTCGCGGTCGAAGATGAGGTCCTCGCGGTCTTCACCCAGGTCCTCAAGTAGTCGGTAGGCAATGTGGCCGTGGCCGAGCTCATCTTGGATGACACTCACACACGACGCACGAGCATCAAGACTCGGGGCGTTGAGCGATTGCTCGTAGTACGCAGGGGCGCTCATAATCTCGGTGTCTGCCGACACCATGAGGATCTGTTTGAGGGCCTTCTTGTATCCCTCGGTCATTTCGTCAACCGATTCGACCATCATCCCGTTCTGTAGCTGCTCCTTAAACTCCTCTTCAGAGAGCGTGGCTGGTTCTGCGGACATTTTCGACACGATTTATCATTGGTTTCATATCATATAAAACTTCCCCTAAATACGTAGAAACTGGTTCGGGAATGGGAACGCTTTTTTATCAGAAGAGGTCCTACGGTGTGTCATGGAAGCGCAAATTAGAGAGGCGCAGCAAGATGACGATGCAGCACTCATCGAACTGTGGCACGGATTCACGGACCATCTCTCAAAGTACGACGAGAGGTACGAACACAAGGACGAGGCCAACGAGCGATGGCTCCAGTACTTCGAGAACCAACTGCTCGACTCGAAGTACGGGACCGTTTTTGTTGCCGAACAGAGTGATGAGCTCGTCGGCGTCATTGAAGTACGTGTTGTCGGTGATCACCCGATATTCCGGCTCAAGGATCACGGATACATCAACGGTCACTACGTGAAAGATGGCTACCGCGATTCGGGCGTCGGTAGCCAGTTAATCGACGCGGCCGCGGACTGGCTTCGTGATCATCCACGTGACATCGAGTTTTGCCGTATCGATGTGATTCACGGCGACGAGAAGGCAGCGACAGTGTACGAGGAACTCGACTTCGAACCGATAGAGCACGTTTACGAGTACGAGCTATAACGATGGTCACTACGCATACTGTCGAGTTCGTCGACATCGACCAGTCGATACAGGTCTCTGAGAGCCAGACAATCCTTGAAGCGGCCGATGAGGCAGGTCTGGATCTCCCATACCAATGTCGGATGGGTGTCTGTGGTGTCTGTAGTGCGCTCCGTCTGGAAGAAGGCGAGGTCCAGCAAACCGAGGCGATGTTCCTCTCAGGGACCGAGAAGGGCGATGGATACGTCCTCACCTGTGTCGCTAAGCCTCGTTCGGATCTGAAGCTAAGAGCAAACGAAGGACCGTAGCTTCTCCAGTGAATTTTCTCGGTTCAATCGTGAGTGCACAGTGGCATCTCGTATCCAACCGATGTATACGGTTATCGTATACGCCTTTCCTGTATACTTCTCCCAGCAACTGGTTATATCGTCAAACAGGAGCAGGTCAAAATAACACGTGTACGGGAGTTAGGAAAACGAACTACTCAATATCCGGCCCAATTGTCATTGAATATTAATAATAAAAGAGGAACTTTTTAACCAGTGTAAATATAATATGTGTACATCTATTATTCTGTGCTGTCTTTATTCAATCTCAGACTATTTTTATCAATCAACACCTTCGGGATGTACTCTCAAAATAACAGGAGTACGGTAGTTATAGCAACTCAAAATAATAACGGTTTATTACTGTAAACAGAAGTGTATTCAAGTCCTGTAAATTCTGTTTTGAGACTCTGATATCGTGTTTAACCCGAAAAAGAGGCTTCGGAAAGTGCCTGTCTCATCAGCCCTGTTCTTGACAATCTCGTCGTCGGTAACAGTAACAGCTTCGGCGTTTAGACTCAAGTGTAGGAAGAAGGCGTACAGGAATACCGAGTCACTTCATCGCGGATATCAGTTACGACGCCGGTTGTTCGCGCTCTCGCAGGTGTGTCCGCTGAATCTTGCCTGTCTCCGTCCGAGGGAGTTCGTTGATGAACTGAATGGCTCGTGGGTACTTGTAGGGTGCGAGCGTGTTCTTAACATAGTCCTGTAGTTCTGTAATGAGAGCGTCGCTTTCCTCGACGTCTTCGGCCAACACGATGTACGCCTTGACGATTTCACCGCGTTCCTCGTCTGGCGCGCCAATGACAGCGACCTCCTGCACCTCATCTCGTTCTTCAAGAACCATCTCGACTTCAGGACCGGGGATGTTGTACCCGCTGGAGATGATGAGGTCGTCCTGTCGAGACTGATACTCGAATCGACCGTCCTCGCGTTGAACGAAGATGTCTCCGGGGTAACTCCACCCGTCTTCGATGACCTCTTTCTGCTTTTCAGGCCGGTTCCAGTAGGTGATTCCGGTCGGTCCACGAACGGCTAGTTGCCCGGACCGGCCGCGTTCCAACTCCTCGCCTGTCTTAGGGTCCACGATCTTCGCTTCATAGCCAGGGACTGGGAACCCCGTAGCACCGGGATCGATCTCGTCCGTGTGTCGGTGTGAGATGAAAATATGCAGCATCTCGGTGGTCCCAATCCCATCGAGGATGTCGATACCGTACTTTTCATTGATTTCGTCAAACGTGTGTGGTGCCAACGGCTCACCGGCACTGAGTCCCAGTCGGAGTGAGCTCACATCGTACTCCTCGTGTCCGTCGGGATACTTCGAGAGAATCTGGTTGTACGCAGTTGGAACCGAACAGAAAACGGTGATACCGTGGTTTTCGATAGCTTCGAGAAGCGACTCCGGGGTCGCGTCTTGGACGAGGCTGACCGTCGCACCGAACCGGAGGGGGAACGTGACCAGGTCACCGTACCCGTACGCGAAGGGAAGTGGCGGATTCCCACCGAAGACATCGTCTTCTGTTGCCTCGAGGCAGTACTTCGCGTACCCGTCAGCTGTGGCAAGGATATCCGAGTGGGTGTGAACGGCCCCCTTCGGTCGACCGGTTGTCCCACTGGTGTAGAGCATCAATCCGAGATCCGTGGCTTCCGTGTCGTGTGCGTCGAGTTCATCGCTCGCGTCGTCGATGAGAGCCTGGTAACTCGGGCGATTGTGCTCCACCCCGACATCGTCCACCACGATGACCTCTTCAACAGTGTCGACATTATCAACTGCCTCTTCGAGCTCGTCCAGCAGGTCGTCGTAGACGACTGCAGCGGTTATCTGAGCGTCGTCGAGGATGTGCGTGAGCTCCTTTGCTCGCAGCAGTTTCATCGATGGCTGCGGAATCGCCCCGATCTTCTGGACCGCGAGACACGAAATGATAGCCTCCGGTCGGTTGGGGAACCGGACCAGCACGCGGTCGCCAGGTTCGACCCCAAGGTTCTTCAGCGCGTTTCCGAATCGGTTGACTCGGTCCTGTAGCTCACGGTAGGTGATGTCTTGGTCACGGAACCGGATAGCCACGTTATCACCACGCCCCGCCTCAATGTGACTATCGACCAGTTCCTCTGCGACGTTGATATGGGACGGATAATCTGTCTCGGGTAACGTGAACATCCGCTCCGGTTCGTGCGCTGCATCAGGCAGATATGACTCGGGTAGGTTCTGTTGCATGTCTCACTTTGACAATGAAGAACATCATATTTGTTAGTTTCGGTAATTAATACCCACAGTTTCCTGGGCTCTGTTTAGCGGGTCCAGAAGCCGTCAGGATCGAACTTCCGAATCAGTTCTAGCACCGTAGTGGATGGCGGGTCAGTTCGACTGATTGTGTCACCAGTAACCTCCGCTGTAGTCTTGAGAGTCCACGGGAAATCCTCAGTGATTTCAGCGAGTTCAACCCCTGGGTGGAGTGAGTCAACGTACATTTCACCGCGGTCGTCGAATCCAAAAGTAGCTTTCGTCGTGACGAGTGTATCCGGACCACCACCCGGAACAGATTCCCGATCGCGCCAATTGCCCCCGTCACCGTAGCCGGGACTCGTGTTGTACGTGACCGCTTCCACGAACCGACGTGGTTCGTGTGGCATCAGGATGACCGTCCGCTGGGACAGACAGGCGATGTCGCAGGCTCCACCGCTACCTGGCAACCGTATCTCACCTGAGTCTGACGAAACACGGGTCGTGTTCAGGTTCCCGTACCGGTCAATCTCCGCGCCGCCAAGGAATCCCACGTCGATGTCGCCCCGCTGGAGCCGTGACATAATGTCCATCATGCTCGTCGTTGAGAGGGCCCCATCAAGATTCGGTAGGTCACACATCGTGTGCAGGAAATCGCTTGCCGGTTCGTCGCGCATCACACCGCTCTCGAATACAGAGAGGGCATTCGATGCGTGCGTACTCACCGCGACCTGAAAGGCAATCAGCGGGAGACGCATCCCGACGAACGCTGTGTCACCGTCATCAATTTCTCGCGCCGCAGCGGCGACCATCAGTTCCCGATCCGTGTATGATTCACTGACCATACTCCACCTCCGCGGCAACAGTCGGATCAGAGATACCCAAGTCGCGGTCTATTTTCTCCATGTATTCGGCTCTGTCCGAGACACCGTGGACCCACTCGTCCAACCACGAAGCGGCTTCCTCCTGGCTGCTCGTTCGTTTGGCGTAGTCGAGATAATAGTCGTTGTCGCGGTTGTACCGGCCTGCGAGTGGTGATGGGTGTGCCCCACAGGGTACTTCTGTGACGGCTGTTACCGAATCTCTGGTTATCACTGTCCGGCTGGGATCGCTTTTAATCACTTCAGGCTCGACGATGTCCTCGGCGATGACGAGGGTATGGTCCGCAGCGTTGGCCGCTTCGATCATCACACCGGAATTCCCCCAGAAATGCGCATCACCGTACGGGGAGGCTCGCTGAACGTGAACAACGGTCCAGTCCGGTCGGATGGCAGGGACTAGCGCGATCCGGTCCCCCGAGTACGGATCCTCGGTCGCTTTGAGCTGGTCGTTTTCCTCGAAGATATCGCTCCCCAGTAGCGAGCGCGTCGGGAGGTACGGAACGCCCATCGCACCCGCTTTCAGCGACAACGCGATACTGAAATTCGAGTGGTTTTCCACGGTGAGGTCACCGGCTTCAACGGCTCGTCTGAAATTGTACCCGGTACCAGCGCTCACATTTCCGACCCACGCTGCGCGGACACTATCGACGAGGTCCGCAGCCACCAGTTGGTCGAATAGGAGGTCGCTGATCGGGCCGATGAGGGTCAAGTCGTCGGTCCCCTGTCGAATGAGTTCGTGCCCGGCAGCGAACGGAATCGCATGTTCGAGTGCGAGTCCCATCGCTATGGAGCTTCCAGAGTCGATACGTTTGACTGCCGCTTCGAGGTCTGTGACTTTCGAATCGGGCATACTCACCAGGACAAGGTCGATCATAAAAAATTAGGGGGGTCGGCCTACGAGAATACTTTCTGCCTGTAGGTCGCCAGTGCGGAGCGCATTTCCGACAGAAGCACCGCTGGGTTGGGATTAGTTCGGATCGTTTGGACGATTCCCGAAAGGCCCCGTGGTGCAAAGATGACGATAACGATATACACGATCCCCAGATAGATCTCCCAGTTACCGATTGCTGACAGCGAGTCTTCGAGGAAGACCACGAGGAACGCACCGGCTATCGGTCCCCAGAGCGTTCCCATTCCTCCTAGAAGCGTCATTACGATCAGTTCGCCGCTGGTCGTCCAGTGTAACATCGACGTGGTGGCTGTGCTGTTGAACGGCACCCAGAGTCCACCCGCAAGTCCCGCCATCCCGCCGCTGATAGTGAACGCGATGATCTTGTACCGGTCCACATTGTAGCCGATGAACGCGACTCGATCCTCGTTCTCACGGATGGCCTGCAACACGCGGCCGAACGGCGAGTTCGCGAGGCGTGTCACGAGTGCGAGCATCGCAGCAAGACCCGCCAGTGACAGGTAATAGTACGACATCAGTGATCCGGTGTCCATCCCGAACAGTGTCAGCGACGTAATGCCGACCAGCCCATTATCGCCGTTAGTCACTGTCTCCATACCGAGCAACGTCGCCGGAATATCGTTGAATGCGATTGTGTAGAACAGCTGGGCGAACGCCAACGTCAGCATCGCGAAGTACACACCACGTGCCGAGACGCTCAGCCAACCGATGAGTGCTGCGACCACCGCACCAGCAACCACAGCCATCGGGAGCACAACGAGTGCACTATCCGTCACGTTCTGTATCAGCAGTGCAGTGGCGTACCCGCCAGCCCCGAACATCGCCGCGTGGCCAAACGAAAGTAGGCCAGCATACCCGAAGACGAAGTCCAGACTAAGGGCCAGTAACGCGAAGATGAACATATGAGTCGCAAGGTCCATCCAGAACGGATGGATCACCTTTGCGACTGGCGCAAACAACACTGCGATGACACCCGCGACGAGCAGACCGAGTCGGACACGACCGCCGAGCACATCCGTTTGGTTTTGTGCGGCAAAGTGCCGACCGATGATGTCTTTCGCGCCCATCTATGCACCCTCCGGGTTCCCGAACAGTCCAGCTGGTTTGACTAGGAGCACGGCAGCCATCAGTAGATACAGGAGCGCGTCAGTGAACTGCGGCGCGAACGTCGGCCCGAACGCGTTGAGCATGCCGACGACGAACGCACCGACGACAGCCCCGCGATAGCTTCCGAGGCCGCCGATGACAACGATGGCGAACGCCTGAATGATGACGCTCGCAGCCATTCCGGGATCGACCGCCTGTGATGTGCCCAGGAGGACGCCAGCAAGTCCAGCTAGCACCGATCCAAGGACAAAGACAGCCGTAAACACACGGCTCACGTCCGTCCCAAGAGCGTCAACCATCTCCGAGTCGTGTGCACTCGCCCGCATGACGATTCCGAAGTCGCTCCGGCGGATGGCTACCCACAGCGCGGCCGTGACAGCGATACTCACACAGAGCAGGAACACCCGGAACAACGGATACGAGAACAGGACCAGATCAACCGAACCCGAGAGGAGAGCTGGGGTTTCGATGTTTTGGACCTGTCCGCCCCAGATTTCGGTCACTAGCCCATGCAGCAGTATCGCGAATCCGAAAGTCAACAGGATGTGATAGAGTGGGTTCCGACCGTACAGCGGCCGGATCGTGAAGTACTCAATGAGACCACCAAGGAGACCCACCAGCAACGGCGCAGCCAGTAGGGCAAGCCACCAGTTTCCGGTGACCGAGACAAGCGTGAGCCCGAAGTACGCACCAAGCATGTACAGCGATCCGTGTGCGAAGTTGATGACGTCCATCATTCCGAAGATGAGAGTGAGCCCGACCGTGACAAGGACGAGTGTCATCCCCATCTCGACGCCGAGTAGCGTCGTTTTCGCTAGCCCTTCGAGTATCATGCTACAGGCTGCACCCCCACGTCGGCCCTTCGACCTTCGATAGTGTTTCTACCACTTCGTTCTGTATGCCATCGTCAGTCTCAACGACCTGACGGATATCCATATCCATCACCGGGTCATGCGTGGACTCTTTGAATTTTAAATACCCCCGGGGGCTGTCGAGCTCTGCGCCAGCCAGCCCGGACACCATCGTATCCGTATCGGTGCCGCCAGCCTCCGTGACCGCTATTTCCGCCGCAAGCCCGGAGTCATAGCCCTGACATGCGTACACGTTCGGGGTTGCATCGTACTCGGTAGAGTAGGCATCAACGAACGCCTGGTTCCGGTCGGTCTGTTTTGTCGGGGTGTAGTGCAGGAGCGAATACATACCGAGCGCTCCGGTCCCCTGCGCCGGAAGCGTATCCGCCGATAACAGGAAGCCGCTACCGGTCTGAGTCATGTTCTCGCCGAGGCCGAAGGAGTCGAACTGCTTGATGTAATTCACCGCATCGCTCCCCGCAAAGAAAGAGAAGACGGCATCAGCACCGCTGTTCTCTATTTCCTGGAGGAACGACGAATAGTCAGATGTACCTAACGGGGCACCGATTTCATCCACGATGGTTCCTCCCACATCTTCGAATTCCTCCCGAAACAGGTTCTTCGACTGTTGTCCGAATGTGTAGTTCGCGTACGAAAGGACGACGTTGTCCGCGATATTATCGTTGATGAACGACGCAAGTGGTGCACTCGTCTGCCAGGTATTGAAGGAAGTGCGGAAGTGGTATTTTGTACAGTTATCCGACACGAGCTTGTAGTTGCCCGCGTTAGCATTGAGCCAGATTGCGCTTCCGGCGCTGGCGATCTCTGGTTTCATCGCCCCGGCAACGGCACTCGAAACCGGGCCGACGAGGAAATCCACATTCTCCGATTGGAGAAACTCCTGTGTGATGGAGGCTCCGGTTGACGGGTCCGCACCGGTGTCCTGTCGAACGTACTCAACCGTGCGTCCATCGATTTCACCGCCTAACTGCTGGTCGAGTCGCAGTTTGACCCCGTTGACAATACTCTCGCCGAGAAACGAGTATGTTCCCGAAAACGGGAGGACAAATCCGATTTTGACGGATTCTGAGCTACCACTTCCACCGCCTAGGCAGCCGGCGAGTGAGGCACCGACTGCGGCTCCGCTGCCTGCGAGGAATTTGCGGCGACTACACTTGATGCTACGCTTCTCATGGGACATGCGCTCCGATGGCATAGAAGTCTGAACGGATAGGTTATTGAAATAACTTGTGGGTATTGTAGCAAATAATTAATCCAGAATTCGGTACATAGGGGTAGTTATTTATACTATTAGGTCACTCCCAAGAGTATGGCAACGCCTCTCTTGGCGTTGGACAGTGTTACGAAGGAGTTCGGCAAGATCCGGGCTGTTGACGAGGTTTCCCTCGAAATCCCTGTAGACGAGGTAACTGCTGTCATCGGCCCGAACGGGGCCGGCAAGACGACACTGTTCAATCTGATCACTGGCCGGTACGAGTTGACCAGCGGACAGATCAAGCTCCGCGGTGACCGAATAGACGGTCTTGAACCGCAGGAAATCGTTCAACGAGGGCTTGCGCGCTCGTTCCAGATAACTAACTTCTTTCCGGACCTGACCGCGCTGGAAAACGTTCGGTTAGCTGCACAGGCTCAGAGTATGGAACTGACACCTGGTGCGTTATTGTCTCACCACGACCAGAAATCGGGGCCACGAGATGCTGCGAGAGCAGTCCTTGATCGTCTCGATCTCCTCGATATCGCGCAGGAACCCGCGAACTCGCTCTCGCATGGTCAACAACGCCACTTGGAGATCTGTATCGCCCTAGCCTGTAATCCGGATGTGCTGGTGATGGACGAACCGACAGCCGGAATGAGCCCCGAGGAGACCGTGGAGACGCGCGAACTCGTCGAGGATCTCGCTGAGGACATTACTATCGTCATCATCGAACACGACATGGATGTCGTCATGCGCGTCGCCGATCGACTCGCTGTAATGGAGGACGGGTCGCTACTCACGGTTGGCCCGCCCGAGACTGTTCGGGAAGACGAGCGAGTCCAGCAGGCGTATCTTGGAGGTGAGACAGTATGACCGTCCTCGATGTGGACAGCGTGGATACGTATTACGGGCCGAGCCACGTTCTCCACGACGTGTCACTGAATGTTGAGGCGGACGAAATCGTCGCGCTCATCGGCCGGAACGGTGCAGGGAAGACGACCACACTCCGAACGATTATGGGCGTCACCCCGCCGAAAAATGGCGACGTCCGTCTCCATGATGATCCGATTCAGGGTCTCTCACCAAACAAGATCCGACGACATGGAATCTCGTGGACCCCTGAGGACCGCCGTGTCTTCCCCGACCTGACTGTCGCCGAGAACCTCCGGATCGCCAACCGCGTCGAGCCCGACAACGAGGGAACGAACCGAGGAACGACATTCACCGTGGAGGAGGTCTATGAGAGCTTCGACCGTCTCGACGAGCGACGGGATCAGCGAGCGGGCACCATGAGCGGGGGCGAACAGCAGATGTTGGCTATCGCTCGGTCACTCGTCGGGCCACCGGTCGAGCTACTGGCATTAGACGAGCCGTCAGAGGGGCTGGCACCGAAGATCGTTGACGACGTGCGCGATATGATTGAGCGATTGAACGAGCGAGGGATGACGATACTCCTCGTCGAACAGAACGCACACTTGGCTTTAGAGTTAGCAGACCGGGCGTATATACTCGAGACTGGCCACATCGAATTGACGGCACCTGCCGACGAGTTACTAGCCGATCAAGACGTGCTCGAAACGTACCTCGGGGTTCGATAACTGTGTCTCCGGACCTGACAAACGGGGAAACCCGGCGGTATCACGAGGACGTGCGGACTAACATCGATCCGGACACTGGTGTCGCATGGCTCGTGATGGAAGCCGACGAGAACGACGTGAACACGTTCACTGCGACGAGCGTTGATGCACTCACCGATGCAGTGACCGACCTGAAGGATGAGGTGCAATGTCTCGTACTTTATGGCGAGAATGATTTTTCTGTCGGCGCTGATCTGGTAGGCATTCAGGACACCCCCCAAGAGCTCCGACCACCGAAGATAGATAACACTGCGGCGGCCTCCAACCGGTTCATCCAGGCGCTTCGGTCACTCGATGCACCGGTCGTTGCCGCTATCGAAGGGACTGCCGCAGGGGGTGGACTCGGTTTTGCCCTCGCCTGTGACATGATTGTCATGCACGAGGAAGCATCGCTAAATACGGCCTATGCACGTATTGGCCTCACGCCAGACAACGGGACGCCCTTCTTCCTCACCCGTGCTGTCGGTCCGTATCGGGCGCGAGATTTACTCTTCGATCCGCGGCCGATAGCTGCCTCAGAAGCCAAGAATCTCGGCATCACGGACCGCATCCTCATGGGATCCCACACGGAGTTTCTCGACGAGACGTCAGAGCTGGCGGTTCGCCTTGCAAAGGGACCGACCGACGTGTACGGAAAAATCAAGCTGCTAGTCGACAGCGCCTCACAGTCACAACTCGACGACCATTTGGAATTTGAACGTGATATGATTCGCACAGCAAGCGAGTCCAACACCTTCGATGAAGGATTGAACGCTTTCGTCGGAAAGCGCGAACCCGAGTGGGACTGACAAACACTGCCGCTTGCACGTGTTCTCACCCGATGGGATTCGGCACAACATACACATTACCTGTCGTGGTACAATAGGACATGAATGAAACTGTCGACGAGAACAGCGCGGTCTGTACCGGTTGGGACAACTCCTCGTGTGAGGGGACAGAATACTGTCCGCCCCGTTGCCCACGGTTTGTCGATAAGGAGGGCGTGCCGCGAATCGCTCGTCGCTTCGAGTCAGCGGACTTTGATGCCGTCGTCGACATGTACGACAATCTCGACAGTTTCAGTCGCACTCGTGGTATTCCACCAGCGAGCCGACCGCAGATAGAGCGGTGGATCTCGTCGCTCGTCGAGAAAGGCTGGAACCTCGTGATCAAAGGCAACGGCCGGATCATCGGCCACGCTGCGGCCGTTCCCGCGTCCGCGTCCGTGCCTGAGCTCGTTATTTTTCTCCACCAGTCCGTCAGGAACAAGGGTATCGGCTCGGAGCTACTCAAACATCTCATCGCCCACGCCGATGATCAGGACCACGACGGACTGACACTCAGTGTCTCGTGTGGCAACAGTCGTGCAATCACAGTGTATGAAAACATCGGGTTCGACGAGATAGAACGAACGCGGAAGGATATCGAAATGGAACTATCGATGGACGAGCCGATTGTTGACCGCGTCCAACTGTTTCCGGCACAGCGAGACAGGTGAAGCAGGCGGCGCAGCTATCGTTTCCCGTTCTAATCGATACCCAGCCGAGAGACTCGTCAATGCAAGAGAGGTTGACACTGTTCTGATCTGTGTCGGCGGTTCTAGCCATAACCTATATTATAGATCAGGATGTTTTATCATGCGAATGGTTAGCAATAGCATTTGTTACCTGCCTGCAACGGAGATGGCATCGAGAATCAAACGTGGGGAGTTGTCGCCTGTTGACGTCGTCGACGCGCATATCGAGCGGATTGAATCACGGGAAGAAGAGCTGAACGCGTTCATAACGCTGTTGAAAAACGAAGCACGTGAGGAAGCGAAAGAAGCGGAACGAGCCGTTGAGACTGCTGCAGAACTGGGCCCGCTTCACGGCGTCCCCATCGCGGTCAAAGACCTCCTCGGTGCTATCGAGGGAATCCGGCACACGAAAGGTGCAAAACCGCTCGAGAACGTCGTTGCCGATAATACTGCGATAGCGGTTCAGCGTTTGAAGGACGCTGGAGCAATTGTTATCGGAAAAACAAATACACCAGAATTTGGGCACAAGGGCCAGACCGATAATCTGCTCGTGGGCGAAACGCCCACACCGTTTGACCTCGAGAGAACGTCCGGTGGCTCTTCGGGTGGGAGTGCTGCGGCAGTTGCGGACGGAATGGTACCGCTTGCGACGGGGTCCGATGCTGGTGGATCGTGTCGTATCCCGGCCAGCGCGTGTGGAGTGTTCGGGTACTGTCCGTCCTTTACACGGGTTCCCCACGCCCATCGGCCGAATATGTTCGTCGCCCCACCGTTTTTCCAAGCCGGGACACTCTCCCGGTCTGTCTCTGATGCCGCCGTCATGCTTGACGTGATGACCGGACCGCATCCACGGGACCCGTTCGGTCTGCCGGACGATGGAGTGGACTACATTGAAGCCACGCAGCGGCCGATAAGCGGATTGGATATTGCGTACAATCCCGATCTTGATGGGTTGTTCCCTGTTGATTCAGAGGTACGGTCGGTCGTCGAGAGTTCACTTGGCGCATTCGAGACGCTCGAGGCTACGGTCGAGGAAGTCGAGATCGGTGTCGAACACACGTTTGATGATCTCTGGCATGCCTTCATGGATCACTGGAGCGTCACGATGGCTGGTATCAACGAAGGTGTGAAGGCTGAGCACGATATCGATATGTACGGTAACCATCGGGAAGACTTACCTGCCTCCGTAGTGGAAAAAATAGAGGATGGAAGAGAGATGCGTGCTCTTGAACTCGGTGGCGCACAGAGCACGATAACATCGTTCTTCGATACGATTCAGGACCTCTTTGAAGACTACGACCTTCTGGTAACGCCCACGCTGTCAATAAAGCCGCCAAGTATGGAGTACGTATCGGGGCCGCCGAAAATAAACGGTGAAGAAACCCGTGAGGCCTTAGGGTGGTTCCTAACGTGGCCGTTTAATCTGACAGCGACTCCAAATGCATCCGTTCCAGCCGGGTTTTCGGAGGATGACCTCCCTATCGGTCTCCAGATCGTCGGCCCCCGGTACGAGGACGAGCGGGTTTTCGCCGCGAGTGCAGGCTTTGAAAGAGTTAACCCTTGGTCTGATGCATACCCACCGAGGTAGATCATATATCCGAACTCAATAGACGGGGCGGCCGCGTCTCTGTGATCGACCCACGTATCAGGGAAACACCATCATAGATGAAGCATGACTGCTCGTCAGTCGTCGCCAGCGCCTCGCTTCCGGATCTGTTTCCCGCCGGCGTCTGGCGTCCGGAGCACCGTCTCGTCCGTCTCCGGTCCTAGCACTTCCACGCGGACGCTGGACACCTTGTACTCCGGAATTCCAGCGGTCGGATCGAACGTCTCCCCAGTGAGTTTGTTCACCGCGCCCGCGGCGAAGTGCATCGGGATGAACAGCGTCCCCGGGCCGACGCGCTCGGTGACCTGCGCCTTGACCACGATGTCGCCTCGCCGGGACTCGACGCGTACGTACTCGCCGTCGGCGATGCCGAGTTTTTCGGCGGTCTCGGGGTGCACCTCAACGAAGCTCTCGCCGACGTGGCTCATCAGCCCCTCGACGCGGCGGGTAATCTGGCCCGTGTGCCAGTGATACAGCACCCGCCCGGACGTGAGCGTTAGCGGATACTCTTCGTCGGGGATCTCGCCGGGATGGCCGCCGTCCGCGGGAACGAACCGGGCCTTTCCGTCCTCGAAATTGAAGTTCCCCTCGTCGTAGTCGTAGAGGTACGGCGTGCCCTCGTGGTCCTCGTCCCAGCAGGGCCACTGCAGGCCGTGTTCCTCGCCGGATTCGAGGCGGTCGTAGGTCACCCCGCCATAGATGGGCGCGAGGGAGTTGATCTCGTCCATGACCTCCCGCGGGTGGTCGTAATCCCAGTCGTAGCCGAGCCGACGGGCCAGCGCCTGCGTGATCTCCCAGTCCTGGCGGGCTTTGCCCGGCGGCTCAGACGTGGGACGGACCCGCTGGATGCGGCGTTCAGTGTTGGTGAACGTGCCGTGTTTCTCCGGCGAGGTGGCCGCCGGTAGCACCACGTCGGCGTAGTCCGCCGTCTCGGTCATGAAGATGTCCTGGACGACGAGGAACTCCATGTCTTCCAGGGCCTCGGCGGCGTGCTGGATGTCGGGTTCCGAGAGCGCCGGGTTCTCACCGACGACGTACATGCCGCGGAGGTTCCCCGCGTGGGCCTCGGCGAGCATCTCCGGTACTTTGAGCCCGGGTTCCTCGGGCGGTCGCTCGCCCCACGCGTCGGCGAACTTCTCGCCGACCTCGTCGTCGGCCGGGTTCTGATAGCCCGGCAGACTCCCCGGCAGGGTCCCCATGTCGCCGCCGCCGCCCTGGACGTTGTTCTGGCCGCGGAACGGCGAGAGGCCGGCACCCGGCTTGCCGACCTGACCCAAGACGAGCGCGAGGTCAGCCATCGCGATGAGGTTCTCCGTGCCGTGGCTCTGCTGGGTCATCCCCATCGCCCAGCCGAAGACGACGCTGTCAGCGTCGGCGAGTGTCTCGGCCGCCGAGGCGAGTTCTTCCGGTGACACGCCCGCGAGTTCCTCGACCTTCTCAGGCGTGAACGCCTGGACTTTCTCTCTGACTTCCTCGAAGTTCTTCGTGTTGCGTTCGATGAACGCCTCGTCGTGCAGGTCGTGTTCGATGATGTAGCGAATCAGGCCGTTGAGCCAGGCCACGTCGTAGCCGGGGTTCGTCCGGGTGTACTGGTCGGCGTGCTCGGCGATGCCGACCTTCCGCGGGTCGAACACGACGAGGTCGGCCCCGTCGCGGACGTTCTGCTTGATTCGCGTGGCGAGCACCGGATGGGATTCGG
>Ga0207772_100161_pt1 | contig 62333 bp, 73 predicted proteins | sample A23M3SouthBayCA_2_FD_187750 | JGI IMG/M metagenome (GOLD analysis project Ga0207772, IMG submission 187750) | Aerobic enrichment media microbial communities from Eden Landing Ponds, California, USA - A23 M3 (2) (SPAdes) | ecosystem: Environmental > Aquatic > Marine > Unclassified | place...
GGTCGCTTTCATACCTCACCCTTCCGGGCCGGTCACTTTGCTATTGCGAACGCCGGCGGTCGGCCGTTCGCGGGTGTCTCGCACGTCAGTGCGACGCATCGGCACGGAAACGGTTCCCGGCCGCCCGCGGAAATCGAAACCCCTAAAGAGCAGACGGCGAAACTCTCGGGTGAGCCGAGGTAGCCTAGCCTGGCCAAGGCGGTTGCTTCGAGAGCAACTGTCCTCACGGACTCAGGAGTTCAAATCTCCTCCTCGGCGTTCTCTGCAGTCGACCCGACGAGTGTAGCGAGCAGTCGGTTCTGACGACTCGGACTACGTCAACAGGAAGATCAGCACGCTGACGGTCATCACGGCGAGGATGAACATCGCGGCCAGCGCGCCGCCCATCGACACCATGGCGTTCGCCGTCGAGGCCAGCGTCTCGGTGCGGTCGTTGCCGAACACCGTCACGCGCGCTCGCTCGCTGGCCATCCCCGCCTCGACGGGTTCGAGGTCGGCGACCGCTCGCTCGGTGAGGTCCGCGATGAGCGCGACGATTTCCTTCTCCGGGATGGCCTGTCCGACCTGGTTCTCGGCCTCGACGGTGTTGACGATGTGGGTGTCGCTGGTCATCACCTCCATCGTGTCGACGCTGTCGACGGCGTCGACGATCTCCTCGCGCAGGCCCGGCTCCATGTTGTTGCCGTCGATGAGCACGTAGGCCGTCCGCTGACCGGCGACCTCGAAGACGCAGACGCGGATACCGAGCGGGCCGATGCCCTCCGTCGGACCCCAGGGCGTCTCGTCCCAGGCGACGCCGCAGTGGAGCGGCCCCGTCTGTGCGTCGGTGAGCAGCCGTCCGAGTTTGCCCGCGCCGTGGAGCATGTCGAACGAGCGCTCGCTCCCCGGAACGACGTGGCCGAGGTCGTCGCCCTCCAGCCCGTCGTTGCAGTTGTGCGCGTCGACGAGCAACACGTCGTCGAGCCCGTCGGCGCGCGCCTCGGACATCGCGGAGAGGCCGACGGCGTACTCCACGTCGTCGGCGCACCCGGGCGCGTACGTGTTCACGACGAGGGCGTCCGAGCCGAAGGCCTGTCCCGTCAGCGTGGCCTCGCCCTCGGTCACGCGGTGGCCCATCGTCGCTTCGCTGTCGTATTCGAGCTGCTGGTAGGCCGCCTCCGCCGTCGAGAGTATCGTGTCGACCTCGCGCTCGGTGACGAGGTTGAAGTCGTGACCGGCGGTCGCGTGCGGCGGGAAGGCCAGTCCGTCGGCGGACTCGGCGACGCGCTTCGGGAGGTTCCCGCCGCCGATTTCGCCCATCGGCCCGGGGTGTATCATCGGCAGGACGAAGCGGGCCTTCTCCGCGCCGCCGGGGTGGCGGACCGAGAGGACCGTGACCGGGACGACGGCCTCCTCCCCGATGTCCTCGAAGAACTCCTCCAGTTCCCGGGTCCCCTCGGCGATGTGGCCGATGAATCCGCGGAGGAAGTCGAGCGCGGAGACGCCGAGCGAGGAGCGCCAGGGCTGGTCGATGACGACGAGGAACAGCCAGACGGCCAGCGCGTAGATGACGCAGATGACCGCGAGGATGATGAAGTCCTGGGGGAGGAATCCCTGCACCTGCGGGGGGACCTCCTCGGGGCGCGAGAGGTACTCCCGGAGCATCGGGTCCTCGAGGATGAACGCCGTCGCGCCGGAGTACACCGCGAGCAGGACGGCGGCGGCGACGGTCTGGACGCTCGCCGGCACCGCGGCCTTCAGCAGCGAGTGCCGGGAGACGGCCATCAAGATTAGCAGCCTGAAGGCGAATATCGAGGCCAGCGCGACGAGCAGCGCGTCGAAGACGAAGTTCTGGCCGAGCCGGACGGTCAGCAGGGCGATGACGCCCGCGACGGTGAGAATCGCGATGGTGACGAGTTCGCAGATGACGGCGAGCAGGGTGGCCCGGTTGGGCGTCAGCTGACCGCCCATCTGGCGGTCGACCCACGGGGTGATCGCGCTGGCGATGAGCGTGGGAATACCGATGAGGAACACGCCCTGCCAGGCGTCGTCGAGGACGAACCGCGAGTCGAAGGCGGCGATGCCGGTCATCGCCGCGATGAACAGCGCGAACGCCAGGCTCCGGTACCAGGTGGGGGCCCGGAAAATGAACCGCGAGAGGCTGGCGAGGTTGCCCTGTGTCGCCGTCATTTACCTATCACTCCCCACGCCGACATATAAATCCCGTTACCTGTGGCGACCGTAACTCACTGACGGGCGACGGATTGCCGCTCGCAGACCGAAAGGAAGTTCTCGAACACTTCCTCGCCCTCCTCGGTGTGGGCGACTTCGGGGTGCCACTGCACGCCGAAGATGTCCTCGTCGGCGTTGCTCATCGCCTCGATGCCACAGACGTCCGAGGTCGCGGTCCGCTCGAAGCCGGGCGGGACCTCCTTGACCTCGTCGGCGTGGCTGGCCCACACGCGCGTCTCGGGGTACAGCGACCCGATGAGCGGGTCGTCCTCGTCGAGAATCTCCACCGTCACGTCCGCGTAGCCGCCGTACTCACCGCCGCCGACCCGCCCGCCGAGTTCCTCGGCGATCAGTTGCATCCCCAGACAGATGCCCAGCACGGGCACGTCGAGGTCGAGGTAGGCCGGGCAGTTGCCGATGTCGTCCATGTCGGGGCCGCCCGAGAGGACGATGCCGTCGGCGTCGATGTCCTCCGGCGGCGTGGTGTTGTCCCGGAGCGAGACGTCGACGCCCATGTCCCGGAGCGCGCGCTGCTCGAGGTGGGTGAACTGGCCGTGGTTGTCGATCACGTCGATTCGGGTCATTACTGACGCGAAGGCCACGAAGGCGTATATATCTCCTGATGCGGTTCGAGGCGCTCTGACCCGGTCTCAGGGCCAGGACTGGAGCCGGTCCCACAGCCGGTCGAGGCGGGTGGGGCCGCGCAGTTCCAGTCGCACGGTGTTGCCGTCGTCGCTCGAGTCGAGGGAGAGCGTGCCGCCGTAGCTCTCGACAATCCACGTCGTCAGCCACAGGCCGATGCCCTTCGAGTGGTGCAGCGGCGTCTCCGTGCCGCTGTCGAAGACCTCCAGTTCGTGTTGCGGGATGGACGGGCAGTTGTCGCTGACCCGGACGAACACGCGGCGGTCGCGGTTCTCGACCGAGACGTACAGCGACGGCGTCTCCTCGCAGTGGACGACCGCGTTCTCGAGGACGTTTTCGAGGACGGTACCGAGCATCCAGTCGGCGTACGCCGGGGCCCGGTCCGGGAGGTCCGTCTCGACGGTCACCGCCGGGTGACAGCGCTCGACGGTCGCCACCTGCTCTCTGACGTGCGGGACGACGTCGACGGGCCGCTGTGCGCGCTTGTCCGCGTCGAACGCGAACGCGATCTGTCTCGCCTTCTCGGTGGTGTCGATGAGGTCTTCGATCGAGTTGCTCAGTTTGCACACGTGCGTCCGGGGCGCGCCGACCGAAGACTGGCGGTCCGAGTGCTCCCGCTGGAGTTCGCCCAGGTGCCCGAGCGCGACGTTCAGGTCGTTTCGCAGGTCGTGACGCAGGACGCGAAACAGCACGTCGTTGCTCTGTTTGAGTCGCCGACGGCTCCGTCTGAGCTCGAGCAGCCACCCGACGAGCGTGCCGCCGAACCCACCGACGGCGACGCCGCTCGCCAGTATCGGAGGGACCATCGAACTGTGCGGCAGTGGGGAGAGGAGGATGACGACGTTGATGACGGTGAACAGCGCCACGCCACAGCCACACCACTCCGCGGCGGTCCAGATCTGTTCGCCGTCGAGACCACTCATCGGGAGCCAGTAGTGCGCGGTGACCAGCGTCAGCGCCGGCGTCAGCCCCACGGCGAGTATCACGCCGTCGGTGACCGACCACCGGATCATCGAGACGGCGTGCGCGAGCAGAGCGACCGAAAGTGCCACGCCTGTGGCGACGACGTACCCCGTACCCAGCGACTGCTTCGAAAGCGCTGGAGTGGTCACGATAGTTCGGGGCTACCGCGAGCGAGCACTTAGTTCTCGCCTGCCTATTATCTTATTTGATACTCGGCTACGGCTCGTCGTACCGGTCGGCCGCCGACTCGAAGCCGAGTTCCGACTGCTCGCGGGAGCGGCGCTCTTCTCGCGCCGCGATGGCTTCTGGGTCGGGATTGGCGTCGTCGTCGACGCGGGCCCACGACTGGTGAATCTTGGCGTGACACCACCGACAGAGGTAGACCGTTATCTCGTGTGAGAGCGATTCGTCGTCGTCGTAGGAGAGGTGGTGTTCCTCCAGCAGCGGTCGCTCGTCGGAGTGGGCCATCCGCCGCTCGTCGAGTCCGCAGCGGACGCACTCCCGGTCGTGGTTCCGCGACCGGAAGTGCGGGCAGTCGGCCCAGTCCCATTCCGGCCCGCCCTCGTCGTCGGAGCCCACGGCCGCCGGGCAGCGGAAGTCGTCGGCGCTCCGGGCGTTCGCGAACTCGGGGTCGTGGCGGCCGTGCTCGCGCGCCCACCGACACTTCCCCTCGCCGGTGACGAAGTCGCACCGCTCGACGTGGGCGTAGGGGTCGTCGACGCCGACGGAGGTCCCTCGCGACGTTTTCCGGACCATCTGTCGGGCGGTAGACGCCGGCCAAGTAAAGCCCTTGCTCGCCCCCAGCGGAATACATAAGCCCCGCTCGACTAACGTGGGGCCATGAAGCTCGTCCACGAGCCGTCGGGCGCGGCCCGCACCCTCGCCACGGAGGTGGAGCTCGCCGAGTCGATGCTCGAACAGAGCCGCGGGCTGATGTTCCGCTCCTCGGTTCCCGACGACTACGCGCTCGTCTTCCCGTTCGACCGGCCCAGTCGGCAGTTCATTCACATGCTGTTCGTCCGGTTTCCCCTCGACGTGCTCTGGCTCGTCGACGACGAGGTCCAGCGGGTGTCGACGCTCCGGCCCTGGCGGTCGGTCGGGTACGCCACCGCCGACACCGTCGTCGAACTGCCCGGCGGCGCGGCCGAGGGCGTCGCGGAAGGCGATACCGTGCGCCTGGACCCGTGAGCGCGGTCGGCCACGCCGCTGGCTTCATCGCTCGCCGCGCTTTCGCCACCTTTTAGACCGTGAGGGTTAGAGTACTCACTACTATGTCGGAACACCCGACGGAGGATAGAGGAAGTCGCCGCGAGGCGGCTGGCCGTGAAATTCGCGGCGCTGTGTGATGGAAGTGGATCTTCTGTGAGCCAGAACACGTTATTCGGAGGGCACCCAGCGATGCGTGCGCTCTCAGACGTCGGTGAGGTACAGTTTCTCGACACGACGCTGCGCGACGGCGAGCAGGCCCCCGGCGTCTCGCTGACGCCCGACGACAAGGCCGACATCGCCGCGAAGCTCGACGCGGCGCGTATCGACGTCGTCGAGGCCGGCAGCGCCTGTACCGGCCCGGGCGAGCGCGAGACCATCTCCCGCGTCGCGGGGCTCGACCTCGACGCGACGGTCACCAGCTTCTGTCGCGGCATCCAGAACGACATCGACCTCGCGCTGGAGTGCGGCGTCGACGGGGTCAACCTCGTCGTGCCGGCCAGCGACAAGCACGTCGAGCAGAAGGTCGGGACCTCGAAGGACGAGAACGTCCAGAGCACCGTCGAGCTGGTGGAGTACGCCACCGACCACGGACTGTGGGTCGAGGTCATCGGCGAGGACGGCTCGCGGGCCGACCTGGACTACCTCGAGGAACTGCTCGGGGCGGCTCTCGACGCCGGCGCGGACCGCGTCTGCTGGGCCGACACCGTCGGCCACGCGACGCCCGACCGCGCGCTCGAGTGCGTCTCTCGGCTCTCGGACCTCGGTCCGGTCAGCACCCACACCCACGACGACCTCGGGCTGGCCGTGACCAACGCGCTGGTCTCCATCGCGGCGGGCGCGGACCTCGTCCACGGGACGATCAACGGCATCGGCGAGCGCGCCGGCAACGTCGCGCTGGAGGAAGTCGCCATCGCGCTGGACCACGGCTACGGGGTCGAGACGATGGACCTGACCGAGGTCCACGACCTCGCGCAACTCATCGCCAACCGGACCGGCATCCCGCTGGCCCCGAACAAGGCCGTGGTCGGCGAGAACGCCTTCACCCACGAGTCCGGCATCCACACCGACGGGACGCTCAAGGACGACTCGATGTACGAGCCGTACCCGCCCGAGAAGGTCGGCCGGGAGCGCCGGCTCGCGCTCGGCAAGCACGCCGGCCGCGCGGGCGTCCGGGCCGCACTCGACGAACACGACGTCGAGGTCACCGACGAGCAGCTCTCGGACATCGTCGCTCGGGTCAAGGAGATCGGCGACCGCGGCAAGCGCGTCACCGACGCGGACCTGCTGACCATCGCCGACGAAGTGACCGGCGACGCGCGCGACCGCCGGGTCGAACTGCTCGGTCTGACGGCCGTCTCCGGTTCCGATACGCCCACCGCGAGCGTCCGGCTCTCGGTCGACGGCGAGGAGCGAAAGGAGGCGGCGGTCGGCTCCGGGCCGGTCGACGCCGCGATGAACGCGGCGGAGGTGGCGCTGTCACACACCGCCGACGCGACGCTCGAGGACTACCACGTCGACGCGATCACCGGCGGGACGGACGCGCTCGTCACCGTCGAGATCGAGATGTCCCGCGGCGACGACCACGTCGTCGTCACCGCGAGCGACTCCGACATCACTCGCGCCTCGGTGCGCGCGATGGTCGACGCGATGGACCGCCTCGTCGCCGACGACGAGGAACCGCTCGTCGCCGACGACTGAGACCCGTTCGATTCTCGTTTCTCTCCCCCGGTCTCCGTTTCCGACCGACCCTGCCCCCGACATATTCGTTAGCTAATCACAATTATAATTCAGGCAACTATTTAGTGCCTACCGGTCCAATCGGCTAGCGTCATGGCGGATGTGGGCGGTACCGGGGCGTACGGGGCTCGCGGCCGGTCCGTGCGGCGTCTGTAGCGGGGCACGGACTGGAGTGGTTCCGCGTGGACGGCGGCGAGCGGTGGACATGGCAGACACTGGGAACGCGACCGTTCGACGTGGGGTCGACTCGGGGATCGAACGGTCGATCCACCGTCGAGACGCGCGTCTCTCGGTTCGGGACACAGGTGAACACAGCCAATGAGACCAACCGACTTACCGACGACCAGGCGACGACTGCTGCGGAGTCTCGGCGTGGGTGCCGCCGGTGCGGGGCTCGGCACCACCGTCGGTGCGGCGGACCCGGTCACTGTGGCGAACGACGCCACCCAGAACAGCCAATCGAACACCATCGACCCGGTCTTCGGTCTCGCGTCGGCGGAACCGAACCCGTGCAGCGGCGACGCCGACGCGTCGTGCTTCGAGTCGTTCCCGGCCTCGGTTCGGCCGGACCACGAGGTCGAACTCCACATCGGAGTTCCCGGTCTGCTCCTGGCGCTGGCCGAGCAGGGCGGCTTCTCGGACACGACGACTGCCACCATCAACATGGAGGCTGCGGACGGCGACGTCGTCGCTCGGAACCTTCACCGGCCGGACGCCACGGTCGACATCCAGACGCCGAACGGCGTCGTCACCCGCACGGTCGCCGAGGTCGCCGAACTCGTCACCGAGACGATGGGGTTCCACTTCGACCCCGCTGGACTCCACGTCGAACCGGGCGACGTGGTCCTGTTCAGCGCGGAGACGCCGGACCACGCCGTCGCGGCGTATCACGAACGGCACGGGCGGCAGAACCGGGTGCCCGACTCGGTCGGACCGATCACCGCACCACAGATACCCGTCGGCGGGTCCTGGCGATACAGATTCGAGACCGAAGGGGTGTACGACTTCTACTGTCCGCCTCACCAGGTCTTCGGGATGGTCATGCGCGTGGTCGTCTCCGACGGCGACTCGGTCCCGTCGCTCTCCGTCGAAGACACCGGTCGCCCGCCGGCTGAGGAGACGTTCCTGCCCGAGATTCTGGCGGGATTCGATCCGAACGTGCCGAGTTCACACGAGGCGCTGACCGCAGAGCCGCTGGAACCGGCGGCCATCGTCGAGGAGGGGAGCGTCCCGTGGGAGGACGTCGTCGAACACCACCGGAGTTCGTAGCATCTCGGCCGCAGGGCAGATACGGAACCATCCGAGTCCCCGCTTCTCAGAGGTGCAGTAACGAGCGTCGCCGCATCGAAGAAACAGTCAGCGGGAAGCCGTGCGGTCGTCGCTGGCGATAGATTACTTGTGGCCGCGACTGGCCTCGTGGTACTGGAACACGGTCTCCATCCCGCGGACCAGCGCGTCGAGGTCGACGCTCTCCGTGTCGAACTCCCGGTCGCGGACCGCCCGATACCGGTCGGCCCACCGGTCGCGGAACCGGCGCTCGAACTGCTCGGCCTTGATCTTCTCGATGATGTCGGACTTCCGGTCGTCGGAACCGCTGAGGTCGTTCGGCGAGACGAGTCCCTCCTGGAGCGCGAGAACCACGATGCCGGCGGTGTAGTCGCCCTCCTTGACTTCACGCTCCCAGGTCGTGAGCCAGTTCCCGATCCGGGCCATCTCCTGGAGGTCCCAGAGCAGGTCCCGGACCGTCCCGAAGTCCGAGTGGACGAACTCGGGGGAGTACATCAGGTCGACGTCGGCGTAGGGGAACATTACCATGTTGTGGGCCCCGTAGCGCTCGGCGCCGCTCAGGTTCGCGATGCGGGGGTTCTCGTTGACGACCGCGCTGTAGTCCATCGCGTTGAGCGTCTGGCGCATGTCGTACTGGAAGATGTCCGCGAACTCGTCGACGCGAGGTGCGTCCGCCAGCCCGCTCTCGAACTCCCTCCAGACCCGCTCGATGAAGGCGAAGTATTCGTCGCTTACCGCTGCACGGCGCGGGTCCACGGCCGACGGGTTGTGGACGAGGCGTCGGGCCTCCTCGAAGGTGGCGCGGTCCCCGTCGTTCTCGACGATGTCGTCGAGAATCGTGACGTACATCGTGAGGATGGTCTTCTGCGTGCGGACGTGGTCGGCGTGTTTCGCGTCCACCGACGAGAGGGTAAACTCGGGGAACAGCGAGTAGATCCACTGCCAGAGGAACCGGTCGCGTTCGCCACAGACGCGCTCGTACTCGTCTGCGAGCTCTTCGACCCGGTCGGGCAGTGACGTGGTCCGAATCTCTTCGAGGAACTCGCCCGTGTCCGGGGCCGCCGCGTCGGCGCTCATCGAGAATCACCTGTGAGCGACTGCGCCCGCACGACTGAGTAATGTTCGATTATCTGACTTTTGGAGATACATACTTCGGTCGTGTCTTCAGTCGCTTCCCGTTCTTCCCCGGCGATCGGGGTGAGTATCACACGTTGTTGTCCGCGGCCCATACATCGGAGAGGTAACCTTGTCCTTAAAGTGATACTGACGGGTAAGATATGTATAACGGCGCAGGAAGTGGCTTCTTTGACAGTATTTGCCACGAGATACGTACCAGTTTTTCTCTCCATACCTCTGTGACTACCTGGAGAAATGATGCCTTACTACCAGTTTTGAGAAACTCGAACCGATTTTCTCCGCTCACGCAACTCCGAGTTGTGGTCCTCTTGCCGAACTATCAGTTGTGTAATGTCTACGTGGAGTGTGGACGACGACAGCGATCGCAGAAGTAGCTACGCCTGCACGCCGGACGCGTTCGAGCGCTCGTGACAGGGCGTCACGTACACCGAGCGGTTCCCCTCGACCTCGACCCGACAGCCGGCCATGCTGAAGACGACCAGTCCGTCCGGACTCGGCGAGCCCGGCTCCACGGACCGGAACAGTCGGTCCAGCGCATCGGGGTCGATACAGTCGCTGATGCGGTCGTCGAGGTCGATGGGGTCGACGCCGAGCGTGTCTGCCACCGCGTGAACGATGGTCTCGCTCAGCGGTTCGTTCGGCGACGGTCGGTAGACCATTTTTGCCTGAGACATGGAATCTCTGTCGTCTCTACCCCTCGTACTCGAAAGGTGATTGTGGCTACACTGATACGCGACCATCGGCGCAGTCACTAACAGTATAGCGCCGTCAGCGGTCGCCGAAGACGAACTCCAGGAGCTTTCGCTCGCTGACGCGGAGGTGGCGATTGACCGTCGGCTGGGACACTTCGAGGATGGAGGCGATCTCCTGGCCCGTCGTCTCCCGCGGCCAGTCGAAGAAGCCGCTCAGATACGCCGTCTGAAGGACTTCGAGCTGTCGGTCGGTGAGTCGCTCTTCGAGCGCCGACCGGGCCTTCCCTCCGTGCGGGCTGTCCGAGTCCGTCCCGTCGCGGCGCGCGACGAGCCGAACGTTGGCGTAGCGCTCGCCCAGTCGGCTGACGAACTGCCTGACGTCCGTCTCACCGGAGACCGCGACGGTCACTTCGATGCCGTTCGGCGTCGTCCGGAGTGTCGTCAGTCGACCGCCCTGTTCGAGCAGCGTCTCGGCGACGGTCCGGCCGGAGACCACGACCTCGTAGAGCCCGTCCTGCTGGTCCGTCGAGATCGGGCGGGCGGACTCGACGCGGGTCATCGACGACGCCTGTCGCTCGACGAGCGCCGGGTCGCAGTCGGCGATCGAGAGGAACAGCCGGACGGTGTCGTCGCTCCGGGGCACGGCCCCCTCGCAGACGACCGGGACGCCCAGTCGGTCCGCGAACTGCGAGAGGAACGACTGGCGCGCCGACAGCGTCAGTTCGAGTTCGACGGTCCCGTCGCCGGCCCGTCGCTGTCTGGACTCGACCTCGCGAATCGCGTTCGCGATGGTCTCGCCGAGTTCGGCGAACACCTCCTGGAGCATCTCGTCGAACCCGTCTTCCTGGGTCGCGTACACCGTCAGCACGCCGTAGACGAACTCGTCGTACTGGAGCGGGACACTGAGCGCCGACTGGAAGTCGCGCGAGATGGCCTCGGTCCGCCAGTGCTCGCCCCGGAGTCCGTCGGCGATTGCGGGGATGACCGTCATCGCCTCGGACTGGGCGGTCTGGACCGCTGGCGGTCCGCCCTCGCGTTCGAGCGACAGCGAGACGGCGTCCAGGTAGCTCGCGGTGTCGCCCGCCCAAGCCCGCGGGACGAGTTCGGTCGCATCCTGCCGGCCGAGCCAGGCGAACGAGAACCACTGCGACTCGGCCAGTTCCTCGCAGACCGCCTGCTCGATCTCCTCGCAGGTGTCGGCGTCGACGAGCACCCGGTCGATGCGCCGGATGATGGCGTTGACCTGTTTGAGCCGTCTGAGCTCGCGGTTCTGCTCGCGGCGCTCGGCCTCCCGTTCGCGCAGCGTCGTCTCGCGGTCCACGCGGGCGAGCGCGGCCTCCGCGCTGGCGGCCAGCAAGTCGATCATCTCCCGAATCCGGGCGTCGTCGTGCTTCTCGCCCGTCTCGACGTAGAAGACGCCGTGGTCGGCCAGCGGGAGACAGAGCCGGTCGGCGTCGACGGCGGACGGTCCGTCTCCGAGGTCGACCGGGTCACCGGCCGTCAGTTCGACGGCGTTGTCCTCGACGAACACGTCCCAGAGCAGTCCGTCGCCGGGGCCGACGGTTCGGTGGCGTGCCGCCTCGTCGTCGCGGTCCTCCACGGCGCGCAACACGTTGTCGCTCCGGTCGAAGAGGTAGATCGACGCGTCGGGGAGTTCGAGGATGTCGACGGCGGTCCCGACGATCTGTCGGGCCACCGCCGTCTTGGTCTCGGTGTGCAACAGCTTTCGCGTCGACTTGTGCAGCGCTTCGAGCGTCTCCTCGAAGCGCTTCCGGTCTGAGATGTCGCGCACGACGCCGATTTGCCGGTAGCCGCCGTCGTCGAGGTCGTACATCGTGAAGCGCGTCTCGATGGGGAGCGTTCCGCCGTCGGCCGTACTGAGTTCCGTCGTGAGCGTCCCGACCTCGCGCTCGCCCTCGAGGAACTGCCGCGTCATCTCCGCGACCCCGTCGATGACGTCGTCGTCGGCGAGCAGCGCCGCGTTCGCTCCGACGAGCGTGTCCTCCTCGTAGCCCATCATCGACTCCACGGCGCTGTTGACGGTCTGGATCGTGAACGACTCGTCGAGCGTGTAGATGCCATCCTCGATGGTCTCGAAGATGCGCTCGTACTCCTCTAGCATCTGCGTCCGCTCGTGTCGCTCGGTCACGTCGTGGACGACGCCGAGGTAGTGCGTCTCCCCGTCCCACTCCTGTGGTTCGAAGGCGATCTCGACCCAGCGCTCGGTGTCGCCGGCGCGGTACTCGGCGGTGACCGGCCCCGCCGACGCCTCGCAGTGCTCGGCGAGGTCGAGCGTCTCCAGCGCCGGGAAGAACGCACCGAGACGCGTTCCGAACACGTCCGCCGGCGCTTCGTCGAGGAGGTCACAGAGGTGGTCGTTGCCCGTGAGGATCTCGCCCTCGGCGTCGACCACGACGATCGGCTCCGGCATCCGCGACGCGAGCGTCTCCAAAAGTACGGGCGGTGACTGCTGCGCGGGGGGACGTTCCTCCTGTTCGGTCTCGTCTGTTCCACTGACCGGCTTCTCCATACCCCACCACGGCACTTGCCGGTTGAAAGGTTGATCCAGGAATGCGTACCAGATAGTTACGTCTCTCACACCGGTGCGTGTCCACTGGCTACCAGACTCGCGGGGGTCAGCGAGCGATGTCGACCACGTCCTCGAGGCCCGTCACGTCGTAGTCGGGTTCGACGTCGAGGTCCGCGTCGACCCTGTGTGGCCGCCTGATGACCGCCGAGTCCACGCCGGCCCGGTGGGCGGCCTCGACGTCCGACTCGTTGTCGCCGACGAACAGCGCGTCCTCGACGCCCAGGTCGTCCATCGCCCGCTCCAGATAGTACGGGCGGGGCTTCTTCCGGCGCAGGCTCTCGACGGTCGGTTCGCGGGCCCACACGCTGTCGAAGTACCCCGCGAGGCCGAAGTGCTCGAACGCGAAGGCCACCGTCTCGCGCTGGTTCGACGACACCACGCCGAGCGGACAGTCCAGTCGGTCGAGCGCCGCGATGTCGCCGTAGGGCTGTTTCTCGCCGGCCAGAATCAGCGACCGCTGTGTCTCCGCCATCGCCTCGTCGCGCGCCCGGAAGAACCGCTCGGGGTCGATGTCGTAGGTCTCACAGACCGCGGTGAGTTCCGGCACGGTCACACCGATGCTCATCGCCTCGACGTGGGCCGTCGTCGGCGACGAGACGCCCATCACCTCGAAGGCCCGCCGCGCGCCGGCGTAGTGGGCGTCCATGTCCGTCAGCGTCAACAGCACGCCGTCGTTGTCGAAGATGACCGATTCGTAGCCCATCGGAACGGCCTACGGGGTCGTCGGTGAGAAGCGTTTCGCGCCGTCACAGCCCGAGGTCTTCGCCGCCCTCGTCGTCGAACTGCCCCGGCGGACGGCCCGCCTCGTCGATCACCTCGTCGGAGACGACGATCGGGCACTCCACGCGGAGGGCAACGGCGATGGCGTCGGACGGGCGGGCGTCGAACACCATGTCCTTCCGGCGGTCCTCGGTGTACTGCTCCGCGTCGATCTTGCCGTAGAAGGTCCCGTCGGCCAGGTCGTCGATGCGGACCCGGTCGATGGCGCTCCCGAACTCGGTTATCATCTCCACCATGAGGTCGTGGGTCAGCGGGCGCTCGAAGGGCTCCCCGGACAGCGCAAGCTGCATGGACTGGGCCTGGTCCGTGCTGACGAATATCGGAACGATTTCCTCGCGCGCACGGAGGAGAACGACCGGCGTCCCGGAACCTTCCTCGCTGACGCCGACGCCGATCCCCTCAACCGTGGCATCGTGTTCCATGCCACCGGATAAGGTTCGCGGGTATGAAAAGCTAGCCCGACGCCGGTGCCGGACCGCACTCGCGGGCCGCGGTGGACCGCGAAGATACCGAACAGGACGCTCCGCGGGGGCCGCCGAGCGCGCGCACCGACTCGGACGGTCGCCGAGGCCTGTCGCGCTCCGTCGTCGCATTTCGACCACCGAAATCCCGATTAAGCCGAATTAAAACGGGGGACAGAGTGTTCAAATCGGCCAAAATCGGCTTAATCCGACTTTCCCGCGTTCCCCCTTGATATGCCACCGGGACAGAGAGCCGAGCGGAGGCACCGAACACCATGAAGCTCACCAAGATCGCCGGCGCGCTGCTGGCCGTGCTCGTCATCACGGGCTCGGCGGCGGCGCTGCCCGGTGCGGCAGACGCACAGGCCGACGACCACGCGGAGAACGCACAGGCGGACGAACACGCGTCCGACGACGCCACCGACCCGGCGGCGAACGGCTCCGAGAACGGGGCCGCCGCGCAGGCTGACCGACGCGGGCCGCCCGCCGACGCCGGGAGCGCGGCCGACCGACGTGGTCCGCCCGCCGACCTCCCCGCGCAGGTCCCCGACTTCGTCGGTGACATCCACGACCTGATCCGCCAGAAGATGGCCGGTGACCTCGCCGGCGACCTCGGCGCGCAGATCAGCGAGCTGACGCCGGGCGAGGACGACGCGAACGAGAACGCCGACGGCGCGGCGTCTGCGAACGCCACGGCGAACGGGACCGACGCAACGGACGACGCGACTCCGACCGACGGCGACCAGTAACCCCCTGACGCGCTGGCTCTCCCCATAGCCCACCGCGCGAGCGCGGTTTTTTTGGCCGCTGAACTCCGAGAGACGTGTATGGACGACACCGCCGACGCCCGAGCGGACGACGGAGCCGGGACCCGCACGACGGCTGACCTGCTCGCGGGCGACGACGCAGACTCGTCGGACGGGCTGCTCGACGCGGAGGGCATGAACCGGTGGCAGGCGACGAAGTACATCGCGCCGTTCGTCGCCATCGGGCTGTTCGACCTCGCCCTGTTGCTCGGCTGGGGCCTCGACCCGCTGTGGGGGTTCATGATTCTGCCGCCCATCCTGTTCGTCTCGGTGCTCGGCTGGATCGCGTTCCGGACCGGCTTCGCGAGCGACCGGACCGGCGACCCGACGGCAGACCGGGACTGACGGCCGTTTTTTGGACGCACGTGCGCCGACTCGAAAACTGGTTCTCGGCGGCTGCCCTGTGTGGCGCGGCGCTTCAGCTATCGACGGAAACCGCAGAAAACGGCGGTGTGTGACCGCCTCACTCCTCGAAGAGGTCGTCGACCGCGGAGCGCGCGGCGAGCGCGGCGTCGTCCGCGACCCGCTGTTCGTCCTGTCGGCCGTCGGGCGCCTTGAGGTACACGTCCACTTCGAGCACGCCGTCCTCGAAGGACACCGTCACGTCGAGGTCCTCGACCTCGCTGGCGTCGAACCGAGAGAAGACGACGTTTTCGGCCGCCTGCGCGGCCGTCTCGACGACCTCGTCGTCGGTCGGCATCGCCTTACGCGCCGCCAGCGCCGGGGCCGCCGGCCGGACCGGCACCGCCAGCGCCACCGAGCATCTGCTGGAGCTCGCCCTGCAGTTCCTCGAACTGGTCCTGGACGCGCTGTTCCTGCTTTTCGAGCGTCTCGACGCGGACTTCGAGGCTGCTGACCTTCTCTTCGAGGTCGTCCTGGGCCTCGTCGAACTCCGTCTTCACGAGGAGCTCGCCGACCTCGCGGTACATGGTGGCGTCCTCGTCGATGTCGTCGAGCTCGTCGAGGGCCGTCTGGGACTCCTGCAGTTCCGTCTCGGCCTGCTGCTTCTGGGCCGCGACCTGCTGTGCCGTCTGCTGGAGGTCCTGCAGTTCCTCGAGCTTCTCCTGTGCTTCAGGCGGAAGATTACCCTGCATACTCCGAGGGTCGGGGCCCGCACTGTTAAACCCACGCTTTCGATACTATCGGGGACGCGCTCACCCGCGCGCCGACCCGCCGGGCTCGCGGCGACGGTGTCAGGCGACCTCGCCGACGGCCCGCTCGCGCAACTCTCCCGTCAGGTGCGTTCCGTGCCGGTGTACCTTTTTCGTCGTCGGGTGGACACCGCACACCCTCCTCGAAAAACCTACGCGAAAAAGCCGCCGCTCGCGGTGCTCGCGACGGTTCCGACTCAGGCGACCTCGCCGACGGCCCGCTCGCGCAACTCTCCGGTCAAATGTGTCCCGTGCTGGTCGATCCGCCTGACGATCCGCTTTGCCTGGGTCGGTTTCAGGTACTTGTCCTCGATGGCCGCACGGACGACGACGCCGAAACTGCTCGTGACCTCGGCTCCGAGCCCCTGGGCCATCCGGCGGACGGTGCGGTCCTCGGAGACGACGGCCACGGCCGCCCGGTCGTCGCTGTCGCGATGGGCGAGGACGCCGGCGAGCACGGTGACGGCCGCGCCAAGGTCCTTCTCGCCGAGCAGGGCTTCGGCCTGTTCGATCCGGTCCTCGTCGACGGCGGTGTCGACGCCGCTCTCGCGGTACTCGGCGAGGTTCGTCGCCGTCGGCTCCACCTGCACGTCGTCGACGACCGGCTCTGGAATCACGATGTCGCCGTCGAAGGCGTCCAGCAGCGAGAGTTCACCCACTTGGCCCAGCGAGTACAGGGCCGTCGGCCCCACGTAGATGCGGGTCATAGCTCGGCGGCCGTGTCGGCGTCGAGTTCCAGGTCGGACAGTTCCAGTTGCGTCGTGAGGTTGCGCTCCCGGGCCACGTCGAGCCACTCGGCGATGGAGAGGTCCGCGAGCTGTGCCGCCTCGGCCGCCGACACGTCGCCGGACTGGTACTGCTCGACCGCCACGCGGATGCGGAGCGTCTCCAGCCCCTCCCGGAGCGCCTTCCGGATGGTGGTCGAGCGGTCCTCCGAGAGCAGTTCGGCCACGTCGTCGAGTTCGTCCTTCTCCTCGCCGGGGAGGCGCGCGCTGATGGTGGGCATGTTTGCGCATTCATGCGCTGTAAACGCACATCAAACTACGGGTCGGCAAAGCGCCTGTCGGGCAGGTGATTGGTTCCGACGCTGTCTCCCATCTGCGGTGCGGCGACCGCCAACGCTTAATCGCGCCCGGTCCGACGGAGTGCCAATGAGCGACGCAGCACACGCGTTCGTCCCCGGTCACGTGACCGGCTTCTTCACGGTAGACCGGGGCGAGGACCCCATCGAGACCGGGTCGCGCGGCGGCGGAATCGCGCTGTCCGACGGGGTTGCCGTCACGGTCGGTCCCGGCGACGACACGCGGGTCACGCTGAACGGCGAGGCGATACAGGTCGAGGCCGTCGAGCGCGTGCTGGACGCGCTGCGAGCCACGGCGTCGGTCACCGCCGAGACGCCGCTCCCGCTGGGGTCGGGCTTCGGGGTCTCCGGCGGACTGGCGCTCGGAACCGCGCTCGCGGCCAACGCCGCCTTCGACCGGCGGCTCTCGTACAACGAACTGGTGACGGTCGCCCACGGCGCGGAGGTCCAGTCGGGGTCCGGGCTGGGCGACGTGGTCGGGCAGGCCCGCGGCGGCGTGCCCCTCCGCCTCGAACCCGGCGGCCCGCAGTACAACTACCTCGACGCGATTCCGGCACGGAGCCGCGTCGAGTACGTCACCCTCGGCGAGCTGTCGACGGAGGACGTGGTCGGCGGCGACACCGACGCGCTGACCGACGCCGGCGAGCGCGCGCTCTCGTCGGTCGTCGAGGAGCCGACGCTGGCGACGTTCGCGCGGGCGTCGCGGCGCTTCTCCCGCGAGGCGGACCTGTTGACGCCGGCGGTCAAAGAGGTCATCGACGACGTGGCCGAGGCCGGCGGCGACGCCGCGATGGCGATGCTCGGCGAGACGGTGTTCGCGCTGGGCACCGGCCTCACCGACGCCGGCTACGACGCGAGCGTCTGTTCCGTGTACCCCGCGGGCGCGACTATCGAGGACGAACCGCCCGCCGCGTAGCGCCCTCGAACCGTCCTCCTTATCCGCGCCGACGCGTAGCCACGGATATGGACTGCCGGCAGTGTGCGACGCCGCTGGACCGACCGGGCGACTACTGCCTGGTCTGTCACACTGCCAACGCCGACGCCGTCGTCCTCGAACTCGACCGCGAGCGGGCCACGGTGACCGCCGTCCTCGACGGCTCGGTCGTCGGTCGGCGGACGGTGACGACGACCCCGGAGGGCGACGGCAGCGACGAGAACGCCGTGGTCGAACTGCGGAACTTCGCCGGGCTCGTGGCCGACGAGGTCCGGCGCAAGCGCCCGGAGGAGGTGTACGTCACCGGCGACCGCGACGTCATCGCGGCCGTCCGGCCGCAACTGCACTACGAGTTCTTCCGCGTCGAGGGCGACGACCCCGTCCAGCGGGTCATCGACCGGCAGGGCGAACCGGCCCTGGAGGTCGTCGACGCCGCGCCGTCTGAGAAACTGGGCGGGAGCCACACGACGCTCATCGGCGGCCGGGCGGGCCAGCGAGCCGTCCACACCGTCGCCGGCCACCCCCACGTCAAGAAGGTCATCCCCGGTCCCATCGACGCCGGCGGCGCGAGTTCCCCCACCGGCGTCCGGGCCAAGGCGACGCGCGCCGACGACAACGGCAACGTCCGGGTGCTCATCCGCGACGGGTCGAGCGTCCAGGAGAACCGCGTCGTCACGACGGCCGGCGACCGTGAACTCGGCGAGCACGTCCGGGCCGATCTCAACGACGCGCTCCGCGAGGCCGAGTTGCAGGACTGACCCGCGGACAGGATCCTCACACGAAACTGCCAGCACCGAGAGCGGCGGCCACGGCGAGCGCGACGACGGTCGCCCGCGAGCGCGCCGGCAGGACCGTCCGCACGTCGAGGACGAGCGGGAGCGCGTGCAGGGCGCCGAGCGCGAGATAGCCCGTCGGTTCGACGCGCTCGAAGGCGACGACGCCCACCGCGAGCAGGCCGAGGCCGACGACGCCGGCCCCGAGGTAGCCGCGGCCGCGGACGGGCTGGCCGGCTCCCTCCAGCACGCCGCCGGTCCAACAGTAGCCGACGGCCGTCGCGGCGACCCACGCGTGCCAGAACGCGAGCGTGGCCGGTACGAGGCCGAGCAGGCCGCCGACGGTCAGCGCCATCGCGAGGCCGTTGACCGTTCCCCAGACGAACAGCACGTCAGAGAATCGGAGCGACTCGGGCGCGTGCAGGACCGTCAGGCCGACGAAGCCGCCGGCGACGACGACCCACAGCACCGTCGCGAGGACGGTCCCCGCGTCGGGGTCGGCCCAGGCGATGGCCTGCGTTCCGCCCCAGCCGAGCGCGCCGGCCGCGGCTCCCGAGAGCAGGAACTCGGCCGCGGTCAGCCGGCCGCTGGTGGCCGGAGCGACCCGTCGAAGCCGACGGCGGAGCGCGTCGGACGCTGCCATGGCACGCGCTTCGGCCGCCCGCCCCTTCAGTGGTTACGCCAGTTCGGCGGCGAACAGGAGGACGCTCGGCGCGACGAGCAAGACCAGGCCGGCGAGAATCAACAGCGCGGGCACGACGAGCAGCCCCATCTCTGTGAACAGCCACAGTCCCAGTCCCGCGAGCAGGGCGACGAGACCGACGACACGCACGAGCCACGTGACGATCCCCTCGAGTCCGGAGTCCGCCAGCAGGTCGACTGCGTCGAGTATCTCGTCCATACCGGGCGGGGGTTGACGACGGAGCCTGTTAGTTGCTGTGGCCGCTGGACCGCTCGCTGGCGGCGGGAGCCCCGTGGCCCGAAGCGGGACCGCATCTCGAAGGCCTTATGTGGACGCTCGGCGGACAACAGACCACTATGGCCGAAAAGAAGGGACGAACCGGGAGCGCCGGCCGATTCGGCGCTCGCTACGGCCGCGTCTCGCGCCGTCGCGTCGCGGAGATCGAATCGGAGATGAACGAGGACCACGCCTGCCCCAACTGCGGCGAGGACCGCGTCGACCGCCAGGGCACGGGTATCTGGCAGTGCGGCTACTGCGACTACACGTTCACCGGCGGCAGCTACACGCCGGAGACCCCCGGCGGCAAGACCGTCCGCCGCTCCATCCGGGCCGCGCTGTCCGAAGACGAGGAGTAAAGGACCTCGACCCCTATCTCTCAGTTATGAGCTACAAGTGTTCACGCTGTAAGCGCGACGTGACGCTGGACGAGTACGGCGGCGTCCGCTGTCCGTACTGCGGACACCGGGTTCTGCTCAAGGAGCGGTCGCCTGACGTCAAAGAGATCGACGTCAATTGACCGCCCCCCACTGGACGCTTCTCACCGTCGAGTACGACAGCCCAGAGCGCGCCCGCACCGTCGAGCGGAGCGTCCGGCCCGAAATCGGCGCGATCGACGGGGACCGGACCACGGCGACGCTCGACCGGGACGGCGAGACCGTCGAGGTTCGCGTCACCGCGGACGACCTCGTCGCGCTCCGGGCCGGGATCAACACGTGGCTGACACTTTTGTCGGTCGCCGAGGAGAGCGACCGCGCGGCCACAGAACAGTTTTAAGCGTCGAGTGGCGTGTTGTATCGGTAACCCTTCATGGGAGACGAACCGACGCGACCCGACGACCCGGAGCGCGGGATCGAGGTCCTGTCCCTCGACGCCGACGAGACGGCCCGTCGAGCCACCCACGACGCGCTGTCTGCCCACCGGCCCTCGCTGCAGGTGACGAGCGTCGGGACGCCCGCGGACGCGCTGGCGGCCGCGGCGTCGTCGGCGGTGGACTGCCTCGTCGTCGACCCGGCCGGCCTGGGCGACCTCCCGGACTCGCTCGTCGCGAACGACCGGTTCCCGGTGATTCTCTACACCGACCGCGACCCCAGTGAGATCGACGCGGACCTGCGCGAGGCCGTTTCGACTACCGTCCAGAAGCGGGCCGACGAGCGACGGGAGTTCCTGGCCCAGAAGGTCCAGAGCGTCGTGTCCCCGCCGGTCGACCGGCGGGAGTACGCGCTGAGCGACGCGCTCACGGCCGTCGAGTCGCGCGCCGCGGACGGGGAACTCGCGGCGCTCGTCGACGAGCACGGCGAAGTCGTCTGGGCGAACGACTCCGTGTCGGCGTTCGTCTCGGGCGACGATGCGACCGACGCGGACGCGGCGACGCTCTACGACGCTCTGGCCGCCGCGATGCCTGATACGGCCCAGAGCCAGCGGCGACTCCGGCAGTTGCGAGACCGACCCACGGACCCGCTCACCGTCCGAGTGACCGCGGGCGAGCGCGAGCGGTACCTGCTCCGGCGCGGCTACGACCTCCCGGACGCCGCCGGCGGACACACGCTCGTGGTGCTCGAAGACGTGACCGATACCGCGACACGGGAGGCGAGAACGACGTTGCTTGAACTCCTGGTCGACCACGCCCAGGACGGGCTCTACACGCTCGACGAACGGGGGGTCATCGACTTCTGTAACGACTCCTTCGCGACCAATCTCGGGTACGAACCGTCGGAGCTTCGGGGCCGCCACGCCTCGACCGTCCTCGCGCCGGGCGAACTCGAAAAGGGCCAGCGGACCATCGAGCGCCTCCTCGAAACGCCGGGCGAACAGAGCACTACGGTCGACCTGACGTTCGTCCAGAAGGACGGATCGGAACAGGCGGTGTCGATCCACTACACGCTGATATACGGCGAGGGCGACCGCTATCGCGGCCTGATGGGCGTGGTCCGGAACATCGCGGAGCGCCGCGAGCGCGAGCGAAAGCTCCGGGAGACGACCGAGCGGCTGGACCTCGCGCTCGAGGGGGCCGAACTCGGCGTCTGGGACTGGAACCCGAAGACGAACGAGGTGACCTTCGACGAACGCTGGACGGGGATGCTCGGATTCGACCCCGACGAACTCGAGCCGTGCTATCAGTCGTGGGCGGACCTGGTGCATCCCGACGACCTGCCGGAGGCCGAACGCGAACTCGAGAAATTAAAGCGGGGCGACATCGAGCTGTACGAGACGGAGTTCCGGATGCGGACCAAGGCCGGCGAGTGGAGGTGGGTCCGAGACCTCGGGAAGGTGTTCGAGCGAAACGACGACGGCGAGGCGGTCCGGGCGGTCGGCATCCACCAGGACATCACCGAGCGCCGGGAGCGCCAGCGGGCCATCGAGCGCCAGCGCGACGAGCTGGCGACCCTCGACCGAATCCACGTGCTGATTCAGGACCTCATCAGGGCGCTCGGTGGGGCGACCACCCGTTCCGGCATCGCGGAGACGGTGTGCGACCGGATCGTCGAGTCCGACCGCTACGAGGTCGCATGGATCGGCGAGCGGACGGGGGCGAACGACCGGGTCGTCCCGCGGACCGTTACCGGCGACGCCGATATCGAACCGCCGCTCGTCGACGACCGCGACGACGGGAACTGTCCGAGCGCCGAGGCGCTCGAGACCGGAGCGGTCCAGACGGTACGGGCCGCGGAGACCGACGACGAGCGGTGGGAGCGCGCGCTTAGCGACCGGGGCCTGACGGCCATGGCGGCGATTCCGCTCGTCCGGGGCGACGTGGCTCACGGCGTCCTCTGCGTGTGCGCGACCCAGGCGAACGCGTTCAGCCCGCGGGCGGTCGAGAGCTTCGCCGTCCTCGGCGAGATGATCGGGTTCGCGTTCACCGCCGCCCAGAACAGGCGATTGCTGGCCCGCGATACCGTCCTCGAACTGACCTTCGAATCCGAGCGGACGGACCACTCGCTGCTCACGCTCGCGAACGAGTACGACTGCCGACTCGAATCCGCGGGGCACGTCGACCTCGGTGCGGAGGACCTCTTCTACCTCTCTGTCGAGGGGACAGCGCCGGCACGCGTCCTCGACGGACTCGCGGCTCTCGACGACATCGTCGACGGACGCGTCGTCCGCGGCGACGAGACCGGCGGCGTCGTCGAACTCCAGGTCGAGGACGTCTTCCAGTCGCGCCTCCTCGACGTCGGCGCGCGCGCCAGCGAACTGGTGGTCGAAGATGGAATGCTCACGATCACCGTCGAAGCCCCGCCGGACGCCGACTCTCGAACGATTCAGGAGACGCTGGCCGAGTGCCTCCCGCCGCTCTCGCTGACCTCGAGGCGGGAGCGCGAACGGGAGCGACTGGTGCTCGACGGCGACGACGACCCGCGCGACAGCCTGACCGAGCGCCAGCGCGAGGTCCTCCGCACGGCCTACCTCGCCGGCTACTACGCCTGGCCTCGGGACACGAACGCGGAGGAACTCGCGGACACGCTCGGCATCGCGTCGCCGACGCTCCACCAGCACCTCCGGCGCGCCGAGCGGAACCTCCTCGACGACATGTTCGACTTCTGACGGTCGTGCCGCGCTGGACGTCCCACACGGCCGCGACCACCTAGCTACCTAGGCATTCATTTGATGACTCTGTACGGAGTAAGTTTCATACGCAGATAATGGGTAATCAAGTGAGTGGGAGTCCGAAGAGCGAACAGTGGCACGGGATGACGCCGGACGACCGGGACCTCTCGACGACGGACGTAGACGACGTGTTCGAGGTCCTCTCGGACTGGCGGCGGCGAGCGGTCTGTCTGTACTTCACCACCCGTGACGGGAACGGAATCGACGTGGAGACGCTGGCGGACGCCGTCGCCAGGCGCGGGTCGGCGGCGGCAGTCGACGACGGAGGCGTGTCGGCGGCGGCCGTGCAGTCGCAGCTCGAATCCGAGCATCTGCCGACGCTCCACCGCATCGGCCTCGTCGACTACGACGAGCGAAGCGGCGCGGTCAAGTACTGGGGGTCGCCCACCGTCGAGAAGTGGGCCGAACACGCGGCCGCGGTCACGCGGCGCGACGAGTTCTGACAGGGTCACGGTCGGTCCGCGCGCCGTCCGGGGGGACGGCTGGACCGACCAGCATTCATTTGCGGCCCCCGCGCGAGGAGCGACGCATGGACCTGCCACCGGTCGGGCTCGGGACGATGGGTATCGACGACGAGCGCGTCGTTCGGACGGCCCTCGAGTCCGGGTACCGGCACCTCGACACCGCACAGATATACGACAACGAGGCCGTCGTGGGCGCGGGAATCGACGCCGTGAGCGTCGACCGAACCGACCTGACCGTCGCGACCAAGCTCTGGGTCGACAGCCTCGGGCCGTCGGCGGTCCGTCCCGGTACGGAAGCCAGCCTCGACCGACTCGGACTCGACGCCGTCGACCTCCTCTACGTCCACCGGCCGCGCGGCGACTACGACCCCGAGGAGACGCTGCCAGCCATCGAGGCGGTTCGCGCCGACGGCCTCACGCGACACGTCGGCGTCTCGAACTTCGAACCGGAGCAGCTCGCGACGGCTCGGGAGTACATCGACGTCGTCGCTCACCAGGTCGAGTTCCACCCGCTGTACTGGCGCGAGGACCTGCTCGCAGACGCGCGCGATCACGGCTACCCGCTGGTCGCGTACTCGCCGCTGGCCGGCGGGCGCGTGTTCGACGAGCCGGTCATCCGCGACATCGCGGCGCGCCGCGACGTATCGCCGGCCGCCGTGAGCATCGCCTGGGTGACCAGCTACGACCCCGTCGTGACCATCCCGAAGGCGTCGTCGCGGGCCCACCTCGAAGCCAATCTGGCGGCCGCGGAGCTCGACCTGACCGACGCTGAGATCGAGCGCATCGAGGATATCGAGCGCGAAGAAGAGCTGTTTCCGGAATGAATCGGCAGGACGCCGGTCTTCGCCCTATGGGCTCAGACGCTGGCGATCCCGCGGGAAGAGGACGGCTTCACGGATGTTCTCGAGGCCGAGCATCGTCATGACGAGGCGCTCGCCGCCCAGTCCCCAGCCGGCGTGGGGCGGCATGCCGTACTTGAACATCTTGGTGTAGTACTCGAAAGCCTCGGGGTCGAGCCCCTGCTGTTCGAAGCCGGCGACGAGCCGGTCGTAGCGGTGCTCACGCTGGCCGCCGGAGACCAGTTCCATCGACGGGTGCATCATGTCGAAGCCGGTCGAGACCTCCTCGTCGTCGTCGTGATCCTTGATGTAGAACGGCTTGATCTCGCTGGGCCAGTCGGTGATGAAGTAGTGTTCGCCGACCTCCTGGCCGAGGACGTGCTCGGCCTCCGTCGAGAGGTCGTCGCCCCACACGAGCGGCTCGTCGAGTTCGCCGGTCGCGTTGATGCGGTCGAGCGCGTCCTCGTAGCTGAGGCGCGGGAAGTCGCCCGACGGCGCTTCGAACTCGTCTTCGAGGCCGAGCGCTTCCAGTTCCTCCTGGCAGTTCTCGGCGACGCCCTCGTAGGCCGAGCGGACGACGTGCTCGCAGGCGTCCATGGCCTCGGTGTGGTCGTAGAAGGCCGACTCGAAGTCGATGGAGGTCGCCTCGTTGAGGTGCCGGGGCGTGTTGTGCTCCTCGGCGCGGAAGATCGGGCCGATCTCGAAGACGCGCTCCAGGCCGGAGCCGACCATCAGCTGCTTGAACAGCTGCGGGCTCTGGTTCATGAACGCCTCGCGGCCGAAGTACGTGATGGGGAACAGCTCAGTGCCGCCTTCTGTCCCCGTCGCGACGATTTTCGGCGTGTTGATCTCGGTGCAGTCGAGCTCTCGGAAGGCCTCGCGGACCGAACGCAGGACCTCGGCGCGAATCTCGAAGATGGCCTTGACCTCGTCCTTGCGGAGGTCGAGCGTGCGGTTGTCGAGTCGGGTCGGGAGCTCGGCATCGACCTTCCCGGACGGGTCGAGCGGGAGTTCGGGGTCGGCCTCGGAGATGACGTCGACCGACGCGGGCGTGACCTCGACGCCGGTGGGCGCGCGCGGCTCCTCCTCGACGTCGCCGGTCACCGAGATGACCGACTCGCGGTGGACGTTCAGGCCCGTCTCGACGAGGTCCTCGTCCATCTCGTCTTTCTCGAACTTGACCTGAATCTTCCCGGTGGTGTCTCGGAGGATGAGGAAGGCGATGCCGCCGAGGTCGCGAATCTCGTGGACCCAGCCGGCGACCGTGACGCTGTCGCCCGGCTCTGCGTCCGCCGTGTAAGTGCGGTTTTCCATGCGGGTTCGTTCTGGACGGTGTGACTTAAGGACAGTCTTTCAAAGCGAGGTCGTGACCGGAGGACGACCTCGGTACCGCGAGCGGGAGCGATAGCGACACGCGAGCAGCGAGGGGCCGAACGGAGTGAGGGCCCTCGGTATTACGAACGGCGAACGAAGTGAGCCGTGAGTCGCGGGGGCCGAACGGAGTGAGGGCCCTCGGTATTACGAACGGCGAACGAAGTGAGCCGTGAGTCGCGAGGAATGGGAGGTCGTGACCGGAGGACGACCTCGATATTGCGAACGGCGAAAATGACGATCTGGGCGGGGGCGGGTCGACTCAGCGGTCGGCGGCGGCGGCCGTCTTCGCGTCCTGTGCGCCTTCGACGGTCTCGCGGACGGCGTCGACGCCCTCGTCGTGGACGAGGTCGCCGACGACGATGGTATCGGCGTGCTGGGCCATCGTGCGGGCGGACTCGTAGTCGTGGATGCCGCCGCCGTAGAACAGCGTGGCGTCGTCGAGGATGTCGGCCGCGGCGGCGACCTTCTCGGTGTCGCCGAGCATCCCGGAGTACTCGACGTAGACGATCTCCTGGCCGAGCAGGTGTTCGGCGGCCTCGGCGTAGGCGGCGACCTCGTCGGCGTCGAGGTCGCAGTCGGCTTGCGTGTAGGCGGCGACGGAGGCGTCGGGGTTCATGACGATGTAGGCCTCGGTGAAGGTGCGCGACCAGTCGATGTCGTCGTCGATGCGGATCCACTCCTTGTGCGCGCCGGTGATCCACGTCACGTCGCCGGCGTTCATCACGACGGGGATGAGGTAGCCGTCGTGGCGGTCGCTGTGGACTACGGACGCGGGGTTCGAGGGCTCGATGTAGACGGGGATGTCGTACTTGCCGCAGGCGTCGACGACCCGCTTCATCTTCTCCTCGGTCATGCCGGTCGTCCCGCCGACTTCGATGGCGTCGGTCCCCGTCGCGGCCACGTCCTCGTAGGTCTCGCCGTCGACCAGCGTCTTGTCCGGGTCGATCTTCACGATGTGGTCCCAGTCCGCCCAGTCGCTCATACCTGCCTGACTTGCGCGTGGCCGTATAACCGCTTCGGATACGCCGATACCGGAGGCCGTTCGGGCGGAAATATTGAAATACTAACAGTCGGATATATACGTCTCCGAAGGTTTATGACGGTTATGTTACAAACGTCTGACGATGACCCCTGATAATCGACGGTACGTCCTCACGGCTATCAGGGGCGTGCTCGTGCTCTCGGGCGTCGTCGTCACGGTGGCGGTCCTGTACTCCTTCGCGTCGATGCCGGCGTCGACGGCGGAGCAGGGCGGCTTCGTCCGAGGGCTCGCCTACCTGTTCGGGAGCGTCTTCTTCCTCCTCGCGCTCGGCGGCGTCGGACTGGGAATCGTCCTGCCGTCGCTACTGGGCTCCGGTGAACGGTTGGGGTTCGGCCACTGGCAGTGGCGCTGTCTCCAGGGAGCCGGCGGCCTGTTTCTCGGCGGCTTCGCCGTCGGCCTGGCGGTCGGACTGGCCACGCAGTTGCAGTTCGGCCTCCTCGTCTGGTTCGTGGCCATCGTGATCGGGGCGTTCGTCGTCAGCGGCGTGCTGGCCTGGCGGCTGTTCGAGGTGTTCGTCGACGCGGTTGCGCGCCTCGTCGCAGAGGAAACGGCGGACTGACGGCGGGCGGCCGAAGGCTGATGCCGTCCGGCGTCAAAGAGGCCGCCGTGCACCACCTGACGACGGTCGAGTCGGTCCACGAGGAGGGGTCGTATCTGTTCACCGTCGACGGTCCCCACGGCGACCCGGAGGAAGTCGTTCTCGTCCCCTGCGACGGTGGCGTCGAGGCCTGGATCAACCGGTGTACGCACGAGGCTCAGCGCTTCGACACCGGCCGGGGCGTCCCGATGCGGGACGGCCAGCTCATCTGTCCGCGACACGGCTCGCTGTTCGACGCCTGTGACGGCGACTGCGACAACGGCGAAGCGGCCGGCACGACGCTCCCCTCCGTCGACATCTCAGAGACGCACGGCGACGTGTACCTCACCGACGACGACTACGCGTTCGCTCACGAGGGCGGCATCGACGACGACGGCGGCCCGAGTTCCACGTCGCACCTGCAACTGTGACCAGCCGCCGGTGACTGCCGCTCGCTCGCCCGGTTACCCGCCGGAGAGCACCTCGTCGGCGCGAATTCGAAGTATCACCCGCTCTGTTTCGATGGGATTCGGGTACTCGTCTTCGCCCATGTAGCGTTTCGCCAGCGCGTCGATGTGCTCGCGCGCGCCCTCGGTCGTCACCTCGTCGACCTCGCCGGTCACCGAGAGGAACCGATAGGGATTGTCCGGGTCGGTCATGCTCACGGAGACGGTGGGGTCGGCGTCGACGTTGCGCGCCTTCCGCCGGCCGCGTTCGGTATTGACCAGCAGTCGGTCGTCCTCGGCGTCGTAGTCGACCCAGACGGGCGTCGTGTGGGGCTTTCCGTCCGGGGACATGGTCGTCACGTGCGCGAATGTCGCCTTCTCGAACAGGTCGTGAAACTCCTCGGGAATCGATGGCACGCCTCGATACACTCCCGCCGGCGGATTAACTGTACCGCCGGCGGACACTGAGACGGCACGTCGGCCCGCTCAGGCTTCCAGTTCGCCCTGCCACTCGCGGACCTGGCTGGCACTGACGCCCTGGACCTCCGTGGCGATCACGTCGGGATCGACATCGCGGAGCGCATCGAGCGAGTCCACGCCGGCGTCCTCCAGTTTCTCGGCGGTCGCCGACCCGATGCCGTTCAGGTCTTCGAGGTCCTCGACGGCGGTGCGGGCCTGGTACTCCTCGAAGTTACAGATGGGACAGCCCAGTTCCCACGGGTCGTCGCTGTCGGGGTCGACGACGAGTTCGGGCAGGTCGTGCTCCTCGCAGACCTCGTCGGTCACTTCGATGTCGCCGTTGCGCGGCAGCGGGAGCGAGTAGTCGCAGTCCGGGTAGCGCGTACAGCCGACCAGCCGCGACCCCGAGCGGAGGTGCTTGATGGCGAGTTCTCCGTCGTGCTCGGAACCGCAGTCGGGACACGGCCCGATCACTTCGTCCTCGCTCTCGTCGGCCTTCTCGGCCTCGCAGCGGGGACAGCCGTGGACGAAGGTGTCACGGCCGGCGAGCATCTTCACGTGGTGCATGTCGTGGTCCTCGCAGTGGTCGTCCAGCACGAGCGGCTCGCCGGTCGACGGCAGGGGGAGCGTGTTGCGGCAGTTCGGGAAGCCGTCGCAGCCGACGAAGTACGAGCCCTGCCGCGAGCGCCGTATCAGCATGTCCTCGCCGCACTCCGGACACGGGCCGATCGTCTTGTCGGCCTTCAGCGACTCCTGGAGGTGCTCGCCGATCTCCTCGCGGGAGTCCCGAAGCTCCTCGAAGACGCGCTTGAGCATCTCGCGGGACTCGTCGGCCACGGTGTCGAGCGTCTCCTCGCCGTTGGCGATTGCGGTCATGTCCGCCTCCAGCTGGGCGGTCATCTCGTCGCTGACGACGTGGTCGGCGAACTCCTCGGCGGCCTCGACGACGGCCATCGCGAGCGTCGTCGGCCGCGGCGGGTCGCCCTCGATGTAGCCCCGGTCGTACAGCTTCTCGATGGAGTTGTGCCGCGTGGACTTCGTTCCAAGCCCCCTGTCCTCCATGGTCTGGATGAGCCGCGACTGGCCGTAGCGACGCGGCGGCTGGGTCTGTTTGTCCTCCATGCGGACCTCGGTGATCGACAGCTCCTCGCCCTCTTCGACGTCCGGGACGTGGTTCTCGCTGGCGCTGGAGTAGGGGTAGACCTCGTGGTAGCCCGGTTCGACGAGGCGCTTGCCGTTGGCTTTCAGCGAGCGACCGCCGGCCTCCGCGACCACGCGCAGGTGCTCCCACGTCGCGGGCTCGGCGACCGTCGCGAAGAAGCGCCGGACGACCAGTTCGTATATCTCCCACTCGTCGTCCGAGAGGTCGACCTTCGGCGGAATCTCGCCGGTCGGGTGAATCGGCGGGTGGTCGGTTGTCTCCTCGTCGCCCTCGGTTGCGGTGATCTCGTCCTGTTCCAGCAGCGCCTCGGCGTCCGCGCCGAAGGAGCCGGCCCCGACGAACTCGTCGAGGAGTTCCTCCTCGTCCAGGTCCTCGGGGTAGACCGTGTTGTCAGTGCGCGGGTAGGTCATGTACCCGGCGGTGTACAGCTCCTCGGCGATGGACATCGCGCGCTGGGCGGAGTAGCCGAGCGACCCGGCCGCGGAGATGAAGGCGGTGGTGTTGAACGGCGTCGGCGGGCTGTCGGTGCGGGTCCGGCGGCGGACGCTCGTCACCGTCGCCGCGTCGACGCTCCGCAGGTCCTCGTAGGCGGCCTCGGCGTCGCTCTCGTCCCAGACGCGCTCGGCCTCTTTCCCGTCGTCGTCGTAGAAGTACTGCGCTTCGAAGCCCGAGCCGTTCTTCTGCAGGTCGGCGAATATCTCCCAGTAGTCCTCGGGGTCGAACGCCTGAATCTCGCGCTCGCGGTCGACGATGAGCTTCAGCGTCGGCGACTGGACCCGGCCGACCGAGATGAAGTCGTCGCCGAGCTGGCGCGCGGACAGCGAGAGGAAGCGCGTCAGCGCCGCGCCCCAGACCAGGTCGATGATCTGGCGCGCCTCGCCGGCGGCCGCGAGGTCGAAGTCGATGTCGTCTGGGTTGGCGAACGCCTCGCGGACCTCCCGCTCGGTGATCGAGGAGAAGCGCACGCGGTCGACGGGCGCGTCGGTCACCTCGCGGATGAGCTCGTAGGCCTCCTTGCCGATGAGTTCGCCCTCGCGGTCGTAGTCCGTCGCGATCGTCGCCTCGTCGGCCTTCTCGGCCAGTTGCTGCAGCGTCGTGACGATGTTCTCCTGGGTCGGTTCCTTGGTCACGTCGGCGTCGATGAGTTCGACCGGCTCCACGTCGCGCCAGTCGCCGTACTCCTCCGGGAAGTCGACGCCGACGACGTGCCCGGAGAGGCCGACGACGCGGGTGTCGCCCCACCGATAGACGTTGACGCCGTTGCGCCGCTGCGCGGAGGCGCTCCCCTCCGAGAGGATCTCCGCGATCCGGCGGGCGGCGTTGTCCTTCTCGGTGATGATCAGCCTCATCGGCCACCACCTGTCTCTGTCATTACGGGTCGCTACGCCGCGACGCGTTCTAAAAGCTTTCGGCGAAATCGACCGACAGCGCGGGTGTGCGGGCGCTTGCGTCGCACACGCGAGTGTGCGCGCGGGCAGGACCACACAACTGGCGTCCCGGAGCGATGTGTCGGATCTCGCGCCGGCTAACTGGAACGTGTCTCGACCCGTCGCCGACGGGGACTCTCTTTGCGCGCGAGATGGTACCATGCCCCTACCGCTGCATATCATGCACGATCTGCGCGCGAAATTTGAGCAAATTTGTTCATCTGCGCATCCTGGTCTCGAAATGCTCACGACTACATCCGGCCGTGAATCCGACATAGAGGTCATGTATCCTGTGTTTCTTGGGTCTTGGCCGCTCTATCTGAATGTCGGTAGTATGAACGGAATCGAACATAATTCCACATGATTTATATACTATGGCCCTATCGTGAGTATTTGTATGCAGGGAGACCACAGTCACACTCGGCGGCGGTTCATCAAAGGCGCGGGAACCATCGGCACTATCGCACTCGCCGGCTGCGGCGGCAACGCCGGTTCGGACGGTTCAGACGGCTCTGACGGTTCGGGCGGGACGGAGGGCTCCGACGGGTCCGGCGGGAGCACCGGGACCGGCTCGGAATCGATGGCCGACAGCATCGTCTTCTACAACGCCGGGAGCCTGAAGTACGACCCCGGGACCGAGGAGAACATCAACCGGTTCGAGGAGGAGACGGGCATCTCGGTCGAGGTCAACGAGGTCCCGTGGAACAACCTCAAGACCAGCCTCACCACCATCTGGCGGAACAAGGACGCCACGGTCGACGCCTTCAACGGCCCGACGTGGTGGCTGGCCGACTTCGTCGCCTCCGACTGGCTCGAACCGCTCGAACTGGGCGACAGCCACATGTCGAACTTCCCGAAGAACCTCCAGAACCTCGTCACCCTGGACGGGAAGACGTACATGGCCCCGGAGTTCGGCAAGTGGGGGACCTATCTCTACGACACGGCCCACTTCGAGGAGCAGGGCGTCAACGAGCCGCCCCAGACGTGGGACGAGGTCGTCTCCAAGGGCAAGCAGCTCAACACCGAGAACACCTCGCCGTTCGCCTTCACGTGGTCCAACAAGGACGTGTTCACGTTCAAGCAGTTCCTCTATCAGGCCGGCGGCCAGCTGTTCAACGACAGCAACGAGCCGGCGTTCGTCGACGCGGGGATGGACGTCATGAACTTCTTCACCCGACTCCGCGAGAACGACCTCCTGCCCAACGGCATCTCCAGTATGGGCGAAGGCGGGGCCGGCGACACGTTCATCGCGGGTCAGCTCGCGTCCGTGGAGTCCTGGACGCCGCTGGGTGCCCGCGCGCTCGACGCCGACGACTGGGGCGCGGACCGTCTCGGTAGCGCGAAGCCCCCCGAAGGCCCCGACTCGCGCGCCACCTTCCAGGACACGAACGGCATCAGCGTCTCGGCGTTCTCTGAGAAGAAGCGAGCGGCGAAGAAGTTCGCGCAGTTCATGACCACGCCGGCGTCCTCGAAGACCAACATGCGCGTCGAGGGCAACCCCGCGGTCATCCCGTCGGTCTACGACGAGCCGGAGATTCAGGACCAGTACCCGTCGTGGCTGCTCGAGGACATGAAGTTCAACCTCGAACACGCAAAGAGCGAGACGTACCTCGCACAGCCCCAGGTCGACGACTACCTCTCGGAGCAGATCACGCCCGCGCTGCTGGGTGACAAGGACCCGCAGGCGGCCCTCGAAACCGCCCAGAGCAACATCGAGCGACTCTACCAGGACATCGGGCTGCTCTGATCGCGGGCCGAACGCACCACTTCCAACCGACCTGACTATTTCACCACATGTCGACAGAAAAACAATCGCTTCGACGCACACTCGATCGGCTGTTCGTGCCGCTGACGGTCGGGCCGACGATGCTCTGGATCGCCGCCGTCATCGTCTACCCGACCCTGCAGCTGTTCTGGAGCAGCGTCTTCTGGACGAATCCCATCAACGGACAGCGGGAGTTCGTCGGGCTTCGAAACTTCAAACGGCTCGTCTTCGCCGAGGAAGGCGGCGCGTTCCTCGGGCTGGCCCCGGATTTCGTCTCGATCACCTGGCACACCGTCGTCTACGTCGGCCTCAGCGTGAGCATCTCGTTCGCGCTCGGCCTCGGCATCGCGCTCTTGCTCGATAAGGACCTGAAGGGACGGGGCTGGTTCCGGACCGCCGTCATCGTCCCCTGGATCCTGCCGTACGTAATGAGCGGCCTGATGTGGCGCTGGATGTTCCAGTCCGAGTACGGCGCGATCAACGGCCTGCTCACTCAGTCCGGGCTCCTCTCCAGTAAGATCGCGTTCTTCTCGGACGGGACGCTGGCGATGATGGCGCTCATCATCGCGGACATCTGGGTGTTCACGCCGTTCATCATCATCATCCTGCTCGCCGGACTCCAGAACGTCCCGGAACAGCTCTACGACGCCGCGGAGGTCGACGGCGCAGGGCGGATATCGCGGTTCGTCAACGTGACCTATCCGTTCCTGAAGCCGTCGATTCTGGTCGCGCTGACCATCCGAATCATCTTCGACATCCGCGCGCTCGACCTCGTCTGGGTGATGACTCAGGGCGGTCCGGGCAAGTCGACGGAAGTCTGGGCCTCCTGGCTCTACCGCACCGCACAGGTCTTCAACCGTCCCGGAGAGGGCGCGGCGCTCGGCGTCGTCCTGCTCGCGGTCACGTTCATGATCGTGGCCGTGCTGTACAACGTCTTCGGTGAATCCCCCTACTGACAATGAGTACGAACCAATCCACCCTCAGCCAACTGATCGCGGCACTCGGACTCGACACCGACAACGAGTGGCCCCACGTCGTCCGCGAGCGCCTCGTCGCTTACGGACTGCTCGGCCTGTACGTCTTCGTCATCTGGTTCCCGATCTACTTCATCTTCATCACCAGCATCAAGCCGTCCGGGGCCGTCCTCGACATCCCCATCTCGTTTCTCCCGACCCAGCCGACGGTCAGCAACTACGTCGAAATCTTCCAGAACCGGCCGTTCGAACTGTACACGCTCAACAGCCTCATCGTCGCCAGCACGACGACCATCATCTGCGTCACGCTGGGGACCGTCACGGGCTACTCGTTCTCCCGGTACGACTTCGTGGGGAACAAGGCGCTGTTGCTGTCCATCGTCGGCGCGCGGATGATTCCGCCGATCGCGCTCATCGTCCCGTTCTTCACCATCATGTCGAACCCGCCGCTCATCGGCGGACTCACCGGGAGTCTGTACGACACCCGTATCGCGCTCATCCTGACGTACACGTTCTTCAATCTCCCCTTCGCCGTCTGGATCATGAAGAACTACTTCGACGGCGTCCCCGAGTCGCTGGACGAGCAGGCCCGCATCGACGGCTGTTCGCGCTGGGAGGGCTTCGTCAAGATCATCCTCCCGATGGCCAAGCCGGGCATCGCCGCCACGGCGATTCTCGCCTTCATCTTCTCGTGGAACGAGTTCGTCTTCGCGCTCGTTCTCACGTCCTCTGAGCAGGCACAGACGCTGCCCATCGCCGTCTCGCTGTTCGTCGCCGACGACTTCGTGGACTGGGCGCACCTCGCCGCCGGAGGCATGATCGCGGCCCTGCCCGGCATCCTGTTCGGGCTGTTCTTCCAGCAGTACATCGTGAGCGGACTAACGCAAGGAGCAGTCAAGGAGTAATCACTATGGCACACGTAGAACTCAACGAACTCGTAAAGGAATTCGACGACGTCACGGCTGTCGACGGCATCTCACTCGACATCCCGGACGAGAGCTTCACCGTCCTGGTCGGCCCGTCCGGCTGCGGAAAGACGACGACGCTTCGCCTCATCGCGGGGCTCGAACGGGCGACCGACGGCGAGATACGCATCGGCGACGAGGTCGTCAACGACCAGCGCGCCTACGAGCGGGACATCGCGATGGTGTTCCAGAACTACGCGCTGTACCCGCACAAGACGGTCCGCGAGAACATGCGCTTCGGCCTCGAACAGCACGACACCGCCGAGGACATCATCCAGGACCGCGTCTCGGAGGCCGCGGAACTGCTGCAGATCGAGGAACTGCTCGAACGCCGCCCTGCGGAGCTCTCCGGCGGCCAGCAACAGCGCGTAGCGCTCGGCCGCGCCATCGTCCGGGACCCGGCCGTCTTCCTGATGGACGAGCCGCTGTCGAACCTCGACGCGAAGCTCCGCGTTCAAATGCGCGCCGAACTCAACAAACTCCACGACGAGCTGTCGACGACGACCGTGTACGTCACCCACGACCAGGTCGAGGCGATGACGCTGGCCGATCAGATCGCCGTCATGGACAACGGCCAGATACAGCAGGTCGGCGCGCCCACGCACGTCTACTCGAACCCGCAGAACATGTTCGTCGCCGGATTCCTCGGCTCCCCGAGCATGAACTTCCTCGAAGGCACGCTCGGGCGGGACGCCGACGGGAAACTACAACTCGACTTCGGGACGGACACCCACGACGTGCCCGCCGAATTCGCCGACGAACTTGAGGGCTACGTCGGGGAACGCGTCGTCCTCGGTATCCGGCCCGAGAACATCTCGCTCAATCAGGACGGCATCGCCGCGAACGTCCACCCGGCGACTGTCCAGGTCGTCGAACCGCAGGGCGAGAAGACGGTCCTCGAACTCGACCTCGACACCGACCAGACAATCAAGGCCGCCGTCGACCCCGACACGACGGTCGAGATGGACGACAAGGTCAATCTGCGATTCGACCGCGACTCGCTCCAGTACTTCGACCCGCAGACGGGCGAATCCCTGACCTACGAGGCGGCGTCGGAACAGAAAGTGACCGCCTGACGATGCGAGCACAGACTGTCCGCGTCCCGTCTCGGGTCTCTCTGACCGCCTTCGCCATCGCCGCCGTCTTGGCGGTGATCGCGATATACAACTACGCGTCCGGAATCTACGGCGGCGCGATCGTCAGCAGTATCGGGACGGTCGTCGCGACGCTGCTGGGGACCCTCGCGGAATAAGCCGCGGACCACACAGCCATGTGTGTCACAAACAATATAAATACGGAAATAGAACTCGTGCAATATATATCTGAGACACCTACTGGCCGCCGCACGACCGCTCCCCTCGACAGCACGGACGCCGGCTTGACGAGTGACCAGAATGAAACGAATAACTACTAATTTACGTTCCAGGCCCGTACGTGGACGTAGACCACAGACTCGCTCGCCCGGGTTTGACACGTGACTATGTTGCCTGACAAACGTCGGAAGGAGATCGTGCGGAAAGTCAACGAGTCAGATCGGGTGACCGTCGAGGAACTCACCGAGGCGTTCGGCGTCTCGGGGGCGACCATCCGGCGTGACCTCGCCTCACTCGCCGAAGACGGGCTTATCGAGCGGTTCCACGGCGGTGCGCTGCCCGCACCGGACCACAACGGGAGCGAGGGGCGACTCCAGGACGACGTGACGAACCCGAGCGGGAAGCAGGCCATCGCCGAGCGGGCGGTCGAGGAACTCGAGGACGGCGACGCGGTCTTCTTCGACACGGGCCAGACCGCGATGGAGGTTGCGAAGGCGATTCCCGACTCCGTGTCGCTCCTCGTGGCGACGAACTCCCCGGAGACCGCCTTCGAACTCCGGGAGTCCTGCGGCGAGGTGAAAGTCGTCGGCGACTCGCTGCGGCCCACGTCGGACGCGCTCGTCGGCCCCAGCGGCGAGTCCTACCTCAAGAAGACGAACTTCGACCTCGTCTTCCTGGAGACCGACGCCATCCACGACGACGGCAGCCTCTCCGTCTCAAACGAGGACGAGGCGCGCATCAAGTCGCTGCTCGTCGACGGCGGCCACCGCGTCATCCTCGTCGCCGACGGGAGCAAGCTCGGGAAGCAGAGCTTCCGGGAGTTCGCCACCATCGACGACATCGACATCTTCATCACCGACGTCGCGCTCGACGAGGAGGTGCGGGACGTGTTCGAACGGGCCGACGTGCGCGTGATCGACAACCAGCTCGTCGTGAGTTGACGCCGCTCGCCGCCCGGACCGTCGACTTCGATGCACTCTTGTCGGCGCTGGCCGAATACTCGGTATGGATTCCCGGACCAGCAAACTCCTGCGCGCCGTCGCCGCGGCGCTCGTGTTCGCGACGGCCGCGTTTCACCTCTGGTGGGGCCTCCCGCGGAGCATCATCTACGCGCAGGCGATGGACGGACTCCTCGGGAAGGGACTGCCGCCGGACCCGCGACCGTTCCTGTTCGTCGCCTTCGCCGCGCTGTTGCTGGCCGGCCCGTACCTCGTGACCCGCGGCGTCGTCGGCCTCCGGAACGCCTACCTCGCCGGCATGGTCCTGATGGTCGCCTCCATCGCCGGGTGGGTGTTCTGGCACGCCACCGGCCACGGCGCGTTCCTCGTCGACGGCTTCTCCGCCCCCTCCTCGGGCGGGGGCGGCCACCACGGCGGCAGCACCGTCCTGCTGATACTGGACCACTACAACACCGAGCCGGCCGAGACGGCCATCAAGACCATCGAGGCCGTCGCGGCCGCGATCTTCGTCACGTTGCTGTGGCGAGACCCCGCGCTACTTCCGGCCAAGAACCGAGAGCGAACCGAATCGGGCGCGGCAGGCGATTCGTAGTTCGCCGTTCTACCCGTTCAGTTCCTCGCGCAGCAGTCCGTTCACGTCGCCGGGGTCGGCACTTCCACCGGTCTTCTGCATGACCTGTCCGACGAGGAAGTTGAGTGCGCCGTCCTCGCCGGCGTGGTAGTCGGAGACCGCGTCGGGGTTCTCGTCGATAGCGGCTTCGACGGCCTGCTGCACCTCGTCGCCGGAGGTCTTGCCGAGGCCCTCGCGGTCGACGATGGCGTCGGGGTCGTCGCCGGTGTCGAGCATCTCCCGCAGGACCGTCTCGTGGGCGTTCTTGGCGGTGATCTCGTCATCCGCGACGAGTTCGACTAGGCGCGTCACCTCGTCGAAGCGGTCGTCCAGGTCGGTGATTTCCATGTCGCGGTAGTTCAGTTCGCCCAGTAAGTTGTCGGCGACCCACGTGGCCGCGAGGTCGGCGTCGAAGCGCTCCGCGACGCTCTCGAAGAAGTCGGCGACCTGCTTCGTGCTGGTGAGCTTCGAGGCCGCCTCCTCGCTCAGGCCGTACTCGGCGACGAAGCGCTCGCGGCGGGCGTCGGGGAGTTCCGGGATGGGGACCTCGTCCTTCCAGTGGCTGACCCGCAGCGGGGGCAGGTCTGCCTCCCGGAAGTAGCGGTAGTCCTTCTCCTCTTCCTTCGAGCGCATCGACACCGTGTTGCCGTGGGTCTCGTTGAAGTGGCGGGTCTCCTGCTCGACGGCGCGGCCCGACTGGATGAGTTTGCGCTGGCGCGAGGCCTCGAAGGCGAGGGCCTGCTCGGCCCCCTTGTGGCTGGAGATGTTCTTGACCTCGGTGCGGTTGGCGTCCTCGAGCACCGCGTCGTCGATGTCGCCGCCCTCGCCCACCTCGTCTGCGTCGACCATCGAGAGGTTCGCGTCGATGCGGAGGCTGCCGTCCCGGGTCGCGTCGAAGACGCCGAGGTACTCCAGGACTTCTTCGAGTTTCTCGAGGAAGGCACGGACCTCGCCCGGCGCGCGGAAGTCCGGTTCGGTGACGATTTCCATCAGCGGCGTGCCGGCGCGGTTGTAGTCGACGAGCGTGTAGTCGGCGCGCTCGATGGAGCAGGTCCGGGACTCCAGCGGGCCGGTCCCCTCACGGACGTGCTTGATGGAGCCGGGGTCCTCTTCGAGGTGCGCCCGGCGGATGTCGACGCTCCGGCGCTCGCTCTCGACGGCGAACTCCAGTTCGCCGTCCTGGCAGATGGGGGAGTCGTACTGCGTGATCTGGAAGTTCTTCGGGAGGTCGGGGTAGTAGTAGTTCTTCCGGTGGAAGGTGGTCTCCTCGGGGATGTCGGCGTCGATGGCCTTCCCGACTTTCACCGCTGCCTCGACGGCCCCCTCGTTGACCACGGGGAGCGCACCGGGCAGGCCGAGACACACCGGGCACGTGTGGGTGTTGGGCTCGGCGTCGGCGACGTCAGTCGAACAGCCACAGAATATCTTCGTCTCCGTCTCGAGCTGGACGTGGACCTCCAGCCCGATGACGGCCGCGAGGTCGCGGGACTCGGACGCTTGTGCGGTCATTGTCCGGGGTTCGGCGGCGCGTGGCTAAAGGCTAACGACCCGTCAGAGACGGGTCAGCCGACGCGCCCGCCGGCACCCCCTTCCAGTCAACGAGCGCGAACGTATCAGCCGTAGTGCCAATGTCTGACGTAGGTATAAGTGTCCAGACCGGCTGGGTAACGGGTATGTGCGGCAATCGCGTCGAGGAACTCGAAACGCGCGTCAGGGAACTGGAAGCGTCGGTCGAGGGGCTGACCGACGAACTCGTCGAGTGCAAGGTCCGCATTCGGGAACTGGAGAGCGCCGTCGACGAGGACAGCGGATTCGACGCCGAGTCGGAATCCGAGTCCGAAGACGAGATCGTCACCCCGAACGAGGCCGACACATCTAACACCGAGCATACCGACGAATCGGATAACAGGGAGGAAGCCGAGGCCGAGTCGGAGACCGAGTCCGAAGAGGAGTCGGGGTCCGACATCATCGTCGCGTAGGGCCGTCGGTCACACCACCGCATGCATATCAAAGAGCTCGTCCTCGACAACTTCAAGAGCTTCGGGCGGAAGACCCGAATCCCGTTCTACGAAGATTTCACTACCATCAGCGGCCCGAACGGCTCGGGCAAGTCGAACATCATCGACGCCGTGCTCTTCGCGCTTGGACTGGCTCGAACCTCCGGCATCCGCGCCGAGAAGCTGACGGACCTCATCTACAACCCCGGCCACGCCGACGAGGAGACCGACTACGACGGCGAGCGCCAGGCAAGCGTCGAGGTGATTCTAGCCAACGAGGACCGGACGCTCGAACGGTCACAGGTCGTCAACGCCGCCGGCACGGAGGACGTGGGCGACGTGGACGAGATCGCCATCAAGCGCCGCGTCAAGGAGACCGAGGACAACTACTACTCCTACTACTACATCAACGGTCGCTCGGTCAATCTCTCGGACATCCAGGACCTCCTCGCCCAGGCCGGCGTCACGCCGGAGGGCTACAACGTCGTCATGCAGGGCGACGTGACCGAGATTATCAATATGACCGCCGGCTCACGGCGGGAGATAATCGACGAGATCGCCGGCGTCGCCCAGTTCGACGCGAAGAAGGCCGACGCCTTCGACGAACTGGAGGTCGTCCAGGACCGCATCGACGAGGCCGAGCTCCGCATCGAGGAGAAACGAGAACGGCTCGACCAGCTCGAAGACGAGCGCGAGACGGCCCTTCAGTACCAGGAACTGCGCGACGAGAAAGAGGAGTACGAGGGCTACCGGAAGGCCGCCGAACTCGAAGACAAGCGCGACGAACTGACGGCGGTCGAGGAGACGATCGACGACCTCGAAGCCGAGCTCACCGAACTCCAGACCGAACTGGACGAGCGACAGGGGAAAGTAATCCGTCTCGAAGACGAACTCCACGGCCTCAATCAGGAGATCGAGCGCAAGGGCGAGGACGAACAGCTCGCCATCAAGCGCGATATCGAGGAGATCAAGGGCGACATCTCGCGGCTCGAAGACAAGGTCGAGTCGGCCGAAGAAGCGGTCGAGAGCGCCGAGAACGAGCGCCGGCAGGCGTTCGTCCAGATCGACCGCAAGCAGGAGACCATCGACGACCTGGAGAGCGACATCCGCGAGACGAAGGTCGCGAAGTCGAACGTCAAGGCCGACATCGCCGAGAAGGAGTCCGAGCTCGCCGAGGTCCAGCAGCGCATCGACGAGGTCGGCGAGGAGTTCCAGGAGGTCAAGGACGAACTCGAATCGAAGCGCTCGACGCTGGAGACGCTCAAGAGCGAGAAGAACGACCTCCAGCGCGAGCAGGACCGACTGCTCGACGAGGCCCGTCGGCGCTCGAACGCGGAGGACGAGAAGCGCGCGGCTATCGAAGAGGCCGAGGCGCAGATCCCCGACCTCGAAGCCGAGATCGACGACCTGCAGACGGAACTGGAGAAAGCCGAGAAAAACAAAGCGACCATCGCCGACGTGGTCGACGACTTACGCGGCGAGAAGCGGGAACTCCAGTCGGACCTCGACGACCTCGAAGACGAGATCAGCGCGAAGCAACAGGAGTACGCACAACTCGAAGCGAAAGCGGGCGAAGACGGCGACTCCTCGTACGGCCGGGCGGTGACGGCCATCCTCAACGCCGGCCGGGACGGCGTCCACGGCACGGTCGGGCAACTCGGCGGCGTCGACCCCGAGTACACGACGGCCTGTGAGACGGCGGCCGGCGGGCGACTCGCGCACGTCGTCGTCGACGACGACGGCGTCGGCCAGCGCTGTATCGAGTACCTCAAGTCGCGAAACGCCGGCCGGGCGACGTTCCTGCCGATCACGCAGATGCAGAACCGCTCGCTTCCGTCGCTGCCGAACGCGGACGGCGTCGTCGACTTCGCGTACAACCTCGTCGACTTCGACCCCGAGTACGCGGGCGTGTTCTCCTACGTCCTCGGCGACACGGTCGTCGTCGACAGCATGGACACCGCCCGCGACCTGATGGGCGACTACCGGATGGTGACGCTCGACGGCGACCTCGTCGAGAAGTCCGGCGCGATGACCGGGGGCTCTTCTTCCGGGACACGGTTCTCCTTCTCCGGTGGCGCCGGCAAACTCGAACGCGTCGCAAAGCGAATCAACGAACTCGAAGACGAGCGGGCCGACGTGCGCGCGGACCTCCGCGACGTGGAGGAGCGCCTCGACGACGCCCGCGACCGAGAGTCAGACGCGACCGAGCAGGTCCGCGACATCGAGGCGAGCATCGAGCGGAAGGAGGAAGCCCTCGAGGACACGCGCGACAACATCGAGCAGTTGGAGGCCGATCTCGAAGAGATCGCGGCAGAGCGCGAGGACGTAGCCGACCAGATGGACGAACTGGAGGCCGACATCGAGGACAAGACCGAAGAGATCGACGCCCTCCAGTCCGACATCGACGCGCTCGAATCGGAGGTCGCCGACTCCGAGCTCCCGGATCTGACCGACCGGCGCGAGGGGATCAGAGACGACATCGACGTCCTCGAAGACCGCCAGGACGACCTCGACGCGGAACTCAACGAGTACCAGCTGGAGAAGCAGTACGCCGAGGAGGCCATCGAGGACCTCCACGACGACATCGAGGCCGCCCAGAACCGCAAGGCCGAACACGAGGAACGCATCGACGACCTCGAAGCGAAGATCGGGGACAAGCGGGAGCTGAAAGCCGAGAAGGAGCAGGCCGTCGCGGACCTCGAAGACGAACTGGCCGACCTCAAGTCGGAGCGCGAAGACCTCCGCGAGGACCTTCAGACGGCCAAGGAGGCCCGCGACGAGCAACAGGCCGCCGTCTCCGAGGTCGAGCGCGACCTCGAAGGCGAGCGCGAGGAGCGCGAGCGCCTCGAGTGGGAGATCGACGAACTCGAATCCCAGGTCGGCGACTACGACCCCGAGGACGTGCCCGACCACGAGACCGTCGAGCGCGAAATCGAGCGGCTGGCGAGCGAGATGGAGAAACTGGAGCCGGTCAACATGCGCGCCATCGAGGAGTACGACCGGGTGGCCGACGACCTCGACGAACTGGAGGAGAAGAAGGCCACGCTCGTCGAGGAGGCCGACGGCATCAGAGAGCGTATCGAAACCTACGAGGCGCGCAAGAAGGAGACGTTCATGGAGTCGTTCACCGAGATCAACGACCAGTTCGAGGACATCTTCGAACGGCTCTCGAACGGCACCGGCCACCTCCACCTGGAGGACGAGGACGACCCATTCGAGGGCGGGCTGACGATGAAGGCCCAGCCGGGCGACAAACCGATTCAGCGGCTGAACGCGATGTCCGGCGGCGAGAAGTCGCTGACCGCGCTGGCGTTCATCTTTGCCATCCAGCGCCACAACCCCGCCCCGTTCTACGCGCTGGACGAGGTCGACGCGTTCCTCGACGCGGCCAACGCCGACCTCGTCGGCGAGATGGTCGACGAACTCGCCGGCGACGCCCAGTTCGTCGTCGTCTCGCACCGCTCGGCTCTGCTGGAGCGCTCCGAGCGCGCCATCGGCGTCATGATGCAGGGCGACAACGTCTCTGCCGTGACCGGCATCGACCTCTCCGGGGACGGGACGGACGACGGCGACGAGGAGGTGCCGGCGGATGACTGACGACGACATCCCGCTGAACATCACCGGACACGAGGACCGCGAGCCGCCCCGCGGCTCGGACCAGTCGACCGATGAGGGGCGCGAGTCGGGAGACCGCGAGCCGCCCGAAGGGGCGTCGTCGCTCCTCGGCGGTGACGAGCGGTCGGATTCCGATGGAGACCAGTCCGGCACCGACAGCGACGATGCGACCGACGACGTCGAACCGGTCGAGGTCCTCGTGCAGTTGGCCGACGACGGCGAGATCGACCCGTGGGACATCGACGTGGTGCGGGTCACCGACAAGTTCCTCACGCGCATCGACGACGCGGACCTCCGGACCTCCGGTCGAGCGCTGTTCTACGCGAGCGTCCTGATTCGGATGAAGAGCGACGCGATGCTCGGCGAGGACGACGCCGAGGAGGACCCCGCCGAGCCGTGGGAACAGGCGATGACCGAGGACGCGCCCATCGACCAGCCGGACCCGTTCTCGGCGCTGGAGTCCGAGATGGACCGACGCCTGGAGCGTCGCCGCGCTCGCGGGATGCCACAGACCCTCGACGAACTGGTTCGTGACCTCCGAGACGCCGAGCGCGACTCCTGGTGGAAGGAGTCCCGCGAGTACGACACCAGCGACTCACCCAGTGGCTTCCAGCGCGGGACGCAGGAACTGGACTACCGCGGGGCCGACGACTTCCGGATGGACGACGAGCCGACCGCGGCCGACGTGACCGGCACGGCCCACGCCGAGAACATCGACGACATCATCGAGGACGTCCACGACGCCGTGCGCGAACACTACGACCAGGGGCGCGACGAGGTCCTGTACCGAGAGGTCGAGACGGCCGGCGGGACGCGCGTCGAGACGTTCCTCGGACTGCTCTTCCTGGCCCACCGCGGCCAGGTCCGTCTCCAGCAGGACGACCTGTTCGGAGACCTCTGGATACAGGACCCGAACGCCGCGACCGGGTCGGGCGAGGCCGTCGCGGACTGAGCAGGCGGGCGGTGCGGTCACAGAGGCGGGACGCTTACGGTTCTGTGGACCCAAGTTCGGCGCGTGCAGTACGACGACCTCTCGAAGGGAGTCGCAGCGGTGTTCGCCGTCCTGACGGTCGTCCTCACAGTTGTCGGTGTCATCGTCAACCCGGCCGTGCTCTTCTTGGCGCTGATGTTCGGCGTCTCGACGTACGTCATGTACTACCACCTCAGCGGCAAGATGGCCGCGAACCTCTACGAGCGGGTGGAACGCCGCGCCGCTCAGAACACTGGCGGCGCTCGGCGTGGCGGGTTCGGGGCCGGACCGCGCAAGGAGTGGGAGCCGCCGCGCGACGGGCAGCGCGCGCGGCGGACGCGCCGCGCTCGCGAATCCCAACAGCGCGGCCGTCAGTCGACGCGGGGTCGACGACGGCAACAGCGCCAGGGACAACAGCGTCGACGCCGACAGCGGGTCCAGACGGCCGACGGTCCCAGTCCGACGGAAGCCTACCGGACGCTCGGTCTCGACCCGGACGCTGACCAGGGCGCGATCAAGCAGGCGTATCGCGAGAAGGTCAAGGAGGTCCATCCCGACACCGACAGCGGGAGCGAAGCCGAGTTCAAGCAGGTGAAGGCGGCGTACGAGCGACTGTCTGACGACTGATCGCAATCCACATATCCGGCCGACCGGAGTGAGGGACATGGACAGCGACGTGCCGCCGCTCGCCGTCGACATCGACGGGACATTGACCGACGAGTCTCGGGCGCTCGACCCTCGCGTCGTCCCCGTGCTTCGCGAATGGCCCGAACGGGTCGCGGTCGCGACCGGCAAGGCGATGCCGTTCCCAATCGCGCTCTGTGAGTTCCTCGGCATCGAACGGACCGTCGTCGCCGAGAACGGCGGCGTCGTGTTCGTCGAAGCGACCGACGAGCTCAGACTAGAAGGCGACTACGAGGCTGCCCTCGCGGTCGCGGAGGCGTATCGCGACCTGGGACACGACCTCGGGTTCGGCGCGGTCGACCTGGCGAACCGCTGGCGCGAGACGGAGCTGGTCGTGAGCCTCGACCAGCCGCTGGAACCGCTGGAAGAACTGGCGGCCGCGAAGGGGCTGGTGGTCCTCGACACCGGCTTCGCGTACCACGTCACGGACCCGGTCGTCGACAAGGGGACCGGCCTGGTCGCGGTCTGTGAGGAACTGGCCCTCGACCCCGGCGATTTTCTCGCGGTCGGGGACTCCGTCAACGACGCGCAGCTGTTCGACCTCGCTGGCGAAGCAGTCGCCGTCGCGAACGCTGACGAAACGGCTCGCGACCGCGCCGACCGCGTGACAGACGCGTCCTTCGCGGACGGGTTCCTCGAAGCCGTCGCACCGTATCGACACTGAATCGCGGTCGCGCCGCTCGCCGGGCTCTGGCGAACAGGCGACGCCGCCGGCGACCGCTCCACGCGGGATGGCGTCGCACTGTCGCTGGTCCCGCGTGGCCGCTCAGTCCACCGTCGGTTCTGGGCTCGGCTTCGGTCAAGAACCTTCTCACGAGCGCTATTGTGAGTGGGATACCCAGTCACCCGCCACAGGACCGCTCAGGAGCCGAAAATTCGGGGAAGGCTTTTATCTTCGCCACCGTTACGCAGTGACATGAGCCCCGACCGGGCCGTCCTCCGGCGCGCGCTCGAGCGCGGCGAGCGGGAGGGCGGCAGCGTCGAGTTCAAGGAACGGCTCACCGAGAACCTCCACCTGTCCGAGGGGCGACTCGAATCGCTCGCGGCGCAGTTGCGCCACCGCGTCCTCTCCGGCGACGGGGAGGCGACCTACGTCGTCGGCGTCACCGACGACGGCGGTCTCGCCGGCATCTCGCCGGCCGAGTTCTCCGAGTCGATGGACGTGCTGAGCCTGCTCGCCGACGAGGCCGACGCCCACATCGAGGACGTCAAGACGTGGGGCGTCGACGGCGTCGGAGGCGAGGGCGCGGCCGACGGCATCGTCGGCGTCGCGACCGTCACCGAGGGGTCGGTCCTCGCGGACGACGACCACATCGTCGTCGGCACCGCCGGACACGTCGACCACGGCAAGTCGACGCTCGTCGGGTCGCTCGTAACGGGCGACGCGGACGACGGCCAGGGCGGAACTCGCGGCTTTCTCGACGTGCAACCACACGAGGTCGAACGCGGGCTGTCGGCGGACCTCTCCTACGGCGTCTACGGTTTCGACGGCGACGGAGAGCCGATCCGGATGGACAACCCACACCGGAAAGACGACCGCGCACGCGTCGTCGAGGAGTCCGACCGCCTCGTCTCGTTCGTCGACACCGTCGGCCACGAGCCGTGGCTCCGGACGACGATCCGCGGCCTGGTCGGGCAGAAACTGGACTACGGACTGCTGACGGTCGCGGCCGACGACGGCGTGACCGAGACGACGCGCGAACACCTCGGCATCCTGCTGGCGACGGACCTCCCCACGGTCGTCGCGATAACGAAGATCGACCTGGTGGACGAGGAACGGGTTGCCGAGGTCGAGCGCGCCGTCGAGCGAGCGCTGCGGGAGGTCGACAAGACGCCGTTGCGGGTCGAGCGCCACGGCGTCGAGACGGCGATCGACGAGATTTCGGAGACCGTCGTCCCCGTCATCACCACCAGCGCCGTCACCCAGGAGGGTCTCGGTGACCTCGACGCCATGTTCGAGGCGCTGCCGAAGACCGCCGGCGAGGTCGGCGACTTCCGGATGTACGTCGACCGGACCTACAACGTCCAGGGGGTCGGCGCGGTCGCCTCGGGGACGATCAAGTCGGGCGAGGTCGAGGCCGGCGACGAACTGTTACTCGGTCCGATGCAGGACGGTGCGTTCCGTCCGGTCGAGGTCCGCTCGATCGAGATGCACTACCACCGCGTCGACGAGGCCAAGGCCGGCCGCATCGTCGGCATCGCGCTCAAGGGCGTCCGCGAGGCGGACATCGAGCGCGGGATGGTCCTGCTCCCGCGCGACGCCGACCCCACGCCGGTCCGGGAGTTCGAGGCCGAGGTGATGGTGCTGAACCACCCGACGCGCATCGGCGACGGCTACGAGCCGGTCGTCCACCTCGAGACGGTCAGCGAGGCCGCGGTCTTTCACCCGGAGGGCGGGCAGTTGCTCCCGGGCGACGCCGGCGAGACGACGGTTCGGTTCAAGTTCCGCTCCTATCTCGTCGAGGAGGGACAGAAGTTCGTCTTCCGCGAGGGGCGCTCGAAGGGCGTCGGGACGGTGACCGACGTGAAGACCGACTGATACGGGAGCGTACGTCGGCATCGACTACTGACGAACCGCCTTGAGCAGGTACGCCGGGTGCTGGTACGGATACCGGCGGTTCTCGAAGGGGGCGGTTCGCACCCACGCGAGCGCCCACCCCTCGCCGAACCGCTCTGCGAACTCCGAGTAGGCGACGCCTCCCGGTTGCCGACCCCACCGTTCCGGAGCCGCCGCCGCGAGGACGAACAAGCGCCCGCCGGGGTTCAACACGGCGTGGACGGCCGCTATGTACTCGTCTCGCTCCGTATCGTTCAGACAGTGAAACAGCGCCGAATCGGTCACCGTATCGAAACGCAACGGCAGGTCGTCCACGCGGAGCGCGTCCCAGACGAGGAACTGTGCGGGGCTGTTTCGCCACCGCGCTTTCTGTCGGGCTTGCTCGATGGCCTGGGGCGCGAAGTCGACGCCGAGGACGTCGTGCCCTCGCGACGCTAGATACAGCGATAGCTCGCCGGTGCCACACCCCACGTCGAGGACGCGGCCCCGGATTTCGCCCGCCTCCGCGAGGTCGGCGAACGCTCGCTGTGGCCGCCCGATGTCCCACGCCGGGACGCCGGCGTACGCCGCGTCGAACCCGTACGCCCGAGCAGAGACCGGCCGAGTGCCCGGTCGGTACGGCGGGAAGCCGTGCCAGACGGGGGCGCTCATCGCCGCTCAGTCAGGATATTTGACAGCATGTCGATTCCTGAGGCACGCGACCGACAAGAAACTGCGTGGCGGTTTCGGCGGCCAGTCTCGTCTTATCGTGCCTCGTAGCCGTCGTCCGTCCGCGCGGCGAGTCCGAACACGACGGCCCACCCGAGCAGGTTGTCGACGCGCGCTCGCCAGACGCGTTCCCAGTCCGCGTGGCGCTCGCGCTCCCAGCGCGGGAAGGCGTCTCGAACCCGCTCGAACACCGCCGCACCGGTACGGGTCTCGCCGTCGTCGAGCGCGTCGAGCAGTTCCGCGGCGGCGAAGACGTTCTCGCGGAAGGCGGCCGCCAGTTCTGGGCGGGCCGGTTCGGTCCGCGTTCGGTAGTAGCCGCGGTCGCTCTCGGCGACGAGACCGAGTGCGCGCAGGAAGACCAGGTACGCCTGCGCGGTCTCGCGGTCGCCCACGTCTGTCTCTCGCTGGATCGCGCGACAGCAGTCCGCTTCGTCGCCGGGGACGAGCGGAATCGCGCCGCGGGCGCGCTCCAGGAAGTCGAGCGAGCGCGGCGGCGGGGCGACCTTGTAGCGCACGGTCAGAGGCCGAAACTCTCGGCCAGCACGTCGTCTCGCGTCTCGCCGACGACGTGCGTGTCGCCGCCGACCACGTCGACGGTCACCGCGGCCGGACCGAACAGTTCGACGGGGAGCTCCGTGAAGTCCCAGTCCACGTCTTCGAAGACGCCTTCGAGCGGTTCGGCGTACTCCGCGGCCGCGACGGACGCGACCTCGTCGAAGCGGTCGAACGGTTCGTCGACGGTGAGGTGGACCTCGCTCCCGTAGGCGAGCGCGTCCGTGGTTCGTGCCATCGCCGTCGCCTCGTCGCCGGCGACCGGCGCGACCGGCGCGCGGCCCGTGGCCGACAGCACCGAGACGGGGTCGTAGCCGAGTTCGGTCAGACGGAAGACGGCGAGTTCGGCGGCCCGGGCCGCGGCGACGACGCTTCCGGTGACGCTCGCGGTCGCGAACGACGGCAGGAACACGCCGGTCTCGGGGACGCCGGTCCGCTCGGCGACCCGACTCGCCACGGCTTCGTCCGGGAGTTCGTCCGTCTCGACGGCCAGCACGGCGAAGTCGGCGTCCTCGCGGTAGCCGATCCGCTGGAAGGCGTCTTCCTCCGCGACGAGCGCGCGGGCCGGGCCGCTCCCGAGGCCCTCGAAGCCCTCGACGGCGAGTTCCCAGCCACCCTTCTGCGAGCACAGCAGCGCGAGCGCCGGGTGGTCGGTCGACAGTTCGACGTGGGTCAGCGGCGCGCCGTCGACGGCGTCCATCGTCGACTGGACCGTCGCCAGACCGGCGGTCTGAATCTCGGCGAGCAACATCCCGGCCTCGACCGCACCGGGGACCTCGACGCCGAAGTCGAGCACCGCGGCGTCGCCGTCCAGCGCGTGGACGTCTATCGTGAGTTCGTCGGCGAAGTCGATGGCCTCGTCGATAAGTTCCGTGGCCATCCGATTGAGGCTGTCCATGCGCGGTCTTTGGCACCCTCCCCTTTAATCTCCACCTTCGGACGCGCCGCTGCGCGCCTCGCGGCCGAGGTGGTCCTCGACGGCGTCCACCTTGTCGCTCGCCCGCTGGTCGACGGTCCGCTTGTCGTCGATCTTCAGGAACGTGCTCACGCGGTCGCTCTGTGCGCCGACGGCCTCGTGGGCGGCGTGCGTGGCCGCGAACAGTTCCTCGCTGTCCTCGGCTTCGATTATCGTCCCCATCGGCGTCGTCTCGTACTCCACGTCGAAGTCGTCGAGGGCCGCAACGGCGTCCGCGACGTAGGGTGACATGCTGTCTTCGACGACCGGTGCGACCGAGAGGAACCCGATACAGGTCATGCGCGTTCGCACGCGCGCCCGTGACTAAAACGCTGTTCTCTCACGGGTTTCGCGACCGCTCGTCGTCACCAGCGCGAACTAGGAGGGGGCGCTGTTCGCTACTCTGCGTCTTCGACGGGCGCGCCGCGGGCGTTCTTCTGAACGCTTCGGAGCCCCTGCTTGGCCTTCTGCTTCGAGGCGTAGCCCTGGCCGCAGTCAGCGATGACGTCGCCGTTGTCGTGACGGAGGCGCCAGCGCGCCTTGCCGCCGCTGTCTTCGAACAGTTCGAAGGTCGCCTTGCTGCCGCCCTCCGTCGGCGTCTCCGGGTCGTCTCTCGCCTGGTCGACGACGTACGCGCCCGGAGCGTTCGTCTTGACGCTCTCGATGCCCTGCGTGGCCTTCTGCTTCGAGGCGTACCCCTCGCCGCCGTCGGCGATGATGTTCCCGTTGCGGTGGACGAGTCGCCAGCGCCACTCCTCGCTCCGGTCCTCGTAGACCTCGAACGTCGCCTTGCTCGCCTGGGCGTCTGTGTCCACCTCGCCCTCCTCTGCGGGCCACTCCAGCTGGATGTCGAGGCTGACGGTGTCGTCGTCGCGCTCGATCTCGACGGCCAGGTCGGTTTCTGCTGGCGGGTCGACCGTCACGGTCTGCTCGTCGTCTGCCGGAACGGGCTCGCCGCGCCCGAGCGCGTCGGCCAGTCGGCGGAAGTACGACGCGATCCCCCTTCGACTCCGTTTCTCCGTCGACTCGTGGACCGTCTCGTCTGTCATACGAACAGACACTTGGCGCGGTCGACAAATAATGGTATGCCCAAATCCGAGTCGACGTTCGACGGAGACGACACGAACTGCCCGCTTAGCGTTCGCTCGCCGTAGAAATGCGCTGGCTGGGAGTGAGCAATCGCGGAGCGATTGCGATTCACGACAGACGGAGTCTGTCGGTGTTTGAACCGGACCGAGAAATGCTCGCTCACGCTGTTCGCTGCGCGTTCCTCGTAGGGTTCAAATCAGGACGATTTCACCTCGCGACGCGACTCGCTACGCTCGTCGGTCAGCGTCGGCAGAAATGCGCTGGCTGGGATTTGAACCCAGGTTGTGACCATGGCAAGGTCACGTGATACCAACTACACTACCAGCGCGCACTTCGTTCGCCCTGCCCCTCGCGGCCGTCGGCCGCTCGGTACCAGCGCGCAACGCCTCGTTGCAATCAAATCTGGGGAGGGTGATAGTAAAAAGCCTTCCGTTTTCCGGAAAAGCCGTGGGAAGTGAGGCCAATCGCCCCGGCGCTCGGTGGGGGTCCGTGTGTTGTCGTCACACGACACGGCCTTTCGAAAGCGGCAAAGGTTCGAACCGCTCGTTCGGTCACGAAGCGGCATGACGGACCATGTGAACGCGCCGCACCGCCATCGTGAAACGCGGTCTTTTTAAGGAAGGGAAGGGGAGATACCGGCACAGTCTAGTGGCGCGACGTGGAAGCGTCACGGCATGACGACCAGCGTACTCGTGCCGTCTTCCCTCGCACGGGAAGCCGAAGACAGACGCGAGGCAACTCGCAAGCTCGGATACGTGGCCCGCGCGGCCGCGGTCTTCCGGGTGGATCGGCTGACAGTGTACCCCGACCCAGACGGGGCGGGGAAGTGGGAAGACGGGTTCGTCGAAACCGTGCTGCGGTACGCCGCGACGCCCCCGCACCTCCGAAAGGAGATGTGGGATAAGCGGGACGAACTGGAGTACGTCGGCGTCCTGCCGCCGCTCCGCGTGCGTTCACAGACCGGCTCCGGATCTGAGGGTTCGGGGTCGTTAAGACAGGGAATCGTGACCGAGGTCGGAGCTGATGGGCGCGTCCGGGTCAATTGCGGCATGCAACACCCGATCTCCCTTCCCGTCCCAGCGGATATGGATGTGGAACAGGGGGAGCGCGTGACCGTCAGGGTCTCTTCGCGACGGCCGGTCCGGGCGAAACTCGTCGACGCCCCCACAACGGGGTTCGACGTTGTCGCCGCGGACCTCGATGCGGCACTCTCGCGCGACGATGCCGGGCTCACTATCGCGTCCTCGCGATACGGCGAGCCGGTAACGTCGACCCGTCTCGGCCAGTTGGCCGAGCGGCGCGACGCCGAGGGCGGCATGACCGTCGCCTTCGGGGCACCCGAGCGCGGGTTACCGTCGATACTCGACGTTGCCCCGGACGCCGTCGGGGGAGACCAGACGAGCGACGAACCAGAAGGGTTCGACCTCTGGCTGAATACGGTTCCGAACCAGGGCAGTGAGGTCGTGCGAACGGAAGAAGCTCTGTTCGCCTCCCTCACCTGTCTAACCCTCACGGAGTAAACGAATGCCACAACCAAGCAGACCACGCAAAGGCTCGCTGGGCTTCGGCCCGCGCAAGCGCTCGACGAGCGAGACGCCTCGCTTCAACAGCTGGCCGTCTGACGACGGGCAGCCGGGCGTCCAAGGGTTCGCCGGCTACAAGGCAGGCATGACACACGTCGTGCTCGTCAACGACGAACCCAACTCCCCCCGCGAGGGGATGGAGGAGACTGTCCCGGTGACAGTCATCGAGACGCCGCCGATGCGCGCCGTCGCCCTGCGAGCGTACGAAGACACGCCGTACGGTCAGCGTCCGCTGACGGAAGTCTGGACCGACGAGTTCCACTCGGAACTCGACCGGACCCTAGACGTTCCGGAGGACCACGACCCGGACGCTGCTGAGGAACAGGTACGTGACGCACTCGAGGCCGGTGACCTCGGGGACGTGCGACTCATTACGCACACCGTCCCCGACGCCGTCCCGAGCGTCCCGAAGAAAAAGCCCGACGTGATGGAGACTCGCGTCGGCGGTGGGTCCGTTTCGGACCGCCTCGACCACGCCCTCGACCTCGTCGAGGACGGTGGCGAACACGCCATGAACGACATCTTCCGCGCCGGCGAGTACGCCGACGTGGCCGGTGTCACGAAAGGCAAAGGGACGCAGGGTCCCGTCAAGCGATGGGGCGTCCAGAAGCGGAAAGGCAAGCACGCCCGCCAGGGATGGCGTCGACGGATCGGCAACCTCGGTCCGTGGAACCCGTCCCGTGTGCGCTCGACGGTCCCCCAGCAGGGGCAGACCGGCTACCACCAGCGCACCGAGCTCAACAAGCGCCTCATCGACATCGGCGACGGCGACGAACCGACCGTCGATGGTGGCTTCGTCAACTACGGCGAAGTCGATGGGCCGTACACGCTCGTGAAGGGCTCCGTGCCCGGTCCGGACAAGCGCCTGGTGCGCTTCCGGCCCGCGGTGCGTCCGAACGACCAGCCGCGCCTCGACCCCGAGGTGCGCTACGTCTCCAACGAATCGAACCAGGGATAACCTATGCAGGCAACAATCTACGACCTGGACGGCAACACAGACGGCGAGGTCGACCTGCCGGACGTCTTCGAGACGCCGGTTCGGTCCGACCTCATCGGCAAAGCTGTACGTGCCGCACAGGCCAACCGAAAACAGGACTACGGGTCCGACGAGTACGCCGGCCTCCGAACGCCGGCGGAGTCCTTCGGTAGCGGCCGCGGCCAGGCACACGTCCCGAAGCAGGACGGCCGTGCCCGCCGCGTCCCGCAGGCGGTCAAGGGGCGAAGCGCCCACCCGCCGAAAGCCGAGAAGGATCGCTCGCTCGACCTCAACGACAAGGAACGGCAGCTGGCCGTTCGCTCGGCGCTGGCCGCGACGGCCGACGCCGACCTCGTCGCCGACCGCGGCCACGAGTTCGACCGTGACGAAGTGCCCGTCGTCGTCTCCGACGACTTCGAGGACCTCGTCAAGACGCAGGAAGTCGTCTCGCTGCTGGAGGCGCTCGACGTCCACGCTGACATCGACCGCGCCGACGAGACGAAGATCAAGGCTGGGCAGGGCTCGGCCCGCGGACGGAAGTACCGTCGTCCCGCCTCGATCCTCTTCGTGACCAGCGACGAGCCGTCGAAGGCCGCCCGCAACCTCGCGGGAGCCGACGTGGCGACCGCAAGCGAGGTCAACACGGAAGACCTCGCGCCCGGCGGCGCGCCCGGTCGACTCACCGTCTTCACGGAATCCGCACTCGCGGAGGTGGCCGAGCGATGAGCTGGGATGTCATCAAACACCCACACGTCACCGAGAAGGCCATGAACGACATGGACTTCCAGAACAAGCTCCAGTTCGCCGTCGACGACCGCGCCTCCAAGGGCGATGTCGCCGACGCCGTCGAGGAGCAGTACGACGTGACAGTCGAACAGGTCAACACACAGAACACGATGGACGGCGAGAAGAAGGCCGTCGTTCGCCTCTCAGAGGACGACGACGCCCAAGAAGTCGCCTCCAGAATTGGGGTGTTCTAACGATGGGACGACGAATCCAAGGACAACGGCGCGGCCGCGGGACCTCCACGTTCCGTGCTCCGTCGCACCGTTACAAGGCTGATCTGGAGCACCGCAAGGTCGAGGACGGCGACGTCGTCGCCGGCACGGTCGTCGATATCGAGCACGACCCTGCCCGCTCGGCTCCGGTCGCCGCCGTCGAGTTCGAAGACGGCGACCGACGACTCATCCTCGCGCCGGAAGGCGTCGGGGTGGGTGACGAGCTACAGGTCGGCGTCAGCGCCGAGATCGCACCCGGGAACACGCTCCCGCTGGCGGAGATCCCAGAGGGGGTCCCGGTGTGCAACGTCGAATCCAGCCCCGGTGACGGTGGGAAGTTCGCCCGCGCGTCGGGTGTCAACGCCCAGCTGCTCACCCACGACCGCAACGTCGCGGTCGTCAAGCTCCCCTCCGGGGAGATGAAGCGGCTTGACCCGCAGTGTCGTGCCACCATCGGCGTCGTCGCCGGTGGCGGCCGAACTGACAAGCCGTTCGTGAAGGCTGGCAACAAGCATCACAAGATGAAGGCGCGAGGGACGAAGTGGCCCAACGTCCGCGGTGTGGCGATGAACGCCGTCGACCACCCGTTCGGTGGCGGCGGCCGCCAGCACCCCGGCAAGCCCAAGTCCATCTCGCGGAACGCCCCGCCAGGACGTAAGGTCGGGGACATCGCCTCGAAGCGAACTGGTCGAGGTGGCAACGAATGAGCTCAGAATATCAAATCGGCCACGAAGGAGAGTTCTCCTTCCGCGGCCACACGCTCGACGAGCTGCAGGAGATGGAGCTCGAGGAAGTCGCGGAACTGCTCCCCGCTCGACAGCGGCGAAGTATCGTACGCGGCCTGACCGAGGAGAAACACAAGCTCCTCGAAAAGGCCCGCGAGGCCGGCGAAGAGGAGACAGCCAACGACCCGATCCGGACGCACCTGCGCGACATGCCGGTGCTGCCGGAGATGGTCGGGCTGACCTTCGCCGTCCACGACGGCCAGAACTTCGAGCGTGTCAAAGTCGAGCCCGAGATGCTCGGCCACTACCTCGGTGAGTTCCAGCTCACCCGGAGTAGTGTCGAACACGGTCAGGCCGGTATCGGAGCGACACGCTCCTCGAAGTTCGTACCGCTCAAATAATCATGGGAATCAGTTACTCAGTCGAAGCCGACCCGGACACGACGGCCAAAGCGATGCTCCGGGAGCGGCAGATGAGCTTCAAGCACAGCAAGGCCATCGCCCGCGAGATCAAGGGCAAAACGGCCGGCGAGGCTGTCGACTACCTCGAGGCGGTTATCGAGGGCGACCAGCCCGTTCCGTTCAAACAGCACAACTCGGGCGTCGGCCACAAAAGCAAGGTCGACGGCTGGGACGCCGGACGCTACCCGGAGAAGGCCAGCAAGGCCTTCCTCGACCTGCTCGAGAACGCGGTCGGCAACGCCGACCACCAGGGCTTCGACGGTGAGGCCATGACCATCAAGCACGTCGCCGCCCACAAGGTCGGCGAGCAGCAGGGTCGCAAGCCCCGCGCGATGGGGCGTGCCTCGGCGTGGAACAGCCCGCAGGTCGACGTCGAACTCATCCTCGAAGAGCCGGAGGTCGAAGAATAATGGCCGACGAACAACAGTTCATCGAGGACGGACTCCAGCGGACCCAGATCGACGAGTTCTTCGCAGAGGAACTCGGTCGAGCCGGCTACGGCGGCATGGACGTCGCCAAGACGCCGATGGGGACCCAGATCGTGCTCAAAGCCGAGAAGCCAGGGATGGTCATCGGCAAGGGCGGGAAGAACATCCGGAAGATCACGACGGAACTCGAGGACCGATTCAACCTCGACGACCCGCAGGTCGACGTGCAGGAAGTCGACGAGCCGGACCTCAACGCCCGCATCGTCGCGGACCGACTGGCCAACGCACTCGAGCGTGGCTGGTACTTCCGCAAGGCGGGCCACACCACCATCGACCGTATCATGGAGTCGGGCGCGCTCGGCGCAGAGATCGTCCTCTCCGGCAAGGTCACGGGTGCACGCTCACGCGTGGAGAAGTTCAACCGCGGCTACGTCAAGCACAACGGCGAACCCGCAGAGGAGATCGTCGACAGCGGTGTCGGCGTCGCCGTGATGAAGCTCGGTACCATCGGGGTCCGAGTCAAGATCATCCCGCCGGACGCGGAGCTCCCCGACGACTTCGAGATCTACGAGGATGTCGACGTCGAGGACTACGTGGCCGACACCGACGGCGAGTCCGTCGAGGAACTCCTCGAAGGCGAGCCCGAAGACAGCGAGACGGCCGAGGAACTCGACGAAGACGTGGCCGCCGGGGCCGACGACGACTCCGAGGCTGACGAGGAGTTCGTCGACGAGGAGATCGTCGAGGAAGACGTCGAAGTCCCGACCGACGAAGATGTCGAGGACGTCGACGTCGACGAACTCGAAGAGGCTGTCGACGAGGAACTCGACGAGGACGTCGAAGCCGAAGCCGAAGAGCTGATGGACGAAATGGACGACGAGGAGGCTGACGACGAATGACCGTCCTGCACGTCCAAGAGATTCGGGACATGACGCCCGCCGAGCGCGAGGCGGAACTTGACGACCTGAAAACCGAACTGCTGAACGCCCGGGCCGTGCAGGCCGCGGGTGGTGCACCGGAAAACCCCGGTCGCATCAAGGAGCTGCGGAAGGCCATCGCCCGCATCAAGACGATTCAGGGCGAAGAAGGCGACCTGCAGGAGAACGAATAATGCCACTGACACCCGAGACGCTCCCACGACACGAACTCGTCGGCCTCGACTGTGAGGTCGTCGCAGCGTCCAATCCGGACGCTGTCGGTATCAGCGGCACTGTCGTCATGGAGACGACACAGATGCTGACAATCGAGGGGGCTGACCGGGTGTGGCACGTGCCGAAGGACAGCGCGACCTTTTCGTTCGCCGTTGACGGACAGCGAGTCCGGGTCGACGGCGACCGACTCGTCGCGCGTCCCGCTCGTCGCACAGAGAACACAGGAGATTCACTATGGCGCTAGGACTGAACGTACAGGAACCGGAGGAAACCTGTGCCGATCAGAACTGCCCGTTCCACGGAGAGCTCTCCGTGCGCGGACAGACACTGAACGGCGAGGTAGCCTCCACTGACATGGAGAAGACCGTTGTCGTCGAGCGCGAGTACGACGTGAAGGTGCCGAAATACGACCGCTTCATGAAGCGGCGGAGCCGCGTTCCGGCTCACGCACCCGATTGTCTCGACCTCGCGGTCGGTGACACGGTCACGATAGCAGAGTGTCGACCGCTCTCGAAAACGAAAAGCCACGTCGTCGTCGGCGTGGTCGCCGACGAACAGGACGGTGATGCCTGATGGAAGCACTCGGTGCTGACGTCACGCAAGGCCTGGAGAAGGGCTCGCTCATCACGTGTGCGGACAACACGGGAGCGCGCGAACTCAAGGTCATTTCCGTCCACGGCTACTCGGGAACGAAGAACCGCCACCCCAAAGCTGGGCTGGGCGACAAGATCACGGTCTCGGTCACCAAGGGGACGCCCGAAATGCGTCGCCAGGTGCTCGAAGCCGTCGTCGTCCGCCAGCGAAAGCCGATCCGTCGACCCGACGGCACCCGCGTCAAGTTCGAAGACAACGCGGCCGTCATCGTCGACGAGAACGAGGACCCGCGCGGGACCGAGCTGAAAGGTCCCATCGCACGGGAAGTCGCACAGCGATTCGGCAGTGTGGCATCAGCAGCGACGATGATCGTATAGAACCATGAGCAAGCAACCAGACAAACAACGCAAGAGTCAACGACGTGCCCCGCTTCACGAGCGGCACAAGCAGGTCCGGGCGACGCTCAGCGCCGACCTCCGCGAGGAGTACGGCCAGCGCAACGTCCGCGTCAACGCTGGTGACACCGTCGAGGTGCTCCGCGGCGACTTCGCCGGCGAGGAAGGCGAAGTCCTCGAGGTCAATCTCGACAAGGCCGTCATCCACGTGGAAGACGTCACGCTCGAAAAGACGGACGGCGAGGAAGTCCCGCGACCGCTTGACACCTCGAACGTCCGCGTGACGGACCTGGACCTCGAAGACGAGAAGCGCGAGGCGCGTCTCGAATCGGAGGATGATTCCGCATGAGTAACCACCAGAAGCGACTCTCGGTGCCCAACAGTTGGCCCGTAGAGCGCAAGACCGCGACGTTTACGGTGAAAGCCGGCGCCGGCCCGCACGGTGAGGACGGGGTTCCCCTACTCATCGTTCTTCGGGACGTGCTCGGCTACGCCGACAACCGCAAAGAAGCCCGCTACGCCCTCAACGAGGACAACGTCCTCATCAACGGGAAGGCCATCTCCGACGAGGAACGCCCCGTCGGGATGTTCGACATCCTGGCCTTCACCGAGCGCGAGGAGTACTACCGCGTGTTCCCCGGCGAGGGTGGTCGGCTGGCGCTGACCGCAATCGACCCGGACGCGGCCCAGTCCAAGCTCGGCAAGATCGTCACTAAGACCCACGTCTCCGGTGGCGAGGTTCAGCTTGGCCTCCACGACGGTGAGACGCTCATCGTCGAGGACGACCAGACCTACGACGCCGGTGACTCCATCGTCGTCGGCAACGAGGACGGCGAAATCGTGGCCCACTTCGAGTACGAAGAGGGCGCGCTCGTCACCGCCGTCGACGGCGCCCACGCGGGCGAAGTCGGCGAGATCGAGGAGATTCAGGTGACGCCGGGTTCGGCCCAGAACAACGTGATCGTCTCTCAGGACAAGGGCAGCGAGGCTTCGGACGAAGCCTCGGAAGGCGGCGAAGCCGCCGGTGGCTTCGAGACGGTCGAAGAGTACGTCGTCGTCATCGACGAGAACTTCACGGGTGATGACGAATGAGCTCCGAGAGTGAGTCCGGCGGCGACTTCCACGAGATGCGCGAACCGCGTATCGAGAAGGTCGTCGTTCACATGGGTATCGGCCACGGTGGCCGCGACCTCGCCAACGCGGAGGACATCCTCGGGGAGATCACCGGGCAGACGCCGGTCCGAACGAAGGCCAAGCGGACTGTCGGCGAGTTCGACATCCGCGAGGGCGACCCTATCGGTGCGAAGGTCACCCTCCGCGACGAGATGGCCGAAGAGTTCCTCCAGACAGCGCTGCCGCTCGCCGAGCTGGCGACGAGCCAGTTCGACGACACCGGTAACTTCAGCTTCGGCGTCGAGGAACACACCGAGTTCCCGAGCCAGGAGTACGACCCGAGCATCGGAATCTACGGGCTGGACGTGACGGTCAACCTCGTCCGTCCCGGCTACCGCGTCGCCAAGCGCGACAAGGCGTCGCGCTCGATTCCGACGAAGCATCGACTCAACCCGGCGGACGCCGTCGCCTTCATCGAGTCGACCTACGACGTGGAGGTGAGCGAATGAGCGAAAGTGAAACCACAGAAGAGCCCGATTCCGAGACGGCATCCAGTGAGCGGACTGGCCAGCTCGAGTCCTGTCAGCGCTGCGGTCGCGAACAGGGACTCGTCGGCAAGTACGACATCTGGCTGTGCCGCCAGTGCTTCCGCGAGATTTCGCGGGGTATGGGCTTCAAGAAGTACAGCTAACAATGACAGGGAACGACCCATTTGCCAACGCACTGTCGGCGCTTAACAACGCCGAAAGCGTCGGGCACTTAGAGCAGACAGTATCGCCCGCTTCGAACGAGATCGGCAGCGTCCTCGAGGTCTTCTACGACCGCGGGTACATCGACGGATTCAGTTTCGTCGACGACGGCAAAGCCGGCGAGTTCGAAGTCGAACTGAAAGGAGCCATCAACGAGTGTGGCCCGGTCAAGCCCCGCTACTCCGCGGGCGCAGACGAGTTCGAGAAGTGGGAGAAGCGGTTCCTCCCCGCCCGTGACTACGGGACCCTCGTCGTCACGACCAGCCACGGCATCATGAGCCACTACGAGGCTCGTGAGCAGGGCGTCGGTGGCCAAGTCATCGCGTACGTATACTAACAATGCCACGAGTAGAACTGGAGATTCCGGAGGACGTGGACGCCGAGCAGGACCACCTTGACATCACCGTCGAGGGGGACAACGGCAGCGTCACGCGTCGGCTCTGGTACCCTGACATCGACGTGTCCGTCGACGGCGACACAGTCGTCATCGAATCCGATGAGGACAACGCCAAGACGATGTCGACGATCGGTACCTTCCAGAGCCACATCGAGAACATGTTCCACGGCGTGACCGAGGGCTGGGAGTACGAGATGGAAGTCTTCTACTCTCACTTCCCGATGCAGGTCAACGTCGAGGGTGACGAAGTCGTCATCGAGAACTTCCTCGGCGAGAAGGCCCCCCGCCGCACGACGATCCACGGCGACACGGACGTCGAGATCGACGGCGAGGAGCTGACCATCAGCGGCCCCGACATCGAGGCCGTCGGCCAGACCGCCGCGGACATCGAACAGCTCACGCGCATCAACGACAAGGACGTGCGCGTGTTCCAGGACGGGGTGTACATCACCCGAAAACCGAACCGAGGTGACGCCTGATGGCGGACAATCCCGACAACACGAGCAGTGACGCCGACGCCAACGAGGAAGGGCTTCCGCAGGGCGACGCGCCCGAGGCGGACATCGAGTCCGAGCAGCCACACGGCGGCGAGCCCGCCGAGGACCCCGACCAGGTGGCCGAGGAAGCCGAAGACGAGGCTGAAGACGAGCACGCCGAACTGACAGATATCAGCGGTGTCGGCCCATCCAAGGCGGAGTCGCTCCGCGAGGCCGGCTTCGAGGACGTCGACGCCGTCCGCGGCGCCGACCAGTCCGAGCTCGCCGATGTCAGCGGTATCGGGAACGCGCTGGCGGCCCGCATCAAGGCCGACGTCGGCGGACTCGAAGTCGAGTCCGAGACCGAAGCCGAAGTCGAAGAGGAAGGCGGCGAGGAAGCGCCCGCCGAGGACGTGGAGACGGAACTCCAGGCCCGCGGGCTCTCCGACAAGACGCCGGACCTCTCCGACGAGGAGGCGCGGCTGCTGACCCAGCGACACCGGGTCGGCAAGCCGCAGTTCAACCGCCAGGATCACCACAAGAAAAAGCGCGTCTCGACCTCGTGGCGCAAGCCCCGCGGCCAGCTCTCGAAGCAGCGCCGCGGCATCAAGGGCAAGGGCGACACAGTCGAGGCGGGCTTCCGATCGCCGACCGCGGTTCGCGGCAAGCACCCGTCCGGCTTTGAGGAGGTCCGCGTGCACAACGTGGACGACCTCGAAGGCGTCGACGGCGACACCGAGGCTGTCCGTATCGCCTCGAAGGTCGGCGCTCGCAAGCGCGAGCGAATCGAAGAGGCAGCCGAGGACGCGGGCATCCGCGTGCTCAACCCCACCTACGTCGAAGTCGAGGTGAGTGAGTGATGACAGATCTCTCCGCACAGAAGCGACTCGCGGCTGACGTCCTCGACGTCGGGAAGAACCGCGTCTGGTTCGACCCCGAGCGACAGGGCGATATCGCCGACGCGATCACCCGCGAGGACGTTCGCGAACTGGTCGATGAGGGCGCCGTTCAGGCGAAAGACAAGAAAGGCAACTCCCGCGGACGCGCCCGGGAGCGCCAGAAGAAGCGTGCGTACGGCCACCAGAAGGGAGCCGGTTCCCGGAAGGGCAAGGCAGGCGCACGGCAGAACTCCAAGGAGGACTGGGAGTCACGCATCCGCGCACAGCGGACGAAGCTGCGCGAACTGCGTGACGAGGGAACGCTTTCGAGTTCGCAGTACCGCGACCTGTACGACAAGGCCGGCGGTGGCGAGTTCGACAGCGTTGCCGATCTCGAACGTTACATCGACGCAAACCACGGTGACGCATAATGGCGACAGGACCACGATACAAAGTACCGATGCGGCGACGCCGCGAGGCCAGAACCGATTACCATCAGCGGTTGCGCCTGTTGAAATCCGGTAAGCCACGTCTCGTTGCTCGAAAGAGCAATAAACACGTCAGGGCGCAGCTGGTGACGCTTGGCCCCAACGGCGACGACACCCTCGCGTCCGCTCACTCGAGCGACCTCGCCGAGTACGGCTGGGAGGCCCCGACGGGCAACATGCCCTCGGCCTACCTCACCGGCCTGCTCGCCGGGCTTCGCGCGAAGGAAGCGGGCATCGAGGAGGCAGTGCTCGACATCGGACTCAACAGCCCGACCCCCGGAAGCAAAGTATTCGCAATACAGGAAGGCGCAATCGACGCCGGCCTGGACATTCCGCACAACGACGACGTACTCGCCGACTGGCAGCGCACGCGCGGTGCCCACATCGCCGAGTACGACGA